>Ga0326728_10005672_pt1 | contig 34602 bp, 34 predicted proteins | sample MB3enrmetagenome_FD_207602 | JGI IMG/M metagenome (GOLD analysis project Ga0326728, IMG submission 207602) | Lab enriched peat soil microbial communities from McLean, Ithaca, NY, United States - MB31MN | ecosystem: Environmental > Terrestrial > Soil > Wetlands > Peat | place: USA: New York...
ATCGCCGGTGCGGTAACGATTCTTGAGGACGGCTCAGTCAATGTTCTTTCTACTTCCCGGTTTTCTCTGGAACTGCTTAAAATCATCGTTTCTGTGACGGGTTCTGGCCTTGCTGCCCGCGGGAACAAGCCAAATCCGGAGCGAAAGCCGCCCAATGCAATCGCAAGCGCCTTTCGCCACCACGGAATTGTCTTTCCAGACATTTGCATCCCCTGCTATTTGCCGGTCTCGCCGCTCAGGGTCATCTGCATGGCCAAGCGCACCTGTCGCATCGTAGCTTCCGCGCGTAGGCGGGCGCGGCGGGAACCATCGTTGAGAATTTGATTGACCTGCGCCCTGGAAAAGCTGGCGCGGCGTTCCTGAATGGGCTGCAATACCCGCACCAGGTTGTCGGCCACCCAGCCCTTGCACTCAATGCAACCGATTCCCGCCGAACGGCAACCATCATAAACTTTGGCCATTGTCTCGGGCGGCGAAAAGACCTTGTGCAGGTCGCCCACTGGGCATTTGTCCGGGTCGCCTGTGTCGGTGCGGCGCACGCGCGCCGGGTCGGTCACCATGGTCTTCAGCTTCTGGCGTACCACATCTTCCGAATCCGTCATCTGGATGGTGTTGCCGTAGCTCTTCGACATCTTGCGGCCGTCGGTTCCCGGCAATTGCGGCGAGGGCGTCAGCAGCACCTGCGGCTCGTGCAGAACTTCCTTTCCGTCCAGCTTGTAAAACTGGTTGAAGCGTCGCGCCACTTCGCGTGTCAGTTCCACATGTGCGGTCTGGTCGTTGCCCACGGGAACAAACTGTGGCTGGTAGATCAGAATGTCGGAGGCCATCAGCACTGGATAGCCCAGGAACCCGAAGTTCGATAGGTCCTTATTCGCCAGATTCTTCTGCTGGTCCTTGTAGGAGGGCACGCGCTCCAGCCAGCCGACCGGCGTAATCATGCCCAGCAGCAGGTTCAGCTCGGCGTGCTGCAAAACCTTGCTCTGTAGAAAGATCACGCTTTTAGCCGGGTCGAGTCCGGCAGCTAGAAAGTCCAGCGCCACATCCAGCGTGTTGGCCGCGATGTTAGAGGTGTCCGCGTAATCGGTCGTCAGCGCATGCCAGTCGGCGATAAAAAAGTAGCACTCGTACTGGTCTTGCAGCTTGACCCAATTGGCCAGCGCGCCCATGTAGTTGCCCAGGTGCAGCTTGCCGGTGGGGCGCATACCGCTCAAAACGCGAGGACGGGAGGATGTGGGTACGGATTCAGCCATGGTGTTGATCGTTTCCGGAATGATGCCAGGAGAATGTCGCCATTCATCCGGAAAATCCCGAAAAAACGGCTCCTTCTATTGTAGCGGCCAGGCGACGCTGCGCTCGGCGCCTTTAGATGCGCGCCAGAATGGCGTAGGCCAGGGTCAAGATCGGGGTCATCACGACTCTCAGTATCGCGCCGCCCACAAAGATGAGAAGCAGGTAGCTGAGCGGCCCAGTGATGCTGTCGAAGACTCGCAATGCGCCATAAGGCAGAACGTTCCTGAGAACGTGGCTGCCATCCAGCGGCGGAATCGGCAGCAGGTTGAAGATGCACAGGGTAAGGTTGAGCCGGAGAGCCACGTCGCAGAGCATCTCAAGAGATTGTTGAGTGGTCGAGGGGCTGGCCCCCTCGGGCAGATGACTCTCGGAGAAGAGAACGGCAGCAAAGCCAAGAAAGGCGATGAAGGCCAGCAGCAGGTTCGAGGCTGGGCCGGCCAGGCTGACCAGCATATCGTCACGCTTGAAGTTGCGGAAGTTGCGGCTGATGATGGGGACGGGCTTGGCCCATCCGAAGATATAGCCGCCCAGAAAGCCCAATCCGACAAACGGCCCGAAGATCATCAGCGCGGGCAGCAGCAGCGTGCCGATGGGGTCCACATGATCCATGGGGTTGAGCGAGACGCGCCCCAGCATCCGCGCCGTCTGGTCGCCCAGCCGCGAGGCCGTCCAGGCGTGCGCGGACTCATGCACGCTGAGCGAAAAGAGAAGCAGAACAAAGGTAAAAACGGCGATGACGATGGCGCTGGATTGCAAATCAATACTCCGGACCTGAAAACTCAGGTTAGCATGGAAGGGCGCAGAAATTCGACCTCCGTCCGGGAACATAATCACCACCGGCGTTGTCTAAGGTGTCAAGGAACGTGGATTCTGCGCGAAAGGGGAACACGATGCGGAGATGGATAGCGGGAATATGTTTGAGCCTGGCGGTTCTGTGCCTGGCGTCTGCAGGCTTTGCCCAGGACGATGAAGCAGCCAGAGCGAATGCGCTTTACCGGGAAGGCAAGAGGCCAGAGGCACTGCCTCTCTATGAGGATCTGGCCAAAACGCATCCCAACGAGATGCTCTACTTTGAGCGCCTGGCCGACTGCCTCGCCGCCGAGTCCGCTCAATTGAGCGACCCAGCCGGGTTGAAGGCTGTGCGAACCCGGATGCGCGACGCTGCCAAACGGGCTGTCGAGTTGGGTGACACGCTCGAAATAGTCAAGATATGGGCAAACATCGATCCCAACCAACCGCCTCTTGCGGGAATAGAGAGCCCGGGCAAAGCACTGCTGCAGGAGGGCGAGAAGGCGTTCACGGCGGGAGACTTTACGACGGCAATGACCAAGTACACCGCTGCCGCAGAGGCTGATCCCAAGCTCTACCTGGCGGCGCTCTTTGCGGGAGACACAGCCTTCATGCAGGGGGATTTGAAAACTGCTGCCCAGTGGTTTGCCCGCGCCATTGCCATTGATCCCGACCGCGAGTCGGCCTATCGCTATTGGGGCGACGCGATTCTCAAGTTCGGCAACGACCCCATGGCGGCCCGCGAAAAATTCATTGACGCCATTGTTGCCGAGCCGTACAGCAGGTTGGCCTGGCAGGGAATCAAGCAATGGGCGCAACTCGAGAATGCCGTGCTGATGGCGCCCAAAATTGAGCGTCCAGCGGGGCCGGCTGTAGACCCCAAAAAGCCCAATACCATCAACATCACGCTCGATGCCGACGCGACTGACGATAAAAAGCATCCAGGAGCATCGGCGTGGGCGATGTACTCGCTAATTCGCGCTGGATACATGGGCGATGAGTTCAAGAAGAACTTTCCCGACGAGAAAGTGTACCGGCACTCACTGCGAGAGGAGAGCGCGGCTCTAAGCGGCGTTGCTGAGGGAATCAAAAACCAGGAGGTCAAGAAGGGCGATCTCGACGAAAGTTTGCGCAACGTGGTCGAGCTGAACGACGCGGGAATGCTGGATTGCTGGATTTTGATCAGCGGCGCAGACAACGGCATCGCGCAGGACTACGATGCGTATCGCAAGCAGCATCGCCAGCTACTGCACGATTACCTCAGCCGCTTTGTGGTGCATGGCGGGGTGAACCCGGCGCAGTAGGATAGAGCGCATTAACTGGGGTTGTTTTTCTAGTCCCTCGTCCCCAGTCCCTGTCTTTTCACTCCCGTTCCGCCGGAAAGCTGCCCACCAGTTCTCCGGAGGCAACGTGCTGGCCGGCCAGCACGATGGCGTGGCTGGCAATCCGGGCTGCGGGGCCGATCACTGTGGGCTGGAGCGTAACCTCGCCGTACTCATGGGCGGAGTGGCTGTGCGAATAGATGCGAGCGAAGGAGCCAATCACCGCGCCCTTGCCGATAGTGATGCCGCCGCGATCGTTCAGCAATGCGTGCTGGCGAATGACCGCGCCCTCCTCGATGGCCAGGTTGTAGCCGAAGGTCAACTCCACGCCGTGGAAGATTTTGACTCCCGAGCCGATGCGGGCAAAGAGGTGCCGTCCCAGCATCGCGCGGAAGCGCACGCCCAGCCAGTGATTGGTTCCGATGGGCGAGCGGTCGAACATCTGCCAGAACCACAGCAGCGGCTTGCGCTGGGCGAAGAGCTCCGAGTCAACGTCGGCAAAGTGCTCCGCCTCCAGTGTCACGTTGTCCGGGTCCAGCGAGAGCGAGAGCACGTTGCCGGGCAGCTCGCTGGTGAGCGTCAGGTTCAGCTTGCCGCCGTGCGGCCGGCCCAGGTAGAGCTGGGTCAGTTGGTCGCGCACAATCTCCGCGCGCAGCTCCGGCGCATGGTGGCGGGTGAACTCCTCATCAAGAAACTGAATCCAGCGCCGGTAGATTTCTTCGGCCTCGGGCGCGGGATGCGGGGCGCTGTTCTTTGTGTGTTCCATACGAATTGGAAGATACACCACCGGGGCGGGGTGCGGCGAGTGGTGAGTATATCCCGCAACAGTGCCGACGCATCTTATTTCTCTCCTGCACCGCTCGCCTCCTTCGGTCCCATCAATATCTGCACGCCCACATACGCAATCCAATTCGGCTCGCTGTTCTGACGCGTCACCGCCTGAATCGCCCGTCCGCCCATGAACAGCAACCGCAGATGCCCTTTGCGATCCAGCGTCTGCCGTCCGCCTACATCCAGCGTCAGCTCACGCTGTTTGGGCAGCAGATTGGACGGAGGGCCAATGCGGTTCACGTCCTGCAAATCGTAAATCTCCCCGTACAGCTCCAGCCGCTCGCTAAACTCGTGCCCCGCGATCAGCCCGCGCCCCCAGCGGCTGGGAACATTGCGGTTGCCGATCCACCGGCCCACCTCGCCGTTGAAATCGATCGGCCCCGCCCTGGCCGTGAACTCCGCCGGCAGATAATACTGCGGCCCTGGCTCCACAATCCCGCGCCGCACCGCGCTGGTGGGGTTATTGATGGAAACCTGCGGATAAGTGCCCAGCGTGAAGTTCTTGTTTTCATCCGTCTTCGGCTTGCCCGCGCGGTAATGCTCAAAGTAGCGACACTTGACTCCCAACAACGACTCGCCCAGCCCGGCTGTCGTGGTGTTGTTCTCGTCGGTGGCCGCGGCGATGGGCAACTCGTATTTGAGTTGAATCCGGTCGCCCCATCCGTAATTCATGTCGAAGTCGGGCAATTGATAGCTGGCGTGAGCCGGGTTATGGTCGCCAATCCAGCCCAGGTTGATCTCCCAGTGCCGGTTCCCGGGCGTGCCGGGGTCGTCGGTAATAAAAGGCGGCCCGCCCTGCGCATGTGTCAGGGGCATGGCAAGAGTAGGTACGAGTAAAAAAAGCAGTTGAAGAAGTTTGCGCATTCGAATGTACGGAAATCTCCGTGAAAGGAGGTTCGCCCGTATAAAATCGTCTTAGCTCAAGGTATCATTCACGCCTTGATTCGTTGCAGATGCTCGGATTCCAGCATCGTCCTATTCCCTATTACTTATTCCCTATTCCCTGTTCCCTGTTCCCTAATAAGATATTATGCATGGAGACAACAACCATTGCCGGCGTAAAGGTTTCCCGTATCGGTCTCGGCACTTGGGCCATCGGCGGATTGGAATGGGGCACAGTGCCCGGCGAGGTAGCCGTCGCCACATGCCTCAGCGCCCTTGAGCGCGGCATCAACCTCATCGACACCGCGCCCATCTACGGCCATGGCCGCGCGGAGGAGATCGTGGGCCGCGCCATGCGCGCCCATGGCCGCCGCGAGGATTTCTACATTGCCACCAAGGCCGGTCTTGACTGGAACGAGCGCGGCGTCTTCGCCAATTCAACCGCGGCCCGCCTGCGAGCAGAACTCGAAGCCAGCCTGCGCCGCCTGCGCACGGACTACATTGACCTCTACCAGGTGCATTGGCCAGATACGAAGACGCCCATCTCAGAAACTGCCGCGCTACTGGCCGAGTTTAAGCGTCAGGGCAAGGTGCGCGCCCTGGGCGTGAGCAACTTCAGCATCGCGCAGATGGAGGAGTTTCGCGCAGTGGCCCCACTCGCCTCCAACCAGCCGCCCTACAACCTCTTCGAGCGCGGCATCGAGTGCTGCGCGCACGGCGAAAATCTTTTGTCGTGGTGCAAGCAGCACAATGTCGCCATACTCACCTGGAGTACGCTCTGCCGCAGCTTGCTGGGTGGCCGGGTGCATCGCGGCATGAGCTTCGACATAGGCGACATTCGCCGCGTCGATCCCAAATTCCGCGAGCCACGTTTCTCGCAATACATCACCGCCGTCGAGCGGTTGGCAACCTTTGCTCATGAGCGCTACAGCAAATCCGTCCTTGAGTTAGCTGTCCGTTGGGTCCTCGACTGTCCCAGCGTCAGCGTAGCCCTATGGGGAGCCAAACGCCCGGACCAACTTGACGCTGTCAGCGGAGTGATGGGCTGGAAACTCGATGCAAACGCCATGGCCGAGATCGACCGCATCGTCACGGAGTCCGTCACCGACCCCGTCGGCCCCGAGTACCTGGCGCCCAAGGTGCGGGAGGGCTGATTTTCGCTGCTGGTATTCCCGCGGACCAGCTTGCTTCTGCCGGCTTCCCTCGCTTTCCCATCCCCGGCTCTGCGATACTGGTTTGTTATGCCTATCGAAGACCTGCAACAAGCTGCCCAAAAGATTGCCGGATTCCTTGCCACCCTGAACAAGCTCGGTGGCCTTCGCCTCAAGTACCGCATCAGCGCTGGCCCCGCAACCGGCGACGGTGCGCAGGATGCCGTAAGCCAGTCTCCCTCCCTCTATGTAGAATTGGCTGGGCCGGACGTGCTGCTGGTCACCCAGCACAACGGCGAGCTGCTGCTGGCCCTGGAAACCATCGCCGCGCAGATTCTCCGTCTCGACCCGCGAGAAGGCGACATGGTCAGCTTTGACGCCTCAAACTTCAAGGCGCTGCGTGCGGCGGAGTTGCGCCTGACCGCTGAAACTACCGCGGAAAAAGTGCTCCGCTCCGGTGTCCCTTATGCCTTTCCGCATATGAACAGCCGCGAGCGCCGCCTGCTGCATATGGCATTCCGCGGCATTGAGGGCGTGGAGACGGCCAGCTCCGGCGAAGGCATGGAGCGGTTCCTCGCCGTCTATCCGGCGGGAAAAACCAACCTGCCCGTTACCCCGCCCCCCAAGCCGCGCGGCTTTGGCGATCGTGGTCGGAGCTCCGGCGATCGTGGCCGCCCCCGGCGTTAGCTTGGATTGAGTTTGCGAAATTCCAGGTCTCAGTATCGAGACCCCCATTGACATATTCTGGGCGCCCGCGCAGCCGCCGGTATGCCACAATAACTACGCTATGAGAACTAAAATTCTTCTGCTTCTGCTGGCCCTCGCTGCCACCCTCTGCACGGCGCAAAAACGCCTGGTGCTTATCGATCAGGACGGCGCAGGCCCCGGCGGCTCCGATCAGATGGCCATGCTGGCGCTGCTCCAGGCGCCTCAGGTCGAGGTGCTGGGCATCACCATGGTGACCGGCGACGCATGGCGCGACGAGGAGACCCTGCACACCCTGCGCATGTTGGAGCTGACCGGCCACGCCAACATTCCTGTGGCCCAAGGCGCGGTCTTCCCGCTGGTTCGCTCTCAAGTAGAGACCCGCCTCTCCGCCGCGCTCGACGGCAAGCAAGAGTGGCTCGGCGCATGGGGACAAAGCCTCCACACGGAGCAGATGCCTGGCGTTCCTGGACCGCCGGTGAAATCCAACGCGCACGGACCGTACGAGATTCCGCCCATGCCCGAGGGAATGCCGACCATCAAGGCCATCGACGAGGACGCCGCCCACTTCCTCATTCGCCAGGTGCGCGCGCATCCTCACCAGGTCACCATCTACGCCGCAGGCCCCTTGACCGACATCGCTCTGGCCATCGCCATCGACCCGGAGTTTGCTTCGCTTACGCAGGGCATTGTGCTGATGGGCGGAAGCCTCACGCCGAAGAGCGAAGATCCGGAGTTCGCCAGTGATCCGCGCCACGAGTTCAACTTCTGGTTCGATCCCGAGGCCGCGCACATCGTCCTGCGCGCCGATTGGCCCCGCATTGACGTCACCACCGTCGATGTCTCCATCAAGGCGCCCTTCACCCAGCAGATGCTCGACGAGATTTCCAAATCCAGCTCTCCCGCCGCGCGCTACATCGCTGCCTGGAGCCAGCGCCGCTACTACCTGTGGGACGAGCTGACCGCCTGCGCCTGGCTCGACCCCTCCATCATCACCCGCGAGAAGCTCCTCTACATGGATGTGGACCTGAGCCACGGCCCCAGCTACGGCGACACACTCACCTGGAGCGAGAAGATGAAGCCCGCAACTGGAGTGCGTTTGGTTCACGCGCAGGTTGACCTTGATCTGCCGCGCTTCCAGAAGATGTTCGTTGAGCTGATGACGGGAAAGCCGTAAGGAGATCGCGAAGCCGTGGAGAAATCCACACCAGGTGAAAAAAAGTATTTTCCCGGTAAAAAAGGGCTTTTCCCGAGATTTTCCGGTCATTTTCAGAAGCTGAATCTCACGATGCGGGATAATTTTGGGCTGAAAAATTTCCGCGTGCGTTGATTCCAAAGAGGTTAGAAATAATCTGCAAAGTTTTTGGGGAGATTTATACCCCCGGGGGGTATAGGGGGGGGGTGGGGTACCTGGCTTTTTGGGAGAAGAAAAGGAGAAAAAGACCAGAAAAATGGGACTGCGGAACAGGGAATAGAAAGCGCCCATCCTTTGGACCTTGTTCATGTTTTGATTATGCGCCAGAACGGGGAAATAATCTGCAAACTCTTTCGGCTTGAGGATCATGGTTTAGTTATGTACCTCTACGGGAACTGTGCCACCCGCCTAAAATATATTTGAGTAAGCTAAGACGCGTCAGGGCAAGACTTCACTGCTTGCGGAAAAATGCAAATGGTGGAGCACGAAGCGTCAGGGCACGACTTCAGTCGTGCCATATGCGGTAGTAAAAAGTGGAGGACTTCAGCCCCTGCGATGTCGATTCCTTCCCGGCCTTCGAACCCGTCAAGCGCCACATTTTCCCCGCGTACGTTCTTTGTAACCACGCGAACAGCAGGCGGAAGATCACTCTTCCAGACAAATCGCATGGCGGAACTCTTCATCGAAGTTCTTCGGACCTACATGCGCGAGGGAAAAATGACCGTTCACGACTTCGTGGTCATGCCCAGTCATGTCTGATGACCCTTCCGGGCGAGATGAGCCTTGAGAAGGCGATGCAATTGATCAAAGGCAGCTTTTCTTTTCGCGCTAACAAGGAGCTTGGTTTTCGCAGCGATATTTGGCAGCGCGGATACTCAGATGTGCAGATCCTGGATGACCAGAGCTTTCAGCAGCATCGCGAGTACATCGAAAATAATCCGGTGAAATCGGGTCTGGCAAACAGGCCAGACGAGTATTCGTTTGGAACGGCATACTTGAAGAAGCAAAAGCACGCAGGGGCTAAAGCCCAAGGCCTATTGGGGTCGTCTATCGGCACGACTGAAGTCGTGCCCTGACGCTTCTTGCTCCACATTCGCATTTTTCCGCAAGCTGTAAAGTTCCATCCCAGTGAAGTCGTACCCTGACGCTTTGGAACGGAAGTATTTTTATGAGAAATTCTCCAGGTCCGAGAATCCGGACCTGGGGCACCTGCTTCTGTTTTTCGCTGACCAGTTGACTTGCTCCGCCGCTACGCGTTCAACTGCTCCTGGAGCTTGTTGAGGGTGCGTTGCAGGTCCTTGTCTTCGCGGCGCTGATCTTCGATCTTTCCGATGGAGTGCATCACCGTGGTGTGGTGCTTGTTGCCGAACTGGCGGCCGATCTCCGGCAAACTGGCCTCGGTCATCTGCTTGGCCAGGAACATGGCAATCTGCCGCGGCACCACCACGCTGCGCGAGTTGTTCTTCTGCTTGAGGTCGGCGGGCCTCATGCCGAAGTTCTCGCTGACGGCGCGCTGAATGGCCTCGATGGTGATCTTGCGCACCTGCATGTCGATGAACTGCTTGAGGCACTGCTGGGTGGAGGCCAGCGTGATCTCCATGTGGTTGAGCTGGCACCAGGCGATCAGCCGCGTCATGGCGCCCTCCAGCTCGCGCACGTTGGTGCGCACGTTGGATGCAACGAAGAGCGCCACGTCGGCGGGCAACGTTACCTGCTCGGACTCCGCCTTTTTTTGGAGGATGGCGACCTTGGTCTCCAAGTCGGGCGGTTGGATGTCGGCGATCAGGCCCATCTCAAAGCGCGAGCGCAGACGGTCCTCAATCTCCGCCAGTTCCTTGGGCGGACGGTCGCTGGCAATCACGATCTGTTTCATGCTCTCGTGCAGCGCGTTGAAGGTGTGGAAGAACTCCTCCTGGGTGCGCTCCTTCTGGGCGATGAACTGGATGTCGTCCACCAGCAGTATGTCCACCGTGCGGAAACGATCGCGGAAGCTGGTCATGCGGTCGTTGCGAATGGAGGTAATCAATTCGTTGGTGAACTTTTCACCCGTCACGTAGCAGATGTTGCACGAGGGCTGGCGGCGCTTGATTTCATGGCCGATGGCCTGCATGAGGTGGGTCTTGCCCATGCCCACGCCGCCATACAGGAAGAGCGGATTGTAGGCCTTGGAGGGCCGCTCGGCCACGGCCAGCGCCGCGGCCCGCGCAAACTGGTTGCCGTTGCCGATGACAAACGCGTCGAAGGTGTAGCGGGGATTAAGCTGCGCCGCGGTGGACCAGTCGAAGCGCGCCTGCTCCGGGGTGCGCGGCGCCGGCGCCGGGGACACGCGCGCGGGAACCGGACCAAAGCCGCCGTCCTTGCGCACCGGCGGAACCGATGGATCCTCCTCGGCGGTCACAAAACTCACGTCGTCCAGCTCCAGCGCCTGCTGCTCAATGGCTTCCTGAATCAGGTCGCCATACAGGTCTCCCAGGTTTTGAAACTGCGACGAGGGTACGCGCACATACAGCGTGCGGTTGACCACGTGGCTGTACTTGGTGGGCTTCAGCCAGGTCTCGAAAGACTGGCGGTTCACCTTCATCTCCAGGGCTGAGAGAATCTGAATCCATGGGTTGGGTGCCGTCGCCGGCGATATTGCATATGCCATCTTACCGATCCTTGCTTGGTGCCTGTTCTTTGCAGGCTTTGTTTATCCTTCGTTCATGCGCAACGGCTTCCTTAGGACACAAGGCCTTGGGCCGGGCGTCAAATCGTCGCTTTTCGGCCCTGACATGATTGCGGGCCGGTATGAAATTCGGGCCGAGATGGAACTGGTTCCGGGGACGTTGGGAAACTTTCTTGAGACGGACACCAGAGTAGCACAAAAGGGCATCGCTTTAATCAATCTTTCACAGAACTTTTTTTTCGTCTACATCAGTTGCACCATGGATGGTGAAACTCGCCGGTTAGGTTACCAGAGTTTCTGCAGAAAGCATGTCGTATGCGTGATTTCCGTTACAATTCGAAATATTTTCTCAGAATATGCAAACCAGTAGGCGCCCACACTCTCGCCGCTGTCGTCCAGAGTGAAGCGTGGCGGAGTCGAAGAACCTGCTTCTTGTAGCTTTTGTGGCCAGGGTTGTCGCGCGCAATTTGGCTCCCCGCCCCGCCAATCGCTGGATTCCTGGCTCAACCTGCGATACACTTAGTACTTGCCGTCAAGGCGAAGATTTTAATCAGGAAACAGGAGCGCATTTTCATGCCCAAGCGCACATTTCAACCGAATCGCCGCAAACGCGTGAAGACACATGGCTTTCGCGCGCGCATGAAGACCAAGGCCGGCGCAGCCGTGCTCAGCCGTCGCCGCGCCTCCGGCCGCAAACGCGTGGCCGTAAGCGCCGGCTTCCGCGACTAACCCTCGCCTGTCGTACTGTTTAAGCCGGAAACTGGCGTGACACGTCTGAGTTCCGGCTGAAACGCCTTCCGGCTTCGCCATGACTACCCCTCTCAAGCCTGCTCGGCGCCAGTCTTTTCGAGGTGCGCGCCTGCGCAAGCACTCCGACTATCAGCGCGCCTATGCGGCTGGCCGCAAGCGCCAATCCGCCTCCATGAGCTGGTTCCTGGCGCCACAATCACTTGCGGTCACCGCTTCTGATTCCACGGCCGGCCATCCCAGCGGCAAAGAGGGAACCCCAGGCGGCCCGCGCGTCGGCCTCACCGCCGGCAAGGTGCTGGGCAAAGCCCATGAACGCAATCGCATTAAGCGCCGCATGAAAGAAGCCTTACGCCGCCACCTGGACTTGTTGCCCCCCGGCTGCGACCTCATCCTCCATCCGCGCCGCGTGGTGCTCACCATGGATTTCAAGAAACTTGAGGAGGAGATTGTGCGTATTCTTCAGCAGGCAACCGCAGAAGCTGCCCGCATGACACAGAATTCCAACCCGCCAGCCCCACCGCAGGTGCTATGACACGCGTTTTACTTGCCATGCTCGCCTTTTATCGCCGCTGGATCTCCCCGGCGATCCATGCGCTCTCGCCCGGACACGGCTGCAAGTTTCTGCCCACCTGCTCGGAGTACGCTTCCATGGCCATCGCCACCCACGGACCGCTGCGCGGCACGGCCCTGGCTCTCTGGCGGCTGGTGCGGTGCCATCCCTTTACGCACGGAGGACTTGACCCCGTGCCCCCAGCTCCGATTTCACGCCACATGCCCCACAAACCATTACCATAGGAAGAGCGGCAGCCTGACGGCGAGCCTTCTAATAGAACAGGAAGTATACCTTGGCAGAATTTAACAATCCCAATCTTCAAACTCCAGGCGGAGGTGGTGGCAGCGGCGGCGATATGCGCGGTCTGATCTCGATGACCCTCCTGGCCCTGGTCGTCCTTCTCGGTTTCCAGTTCCTCACGAAGCCCAAGCCGGCCACGACGACACCCGCCGCCCCGACTCAGGCTCAGACCCAAAACCAGCAGCAGCCAGCGCAACCGGCCGCGCCCACAACCCAGCCCATCAAGCCGCAGTCAACCGCGGCTCCGGCGCAAGCGCCCGTTGTGGCCACTCCGACAGTCGTCGCTCCAGCCGAAGCGAAGACAACGGTGGAGAACGCCAACCTCAAAATCGTCTTCACCAATAAGGGCGCGCAGGTCGAGAACTGGATACTGGAGGGCAAGCAGTACAAGGACCACCCCGATCCAGGCGGTCAGCAGCTTGACCTGGTTAATTCAAGGACCGCTGCATTCGGTCTGCCGCTTTCGCTCTACACCTATGAGCCGGAACTGACCAAGCAGTTGAACGAGGCACTTTACCAGGTCTCTGTCTCCGGCGCGGCCTCGCCCGATGGCACACTCAAGGCTCCCGGGTCCGTGACTTTTCACTACGCCGCCAACGGCCTGGACGTAGTGAAGACCTTTCGCTTCGATGCGAGCTACGTGGTGACAGCCGAGGTCCAGGTGAAGCGCAACGGTGTTCCGGTCCGCGCGCTGCTGGCCTGGCCCGGCGGGCTCGGCGACCAGACCGAAGCCATGCATTTTTCTTACGGAAAGTTTGTCTGGTCGCTGGACGGCAAGGACGACTCGCTCTCTCCCAACCCCTCAGGTTTCTTGTTTTGGACTTACCCGGGAGTGAGCGGCGGCGCCACGCTCGATCAGCCTTACGACTACGTTGCTGTCAGCGACCTCTATTTTGCCGCCGCCTTTCTACCCGACGCGCCTTCGCGGACCACCGTGGTCACGCTGCACAACGCGATCTCTCTGCCCACTGACCCGGGCGATCCCAACGGTCAAAAGAGGTCAGCCGAAGTGTTGGGCCTGGCTATCGGCGACACCAGCGGCCTGACCCGCGTGCGCCTCTTTGCCGGACCCAAAGAAACCGATGTGCTCAAGTCCATCCGCGCCACCGGCTCTGACGGCAAGCCCTCCGGACCCACGCTAGAGCCGCTTACTCAGTTCGGCTGGCTCACCATCATCGCCAAGCCCCTCTACCTGGCCCTGCGCTACCTCCGCGGCCTGCTGGGCCCCGGCGTCTACAACTGGGGCTGGGCCATCATCATCGTCACCGTCATCTTCAACTTGCTCATGCTGCCCACCCGCTTCATGATGATGAAGTCCTCGCTCAAGATGATGCGCATCCAGCCCAAGGTCGAGGCCATCAAGCAGCGCTACAAGCATCTCAAGCCAACCGACCCCAAGAAGGCCGAGATGAACGCCGAGATGATGGCCCTCTACAAGACCGAGGGCGTCAACATGTACGGCAGTTGCCTGCCCATGCTCGTTCAGATGCCCTTGTTCTTCGCCTACTATCGCGTCCTGCTCAACGCCGTTGAATTGCGCCAGGCACAGTGGTTCTGGCTCACCGACCTCTCCACGCACGACCCCAAATACATTCTGCCCATCCTCATCATCGTCACCATGTTTGTAACGCAGTTCATCACCCCCTCGCCGGGCATGGACCCCGCGCAGCGCAAGATGATGGCCATCATGATGCCCGCCATCTTCGGCTTTACCATGCTGCACTTCGCCTCCGGCCTGGCCCTCTACTGGGGCACCGGCAACGTCATCAACCTGGCCATGCAGATGGGCATCAATCAATCCAGCATCGGCAAGGAGATGCACGAGATCGCCGCCCGGCGCGCCGCCAAAAAGGCCGGCATCAACCCTAAAACCATCCAGGGCAGGCGGTAAAAAACCTTACTACGCGGAAAAGCCCCGTTCAAGTTCGACTTGAACGGGGCTTCTGTTGGAAGCGACTGTGGTTGAGTTATGAGGATGTCGCCGCTCTACGCCAGAAGATCGACAATCTGTTTGGGGATAAGTTACTGGAAATGCATTTTCTTCGAGTGGAATCCGTCCATCCCGTGTTCAATGAAGACAGAGAAAGGATGCAATCATGCTCAAAATCAAGTTAGTTGTAGCGACTCTCGGATTGGCAATGATCTCATCTGCGGTTTTGCAGGCACAAACTGAAACGGCTCCGGCAGCGCCGATACCCTCGCAAATCCTCACCGCGAAGAAGGTATTCATATCCAACGCCGGGGCAGATTTCGATTCCAACTTATGGAGCGGAGGGCAGGATCGCGCCTATAACGAGTTCTACGCTGCCGTTAAGAGTTGGGGCCGCTTTGATCTTGTGGGCGTTCCGGGTGATGCCGACATGGTTCTTGAATTTAGTCTTATTGGGACGCCACTCCCGAATGCACTGTTCAGGGTAGTGCTGCTGGACCCGAAGACGCATGTTGTGTTGTGGACGGAGAGCGAGGGCATTCCGCTGGGACTAAAAAAAACGCGCGACAAGGGTTTCTCTGACGCCATCAACAAACTTATCGATGATCTGCGGGCGCTGACTGCCCGGGCTGCAGCTAATCCTAAATAGCCAATCGTATCTTTTTCCGGATACTGAGCTAAATGAGCTCGTACCCCGCAAACCAATACCCCATCTCAAACGTCGCCGTCTCCTCGCCATCCGAGCCGTGAATCGCGTTCTCCTGAATCGACCTGGCATACTTTTTGCGAATAGTTCCCTCGTCTGCATTGGCCGGATTAGTCGCGCCCATCAGCTTGCGCAAGTCGGCAATCGCGTTCTCTTTCTCCAGAACCATCAGAACCAGCGGCCCCGAAGACATGAACTCGCAGAGCCCCTCAAAGAACGGCTTGCCCGCGTGCACGGCATAGAAGCCCTTGGCCTGTTCTTTGGAGATGGACTGCTTCTTGATGGCCACGATCTGAAAGCCGGCCATCTCGATCTCGGCCAGAATGGCCCCGGTAAAACCCTTGCGGACCGCGTCCGGCTTGACGATGCTGAAGGTGCGTTGCGCCACGGATGTTTTCTCCTGCGGGGATTTTGTTTACATCCCATTGTAATCTGCGGCGATATACGAGGGGCTGCCGTCAGCAAGGTCCAATCTGCTAAAGTTTCTGCATGTTTCGCTTCTACGTTTCACCCTATCGCTCTCTGATTGTGACAGCCGCTGCGGTTGCTGCCGTGCTGATGGCTGCACCCGCGCTCTGCCAAACTACCGCTCCCGCCCCCGCGGCCACGCCCGAGTTGCGCGTCTTCGATCCCTCGCTCATCGACAAAACCATCGACCCCTGCGAAAATTTTTATCGCTTCAGTTGCAATGGGTGGTTCAAGCGCAATCCGCTGCCTCCCGACCAAACCTCCTATGGCCGCTTCACCGAGCTGACCGAGTTGAATCGTCTCCGCCTGAAACAAATCCTCGAAACCACCTCCGCGCCCGTCACAACTCGTTCCGCCAATGAGCAGAAGATCGGCGATGAGTATGCCAGTTGCATGGACACGGCCACGGTCAACAAGCTGGGCCTCGCGCCACTTCAGCCGGAGCTGGACCGCATCGCCGCGATCAAAACACCCGCCGAACTGCCCGCGCTCCTGGCGCATCTGCATTCCATCGGCGTGCGCGCATTCTTCGGCATGGGCTCGAATCAGGATTTCGCCGACTCCACCTCGGTCATCAGCTTCTATGGGGCGGGCGGTCTCGGCCTGCCGGAGCGCGACTACTACACCCGCACCGACGCCAAGTCCGTCGAACAGCGCCAGCAATACGTGGCCCACATAAAAAAGATCTTCATGCTGGCCGGCGAGCCGGAAGCGCAGGCTGCCAGGGACGCCGACACCGTGCTGGCCATCGAGACGCGCCTGGCCAAGGCCTCGCTCACCATGACCGAGCAGCGCGACCCGCAAAATCTGAATCATCCCACCGATGTTCTCAGTTTTTCTCGGGAGCTGACTCACTTTTCTCTGGCTGATTACGTTGCCGCCGCGCACGCTCCCGCCATGGGCAAAGCCAATGACATGGAGCCGAAGTTCTTTGCCGAGTTCAACGCGTTCGTTGCCGACACGCCCATCAGCCAGATTCGTACCTATCTGCGCTGGCACCTGCTCCACGCCTATGCGGGAACCAGCCTGTCGGAGAGCTTTGACCAGGAGAATTGGAACTTCTACGCGCACATTCTCAACGGCGCAGAAAAGCAGCAGGAGCGCTGGAAGCGCTGCACCCGGCGCGTGGACCAGGAACTGGGCGAGGCGCTGGGCCAGGTCTACGTGGCGCGCTACTTCCCGCCCGCGGAAAAGCAGCGCACCCTCGACATGACGCTGGCCATCGAGCAGGCCATGGACAAGGACATTGACGGGCTCGACTGGATGAGCGCCGCTACTAAGATCAAGGCCAAGGAAAAACTGCACGGCGTGATGAACAAGATCGGTTATCCCGACAAGTGGCGCGACTATTCGACGCTCACCATCGTGCGCGGCGACGCCCTGGGCAACCAGATGCGCGCGCATCAGTTCGAGTTTGCCCGCGACCTGGCCAAGATCGGCAAGCCGGTCGACAAGCTCGAGTGGCAGATGACCTCGCCCACCGTCAACGCCTACTACGACCCACAGATGAACAACGTGAACTTCCCCGCCGGCTATCTGCAAGCTCCCTTCTTCAGCGGCAAGGAGGATGACGCGGCCAACTACGGCGACATGGGCTCTACCATCGGCCACGAGCTGACCCACGGCTTCGACGACGAGGGACGCCAGTTTGACAAGGACGGCAACCTGCGCGACTGGTGGACCAAGGAAGACGAGCAGAAGTTCACCGAACGCGCGGAATGCATGGTCAAACAGTATGACGCCATCGAGGCGGTTCCCGGCGTTCACCTCAATGGCAAGCTCACACTGGGCGAAAACCTCGCCGATCTGGGCGGGCTGTGGCTGGCTTGGCTGGCCTGGCTTGACAAGGCGCAGGCCGCGCACGTGGATATGACCGCGACCATGGACGGCTACACGCCCGAGCAGCGCTTCTGGATCGCTTACGCGCAGCAGTGGTGTACGCAGACGCGCCCCGAGCAACTGCGCACCCAGGCGCAGAGCAATCCCCATGCCCCCGACGAGTACCGCACCAACACCGTGCTCCAGGATCTGCCGGAGTTCGCCAAAAGCTTCCAGTGCAAAAAGACCGCGCCCATGGTGAATCCCAAGCCCTGCAGAGTGTGGTGAGACCAACTCGCCAGCAAATACAAGGCCCGCCATTCCAGCGGGCCTTTGCTTACAACTGTTTGCTTGGACGCTACGCCGGTTTCGACGGATAGTAATGAAGGGTTCCGAAAATGCAATCATCGGGGCGTGTACTCGCAGTTTTTATTTGCTCCGAGAGTTCGTCTGGTACATCATTTCCCATAGCAACTGTCGTACAGTCTTCAAAGCTAAGTACAAACCAATTGTCCTTTTCCAAAATTCGCGAAACTTTGTTTTGGAAATCTTCTGTGTCATCGGCCCAAGCAACAAGATTGGTGAAACACTTAGTATCGCCAAGTTCCGTCGGCGGTGTTAATAGTTCCACGCGTCCTGTCCATAACTCTCTCATTGATATCACTCTTGCGAAGAAAGTCTACGCCTTGCCGATAACCCTTGCCAGTGTCGCCCCAATCTCTGCTGGCGATACCACCACATGAATCCCCGCCGCGGTCATGGCCTTCATCTTCTCGGCAGCTGTCCCTTGCCCGCCGCTGATGATGGCGCCCGCGTGGCCCATGCGGCGGCCTGGAGGCGCGGTCTGCCCGGCGATGAAGCCCACCACCGGCTTCTTCACATGCTCTTTCACAAACTCCGCCGCCGCCTCTTCCGCCGAGCCGCCGATTTCGCCAATTAGAATGATGGCCTCAGTCTCCGGGTCATCGTTGAAGAGGCGCAGCGCGTCAATGTGCGTGGTGCCGATGATGGGGTCGCCGCCGATGCCGATGCCGGTCGATTGGCCGATGCCCCGCTGCGTCAACTGATACACCGCCTCATAGGTCAGCGTTCCCGACCGCGAAACGATACCCACCGAGCCTTCCTTGTGAATGCGCCCCGGCATGATGCCAACCTTGGCCTTGCCCGGCGAGATGACGCCGGGGCAGTTGGGCCCGATCAGCCGCGACTTCGAGCTCTTCAACTTTGCCCACACCTTCACCATGTCCAGCGTGGGAATGCCCTCGGTGATGCACACAATCAGCGGAATCCCCGCGTCCTCCGCTTCGAGAATCGCATCGGCTGCAAACGGAGGCGGAACAAAAATCATGGTCGCGTTGGCGCCTGTCTTCGCCGCTGCATCGGCCATGGTGTTGAAGACCGGCCACCCCTCGTGCATCGTCCCGCCTTTGCCGGGAGTCACCCCGCCCACAACCTTCGTGCCATACTCCGCGCAGCTCATGGCGTGGAAGGTGCCTTCTTTGCCGGTTATTCCCTGCACAATCAGTCGAGTTTCTTTATTTACAAGGACTGCCATCTTATGCTCCCACGCTTGCAGCCGCGGCTACCGCCAACTCCGCCGCGTCTTTCATTGTTTCGCCCACCTGAAAATTCAATTCAGACGCCTTCAAAATCCTGCGGCCCTCCTCCACATTCGTTCCTTCGAGGCGCAGCACGATGGGCACCTTGACCTTCAGATTGCGCGTCGCCGCCACCACACCAGTGGCCAGCCGGTCCACGCGCAGAATGCCGCCGAAGATGTTGATGAAGATGGCCTTCACATTGGCGTCGGCCAGCAGAATCTCGAAGGCGCGCTCAATCTGTTCCTGCGTTGCCCCGCCGCCCACATCCAGAAAATTCGCCGGGCTTCCTCCGGCGTACTGAATGATGTCCATGGTCGCCATCGCCAGCCCCGCGCCGTTCACCATGCAAGCTATAGTCCCGTCCAGCTTGATGTAGTTCAGAGCGTACTTGCTCGCCTCCACCTCCAGCGGGTCTTCCTCGGCGGTGTCGCACAACGCCTTGATCTCCGGGTGGCGGAAGAGCGCGTTGTCGTCAAACGTCATCTTCGCATCCAGCGCAAAGAGCTTGTCGTCCGTCGTCGTAATAAACGGATTGATCTCCACCAGCGAGGCGTCCGTCTCGATGAATGCCTTGTACAAGCTCTGAAAAAACGCCACCGCCGCGTTGATCTGCGTGGACTTGAGGCCCAGCGCAAAGGCCAGCTTGCGCGCCTGCCACTGGCCCAAGCCAATCACCGGGTCAATGGATTCTTTGTAAATGGCCTCCGGAGTTTTCGCGGCCACCACTTCAATCTCCATGCCGCCGGCCTGCGAGGCCATGAAGACCAGCTTGCCCGTCACGCGGTCCAGCACAATGCCCAGGTATAGCTCGCGGTCGATGCTGGCCGTCTCCTCGATCAGCAGCCGCTGGACCTTTTGTCCAAGAGGCCCGGTCTGGTGCGTCACCAGCGTCATGCCCAAAATCTGCTGGGCATACTGCTCGGCCTCGGCCTGAGAGCGCGCCACCTTCACGCCGCCGCCCTTGCCGCGGCCTCCAGCGTGAATCTGCGCCTTGACGACGACGCCCGAGGCGCCCTCGGCAAAAAGTTTGCGGGCCGTCGCCGAGGCTTCTTCCAGCGTGTTGGCCACTTCGCCCCGGGGCACGGCCACGCCGTAACTCGCCAGGATTGCTTTTGCCTGATACTCGTGAATCTTCATGTTGGTAGGGACCGTTCTCTCCGCTGTTGTTAGGGATTCAAAACCGGCCTCAGGGATTCCGGGAAGTTGAGGCCGTGCCAGCGGTATGGAAATACTATCCTGTGCGCTGAAGAACGGGCAAACAAGAATGTGTACTAAATTCTTTATGCTTCGCCGTGCCGCTTTGAGTCGGTAACATAGAAGCATATGGCCTCTTTGAAGGAGTTGTTGAAACCGCTGGCCCAGGACGGCGCGACGTTGACCCGCGAGCAGGCGGCTGGCGTACTGGAAGAAATTCTCTCGGGCTCGGTCCCCGAAGTCGAGACCGCGGCGCTGCTGACCGTGCTTGCCACTCGCGGCGAGCAAGCCCCGGAGCTGGCAGGTTTTGTCGATGTCATGCGCCGGCGCGTCACGCCGCTGCCCTTCACGGATGAGGAGCGCGACGAGCTGGTAGACGCGGTCGGCACCGGCGGCGGAGGGCCTCTGACCTTCAACATCTCCTGCGGAGCGGCGCTGGTGGCCTCGGCTGCCGGAGCCAAAGTCGCCAAGCACGGCAATCGCGCCGTCACCTCTCTCTGCGGCGCTGCCGACGTGCTCGAAGCTCTCGGCGTGCCTATTGAATTAGGTCCAGCCCTGGCTGTCGAATGTCTCCGCACCACCGGCTTCGTCTTCCTCTTCGCCCCGCTCTATCATCCGGCCATGAAGGCTCTCGGTTCGCTGCGCCGCGCACTCGGCTTCCGCACCGTTTTTAATTTAGTTGGCCCGCTGACCAACCCCGCCGGCGCGCGCAATCAGGTCATCGGCGTGCTCGCGCCCAGCCGCGTGCTACTCGTGGGCCGCACTCTGGCGGCGCTCGGCGCCAAACGCGCCTTCGTCGTTCACGGGACAGACGGGATTGACGAGCTGACCACCACCGGCGAATCCATCGTGGCGCGTATCGAGGAATCGGAGACCGGTGGCGAGAGCTCCCTGCACGCCGCCCGCGTCACCCCGGAGATGGCGGGGCTGCCCCGAGCCAAGCTGGAGCAATTTGTCGGCGGCGACATCGCCACCAACAAGGCTCTGCTCTACGATGTGCTCACCGGCATCCGCGGCGCACGTCGCGACATTGTGCTGCTGAACGCCGCCGCCACTCTCGTAGCCGCCGGGCTGGCCGCCGATCTGAAAGAGGGTGCTCGGCAAGGCGCCGAAGCCATCGACTCCGGCCAAGCCGCCGCACTCCTCGCCAAGCTGCGGGAGTTTGGCGCAAAACATTCGTCAAATCAATAAAATGAGAGGAAAAGCCCTAATTGGTATATACTATGGTATAGACTAGCAGCGGGAGGTCGATAATGAGCGCGACAAACACAATCGCCAAACCCCATGTCGAAAACGAGCCATCGTTCGTGTATTCACCTGCCCCTAAAACCGCCAAGCTTTTCAAGAACGGTCGAAGCCAGGCTGTGCGTCTGCCTAAGGAATTTCGTTTCGAGGGCGATGAGGTAGCGATCCGCCGCGATCCGGTCACGGGCGAGGTCATTCTTGCGCAGAGTCCAACTGATCGGTCCATGAGTTTCGACGAATGGTTCGCCCTTTACGACGCGATTCCGGACTCCGCACCGGAAGAGGAGTTTGCAAAGCTGCCGCCACAGCCCCGGAATCTGACGCCGAAGCAACTTTGCAAGATATTCGATCGCGCAAGCTATCCTGAGGAATTCTTTGAACGCCGCACCAGCATGCCGCGCAAACTGGATATCTTCTAGGCCATGGAGATTCTCTACTTGCTGGACACCAACACCGTCAGCTACTACATTGCGGGCAACCCGCCGACCGTGCGGGATAGACTGCACCGTGTGGGCTTCCAATTTACCGCGGTTTCGACCATTACCGAGGCCGAGTTGCGTTACGGTGTCGCCAGAAATCCAAACGCGGCGCGAAGGCGAGCGTCGGTTGAGTCTTTCTTGAGGAACGCCTCGATCCAGCCATGGGACTCGGCTGCGGCCAGGGCCTATGGTCTTTTAAGAGCCGAGCAGGAGCGCAAAGGCAAGCCGCTGTCCACAGAAGACCTGATGATCGCCGCTCATGCGCTTTCTCTGGGATTAACGTTGGTGACCAACGACAGCGCTTTTTCTTTTGTCGATGGCCTCAAAATCGAGGACTGGACGGTCGCTTAACGCACGCCCCTCAGGCTTGTGTCGCTTCACGAACTGGCCAACCTGCCTATGATTTCGGAGCTTCCTTGCCTGCCTCTTGCCCCAGCGTCAAATCTGCTGTTCCAATGCGCCCCGTGGCCGACACGCGAACGGTAAAGCGGACGCGAACCGCCTTCGGGTTGAGATCGATCTTGCAGGGAATATTGATGTTTCGACGGAGCCTGCCCGTAGGCGGGACAGTGGTCGGAGCATCGATTTTGACGAGGCTCCCTTTGCGTGTCAACTCCTTGCCTTTCTTGTCAAATGTAGATATGTCCAGGATCACCTCGGTGCGGCGCGGCTGACCTTCGGTTGCGGGAGTCCACATCAGCCCGCCGCCGTCTACATGCACCACAAACGATTCGGGCTCGTTGGCCACCCGCGCTATCGTGACGGGAATTCCGTCATAGACCATGTTGCTGGAATCGGCGGCGGCCAGGTCGGTCATAAGGCGTCGTGAGGGATTCTCCGGATTCACCCGCCCCGGACCATACTGCATGTAATAGCCCTCTCGCGTAATAACCTTGAGCCCAGGCCGATCCAACGTGACCTTGATTCTGCGAAATTTTTGCGGGTCCATTGACGTATTCGTTGGCCGGTAGGTGAGCGTATAGAAATTCGCTCCGTCCTGAATGGCGGTCTGAACTTCCGCATCCACATCGTTGCGGCCATAGAGTGTCCGTCCGCCGGTCGCCTTCGCCATCCGGTTAAACTCGTAGTTGCCCCCGAACGGATCGGCCCAAGGATCGCCGCCGTAAACGCCCGGGTCCACCATCACGCCCGCCGGATCAATGGTGTAAAGCGTCACCCGCGCATCACGCAACACATTCACGCACTCTTGCACGGTGTTGTGAATGCGGTTCTCCGTGTCGATATCCCAGCCACCCATTATGCGGCGTGTCGGCGGAAAGCCGCGCCCAATCCAGATCATGTTCTTGTGCCCCGGATGCCCCATCACCGCCTGCGCCACGCGCCGCAATGTAATGAAGGCGGTGTTGTAGCGCTCAGCTACCCAGGCCCCCTGGTGAAGCTGCCATGGATAGGACACAAAGTGATGGTTGAGCGCGGAAAGGATCTCTTCCTTGTTTTGCGTGTAGTCGTGCAACACGGTAAAATGCATCAAATCGACCGCTATCAGCATCGTCGGCGTAGCGAGCTTATCCGGCTGCTTGTCCAGATACTTCTTCAGCGAATAGCGCGCGAAGGCCATGTCCTCGAAGCGCGTATTGAATTCGTCGAGCAAAATGATGTCGACAGGAGCATTCGGCGCCAGGCGGTCGAGTTCGGCGGTGGAATTGATGGTAATCTCCGGCTTGGGGGTATGCGCGCCCGCCACTTCAAAATTGAGAATGGTTTGCGGCTCACCGGCTTCTTCCACGCTGAAATCGTCGCGCTTCAGATCCTTGACGATTGCGCCCTTGCCGTCCACAACGACCATGTCGAGCACCACCAAACGTGCAGAGACGCGAAGCGTATAGCCGCTATTGGGGGGTTGCGCCCTATTCGGAGCTTGTGCCGGAGAAGCAGGCTGCGCTGGGTTCTGAGGTTGCGCCGTGTTTGGAGCTTGGGCCGCGCTTGGAGGTTGTGCCGTGTTCGGAGGCTGCGCCGGCGAAGTTGGCTGCGCGGGCGCCTCTTGCATCGCGTTCGGCGCTTGCGCTTGCGGAGTTGGTTGCGTGGGTGAAACTTTCTCAGGCTGTTGAGCGGACATCCGCGACAGGGCAATGCCGGCAAGCACAATTAGCAGAGCGGCTTTCTTCATCATCGGCCTTCCTCATGAATGGATAGGGAGTCCCGTTCTGTTTAACCAACGACCGCGTAAATAGTTGCGGAAGTACACGAACATTTTTACGGCGGCTTAGAATCCGCCCCGGCCGCCGCTTCCATCCTGACACAGAGAACGAAAACTGGCTACAGCGTATTTCAATAACCCGTTTTGGCTACAGCGTGAAGTCTAAACCTGCCTTGTATCAGGGCACGACTTTAGTCATGCCGAAAAGGCCTTCATTACAAGGGGTTTTAACCCCTGAGGAATTGTAAAACAGACAGGTCGGCCATTGATGAAAAAAGCAGCAATAACCCTGTCTGGAAAACTTTCAGAAATTATTTGCAAATTTCTGTATTCTTTACGTCCAAGGGATGAAAGGAGCTTTTCAATGCACGGAAAATTCGTCCTTGTAACATTCGCTCTCATTGCAGGCCGCGCGGTAGCCGTCGCGCAGCAAACCAGCCAGGTTCAACTCAAGATCGAAGCCGCCAATCGCACCCTCACCGTCAGCGCGGAGGCGCGAGTGACCGCCGATCCGGAGATAGCCATTCTGCACATCGGCTTTGAGACCAAGCCATCCGACGCTAAAACCGCCTATGCCGCGGGCGCGAAGACATCCAACGACATTGTGGCCGCGCTCAAGCAGGCCGGGATTCCGGAGACCTCGATCCGCAGCGAGAGCCAGAGATTGGAACGCGTATATGACATGTCGCACAAGTTCAAGCTGGTGCAGCAGTGGACGGTGAAGACCCCGCCGGAACGCGCCGCCGAGATTCTGGACGTGGCAGTGACCGCGGGCGCCACTAATAGCGGACAGATCGACTGGACGGTGAAGGACGAGAAGGCGCTGGAAGATCAGGCGCTGGATCAGGCAGCCGAAAGAGCCAGGGCGAATGCCGCCGTGCTAGCCAAGGGCATGGGCGTGCATCTGGGCGCGCTGATCTATGTGACCAATGAGATTTCTGCGCCCTTCAATCGTTTGGTGGTGTCGCAGGGAGTGTTTGCCAACAATTCCGGGCCAGTTGCAGGCAGTCTCACTCCGCTAGCTCCGCCCCTGGCCATCGAGCCGCGCAAGGTGAGCCGCATAGCCACCGTCTACGCCGTCTTCGCCATCGAGTAGCCCTAACGCAGTATCGCTAGCGTCAGCGGATCGCCCTCGCCGTTGAAATACTTCTTCAGCGCGTCGTTGAAGTCAGCAGCGTCCAGGCCAGCTTCTTCGGCGGCGCGGGCAAACAGCGTCATCGAAGAACAGAACTTCAAATCGTCGGGGTAGCCGAGAATCCGGCTGATCGCGCGTCCTTCCACCAGCGTCACCAGCCGCGTGCATTGCCGCAGCCGCTCGCCCAGTACCGGATGCCGCAGATAGGCCTCCGCCTCTTGCCGCGAGCCGATGCCGTAATACTCCGATTGCGAGCTGTGGCCCAGGCCCTTCATCTGCGGAAAGATGAACCATATCCAGTGACTGCGCTTTTCTCCCGCCTGCAGCTCCTCCAGAACCCGCGGAAAGACCGCGGCCTGCGCGTTCACAAAGCGTTCCAGGTCAAAGGGGTCGGCCATCGTGGTTTCCTCCTGCGATGACGATGCTACAGCAGCCCTCCGCGCCCGGCCATGCGGCGCGAAAACAGCCAGCAAATAAGCGAAGTCCCCAGAGACAGCGCCACCCAGCCTGCCTCTTCCATGGAACGCACAAGGTCAGCGGATGGATGCTGCGGGAAGATCGTCAGCCAGCTCAGCTCAAGGTGACTAAGTTCGGTCAGCCCGAGCGCAGGCAGGCCCACACGTACCAGCTCAACCGCGCCCCAGCCGCAAATTCCGCTAGCCAGCAGAATAACGAGAATCGCCTTCATCCACGGGAAGGGAATCGGCGCGGGCAGCGCGGCCTCTTGCCGCACCCTGTCCATCACCGAGGCCGCAAAGCCCGAGGAGGGCATCAACTCTTCTTCCGTCGCCAGAATGTGGCCGATCTCCGTCTCGATCCTCGCGTGCTCGGCTTCGCTGCGCTTTGTTTTAGCTCGATTCATCGTACGGCCTCCTTCCTTGTCACCAGCGTGAAAACCTTCCCTGCGCTGTGCTCTTCTTCCAGACGCGGAAACCGCTGCCGCAACAGCGTCCTTGCTCTGGAGAGTCTAGCCTTCAAGGTTCCTTCCGGCATCCCCAGCGTGCGCGCTGCCGCGGCCACGTCCATCTCGTGAAAATAAAACAGAACCACCGGCTCGCGGTAGCGCAGCGGCAGGGCCAGCACGGCGCGGCGCACGGCATCGTGGCTCAACTGCGCGGCCAGCTCGCCGTGCTGCGTGGCGTGCGTGGCAGGCTCGGGCGCGGCCTCCAGCGGCAGTGTCTCCGTAGGGAAGCGCTTCAGCTCCGTGCGATAGACATTGGCCGCCAGCGCAAACAGCCAGGTAGAAAAACTCGACTCCCGCCGCCAGTGACTCAACCCGCGCCAAGCGCGCAGAAAAGCCTCCTGGGCCATCTCTTCAGCACGGCTGCGATCGCGGCAATAACGCCAGGCCATATTGACCAGCGGCCCTTGCCAGCGCAGCACGATCCCCTCGAAAGCCTGCGCATCGCCTGCCAATACGCGCGCAACGTCCGTAAGGTCGGCCTGGTTATTTTCGGCGCTGGTTGCGGCATTCATCCTGAGGTCATGCCTCTGCGGATAGTATGACCAATTCTCTCCCGCTCTGGTTGCATTTTCTCGCAAATTGCATTTTTTAAAATTATGCAACCAGATGCACCGGCCCACTGTCCTACCAAGCGCATGGGGAAACTCCCCGGCTAGGAGGAAGATATGGAAAATGCTGGTGTTTTGATTCCGATTGTTGGCATGCTTGTCCCGATAGTGGGCACCGTGGCGGTATTTACGTTTTTAATCTTCTCCGTTCGCTACAGTTCTCAGCGAAAAGACCGCGAGGCCTTTTACCGGGCAGAGTCCCTGCGGCGGATTACCGAGTCCTCGGGCGAGGGCGCCAAGGCGGCGATCGAGCTGATGAAGGAAGAAGAGCGGTTGAAGAGGATCAAGGCCCGCGAAGGCATGAAGATCGGCGGCCTCGTCTGCGTTGCCGTAGGCGTGGCGCTGGTGATCTTTATGTGGGGCCTGACCAAAACTGAGCCAGACGCTCCTGTTTTTGTCGGTCTGATTCCCGCGCTCGTCGGCGTGGCCCTGCTGGTCTATGTGTACTTTCTGGCCGGACCGGTGGAGTAGCGGACGGCTATGGCCGAATCAATGGGAAACCAAGTGGAGCACGATGCCGAAGGCAGCTCCGCCCAGAATCAGCCATGAGGCGTTGACTTTGTAGCGCAGCAGCGGCGCCGCACTCGCCAGGCCCAGCACCCAGGTCCATCCGTCGATGAATGTGGCGCGGCCCAGAACAATCGCCACGGCAGCCATCAGAGCCACGGCGGCGGCGTTGACTCCATCGAGGAACGCCGCCGCCAGTGCGGACTTGCGAATGCGGCCGGCCAGCGCGCCCACCATTCCCGCCATCAGGAATGAGGGCAGAAAGATTGCCGTGGTGGCTACGGCTGCCCCCGGCCAACCACGCAGCAGGAAGCCGAGAAAAGTTGCCGTGGCAAAGACCGGCCCCGGCGTGATCTGCCCGGCGGTGATGGCGTCGAGCAGTTGAGGCTCTGTGATCCAGTGAAGCCGGTCCACCAGATCAGCTTTGAGAAAGGCCACCAGTACGTAACCGGAGCCGAAGACAATGACTCCCAGCTTGAAAAAGACAAGAAAAAGCGGCGCCAATCCCGTTGCCCCTACCGCACCCGCCGCGCCGCCGCTTGCCGCTAAAGGCAGTCCGGCAACTCCCAACACAGTATTGGGTCGATTGTGTTGCCACACAGCAAGCAATGCCAAACCGCCCGAGACGAGCAGAATTGCAATCGGGGGTGCGCCGAGGATGGCTGCGGCAAAGCAAGCGATACCGTCCAGCGCAAGCGGCCAACGGTGGTAGGCAGTCCGGCCCAGTTTCCAGATTGCTTGAACGATAATGGCGACCATCACGGGCTTGGTTCCGTAAAGCAGCCCCTGAACCTGGGGAAGGCTGCCAAAGCGCACGTAGGCCCAGGCCAGTGCCAAGGTCGCCAGCGAAGCGGGAAGAATGAAGCATGCGCCCGCGACACAGAGGTCCATCCAGCCGCAACGGCTATAACCCAGGGCCATGGCCACCTGAGTGGACCCAGGGCCGGGCAACAGGTTGCAGGCGCCGACAAGATCAAGAAATTGGGCATGGCCCATCCATTTGCGGCGTTCCACAACCTCGCGTTGCATCAGTCCGATGTGAGCAGCGGGCCCCCCAAAGGCGGTCAGGCCAAGACACAGAAAAAGATGAAAAATCTCACCCAGGGAAGACTTGGTTGCAAAAGCCATTCGTTACTCATCAGAATGTTTATCGGAGCGCCAGAAGATTGAGGCGTGCCGGGCTAGGCCCTAGCTCGGCCCGGTCTGATACCAGCGCCTTTTTTTGCCCACCTTGAGGCCGGAGTCGATCAGGATGGCCAGCAGGCCAAAGACCATGCAAAAATCTGTGCGCGCCTGGTGGAAAAAGCTCAGCCAGCCGTACTCCTTGAGCTTTTCCAGCGGGAACGGGCCCAGCGGCCTGCCCAGCAGAATGGGAATCTTGGTGGTTATCAGGGCGGTGACAATGACCATCAGCAGCACCAGCGCCGCATCGCCGGCATAGATGTTCAACAGGATGGCCGCGCCGCCGCCGATCTCAATCCCGCCTACAAACGGCGCCAGATAATGAGGGAAGGGTAAGCCAAGCACCTCAAATCGACCCCCGCCCAGCTCCTCGGGGCGAAGAAACTTGAGGCTGCCTTCCAGCAGAAAGACCAGGCCCACCATCACCCGGATCAGGATCATGGAAAGATTTCGGCGTCCTTCTGTCTCCATCTCCATTCGGGGCCTCCTCCGGCCTGGCCTTTTCCCCGCGCGGGTCATGGCCGGATTGGAGGCCGGATATGGAGAAGCATACCGCAGTGACCATTCGGAATGGAAAAAAAGAGAATATTCGTGAATAAAATCCAAAATAATGGTTTATTTGGGCGAGAATGCACGCCCCGGCGCCGTTCCAGATTGACCTGGCGCAAGCCTCCGCTCCCGTTCTCTCCTGATCCGAAAGCGCATCAAATCCCCTGGAGCCTCCTCTAGCGCCTAAAATCCTCAACCCAGAGGGGGTGTCCTGCACGCCCGGCCTGCGTCTAAAAGTGAACGATATGCTCTCCGGCGGCAGGGTGAGGCCTCCCAACCCGCCTGCGTCCGGTAGACTGTGGGATAGGTTCCGATTTACTTCGGGACACCCGCGAACAGGTCTTCGTTCGTGGGGTGGTTACTCCGGAGCCCCCAAGGACAGGTCTTCGTCCCCGGGGTAGTTGCCGGGACCCGGGCGACGGGTCATGTCGCTGGGGTGGTAAAATTGGTTTTTCCTCTAGGCAGGACCAGATTTTCAGCAACGAGGGTGTCGATATTCTTCCCGTGAAGCCGAACGTGATGGCGAACTATGGACCGCACCAGTATGTGTGCTCAACGCAGGGCGACCGCCCGGTGAAGATCAAGCACATTTCCATCTCCCGCGTCCTACGGACCTTGAGCCGTATCGCGCGCACTCTACTTGTGCTCGCGCTGGCGCTCTCCGCCGCCGCAGCCCTGGCCCAACAGCCGCAGACCATTGAATCCATTCGGGTCATCGGCAACCGGCGCATTCCCAAAGAGACCATCTTGGCGCGTCTCTTTACACATCCCGGAGATACCTACGACCCGATCTCCATTGAGCGAGACTTTAACTCGCTGTGGAACACGTCGTACTTCGACAATCTGCGCATCGAGCGCGAGGACTCGGAGAAGGGCATCATCCTGAACATTTTTGTCAGGGAGAGGCCCACCATCCGCGAAATCAATTACAAGGGGCTGAACGCTGTCTCGCAGTCCGACGTGCTCGACCGCTTCAAGAAGGAAAAGGTCGGCCTCTCCGTGGAGAGCCAGTACGATCCAACCAAGATCATGCGCGCTGTGACCGTGCTTAAAGACATTTTGTCCGAGCATGGCCACCAGTTCGCCACCATCACGCCCGATATCAAGAACATTCCTCCGGCCTCGGTGCAGGTGAACTTCAATATCAAGGAAGGCCCCACGGTCAAGGTGGGCCAGATCAAGTTCACCGGCAACCCGCACATTAACGCGCTTACATTGCGCCGCTCGATGAAGAATCTGAAGCCCATCGGCATTCCTTATTCGATCATCTTCGAGAATCTGTTTGCCCAGACCTTCGACGCCACCAAGCTCGAGGAAGACACGGAGCGGGTGCGCCAGGCCTACCGCGACAAGGGCTATTACAACACCGCCATCGAAGAGCCCAAAACGCAGATTCGCGACCAGGGAGGGCTGAACTGGTTCACCTTCCGGCCCAACAAGGGCAAGCGCATCGACATCCTCATGCCCATTGAAGAGGGCGCGCGCTACCGGCTCGGCACCATCACTTTCTCGGGCAACAAGGCGGTAACCAACGTCAAGGCCCTGCGCGCCACTTTTGCCGTCAAGGACGGCGATTGGTTCAACGCCACCATGATCGGCAAGGGTCTCGAGAACCTCAAGAAAGCATACGGGCAGTTGGGATACATCAATTTCGGCGCCATCCCCAAACCCGTCTTTGACGACCAGAAAAGGACCGTCTCGCTCAACATTGACATCGACGAGGGAAAGCCCTTTTACGTCTCGCGCATCGAGTTCCAGGGCAACCGCATCACCCGAGATAAGGTCATTCGCCGAGAGTTGATGCTGGAGGAAGGGCATATCTACAACTCCCAACTCTGGGAGTACAGCCTGCTTCGACTCAACCAGCTCGAATACTTTGAACCTCTCAAGGTGGATCAGGACTCAGAGGCCCACCAGGATGCCGAGGCCGGAACCGTCGAGCTGCTGCTCAAAGTCAAGGAGAAGGGCAAGAACTCCATCGGCATGAACGGAGGCCTGAGCGGCCTCTCCGGCGCCTTCCTGGGCGTCAACTACCAGACCAACAACTTCCTTGGCCTGGGCGAGACCCTCAGTCTGCAAGGCAACTTGGGCAATATCAGCCGCACCTTCATGTTCGGCTTCACGCAACCCTACGTGCGCAACCGCCCGATCAACATCGGCTTCCAGATTTTCGACAACAAGCAGGACTTCAACGCCGCCAAGAACTACCAGGCCACCACCGGCCAGTCGCCCAACCTGAGCGCGGCGCAGTCGTCAATGGTACAGAACTACAACCAGGCCGCCAAGGGCATGAACTTCTCGGTCAGCTATCCGCTCAAACGGCATGCCTTCCAGCGTGTCGGCTTTACCTATGCGTGGAGCAAATCGACGATTACCGCCTTCTCCACCGCCTCGCAGACCTATTTCCAGACCATCAGCTTCCGCTCGGGCATTCAAGGCTCCAACGCGCTGGCCGGCATCATCAACAGCATGGCCTCCTTCAGCTACATGTACAACACCATCAACAACCCCATGCGCCCACGCACCGGCAAGGAATACACTGCCGTGCTCCAGACCTCCGGCATTTGGGGCAACGTGCGCTATATAGCGCCCATGGTAGCGTACAAGCAATTTCTGCCCATGCACTATCTCACCCCCACGCCCACCGGGCGCAACGTGCTCGGAGTGCGCGCGCAGTTGGGCTATGTTCAGGGATATGGCGGAGACGTGGCCCCGCCCAACAACCGCTTCTACGCCGGCGGCGAGGGCGACTTGCGCGGATTTGACGTGCGTGCCGCAACCCCTTATGGCTATGTGCCCACACGCGTCAATCTGCAGTTGACCAATCCCGACGGAACCTGCGTGCCGCGCGATCCAACCAATCCACAGTTGAATCAGTGCATCCAGATTCCCCTGCCGATTTACGGCATCGCCTCCATTGGCGGCGATACCAGCTTTACCGCCAATGCCGAGTACCGCATTCCCATCGCCGGCCCGGTTACCTTCTCCTTCTTCGACGACTTTGGCATTAACACCGCCTTCAACAAGGGCCAGTTGAAGCAGAGCCCGGAAGGCTTTGCTTCGCTCACCGCGCCTCTCTATGGTTGCCCGGTGTGGAATAACGGCGCCTGCCAGGGCGGCATTCCCGGCTCGCAAGTAGGCTTCCAGCGCAATATCCACCCCATCTCCGGCACCAACTTCGTCCCGCGCATGTCCACCGGAGTCGAACTCTCCGTCATCATGCCGATCATCAACGCCCCCTTCCGCCTCTACTACGCCTATAATCCGTTGCGGCTTTATGAGAGGCCCTACTGCGACCTTGGAATTGGAATCAAGAACCAGAGCTGCTCCGCGGAGTTGATCACCCGCGCCATGTTCCCTCAGGGCGGCGCCGGCGACTACACCTACGGCGAGGCCATTCAAGGCTACGGAGCGCGCGACGCCTTCCGAGAACCGCGCAAAACCTTCCGCCTGACCGTCTCCACTACCTTCTAAGCGATGGTTCAACAAGCAAGCCCGGGGCCGCTCCTGTCGAGCGGCCCTTTTACTGGCGCGGAAGTTGATTGCATGACGCCTGAGTCCTTGACAAGGCTACCGTGCTCTGGCAATCTGGCTGCCATGCAAACCCTTGGATTGTCACATGAAAGTAAGCGCTCGGATGGCCGACTGAAGAGCCTCTTCTGGCCTACCGTCGAGAATGCCTGGGATGTGGATTACCTGGGCCAACAGGGCTTTTGGATCTGCTTTCTGATTGCCGTCCTTCTGTTTGTATTCTCCCTCGTCTCTGGCAGCCCGTTGCTGATCGCCGTGGGCTTTTTGGGCGGACTGCTCTACTTTACGGGCGGCATGGGAGTCAGAGAGAAATGCTGGCCGGCGGCGGCTATGATCCTTGCCTGCTATTTCGTCGATACTCTCGCCACCATGCTCACCGTTCCGTTCTTGACCCCAGGCCAGATGGTGAGACTTGTTGTCCTCGGACTGCTGTTGACCAACCTGCGCGCCACCTTCATCGCTTCGGAGTGGAAACCAGCCTCCGAGGAAGAAGATATGCCCACGCGCTTCAATGAATCGCTGCGCGACAAGCTGGTGGATGCGTGGCCGCCCAAACTTTGGCCCCGGCTGCAGATTCCGTTCTATGTTTTGTCCGTGCTGTGGCTGATAATGAGCCTGCTCGGGTTGTTCGCCTTGATAATGGTACGGATGGGAATTGTGCACCTGCCCGGGGTCCATTGAACCGGATGGGCCGCGTGGAGACGGCGGCAAGCCCGCAAAACGTGATTTACCGGTTTGACGCTCCTACCCCCGGCCCCTATAATCCATTTAGTTCCTGCTGACGTCTTCGTCCGCATCTTTTCCTGACCTGCGCCTTGCGGCGCGGAATCCTGGAATCGACAGAGGGGTTGCTCAGGAGGCGCCAGTCTGCATTCGCGCTGAAACGCGGATAGACAAACAGGAATTCCGAAGGAGCATTACACTCGCATGAAGCGCTTGCTTGCAATTATCGCTATTCTGGCCTCTGGTTTTGTCCTGAGCGCCGCTGCCCAAACTCCCGTCACTGCGGCGCCTGCAGGTCCTGCCAAGATTGCCGTTATCGCCTTTCAGGTGGCTGTTGCCCAAACCAATGAGGGCCAGCGCAACTTTGCCGACCTTCAAAAAAAGTATGATCCCAAGCGCCAGCAGCTCAAAGCCCTGAGCGACGAGATCGACAACCTGACCAAACAGCTACAGGCGCAGGGCGACAAGCTTAGCCCCACCGAGCAACAGACCCGCGCCAAGGCCATCGAAGACAAAAAGAAGCTGTTGGAGCGCTCCGCCGAAGACGCCCAAAACGACTTCCAGTCGGAGATGTCGGAGCTCTACAACGGATTGGCCGCCAAGGTCTACGATGTTTTGGCCAACTATGCGCAGCAGCAGGGATTCACGATCGTTTTTGACGTGACCGGCAGCCAGCAGCAGGCTCCCGTTGTGCTCTTCGCCAACGAGTCCACCAACATCACCAAGCAGATCATTGACGCATACAACCTGAAGTCGGGTGTGCCCGCTCCTCCGGCCCCGCCGGCAGCCACAACACCGGCACCGGCCCGGCCAGCAGCCGCCAAGCCTCCCGCTCGTTAAAGGCATCGCCGTCTAACGACAAGAGCCCCGCCTCGCGGGGCTCTTGCCGTTTTGCAACGGCTATTTATCTGTTCCCACACAGTTGGTCGCCTGCTGTACTATTTAGCGCTTCTTCCGGCTCTCTATTGTGGAAAAACCTGTGGATTGCTTTGGCGAATCCAGTCAAAAGATCCTGATTTATTCTCTTGCCAAAATCTGATTCTTTCTGGTAGGCAATGTAACTCTTTATTTATCAATCACTATTTGAAGAATGCCCCGTTCCGTGTGCAGGTGCAATTGCAGGGGCATACTTTAAGGGCTTGTCGGGGTTATCCACAAACCCAGGTTAAATAAATGTGAATTAGATCACAATCTGTGCCTACTTCTGCGAATCTTCGCCTATTCGCAGTATCGCCAGGAAGGCTTCTTGCGGAATGTCCACCCTGCCGATCCGCTTCATCCGTTTCTTGCCTTCCTTCTGTTTTTCCAATAACTTGCGTTTGCGCGTGATGTCCCCGCCATAGCATTTCGCCAGCACATTTTTGCGCAGCG
>Ga0326728_10005673_pt1 | contig 34594 bp, 30 predicted proteins | sample MB3enrmetagenome_FD_207602 | JGI IMG/M metagenome (GOLD analysis project Ga0326728, IMG submission 207602) | Lab enriched peat soil microbial communities from McLean, Ithaca, NY, United States - MB31MN | ecosystem: Environmental > Terrestrial > Soil > Wetlands > Peat | place: USA: New York...
GCTTGAGAATGCACTATCAGCCCTTGTGTCACGTGATCCCAAGCGGCATCCCTTACCAAAAGGATTCGAGAAGCTCATTCCCAAAGGGGTTATAGCGGTTGACCTTTTCGGCCAGAGTGCAGATTACAAGCGCATCAATGCCATCGCACACAACAAGGGAATGTTCGTCATTGAAGATGCGGCCCAGTCATTCGGGGCTGAATATCATGGGTCCAAGGCATGCTCCTTGGCCGATGTAGCTGCTACCTCATTCTTCCCTGCCAAACCTCTGGGCTGTTACGGGGATGGAGGGATGGTCTTCACCAATAATGACGAACTTGCCTCAAAGCTTGATTCAATCCGGGTCCACGGCAAGGGATCGGATAAGTATGACAACATCAGGATCGGGATCAATGGGAGGTGTGACACCCTCCAGGCAGCGATCCTGCTTGCAAAGTTCGAAATCTTCCCCGAAGAGATCGAATTGCGGCAGGAGGTGGCACTCAGGTATAACAGCATGTTCAGCGCTTCAAATAAGCTCACATGCCCAAAGGTCAGGCCGGGGCATAAAAGCGTGTGGGCCCAGTATTCCATGGTATCCGAACGGAGAGAGACAATCCTTGATGCCCTGAAGAGAGAGAAGATACCAAGCGCCGTCTATTACCCGAAGCCCCTTCATGTGCAGACTGCCTATTCCTATCTCGGGTATGAACCCGGCTCATTCTCCGCCTCGGAGAAGGCGGCTGAGACAATATTCTCTCTGCCCATGCATCCATACCTTTCAACACAAGATCAGGAGAAGATAGCTGAAGTCATTATCAGGGCTGTAGGGTAGAAGTTTAAAGTTTGAAGTTTTAGGTTTTAAGAATCTAAGTCCCAAGATTTGAGAGAATCTGTGACAGCTCTTTGATGGCGTATCATTCTTTTGAAGATTTGGAGGTATGGAAGCGAAGTTGCAGGCTGACTGTGAAAGTATATGAGCTATTCAAGAATTCAAAAGAATATGTGCTAAGAGATCAGATGACCCGATCTGCTCTGTCTATTCCAAGCAATATTGCAGAAGGTGCTGAGAGAAGTTCCTCTCAGGAGTTTATTCGTTTTCTGAACATTGCTAAAGGCTCGGCAGCTGAATTGAGAACACAATTGTATATTGCATCTGAGATCGGAGTTATGGATGACTCTGAAAGAAATATATTAAAAAAAGAGCTCATAGAGATCTCTTCCATGTTGCAATCGCTCATAAGATCCATAAAGAGCACCACCAACGTGAGACCAAAGACTTCAAACTTAAAACCTACAACTTAAAACTACCTAATGAACAAGGAGATTCCATTGGAAATCACTGGTGTAAAAGTAGCAGTCGTCGGTTCCGGATACTGGGGCAAGAACCTGGTAAGAAACTATGCAGAGTTAGGCGCGCTCTATGGGGTCTGCGACAGCAACGAGCAGTCACTCAATGGATTTAAGCAGAAGTACCCGCAAATGAAATTTACCACAAACTACCTGGACCTCCTCAACGATGATGCATTGAGGGGTATTGTTATAGCCACCCCTGCCGAGACGCACTTCACCCTCGCGCGGGAGGCCCTGCTTTCCGGCAAGGATGTCTTTGTGGAGAAGCCCTTGTCCCTCAATGTCGATGAGGCGGAAGAGCTAAAAAAGATTGCAGAGAAGAAATCTCTCATTCTGATGGTCGGCCATCTGCTCCAATACCACAGCGCATTCATCAAGTTGAAGGAGCTCATAAGGGACGGCCAACTGGGAAGGATCCACTATATCTATTCCAACCGGCTCAGCTTCGGCAAGATCCGCCGTGAGGAAGATATCCTGTGGAGTTTTGCCCCGCATGATATCTCCATGATACTCACCCTTGCTCAGGAAGAACCGGAGTATGTAATGGCAACCGGGGGCAATTACCTGCACAAGAAGATTGCCGATGTAACCACCACCCACCTGGAATTTCCCAGCGGGCTGAAGGCCCATGTGTTTGTATCATGGCTCCATCCCTTCAAGGAGCAGATGCTCGTGGTGGTCGGGGAAAAGAATATGGCTGTTTTCAGGGACACAGTCCCATGGAGTGAGAAGCTCCTTTTATATCCTCATAACATCCAATGGCACGATGGAATCCCTGTCCCTGATAAAAAAGACGAGATCAAAGTTGCTGTTGAAGAGAGCGAGCCCCTCAAGGCCGAATGCCTCCATTTCATGGAATGCATCAAAGACAGGAAGAAGCCGGTGACAGATGCACAGGAAGGTATCGAGGTCCTTAAGATCCTCAAGGCCGGCCAGGACTCATTAAACAGCAATGGTAAAAAGATCTTTCTGAAAGACGCCTTCAAGCAGCCCCATGATTACACCGTGCATGAATCCAGCTATGTGGATGAAGATGTAATCATCGGAACAGGAACAAGGATTTGGCATTTCAGCCATATCCTGAAGGGTTCCAAAATCGGCAAAGGATGCAGCATCGGTCAGAACGTGGTGATAGGCCCGGATGTGATGATCGGGAACAACTGCAAGATTCAAAACAATGTCTCCATCTATAAAGGTGTCACCCTCGAAGATAATGTATTCTGCGGCCCTTCCATGGTATTTACCAATGTGTTCAACCCCAGGGCGCATATCCCGAGGATGGATGAGCTGAGGACCACCCTGGTGAAGAAGGGGGCCACCATAGGCGCAAACGCTACCATCGTGTGCGGGTATACCATCGGTGAGTATGCATTCATCGGTGCAGGTGCCACAGTGACCCGGGGAGCACCTGACCATGCGCTCATGGTAGGCAACCCGGCAAAACAGATCGGTTGGATGTGCGAGTGCGGGAACCGGCTGGATGGACATTTGGAATGCTCCCATTGTGGAAAAGCATATGCAGAAAAAGACCAAGGACTGAGATTGCGTACAAAATGATCTTACCATTTTTACGATTACTTCATTAGCTCGAGCACCTGTTATGAAATTTTATAATAGATCAGGGAGGGTTTCATGCAGGAAAAACAAAATATCGAAATTTATGAAGATGAGATCGATCTCAGGGAGATTTTTTTAACGCTCTGGAGGCGGAAGTGGCTTATTGCGGGAATAACCTTTGCGGTAGTACTTGTTACAGCTCTATATTCTATAATTCACCCCAAGATCTATGAAGTGTTTATGGTAGTCGAGCCAGGAATAATCGATGTCACAATGGATGGAAAATATGACTACCTGGACACTGCTGACAATATCAAGGGCAAGATAGAGAGTAACTCATATTTCCCACGAATTCTGAAAGCCCTGCACCTCACTCCTGATGATATGGATTTTGTTTTCAAGGCGAATATTCCAAGGAATGCGAATGTTCTGGTCGTATCATCAGAATTCCAGGCAAATAAAACTGACTTTGGGCTTCGAGTATCACATCAGCTCCTTTCGGAGCTGCAAAATGATTATGCCAGAGAGGTCAGGAGAAAAAAGGACGAGTATCAGAAGCAGATATTGATGAAAAAGAACCAGATCAGTGAGATCGAAGTCCAGCGAAAAGACCTGGATCAACAGATCGGCATCAAGCAAGGCCTTAGCAGAGAAAAGAGGGAACAAATAAAATTGATAATATCGAAATGTTCTATTTGTGAGCGAAGAGAGTCAGATCTCCTGAATGATTTGAAAGAGGTTAAGGGCAACACTCAGAGAATTACCAGCCAGCGTGATCAGATATTGAAACAGACCTCTGTTAATAATGAAAATGGCATTGCTGATTTATTGTACTCAACGACCATCCAACAGAATATGGCATTTTTTAATGAGCTAAAAAATCAGATCGATCTAAGCAGGATAGAAAGGGAGAACTATAAATCGAACATTAAAGACTTGGAGAAGGATATCAATGAAAATGAACTTGAAGTCGAACGTCTGAAGTTAAAGCAGACTGGGGAACTGAAATCAAAGATTGATGCCATTGGTATAGAGCTTGAGGATTTACAAAACAAGATCAGCCAGATTCAAAATATCAAGACCATTAGTGAGCCGACTGTATCTTCTCATCCTGTAAAGCCGAAAACTTATCTTAATATATTCATGGCACTAATCGGAGGGACAATATTGGGGATCTTTCTTGCATTCATTCTTGAATATGCTTCAAAGGCAAAAGGACACTATGCAGTCAAGCAATGAAAAGTTTAGAGATCAATGAATGATGCAGGGTGTCTTCATTTAATTCGGAATATGTAGAGATAGGTGGAGATTGATATGAACATTCAACAGGAATTACATCAAGATGATGAGATCAATTTGTATGACCTTTGGCTCACATTAAAAAAAAGGTGGATGATAATCCTTGTCGTCACCTTGGTTTCGACAGGGTTTGCCTTTTCATATGCATTCTTGACCACTAAGGTCTATAGGGTCCACAATATCCTTATTTCCAGCCAGATGCAGGAATGGGGCTTTATTAGTCAAGGCGAAATGGCTGCAGCTGTATCCGTTCTTGATAAACTCAATAAGCTCACTGACCTTGAAAAGGATAAGGTATTGGGCTTGTTGGGTATGCATGAGAGGGACTTCAAGGTTATCAAGGATATCAAGACATCTGAGATCAAGGGCTCTAGTGCATTATGGGTCGACATAGACACATATGATCAGAGAAAAGGTGTTGCCCTCATGGAAGCTTTACCGGGCTTTATATTAACAAACCCAAATATAGCCAATAAGATTAAAATTCAGATGGCACTCATGCAAAAGAATAGAGAGGCTTTGAAAGATATCATTGACAACCCCACGAGGAGCCTCAAATTATCCCGTAATGCAGTTGTATATTTACCATCGATCGATCTGTACGCACTTCAGGAAAAGTATATTCTCATAAATACCCAGATAGAGAAAATGGAAAGAGGACAGCTTGTTTCTCTTGCATGGAAAACAGAACAACCCATAGTGCCTTATGGTACCAAGAGGGGCATGAGCATCTTGATAGGCCTGGTTATGGGCTGCTTCCTTGGAATCTTCATTGCATTTTTCATGGAGTGGGTGACAAAAGAACGGAATATGCATTCAAATGATCCTGAATAGCTGAAACAGTGTGGTTGTTATAGTTAAACTTAAATCACGAGGTTGAATATGGAGTATTCCATCAGTCCCCAGGGCAAAAAATATCCGTTGCCTAACAACGATGATTATAAGTTGGAGTTCAAGAGGCTTACAAAATTAGTCAAACAGCAAAAGGCCTCTGGGAAACAAATCGTGGTCGTCATGGGTCTTGGCTTTGTCGGTGCTGTCATGGCTGCGGTTGTTGCTGACAGCACGGATAAGAAAACCGGCAAGCCCAAAAAATTTGTCATCGGCATGCAGCGGCCGAGCCCAAGGAGTTTCTGGAAAATCCCCCTCCTGAACAGTGGTGTATCACCTGTCAAGGCAGAAGATCCTGAGGTAGGTGCACTTATTTCAAGGTGTGTTCTTCAGAGAAAGAATCTCATTGCCACCTATACCCATGATGCTTTGTGCCTCGCAGACGTCGTGGTCGTAGATGTACAGTGCGACTTCTTGAAACAGGAGTTGGGCAATTGCACAACAGGCAGGGCCGAAATAGCCGCGCTTGAAGACTCCGTGAAGGTTATTGCCGAGAAGATCCGGCCGGAATGCATGGTGCTCATTGAAACCACAGTGCCTCCAGGAACAACGGAATACATTGCATACCCCGCTTTGAAAAAAGGCTTTTCAGGGCGTGGTATAAATAAGGAACCCATCCTGGCTCACAGCTATGAGCGGGTGATGCCGGGAAGAGATTATGTGAAATCCATCCGCGATTTCTGGAGGGTATGCAGCGGTATCAATGATGAGAGCAGGAAGATGGTTGTAGACTTCTTATCCGATGTGCTCAATGTAGACAAGTTCCCTTTGACCGTACTCGACAGGCCCATTGAGAGCGAGACTGCCAAGATTGTCGAAAATAGTTACAGGGCAACCATCCTTGCTTTTATGGATGAATGGAGCAACTTCTGTGAGAAAAACGGGGTGGATCTCATTAAGGTCATCAATGCCATAAAGGTCCGACCTACCCACAGCAACATGATCTTTCCAGGCCCAGGAATCGGCGGCTATTGCTTACCCAAGGACGGCGGTTTGGGGGTCTGGGCGTACCGGCACCTTATGGGCTTTGAGGATGAGAATTTCAGGATCACCCCTGAGGCCATCAACATAAATGATACAAGGGCATTGCGTGCAGTCCATCTGGTAAGAGATGCATTGAGAAACATGGGCAAGATCGTTGCCGCATCGACCATAACCGTGCTCGGCGCATCCTATCGGGAAGATGTTGGCGACACCCGCTACAGCGGGTCTGAGCTTATTGTGAGGAAGATTGCAGAGATGGGCGGCGATGTCAGGGTACATGACCCCTATGTGGAGCACTGGTGGGAGTTTGAAGCCCAAGACACCTACCCTGCTGTAGGTGCAAGCTGGTCGCGCTTCTTCAGGAATCAGGAGGGCTTGAAGGACCTTAGGATTAATAAGGGCTTGAAAACAACCCTTAAAGGTGCTGATGCAGTTGTCTTGGCTGTCAGACATAAAGAATACCTAGACCTCGATCCTGATGCCGTAGTAAAAATGATCGGTTCCCCAGCCGCTATCATCGATTGTTTTGGGATCCTTAATGATACCAAGATTCGGAGGTATTTCGAACTAGGCTGCGAGGTCAAAGGACTTGGAAGAGGGCATATTAAAAGAATCAAGGATGAGGTTAGATCAAAATAACCTCACTGATGGAATGAGATCTTTGCTCAAGCGTTTTAGATAGCAATGAGAAGAGATATGTTTCAAGGAAATCAGTGCGATCATCAGGAGGGATTATAGGTGCTCAGTAATAAAAACATCCTCATCACCGGAGGCACCGGGTCTTTCGGGAAAAAATGCACCGAAATCATTCTCAAGCGATTCAAACCCAATCGCCTGATCATCTTCAGCCGCGACGAACTCAAGCAGTTTGAGATGTCGCTGCAGTTCCCCGATTCAAAATACGATTGCATGCGCTATTTTATTGGAGATGTCCGCGATAAGGAAAGGCTGAACCGAGCCTTTCACAATGTCGATTACGTGATCCATGCCGCTGCCCTCAAGCAGGTACCTGCCGCTGAGTACAATCCTTTCGAGGCGGTAAAGACCAATATCCTCGGTGCGCAGAATGTGATCAATGTGGCCATAGATCAAGGGGTGAAAAAAGTCATCGCCCTGAGCACCGATAAGGCAGCTAACCCCATTAATCTCTATGGCGCAACCAAGCTCTGTTCGGACAAGCTTTTCATAGCGGGCAATTCCTACGTCGGCCATGATCACTCCATTTTCAGCGTTGTGCGATACGGAAATGTCGTGGGCAGCCGCGGCAGTGTAATTCCCTTCTTCCTGAAGTGCAGGGAGAACGGGACGCTCCCCATCACGGACCCCCGGATGACCCGTTTCTGGATCACCATCGAGCAGGGGGTGAATTTCGTCCTCGATCGCCTCGAACACATGGTCGGCGGAGAATTGTTCGTTCCGAAACTGCCAAGCATGAATATCATGGACTTGGCTAATGCCATTGCTCCGAACTGTAAAACGGCCATCGTCGGCATTCGACCAGGAGAAAAGCTGCACGAACTCATGATCACAAAAGATGACGCCAGACGCACCTTGGAGTTCAAAGACTATTACCTGATACAGCCGGAATTTCACTTCTGGAACCGTCGCTATAATGACAATATAGGAAAACCCATGGCAGAGGATTTTGAATACAACTCAGGGGCCAATTCCTGGAAGCTGACAAGCAAAGAGATGCAAAAAATGCTGGAAAACCTATGATGCCCTATGGAAAACAGAATATAGACGAAGAAGACATCCAGGCCGTTGTTGAAGTTTTGCGATCCGACTGGATTACCACCGGCCCGAAGGTGGATGAATTCGAGCAGGACGTAGCGGACTACACGGGTGCACAGTATGCCGTTGCAGTCAGCAGCGGCACCGCCGCCCTGCATTGCGCCATGTATGCCATTGGTATCGGTCCGGGAGATGAGGTCATCGTTCCCGCCATGACGTTTGCTGCTACGGCGAATTGCGTTGTCTTTCAGCGGGGTACGCCTGTCTTTGTCGATGTGGCGCCCGATACGTTACTGATAGATACTGCCCAGGTGGAAGCGAAGATCACTGCACGGACAAAGGCCATCATTGCCGTGGATTACGCAGGCCAGCCCTGTGATTACGATACCCTGCGGAAGATTGCCGATCGTCACAGCATATATTTGGTGGCGGATTCCTGCCATTCCCTGGGTGCGCGGTATAAAGGCCGCCCCGTTGGAACACTGGCGGATCTGAATGTCTTCAGCTTCCACCCGGTAAAGCACATAACAACCGGTGAAGGCGGCATGATAACGACAGACCATGAATCCTTCGCACAACGCATGCGAATCTTCCGTAATCACGGCATCACCAAAGATCACCGCCAGCGTGAAACACAAGGTTCCTGGTTTTATGAAATGGTGGACCTGGGATATAATTATCGCATCACCGACTTTCAGTGCGCTCTCGGAATAAGCCAACTTAAGAAACTTCCGAGCTGGATTGCCCGCAGACAAGCCATTGCCCGGCAATATGATGAGGCCCTTACCAAAATGGTAGGTATTGAACCGCTTCATAAGAAGCAAAACATATCCCATGCCTATCATTTGTATGTGGTCTGTTTAGATGAAAAAGCGTTGGGGAAAAAGAGGCAAGATGTATTCACAAGTTTGAGGAGCGCCGGAATCGGTGTGAATGTCCACTACATCCCCGTTCATTTGCATCCATTCTACCGGGAACGCTTAGGTACTCAACCCGGATTATGCCCTATTGCTGAAGAGACCTACGAACATATAATGAGCCTACCCATTTTCCCGGCTATGAAGGACAAGGAGATAGATATAGTTATCAATTCATGCGGTAAACTTGATTGATAAAATAGATGAATAATATCTGGTTTTATCTCATCCATACTCGTGCAAAGCTCTTTTTATAACATAGAGAAATGATTTCAGGTTCGGAGGGAACAATAAAGGAATTGAACGAAACAGTGGCAATTATTCCTGCACGGGGGGGAAGCAAAAGAATCCCAAGGAAGAACATACGACCCTTTCTCAACAAGCCTATAATCGGGTATTCCATAGAGGCGGCTTTCAGGAGTAATATCTTTGATGAAATAATGGTTTCTACGGATGACAGAGAAATTGCTGAAATTGCGGTTTCATACGGCGCAAAAGTCCCTTTTCTGAGATCAGTGGTGACTTCAAATGATCAGGCTTCAACAGTGAATGTTCTCGAGGAAGTGCTTATTGAATATAGAAGGCTGGGCAAAGAGTTCAAATACTGCTGTTGCATTTATCCTGCTGCCCCCTTGGTTTCCCATTTCAATTTGATAAAAGGTTTAGAGATGTTGAAGCAGAACAACGCTGATTCGGTGATACCGGTCGTACGTTTCGGTTCCCCCATCCAGAGGGCACTGAAGATCGAAGATGGAAGACTTTTAATGGTGTGTCCAGATTATGCAAGTACAAGATCTCAAGACTTGATGCCTATGTACTACGATGCGGGGCAATTCTACTGGTGCAAAGTTGAGAGTCTGCTTCTGCAGAAGAAGATATTTACAGAGAACTCCGAACCGATCGAGCTTTCGGAATTAGAGGTGCAGGACATCAATAATGAGGAAGATTGGGCAATGGCTGAGGTAAAATACAGAATTATTATGAAAAAAATTGGTTCATCCGGTTGGTAAGTACCTCTGCGTATACAAATGATGAAGGCAAAGTTTTAAAATATCCAAAGAGCTAAAGTGATAAGATTTCATAAGAGTAAGAGGTGACGAGGTGAGATATTGCAAGAGATGTATAATGCCTGATTCCCGACCGGAACAGGTTTTTGATGCAGAAGGTGTGTGTGACGCATGCCATACTGCCGATCGAAAACATAAAGAGATTGATTGGGTGGCGAGGAGGAAGGAGTTTGAGGGTATACTTGACAGGTATCGCAATAAGGGCGGGTCTTGGTGGGATTGCGTTATTCCTGTGAGTGGAGGGAAGGATAGTTGCTTCCAGGCCTACACCATGAAGTATGAGTTTGGGATGAACCCTCTGTGCGTGAATTTTGTGCCCTGCGAAATGACTGAAATTGGGCTGAAAAATATCCTCTTTTTAAGAGACTTGGGTTTTGATATGGTTCAGGTGGCAGCTAACCGGAAAACATACAGGCGAATGGTTTGTAAAGGATTTTTCGATCTTGGCGACTGTTGCTGGCCGGAGCACATAGGCATTTTCACTGCTCCCGTGAGGGTGGCGGTCCAGTATAAGATTCCCCTGATAATATGGGGTGAGAATTCTCAATTTGAATATGGCGGGCCTGCCTCAAAGAGGAACAATAATTATCTTGACCGTAACTGGCTCGAACAGTTTCAGATGTTGGGCTACCGGATATCGGACCTTTATGAGGAAGGGTTTGATAGGAAAGACTTGTTGACCTTCGAGTATCCTTCGAACCAAGAGCTTCAGGACGTCGGCGTTACAGGTTTGTTTCTGGGTTACTACCTGAAATGGGAGGCCTTCAATCATGTCAAGCAGATGATTTCCTTGGGATGGAGTCCTAATATGGACGGTCCCGTTGAGGGTGCATACTATTCATATGAAAATCTTGACTGCAAATGGATTGCCGGGTTGCACGATTATATGAAATTCCTTAAATTCGGATATGGGCGTGCCACGGATCAGTTGTGTATTGAGATCAGGCATGGTCGGATTGATAGAGACACGGCAATTCGGATGGTAAGGAATTATGAAGGGCAAGTGCCTCGTAAGTACCTGCCCGATTTTTTGAGCTTTGTGAACTGCACTGAAAAAGAATTCTTTGAAACCCTGGATAGATTTACAAATAGAAAGATATTTGTAACAGATGGGAATGGCGATTTTGTAAGAGATCAGAACGGAGATGTGATAAAAGTTGATTACGGTTATTGATATAGACATAGGCAACATATCCAGCGTTGGCAATGCGTTGAAGCATCTGGGCATTCCTTTCAGAATATCGGGCAAAGTGGAAGATATCAGCGATGCGGAACAATTAATATTTCCCGGGGTTGGGAATTTCGCTGAAGCGGCAAAAAGGCTGGAGATTCTTGGTATTGACAGAATCCTGAGGAAACGTGTTTTGGAGGATCGGGTACCCATACTTGGCATATGCCTGGGCATGCAACTCTTTGCCAGTTATGGGGAAGAGGGTGGTGGCTGCAAAGGTGTGGGACTGATAAAGGGCAAGGTAAGCCTGCTTCGCTCCGGAGAAACGTCTTTGCCTTTGCCGCACATTGGTTGGAATGAAGTACATTTCGATGACTTCAAGCTGTTTAATTCAATTCAGGATGGGACATGTTTCTATTTTGTCCATAGTTATGAAATGATCGTCGAGGAACCTGTGACAGTTGCGTATAGCGATTATGGTGTCCAGTTCGTTGCTGCTATTCAAAAGGAGAATGTTGTAGGGGTTCAGTTCCATCCGGAAAAAAGCCAGAAAGCCGGGTTGACATTTCTTGCTAATTTCTGCAGGGATTTCGGTTGTGCTTAGACATCGTGTAATACCACTGGTACTCCTGGATGGGTATGCGGTTGTCAAAACTATTCGTTTCGACATTCGCCGTAATCAGGGCAACCCGATTGTCGTCGCGAGAATTTATAACTCAAGGAACGTAGATGAATTGATTTTGCTTGATATAGACGCTTCCAAGCAGAACAGAAAAATTGATCTCCATACGGTGGCGGCGGTGGCTCATGAATGTTTCATGCCCATGACCGTAGGAGGAGGGCTCAAGACCATAGATGATATCTCCCATACTTTGAAGGCTGGGGCCGACAAAGTTGCCTTGAATACGATGCTCTTTGATGATGCACTTTTCTTTAAGAGTGCGGTCTCTGTTTTTGGAAGCCAGTGCATTGTAGCCTCTATCGACATCAAGAAGGACGAAAACGGAGAGTATACACTCTACTCGCATTCTGGAAGGAACGTAGGGATTACCCTAGATGAATGCCTTAATATTCTTATAGATGCGAAAGTCGGAGAGATTTTGCTTAACAATGTCGATTTAGACGGCATGATGGGCGGATACGACCTTGATTTAATCAGACACATTGCGGCCATCGTCAAGAATATTCCTATCATTGCAGCAGGTGGTGCGGGTCACCCCAGCGATTGTGCGAGGGCAGTCAAAGCCGGCTCTTCGGCGGTGGCTGCGGCAAGCATTTTTCATTTCACGAGCATTACACCACGGGTATGCAAAGAAGCTATGGATCAGGAAGGCCTTCTGGTGCGCATTTAGTGGATGTAATTATCCTTACAGAAGGTGGAAAAGATATGGGCCTGGGGCATATTACCAGGTGCATATCGTTGTATGAAGCCTTTGAAGAAAGAGGGGCCAGCCCTGTCTTGATCGTGAGCGGAAACAATGAGGATGAAAGCATACTGCATGGAAAAAATTATGAAATCTTAGAATGGCTTGAACGCCGTGATGAAATAGTGAACCTGATCGACGGGGCGGATGTGGTCGTTGTTGATTCATATCGTGCTCCCTTTGAATTCTATGATGTCCTTTCGCGTATTGTGAGGGTCCCTGTATATCTTGATGATTACAGGAGGCTTGACTACCCTCGAGGAGTTGTGGTCAATGGGGCAATTAATGCGGAAGGGATAGAATATCCTCGAAAAGAAGGTTTGCTTTATCTCCTTGGTACCGCGTACACACCTTTGCGAAAAGCTTTCTGGGGAGTGCCCGGCATAAGAATCAGGAATAACCTGGAAACCATAATGGTAACATTCGGCGGTAGTGACACAAGAAATATGACGCCTAGGATTTTGAAGCTGTTAACGGAAGAATACCCTTCCCTGGTGAAAAAGGTAGTGATCGGAAAGGGATTTATGCACTCGGATGAAATTGACCGGATATGTGATGAAAGGACTGAACTGATATACGGCCCTGATGACGCGATGATTATAAAGACCATGCAGGAATCTGATATTGCATTATCGGCGGCAGGACAATCTTTATATGAGCTTGCCCGAATTGGTACACCTACAATCGCCGTCGGCATTGCCGACAACCAGTCTCACAACATTGCTGGTTGGATCAAGGAAGGATTTATTTATTTTGCCGGATGGTGGGATGATAAAGACACCATGAGTAATTTAAAGACGGGAGTAGTGATGTTGAAGGATCAAGATGCCAGACGCAGGATGAGCAAGACAGGACGGGCCTGTATCGATGGGGGTGGCTCGATGCGGTTGGCAGCAGCATTAGGCGTATTGTCAGAAGATGAAACTTACAAAGAATCTAACAATTAATCAGTTGTATCTCACCAATTTCGTTAATCTGGATAACGACACAAAAGAGTTAGTCCGCCATTGGAGAAATAGCGATAAAGTGAGACAGTGGTCGTATTCAGATCATAAAATATCCCTAGAAGAACACGGTGCGTTTATAGACGGACTGGAGGAAGATATACATAACGCATATTGGCTGGTTCAGGATAATCTAGTAGAGGCCAGGGTCATAGGCGTTATTTCACTGAAGGAAATTGATTGGGAAAATAAGTCCGCCTTTCTTGGAATCTATGTGAATCCGGAGATTACTTCCCCCGGAGTGGGTCAGGTGCTCATGAGATGCCTGAAAGATCTATCGTTCAGTGTTGTAAATCTCGATTATCTGAGACTTGAGGTCATAGTGGGAAATACAAGAGCAATTGATTTTTATAAACGATCCGGTTTTAAGGAAATCAGCAGAATAGTGAACCACGTTTTCAGGAATGGTAAATCATATGATGCAATTATCATGGAAATTAACAGGAGCGAGGTTTGAAAATGGAACTGAGGATGGGCGACAGGATAATCGGCGAAAATAACCCCGTTTTTGTAATTGCGGAGGTTTCCGCCAATCATAATCAAAAATATGATCTTGCAGTAGAAACAATTAAGGCGGCAAAGGAAGCTGGAGCGGATGCTGTGAAAATGCAGACCTATACGCCTGACACGATAACCCTCGATTGTGATAATGAATACTTCCAGATAAAGCATGGCACAATATGGGATGGAAGGACACTGTATCACCTATACCAAGATGCCTACACTCCCTGGGAATGGCAGCCGGAGCTGAAAAAGTTGGCCGAAGATTTGGGGCTCATATGGTTTTCGTCTCCATTTGACAAGACAGCTGTCGACTTCCTTGGTAAGATGGATGTCCCGGCATACAAAATCGCATCCTTCGAACTTGTGGACATTCAACTCATTCAATATGTCGCCCAGAAAGGGAAACCCATCATCATGTCCACTGGAATGGCGACGCTGGCGGAGATCGATGAGGCGATAACCGCCGCTCGTGAAGCAGGATGCAAAGAATTGGCTCTTCTCAAATGTACCAGCGCCTATCCGGCGTCCCCGTTGGAGATGAATCTGCGCACCATCCCCCACGTGGCCGAGGCTTTTGGCGTCCCCGTAGGCCTATCCGATCATACACTTGGCATTGCAGTGCCCGTGGCCGCGGTTGCCCTTGGAGCATGCATAGTTGAAAAACACATTATCCTTTCCCGCAATATTCCCGGTTCCGACAGTGCCTTTTCCTTGGAACCAAACGAATTCAAGGCGATGGTCGAGGCCATCCACACCACCGGGAAAGCGCTTGGCAAGGTCAACTACGAAGCCACCGATCAAGAAGCAGCCAACCGTATTTTTCGCCGGTCGCTGTTTGTTGTAAAGGATATGAAGGCAGGGGAAGTATTCACCGAAGAAAATGTGAAGAGTATCCGGCCGGGGAATGGGCTGCATACTCGATATTTAGAGAACGTAATAGGGTTTTGCTCATCGAAAGAAATTTGCCGAGGAACACCCTTATCTTGGGACCTCGTACAACAGGGAAGAAGACTTGCATAAGCGATCAATGTATTGCTATTGCGTAGGATTTGAACGAAATATTATTGAGTTGGATATCCGCCAGAGTGAGCATCAGAACCCTTTCTGTTGATTTTGCCTTTTATGGTCTCCTTGATCTGCTTCAACGATCGGTCGGCATCATCATGGTCCCGGTTTATACACGGGTCCTCAGTCAAAAGGAATATGGGAATCTTGACATCATTCTTATATTCAGTTCCGTTCTCTTAATTCTTGTTGACTTACAATTTATTGCGGGATTCTCACGTCTGTATTATGAGCACCGCACTGCGGGAACAGGCAAACACTTTGTTGGAACCGCTATCATCAGTCGGCTCGTTGGCGGGATAACCATCTCTGCCGGGTTTCTCATTCTGGGATTCTTTGGCGCTATAGAATTTAACTTCCTTCCGTCTTTCAAATACAATACCACAACATGGATTATTGCCGTCCTTACTATCCCCATTTCACTCACATATGAGATCCTTCTTCTGCAGACACGAATGCTCAGATGGAAGAAATGGTTTGCCATTGGGTCACTATCGAACTGCATACTATCGTGTGTTCTCAGTGCCTTTTTTGCAGTTGTATTGGGGTGGGGAATTGTCAGCGTTGTCCTGGGGTTGTTTATTGGGATGCTAGTTGGTTTGGTCTTGCTTGGATGGGGACTGCGCAAAGAAGTTGAGTTATGTTTCGATATCATACCCTTCAAGGAGCTAATTCGCTACAGCATGCCACTTATACCTGGCTGGTGGTTAGCGTTTGGTTCGGCATATGTGAGTCGTTTTTTTGTTTTTGCTCAGATGGGAGCAAGTGAAAACGCCATTCTGGCCGTGTGCATGAAGATTGCGGGTGTCATCGGGCTCTTCAGTGTCTCCTTTGAAACAGCATGGCGGCCTCTGGCGATGTCACACATTGGAGTTGAATCAGGAAATGCTTTTTATGTAAGATCCATGAGGCTTTTCATCGCAGGAAGTATTTTCAGTATGTTTTGTCTCACGGCATTTCTCGATCCTATACTATCTGTCCTCGCTCCAAGCACCTACAGCGTGGTAAAGTATTATTTCCCACTATTCGCTGTCGGTATGGTATTAAGCGCCTGCGCGAACAATTTGCAGTTAGGCAACCAGATAGCGAAAACAACACACTGGATATCAATTAGCGCTTTCATTTCCATTGCCATCAATGTGATAATCTTAATTGCCCTCACTAAAAGTTATGGAATATTTGCTGCTGGTTTCGCGTGGGTTATGTCATTCACTGCAAAGGATCTCATAATGTACTACAGTGCACAAAAAAATTACCACATTCCCTATGATAATAATTCCTTTATATTCTTAGGATCAGGATGTGCAATGCTTCTATTATTGGGGTATGCAGATTATAGGCAGCTCATCACGGGTTGGCTCTTCACAAGTTGTGTAGCATCATTAGGTCTCATTATCCCTTGGTTTGTGTTTCCAGCCTTTGAACGGCAGGTAATGAAGAAGTTTGTAATCCAACTATTAACGCACATCCTTCCTGTCAGAATATAAAGATACTAATTCTCTAGATACCACATTGAAAATCGCATTATACATACCATCTCTTGAAGGCGGAGGAGCTGAACGGGTAATAATTAATCTAGCAGGTGAGTTTGTCTGCCGAGGTTTCAGTGTTGATCTTGTTGTGGTTCAGAAAAAAGGTTCATATATTAAGGAAGTTCACAGTAAAGTAAATATAGTGGACTTAAAAGCTAAGAGGGTTTCGTCCAGTTTATTTCCCCTGGTTAGATATATTCAACGGGAAAAACCTGATGTGGTTTTAAGTACGTTGAACCATGCTAACTTAATAGCCATCCTTGCAAATAAAATTGCCGGAGTACATTCACACTGTGTTATTAGAGTACCAAGTTATTTTTCTTTAACGGAAAAGTGGCACATAAAGAGTTTGGCTAAAATATTGTATCCTAAATCTAACAAAATAATTGCAGTATCACATGGCGTGAAACAGGATTTGGCTAAAACCTTACATATTAAGAATGATAAAATAAGGGTTTTATATAATCCACTCCTCATTAAATCTATTACGGAAATGGCAAGAAAAGATATAGATCACCTGTTTTTTAAAAACAAAAAAGATAAAATCATTTTAGGGGTTGGAAGCTTAAATAAAGATAAGGATTTTGGCACTCTTCTCAAAGCCTTTGTTGAGTTAAATAAGAAAGAAAAAAACATCAAACTAATAATATTGGGTGAAGGAGAAGAACGCGAACGTTTGGAGAGGTTCATAGAGAAACTGAATTTAAACGAGAAAGTATCTCTACCTGGATTTATTAATAATCCTTATGCTTATATGGCACGCGCTGATGTCTTTGTGCTTTCCTCTTTGTCGGAGGGATTTCCAAACGTAATAGTAGAGGCAATGGCATGCGGAACCTCTATAGTAAGCTTAGATTGTCCCGGTGGAGTTTCGGAAATCCTGCAGCAAGGGAAATACGGGAAGCTCACACAGCAGGGAAATGTTGAGGAACTAGCTGAGGCTATAGACGCAATCTTGGAAAACCCTTTTGACCCTGACATGTTAAAAAAAAGAGCAAAAGAATTTGATATTAAAGATATAGCGAGTAAGTATTTGGAAGTTATCTTTTAATAAAGTGATTATTTATCAATGACCTGTACGAATGATTAGGAGAAGTCAATGAGAGTGCTTCTGATCAATCCCCCCTTTCAGCGATTAGCGAAGGTATTCAACACCTATTTCCCGCTTGGCATCGGCTATGTGGCTGCTGTCCTTGAGCAGGAAGGTCATTTTGTTCGCATATATAATGCTGATAAGGACATAGGAGAAAGAGATTTTTCAACCACAGGGTCTAATGCAGCCCGAGTTGAGGCGCATGATAATTATATAGGTGCTATCAGGAACATCGATCATTATGTCTGGAGCGAGATAAGGCAGAGAGTTAAGGACTTTCAACCCGATATAATCGGAATTCAGTCCATGACATCAACCTTTCCGTCGGTGCGCATCGTCGCGAGGATTGCCAAGGATGTTTACCCCGAGGTCCCTATCATGATCGGCGGCGTCCATCCATCAACAGTTCCGGATGAGGTGATGACTGATGAGAATGTCGATTTTGCAGTCTGCGGAGAGGGCGAACTCACAACTCTCGAATTGGTGCAAGCGCTTTTGAAACGAACGACTGATTTTTCAGGTATCACAGGTCTTTGTTACAGGGATGATAATCAGATTAAGAAGAATCCGCCACGAGAATTCATTAAGGACCTTGACTCTCTTCCTTTTCCTGCACGACACTTGGTGCTTGATCCGGAGTTATATTCGAGTGAGTTTGGCGCTATCGTTATGGGGAGAGGCTGTCCGTATATGTGTACGTTCTGCAGCGCAAAAGTTTTGTGGACCAGAAAGGTACGGAGCCGATCAGCCGCGAACGTTATAGCCGAGATCAAGCATGTTAAGGAAAAGTATGGTGTACGGTCTTTCGCTTTTCAGGATGACACTCTCACATTCGACAAGAAACGGCTGCTTGACCTGTGTTATCTGCTGATTGATTCAGGGCTCAATATTCATTGGTCAAGCTTCTCCAGAGTAGATGTAATAACGGATGAAATACTTCCTATTCTGAAAAAATCAGGCTGCTATAATTTGGGTTTCGGTATAGAGAGCGGTAGCGAACGGACTTTAAGGGTCATGAAGAAACATATTAATTTGAGTCAGGCGTTTCATGCAAGAGAGCTTCTCAAAAAGCATGGCATAGAGTTTTCCTGTTGCTTTTTGATTGGTACCCCGGATGAAACTAAAGAGGATTTGAGGGCTAGTATTGAGTTTCTGCGGAAGCTCAAACCAGACACTGTCAATGTTTGCACATACACGCCATATCCTGGTACGGAAATGTACGAACGAGCTCTTGAACTTGGTGTCACATCCCAAGATCTCGATCACCTATTTTTTTCACACCACAGCAGTAACAACATGTTCAGCGGGTTCATGACGCCTGATGAGTTCGTTGAGCTACGCAAAGAGATAATCGCCCTGGCTGACTCAATGGGAAATAGACTTGATATCGCCTTTTTCAAGAGCATGGCGAGGCTTATGATCCGCGATCCTCGTTACTTTATTTCACGCGTGCCTCACTATATTAAAATATTCCCAAGTTATTTAAGGAAAGCATATGCACGATATCCTAACTGATCTACACATGTAACTAATATAGGAACTGGAACTGAGAAATCCTCACCATAGCAAGCGGGCTATATGTAGAGGTCAGATGAGTCAAGGGATGGATTATCTGGGTAAGTATCTAAGCAATGATCATGAGAAAAGGCTTTGATAATGAGCAATGTGAAATCTGAACTATTGGATATACAATCCTCTTCAGAAGACAATTCAAGGAGTGCTGAAAGAATACAGGAAGCAGAATACGTTACCCAAGGGGCTTATCACTGGACGTTAGATTCCTTTAAAAGAGACGATTCCATGCTTTTGTTCAAATATGAATATACTCTAAATCAAATACTCACATTTAACCCCAAAACAGTGCTCGATTTGGGTTGCGGTGACGGCTATCTCACCCATTTAATTAAAAAAAACATCCCAAATACATTAGGTGTAGATTTTTCTGAAAAGGCATTAACTTTAGGAAAAACAAAATCAAGAAAACTCAACTTGGTCTGCGCAGATGCGAAAAAATTACCTCTAAAATCGAGTTGCATGGATTTAGTTTGTTGCATAGATATATTGGAGCATAACCAGTTAAATGATATAACCTTTGTTATCAGGGAGGTCCATAGGGTTCTACGATCGGATGGAATTCTTATCATTTCAGTACCTACACATAAAACACCACTTAGCAAAAAGCACTATTCTCATTTCAACCCTGATGAGCTATCAGGATATTTACATAACTTTGAGCAGCATTCTATAAAAGGACTTTGGAAAAATAATACCGGGGTAATAGGCTATTGTTCAAGGTTGCTATCCAATAGGCACTATTCTCTGCCTATTATTGGAAAATCCATAGGGATTGATTTATTCCGAAAACTCTATTCATTATGTAAACCCGAAGAAGCCACAGGTCTATTTGCCATTTATAGAAGAAGGGGTTAACGCACGTTAGTGCTTACCATGAATAAAGCTCGTTTTTCTAAGGTGGATAATTTCTGCTGCATGGTAGAGAAGAGCAATGTTGCTGTCAAGTTTTTCTCATAGCAGACATGGATTTTTCGGAAGCGCAAGAAACATGAATAGGAGACCTCAGCAATCCAGCATCATGGTTTGTAGCGTGGCGAATCAATCATTTCCTTCTTCCCACTCCCTCTAGATCGAATATGAAGAAAGTTACTTCTATCGGTGATTGCCTAAGGAATCGGATTCATTTTATAGGATGAACTTTGTGATGCGTAACAACTTAGAGCGTCTATGGGTCTTTGCAATCCTATTTATAAACGGATGGACATTTGCATTGCCGGTCACTGAGGAAACCATGCCAATCTGGCTTACACCAGTTCAATTGATCCACGGTATTTTTATACACGAATTGTTACTTATGGCCTATTTGGGATTCCTGGTCGTCAAACTAGATGGGTACCTGCCAATTCGCCGACATGGTGCCAGTGAAATTGCTTTCCTTATCTTTGGTTTGGCTTTGTTGGGGGTCCTATCGAATGCCATAAACTTCCAGCTACTGCAATTAATGGGGGCATGCCGATTATTTTTATTAGCCATATATTTCTTGTTATCTATACATTGGGCGAAGAAGTACGGCCCAACTTTTGTTCTCCGGACTTTGCTCTTTGGAATTGCCAGCTCCGGTGCAATAAACATATACTATGCGTTCAAAATCAGTCCTATGGAGCTGGGGGGCTTGCCTTTTCTACTTGGTCAGAACGGGCCAGGTGGCCCACTGGGCATTTCAGTTGTCCTTAGTGCTTGGCTTATGCTGGTGAGGAAAACCTTGTTTGATACCACAATTGCGCTAGCGACAGGTGCCATTGGCGTCTTTGGTTCATCCATAAGCTATTCCAAGCTATCGATGCTCATGGCCGGTTTTGGCCTGATTGCCTGGGTATTTGTTTTATGCTTGACCATTGTTGGACGCCGTTCGCGCAGGCTGACTGCTATGATACTTGCCATCCTGCTTGCTATTGCATTTGCTAACCAGGATCTGATCACTCGATACTTGCAGGGCGTCGACACCTTCATAAACTATAAATTCGTCAGTATGGACGATCGTTCAATTGAGACACGCTCGCAATACTTCATTATTACCGCCGAGATTCTGTTGCGCCATCCCTTACTTGGCGTCGGTTATGGGGGGTTTTACGATGCTGCAACGGCAACAGAGGGTTACAAAAGCAATCGGAGTACCGAGGAAGATGCAGAGGCTGGCCAGAGGGGTGAATCCAACCCTCACAGCTCCTTTCTCTATTATGCCTCTGCAAACGGACTTCCCGGTCTGCTTTTAACCATGCTCTTGTTTATAATGGTTCTAAGAGCTTACTGGCGAACTCTTTCGCGTAATGGCATGTCGGGAAGGGTTTTATGGGTCTGCTTGGCAGTATCATACTTCATATTCGGAATGACACTGCCAACGCTCTTCAACACAGCGATTCTGTATGTGCCGGCTGCTGTCGGCATTTCATTGAGGAACCACACACGATCAGGTACATCAATGATTCGGGCGGCTATAATCCCAATACCTTCGTAGTGGTTACAAAAGAAGACAAGGAAGAACCGATAAGTAAAATCCGACTTCATTCATCCTGACCGTATGAGTGCGTATAACAGTACTGAGAGGAAAGAGATCATACTATTGGAAAGAGATATTAGAACCTTTCATGTACTTACTATGGGCATGGGATTCGACCTCATCGATCATCTTTGGGCGCGTGTACAGTCCATGTCAGGCTTCGCGTTTTCACATATTCTGGAGCCTTCAATAGATCAGTCAATGTTAGCCAAGCATCCTCATGCTGCTCACTGTTTCTGTATACGCGATAATGTGCAATTGAAGATGCCGTCCCCAGACAAGGAGATTTTAGCAGCGCTGGAACAGCCAGGAGTGCCAACTATTCATAATATGATCATGGGTGACCGTGTGATACGGACTCTCGATTACACGGAAGCGCTTGGTTATGCGACATTCCTTGCACTTCGGCTGGAGCATCTGTTACTGCAGATCAAACCCTCGGTAATAATCAGTGGATATGATAGTCTTCATAGTGGGATAGCCATGGCTGTTGCGCGGAAGCTGGGCATACCATGGTTTTCTATCACCTTTACTACCATCCCACAGGGGTTGACCGGATTCTGCATGGGCATGACTCCAGATACCGGCATTAGCTTCCGACCTGTATCCTTGGAGGTACTACGAGAATTGGCTGAACGAACACTTAGTGAATTCGAGTCAAAGCGTATGGTGGTTTTTGCATATCTCTCTGCCAATAATGTACCCATGATCATCAAACGGCTACCTGGGCATATTCGAGCTTTTTACATGGCAACAATCAGAGCAATCAATGGACGGTTCGACAAGTTTACTCAGTACCCTGTACGGCGTCTGGTCAGGGAATACTTTCGGAAGCGGCTTAATCTTGTTTTTCTGCCAAAACATTGGTTTTGCGATGCCCCCCCTGCTACTCCTTACCTGTTTATCGGTTTGCATATGCAGCCGGAATCGTCTATAGATGTATGGGCTCCGTTCTACTCTGATCAATTCCATATTATTGAAGCCATTGCTCGCTCTACGCCGCCAACGCATCAGATCCTGGTCAAACTGCACAAGAGTGATGCTGACAATTATTCACGTAAACAGTTGGACCGTTTGCGGTGTTTGCCCGGAGTTCGACTTGTCTCGCCTTATGCTCAAAGCCGCATGTTTATCGAGAAGGCATCACTTGTGCTTGCTATTCAGGGAAATCTCGCGCTTGAGGCTGCAATGCTCGGTCGTCCTGTGCTGGTTTTCGGAGACACAAAGTTCATGGAACTACCAAGCGTTTCCAGGGTTAACCGGCTTACGGAGTTACCATCCCAGATACGGGGCAAGCTAACCGAGCAGCGACCGGCGAGGGAAGAGATTATCCTCGGGCTCATGTCATACCTGAATTGCTACGCACCCGGTTGCTTCAATAACTGGGAAATTACGCCATCGTCACTGGAAATCAATAATATGGTCGAAAATATAAAAGCGCTTCGTGAATATGTGGAGAAGTCAGACCAATGTGCGGAATAGTCGGCATGGCAAGTTGCGCGGGGAGTATTACGCCGCTTGATCGCAGCCAAGCACAAGGCGCTCTTGATTCCATCAGACATCGGGGTCCGGACGCACAGGGAGATTATGTTGATGGTAATCTCTGGTTGGGCCATGTCCGGCTTAGCATCCTGGATCTTTCTAGTGCCGGGAATCAACCGATGGCGACCAATGACGGCAGTCTCGTCATAACATATAACGGCGAAGTATATAATTTCAGAGAATTAGCGGGGGAACTCTCGCTTACCGATCTTCGTTCTAGCTCTGACACCGCGGTGGTCCTCAAGGCGTTTGAGAAACTGGGAGTTGATTCGTTGCGCAAACTGAATGGAATGTTTGCCTTTGCCGTATACGATAAACGGTCTCAGAAGCTATTTCTTGTGCGGGATCGGCTCGGCATCAAGCCGCTATACTACCGCCTTGATGCCCGCAGCTTGATCTTCGGATCGGAGATAAAGGCTATTCTCGCCCTCATGGACAAGGCGCCGGTATGTGATCTGTCGTCACTCCACGAGTGGCTCTATTATGGCAACACTCATGGCGGACGCACTCTCTATCAGGGGATCAGACAACTCCTGCCCGGACACTATCTCGAGCTGGATCTGAAATCATTCACACACCAAGTTCAGGAGTACTGGTCGCTCAGGCATCAGACAAATTGCACGAATCTCGTACAATCCTCTGTGGAAGAGATGATCGTTGAGACGCGGAGGCTGTTAGAGGAAGCGGTCCGCCGCCAGCTTGTCAGTGATGTCCCGATCGGTGTCTTTCTATCCGGCGGTGTTGACTCCAGCGCTATCACAGCTTTTGCGTCAAAGCACTATAGTGGCAGGCTGGTGACGTACTCGGCAGGGTTCGATGATCTAGCCATAGTGGACGAACGCCCGAAGGCCCGAAAAGTTGCCAAGCATTATGGCACAGAGCATCACGAGCTTTATATCCAGGGGACTGGCGTAGCTGACTTGGTGGAGAAAATGGTCCATCACCACGATATGCCATTCTCTGACGCTGCCAATATTCCGCTTTACCTCATGGCCTCCCAGATCAGTGGGACGACCAAGGTCGTGCTCCAGGGAGATGGCGGGGACGAGGTATTCGGCGGATACAGAAGGTATGTGACATTGAAGTACCGCTCTTTTCTTCACCCGATCGCCCAATGGGGACAGCACTTTCATGGGGTACTGAAGAATTCATCCTTACACCATCGTGTGCAGCGCTATCTGCACGCCTTCGCGGCTGAGGACATAGCTTCGACAATGGCTCTGTTGTTGACCCCGAATGATCCGCACGCCTCTCCCGAGGCTGTCTTCACTCCACATTTTCGGAAGATCTTGGAACAGTCGGATCCGTTTGCATATTACCGGGAGTGTCAGCAATATTTTGCTGACCACGACATAGGCAATCAGATGTCTCTTGTTGACCTGATGATTGAGTTGCCTGACATTTTCCTTGAAAAAGTCGACCGGTCTACCATGGCGGCGAGTCTCGAAGTGCGTGTGCCATTCCTCGACCATGATCTTGTGGACTATGTGGTACGAATTCCCGGCAAGAGGAAGACGCCCTGGGGGAAAAAGAAGTGGCTGCTAAAAAAAGCGCTTCAGGGGATCGTTCCACATGATGTACTCTACGGTCCAAAGACCGGCTTCAATGTGCCGTTCGGCTACTGGTTGCGTACATCTCTCAAGCCATTGTTTTTCGATCACCTCACGAGATTTAATCGCAAACTGCCCGGTGTAGTGGATGTGGTGAAAGTGCAGGAGTTGTATACCTCAACCAAGGGAGGCGAACAGGGCAGATTGAATACGCTCTGGAATCTGCTGAACTTAATGATTTGGTGCAACAACTCAAAGGTATGTATTGTTACATGAAACAATTGTCTGGAACTACTTCATCGTTTCCCCAGATTGTATGTCCATTCGACCACTTGTTTCTTAAAGAAAGTGGCAACTCGATGACATGCGCGAACGGCCACAATTTTGCAGTCGACCAAGGGATTCCCCGTATCGTGATCTCGGGGACTCAATACGCAGATGCCTTCGGCGAACAGTGGAATAAGTATAGAGTTACGCAGTTGGATTCATACACTAACACGATGATTTCGCAGGACCGGCTGAGACGGTGCCTGGGAGAGGCTCTCTGGGCTCAGTTGAGCGGACAAGAAGTCACGCACGTTCTCGAAACAGGGTGCGGAGCAGGTCGTTTTACAGAAATACTGCTAGATCTTCCGGGCGCTCATGTCACGTCAACAGATCTGAGCGCGGCGGTAGAAGCCAACCTACTCAACTTCCCGCAGTCCGATCGACACAGGGTCATTCAGTGTGACATCCACGCCTTACCTTTCCATCCTGAGTCCTACGATATTGTGCTATGCCTCGGTGTGATCCAGCATACACCGGATCCGGAGAAAACAATTACGTCCCTGTATGCGCAGGCCAAGCCGGGAGGCTGGCTCGTGATCGACCACTATACTCCGTCGTTTTCACATTACACGAAAGTCACGGCCTTGCTGCTGCGTCCGGTACTCAAGAGACTACCGCCGCGTATAGGCATCATTGCCACTGAGCTGTTGACCAAGGCCTTCTTTCCTTTGCACCGACTTGTGAAACACAAGAGATTGATGCAGATCGTCCTGTCTCGAGTCTCTCCGTTGCTGACGTACTATCATGCCTATCCTCAGCTCAATGACCGCTTGCAGTACGAATGGGCATTGCTTGATACTCACGACCACTTGACAGATTACTACAAGCACTTCCGGACCGTGCCGCAGATTGCTCGGTTTCTATCCGCGCTTGGGGCCCAGGACATCTGGATCACAAAGGGCGGCAATGGGGTGGAAGCACGCTGTCACAAGCCTGGGAGGTAGGTGCACGATGCGTGTTCTCTGGACCCACAACTTTAATCCCGCCGTGCCCAACAGCCAAGTGTTCATGAATATCGCGTCTTCCGGCCTACGTGCACGAGGCATCGATCTTCACTGTGAGTATCTTGGCAACCTCCGATTGATCACGAATCTGATGGGTGCACGTAGACATCTCCGACGGATGGCCTCTGATTTTGATCTCGTTCATGCGCAATATGGGTCGGCGTGTGCACTTGCCACGACAGCGATCGACAAGATACCTAAGGTGCTTTCAATTCGTGGCAACGACTGGAATGTACACAACGATACGATGGGATTTCACTACGTCCATACCCGCTTGGCCAGAGGCATGACGCGTTGGTCGCTGAGAAACTATGACTGTGTGCTGACGGTATCCAAACGAGTCGCAGTGGATGTGCAGCGCTTCTCGCCTCGTTCTTCAGTGTTGCCCATGCCTTCGCCTATCAATTTGCACTGCTTTGTCCCACGCGATAAAAAAGAGGCAAGGGCTCTGCTTGGTTTTCCAGATAATATGGAGAAGTGGGTACTGTTCAACGCGCTGAATCTCAACGATCCGATAAAACGATTTACTCTGGCAAAAGAGGCCTTCGAGTTGGCAAACGCCAAGTGTGGCAATCTCCGCCTGCGTGTTGCGACCAATCTTCCGCATGGGGACCTGCCATTGTTTACATCTGCCTGCGATGTGATTATCTGCACCTCTGAGACGGAAGGCTGGCCGAATTGTGTAAAGGAGGCACTCGCCTGCAATGTGCCGTTCGTCTCAACGGATGTGAGCGATCTTCGAGACATCGCGCGCTTGGAGCCGACATGCAGGGTCTGCCCGGCGGATCCAGTTGTGCTGGCCGACAACATATGTGACGTTCTGGCCTCTCAACAACATGACCTGAGAAGGCATGTTGCTGCCATGAGCCTGGATGCAATAAGCGACCATCTGGTGAGCATATATGAATCGCTGTTAAGGCGAGACTGGGAAGCAAACAACCATGTACATTCGCACTGAAGGATGCTGATTGGATGTGTGGCGTGTCAGCAATTGTGTCCACCCCCAGCGAGGGTATGCAGCATGTCATTTCAAGCATGGTCTCCGTGATGCACCATCGCGGACCGGATGGGCAGGGTACGTTTATTGATCGAATCAGCGATACGGTGGCGATCGCGCTTGGGCACAATCGTCTTTCCATCATTGACCTAACGGAGCATGCGGCCCAGCCGATGAGGAGCCGGGACGGACGCTTTGTGCTCGTGTATAACGGTGAGGTTTACAACTACAAAGAGATAGCCCAGGATCTTGATCATCTGGACTTGCCGGAAAATGACTTCGGCGACACAGCGGTTGTACTCGCTGCATTGATCAAGTGGGGGACACATGCCCTATCTCGGTTCAATGGCATGTGGTCTATTCTGCTTTACGATGCGCAGGAAAAGATGCTCCTCGTGTCCCGTGACCGATTCGGCGTCAAGCCGCTTTATTTCTATCGTGACGAGCAGTCTTTGTATTTCGCATCTGAGATCAAAGCGATTCTAGCAGCCAGTGATGCACGGTTGGCAGTGAATGTGAACGTGGCCATTCCCTACCTCACCCGGGGCCTGCTGAATTTTTGCGATGAAACATTCTTCTCTGGAATAAGGCAGTTCGCCCCGGCTTCGTACCAGTTGATCGACCTTCGTTCTCTGCAGTCTTTTCGTTATTCGCCGATCCGTTTCTGGCAACACCCCATAGAGCGGGGGGAGGAGCCGGTAGTTGGGCGTGTGTCACCGGATGAGGTTAGGAGTCTGTTCATCGATGCGGTCAGACTACGCCTAAGGAGCGATGTACCCATTGGCATCCTCTTGTCGGGCGGGGTTGATAGCTCTGCGATCCTCGGTGGCATTACTGCATTAAACGCAACAGATAGTCTCTCCATTCTCTCGGTGACGAGTGATGATCCAGCAGCAACTGAGGAGCCCTTCATCGATCTGATGGCGCGACATGTCAACTTACATCCGCAAAAAGTAAATGTTTCCAAGGAACCGATGGGTCTACTGGATAGCTTAAGCGAGGCCATCTGGTATAATGACGAACCTGTGTGCGGGATTGCGGATATTGCATATCTGCGCTTGATGGAAGTTGCTCGGTCGCGCAGCATCAAGGTACTACTGAGCGGACAGGGAGCCGATGAGCAATTAGGCGGCTATAATAAGTTCTTTTATTTCTGGCTCATGACCCTGTTTAAGCAGAAACGCTATCTTGAGGCACTTAAAACGTTGGTTTTGTCGGCAATTTTGAGCAACACATTATATGAATTCCGGCTGAGTGAGGCTATTCGTTACATTAGTAAGCGATTTCTGTCCTCTGGCACCTTTATCGCTCCGGCCTGGCAGAACCAGGATAAGACTGACCTGGGACTTCAAGGTTCCTATACAAAACGTGAGTGGATTGATATTTCGAAAACATCGGTACCGGAGCTTCTGCATTATGAAGATCGCATGTCGATGTCGCAGTCTGTGGAGGTGCGCGTTCCTTTTCTTGATTTCAGGCTTGTCGAACTCCTGGCACGGGTTCACCCTTCTGAGAAATTTGCCGGGGGCCGGACAAAGTCGATCTTCAGGAAGGCAATTGCAGGCCTAGTACCGAAAGAGATCCAATACCGACGCGATAAGAAAGGATTCAATGTTCCGGAAGACCAGTGGATGAAAAGGGCTTTCAAATCAGAGTCTCTCGATATGTTCGACTCCGCGATGCTGGCGGAAGACTTCGGGCTGATCAACCGGAAAAAGCTTCTTGGCTTATACGAACAATTTCTGTCTGGCCGTAGCTACCTTAATGGCAGGTATTTCTTTCGGGTCTATGCGTTCGAGTGTTTCCTAAGGCGATTTTCAGAGAATATTTCCGGTTGCATTAACTTTAGCATGATGAAGTGAATGTATGATTTCCATCGTGAACTACGGCGTAAGTAATATTGGTTCGATGCTCAACATGATGAAAAAGATAGGGTTTCCTGCACAGGTTGTATCGACGCCAGCAGAGATTGAACGAGCAGACAAGATAATCCTGCCGGGTGTTGGGGCTTTCGATCATGGAATGTTGGCCCTTATGGAGTTGGGTTTAGTTATTCCGCTCAAGAAGCGGATCGTTCAGGACAGAGTGCCGATACTTGGTGTCTGTCTTGGGATGCAGCTGCTGGCCAAGGGTAGCGAGGAGGGTGTGCTCGGGGGACTCGACCTCATCGACGGTTATTGTATACGCTTTCAATCCAATGGTGACACTTCGATCAGAATACCGCACATGGGATGGAACGAGCTGACGATCCGCCGAGAAAGTGCGCTATTGGAGAGACTTGAGGGAGCCCGGTTTTATTTTGTCCATTCCTATCACTTTGTCTGTACCTCTCAAGCGAATGTTTTGGCGACTGCTTACTACGGCAATGAATTTACAGCAGCTGTACAATGCAATAACGTGTGGGGCGTTCAATTTCATCCAGAGAAGAGTCATCGTTTTGGAATGACTCTGCTCAGCAATTTTGCGAGGCTATAATGGTGATTCCTCGTGTCATTCCCCTTCTCCTCATGCGTAATGGAGGTCTTGTAAAAACCGTGAGATTTAAAAACGCCAAATATGTTGGCGATCCAATCAATGCGGTACGCATCTTCAACGAGAAGGAAGTCGATGAAATAGTTTTTCTCGACATCGAAGCGACTACGTCCAATACAGGTCCGAACTTCGAGATATTAGAAAATATTGTCAGCGAGGCCTTCATGCCATTCGCTTACGGCGGGGGCATTAACACTGTTGAGCAAGTCAGAAGTCTTTACTCTCTAGGCGTAGAGAAAATTATCCTCAATTCGGTAACGGGGCACGATCCCGGCTTGGTTGAGATGGCATCGTCCATTGCAGGTAGTTCAGGAGTGGTTGTGTCAATCGATGTACGCCGTAGTTGGCTCGGAAAGTATAGTGTTTTCGTACGAAGTGGGCAGGTAGACCTGAAACGAGATCCTGTTGATCATGCCATTGAGATGGTGCGATTGGGTGCTGGAGAGCTTTTAGTTAATGCCATCGAGAATGATGGTATGATGGAGGGCTATGACCTTCATTTGATTAAACGTGTGGCTGAGGCAGTATCTGTGCCGGTGGTAGCGGCCGGAGGTGCTGGCAATCTGCAACATTTCCGTGAGGCGGTGGATCAGGGTGCAGCGGCGGTGGCCGCTGGTAGCATATTTGTTTTTCATGGTAAGCACCGTGCTGTGCTTATCACTTATCCAGAATACGAAGAATTGAAAAGGGTCTTTAAATGAAAGGAATAAAAATTCAAAGGAAATACCAGAGATGCACACGCTGTATTATGGATACCATCGCTGATTGTAATATTGTTTTTGATGAGAATGGCGAATGCCATCACTGCAAACGCTATGATAAACTGCTCTCCTCCAGGGTGCTTAGTGGTGAAGAAGGACAATGGGCCTTACAGTCGCTTATCGTCAAAATCAAAGCCGCAGGAAAGGGGCGAGAATACGATTGCATCATTGGGGTTAGCGGAGGAGTAGATAGCACTTATGTTGCCTACTTGGTAAAACAACTTGGACTGCGGCCATTAGCTATACATGTAGACAATGGCTGGAACTCGGAACTAGCAGTTAAGAATATCGAGCGTGTGTTAAAGAATCTTGGAATTGATTTATTCACTTGTGTTCTCGACTGGGAGGAGTTCCGTGACTTACAGATTGCTTTTCTAAAAGCATCTACTCCAGACGGCGAAATACCCACGGATCATGCAATCGTTGCAACCCTCTGGGGTGAGGCAACACGACGCGGTATTCGATACTTCATCTCAGGTATGAATTTCGCCACGGAATCGATAGGAGTGCCAGATTGGTCTTATGGACACACTGACTGGCGGTATATCAAAGATGTTCACCGCCAATACGGGAAGGTTAAACTTAAGACCTTTCCACGAATAACCCTTCCCTATTTATTACTTTATGTGAATTTGATTCGCCATATTCGCACTGTATCGATTTTAAATTATGTAGACTACAACAAAGAGCAAGCCATGGCACTTCTACAAAACAAGCTTGGATGGGAGTACTATGGTGGTAAACATCATGAATCTATCTATACAAGGTTCTATCAAGGATATATCCTTCCCAGGAAATTTGGCGTTGACAAGCGATATGGTCATCTTTCTGACCTGATCAAAGCTGGCCAGTTGTCACGCGAAAGGGCTTTGGAGGAGATTAAGCAACCGCCGTATCCCGAAGAGATGCAGCAGCAAGACATTGAGTATGTATGCAAAAAACTCTGTTTGAGTCAGCAACAGTTTGAGTCCATCATGAACGCAGAGATCAAATCCTTCAGGCAGTTCAAGAACTCGTTTTCGACCTTTGAATCCATGCGTAATACGGTCAACTGGTTTCGTCACAAAGGGATGTATCCTCGATAGGGCTTACGATGAAACATGTATGGATTCTGAATCACTATGCTCAAGTTCCAGGGAGTGCTGGCGGCACACGGCATTACAGCCTGGCCCGGCATCTGCTTTCTCATGGGTGGTCTTCATCCGTTATAGCCGCCAGTGTTGAGTTAAATACTGGGCTACAGCGGCTTGCCAATGGTGAAATAAAGCGATTGGAAGTTTTTGAAGGCGTGCCGTTTTTATGGGTACGAACACCAACTTATCAAGGTAATAATAGTGGCCGCATCGAGAATATGCTCGTATATACATTTCGTGTTTTGATGCCCAATGTAACCCATGATCTTCCTAGGCCAGATATTATCATCGGATCGAGTGTGCATCCTTTTGCCGCGCTGGCCGGTTTGTTATTGGCTCGTTTGCATCGGGTGCCCTTTGTTTTTGAGGTCCGAGATCTGTGGCCTCAAACTCTGATCGATATGGGGCATATACAGAATCGATGCTTCATAGCTTGGTTGCTTCGTCAGCTTGAACTATTGCTTTACCGCAGGTCTTCACGCATTGTTGTGCTGCTTCCGAGGGCAGTGGATTACATTGCCCCATTGGGCATCCCTGCGGAGAGAGTAGTTTGGATTCCCAATGGAGTTGACATATCTGCACACCCTGCCTCCTGCCCACCGAAACGAAAAACAAATGATTCCTTTGTATTAATGTATTTTGGAGCTCATGGCCAGGCAAATGGATTGGATAACATTCTACGTGCGATGAAACTTGTTTCCGAGCAAGTATCTCCTGGGTCAATCAAACTACGTATGGTCGGCGATGGGCCATTAAAACCGGATTTGATTAGATTGTCAAAAAAGCTGGCATTAAGATACGTCTCCTTTGAACCCCCTATACCTAAAAAGGATATTCCCGCTTTAGCTGCTGAGGCTGATGCGTTTGTATTCAACTTAGTAAATGTGCCTGTATTTCGGTACGGGATTAGCTCTAACAAGCTTTTCGATTTCATGGCTGGAACAAGGCCGATCATCTTTTGCTGTGATGCCTCAAACAACCCAGTTGAAGCTGCTCATGCAGGAATTACAGTGCCACCAGGTGATCCAGGGTCCTTGGCGCAAGCTATACTCAAAGTTTCACGTCTGTCACCAGATGCTCGGCACAGCATGGGTTGTTCGGGGCGTCGATATGTGGAAGAGAATCACGACTTTATTCACTTGGCTGGCCGCTTAGCGGAGATACTGGATGCATGTGTATTGGAGAACAAATGAATTGGCTGTGTTACAGACATACTATATCTGCAACAATGATCATTTTAGAATCTATTAAAACTGTCTAAGCTGTCATGGCAACGACCAAACGGGCCTTCGATCTTTTATTGACAATTCCGGTGTTCATCTTGCTGTCACCTATCCTCATCATGATCGCCATTCTCACCAGATTGTCTTTGGGGTCCCCAATCTTGTTTCGACAGCAGCGTCCAGGACTCGGCGGCCGGCCTTTCAGCCTTTATAAATTCCGAACCATGACCGACGCACGGGATGCCAAGGACGCCTTACTGCCCGATATGGAGCGAATGATGCCATTCGGGCGGTTTCTTCGTGGCATAAGCCTTGATGAATTACCTGAGTTATGGAATGTGATCAAGGGTGACATGAGCTTGGTCGGACCGCGGCCCCTCTTGATGCAATACTTGGATCGTTATACGCCGGAACAGATGCTCAGGCATGAAGTCAAACCGGGTCTTACCGGCTGGGCGCAGGTCAACGGCCGCAATGCCATCACATGGGAAGAGAAATTCAAGCTGGATGTATGGTATGTTGATCACTGGTCTCTGTGGTTGGATGTTAAAATCATCGGGATGACGATATGGAAGATCCTGAAACGGGAGGGGATTAATCACCCAGGACAGGCGACGATGGAAGAGTTCAAGGGAACTAACCATGAAAAATGACAGAGATAATGAAAGATTCAGTGACTGGCAGTTTCCGGATATCGAAGAAGGTGTGCCCACCAAGTATCATTGGGTAGTTCAGAACGTTCAGAATTTTCACCTTGGCTATAAAACGGATATTGGCGCATTCACCTACATCAATGCAAAATATGGTGTCATAGTTGAGGACTATGTACAGATCGGCTCACACTGCTCCATTTATTCCATCTCCACTATCGATGACAAGAATGGCTCTGTTCGACTGAAGAAAAATTGTAGCATAGGCAGCCATAGCATTGTGATGCCGGGTGTCACAATCGGTGAAAATAGCATTATCGGCGCCTGCAGCTTCGTCAATTCTGACATTCCAGATAATACCGTGGCCTTCGGTGTACCGGCCAGGGTTGTGCGTTCACGGCAATGATCTGATATGTGGCTCATCTTTTTGCATAGGTAGGTACCGATCGAGGATGCAGCAGCCGGATCGATAGGCGGGAAATCGAGGATGAAAAAAATCAAGCGAGCCCCAGACATGCCAGTTGGCGCTCAGGCCCTTACGCGATGCTTTGCGTCATGGCCATCTTATGATCAGGATGAAATTGATGCGGTCAACAGGGTTCTCCGTTCCGGAAAGGTAAATTATTGGACCGGGGAGGAGGGGCCTAATTTTGAAAGGGAATTTGCCGCTTTACATGGTGTAAAGCATGCCATTGCACTTGCCAATGGCACGGTGGCACTAGAGCTGGCCTTACGCGTTTTGGGAATCGGCTCCGGTGACGAAGTGATTGTGACTCCTCGAAGCTTCATTGCGTCGGCAAGCTGTATCATTCTTCAGGGAGCCATACCTATTTTTGCCGATATCGACAAAGATAGTCAGAACATATCTGCGGATTCAATCCAGAAAGTGCTATCTCCGCGGACAAAGGCCATCATAACTGTCCATCTTGCGGGCTGGCCCTGCGATATGGATGCGATTATGGAACTGGCGGAGCAGTACAATCTGAAAGTTATCGAGGATTGCGCCCAGGCTCACGGAGCAAAATATAAAGACAGATATGTCGGTTCTTTCGGTCATGCATCCGCCTTCTCCTTTTGTCAGGACAAGATCATGACTACCGGTGGTGAAGGTGGCATGCTCCTTACTGATGACGATGAAATCTGGTCATCGGCCTGGTCATTCAAGGACCATGGCAAGAACTATGAAAGTGTTTTCAACAAGAAACATCTGCCAGGATTCCGATGGCTGC
>Ga0326728_10005674_pt1 | contig 34590 bp, 25 predicted proteins | sample MB3enrmetagenome_FD_207602 | JGI IMG/M metagenome (GOLD analysis project Ga0326728, IMG submission 207602) | Lab enriched peat soil microbial communities from McLean, Ithaca, NY, United States - MB31MN | ecosystem: Environmental > Terrestrial > Soil > Wetlands > Peat | place: USA: New York...
TGACGTTGACTCATGCCGTTGCGCAAGCGCAGCGAGCGGATGGCGTTCGCCAGGTTGAGGTGACCGCGCCCGGAAGAACCGATAGTTTCTGGCGGAGCCTCAGGAACTATGCTTAGAGCCGCGATCTGAACCTCGTCTTCATCCAAAGACAGGTGACAGCGGCGGCAAAGGCTATTGGATGTGCGGAATTGCACCAAGCTACAGTGGTCGCAACGCACGACTTCTCGTGAGTCGACAGGAGCGAGTGTTGTGGCCATCAAGGTTTTGGGAGTGCCAGAGCGGGCTACTCTCAAACGTGGCCCCCGGAACGGCTGCTTAAGCTGTTCTGGAGTGCAAAGCCAACTGTGGGGTAATTTGCTTGACCGAAGCTGTGAAAGTCAAGAGAAAATAACGGGAAACGCAGTTTGACCGCGCGCGCACGGCGGACACAATGCGGGAAACAAGAGGAAACAGGCAGAAAAATGACAAAGCAACGGGAAGAAGCGTGGTGTTTACTAACTGGATTCACGCAGTCGGAAAGCCTGCGCAAACATGCGCTCGCGGTGGAAGCCTGCATGCGCGCCTATGCGCGCAAGAATGGCGCCGACGAGGACCTCTGGGGCCTGGTTGGCTTGCTGCACGACTTCGACTACGAGAAGTACCCGACAGCGGAGGAGCATCCTTACAAGGGGAACGAAATCCTCAAAGAGAAAGGCTACTCGGAAGAAGTGCGGCGGGCCATCATGTCGCACGCGGAGTACACGGGCGTGGCGCGAGTGACGCCCATGGAAAAAACTCTGTTCGCCTGCGATGAACTGGCCGGCTTTATCACCGCCTGCGCGCTGGTGAAGCCGGGGAAATCGCTCGCCGAAGTCGAAGCCAGCTCGGTGCGAAAAAAGATGAAAGACAAGGCGTTCGCGCGCAGCGTGAATCGTAACGACATCATCGAGGGTGCAGCCGAGATGGGTGTGGAGTTGGAAGGCCACATCAGGTTTTGTATCGAGGCGATGAAAAGCATCGCAGGCGAGTTGGGGCTGGACGGATCGGCGGCGCGAGGGTGAATGGAAAAGGTTGAACTACAGACAGGCAGAGTTGTGTGCCGGGGTTAACTGGCGCCCGAGGATTGCCGCCACCAAATAAACTCACATTGCCACAAAAAAACTCCGCGTCCCTTACGGAACGCGGAGTCAAGACTAGGGTTAGCGTTTGCCTTATTTTCCGTAGAAGGAATCGGCAAAAGCCTGGCCGTTGGGTGTGCCCACGCCGGTTACGTTGTCCCAGCCAACCTTAGTATGCTGGGCTGAGGTGGAGGTGCATGGAGTTTCAAAGGAAGCGTAATTCGGGTCCGTGGTGCAATCGGTTCCGAACGTCATCAACAACGCAGTGGACTGGTACGGGAGATAGTCCCACAACGCACTGACAAACTTCGTGGGAACTAAGCCGCCCACAGCTTGGCTCGCGTTGTAGGCCGTAGTCCCAGAGGAGTCCTGGATCACGGCAGTGACGTTGGTCTTGGGCGTGCCAACCGGAACGATGTCCGTGACTGCCCCCGAAGGTAGCGAGTACAGATACTCAGACGCCAGGCCAAGTTCCGAACCACCACCCGCTTGCGCTTCCTCATTGGCAATGGCCCAGAGAGCGGAGAACATCGGGGTTGCAACGCTGGTGCCACCCCAAATCTGCCAGACCTGAGCGGGTTGTTGATAGGGGACGCTGATCAGGATCGCGACCCCGGTATAAGGATCGGCAAGCCAGGAAATATCCGGCAATTGACGGAATTTTCCGGCAACCTTCTTCTGGTAAGACGGCTTGGGGAAGAAGGCGCTCGGTCCTCCGCCGGAACCGCCAATGAAGCCGAAGCTGTAACCGGTTGTCGGATCGATCACTGCGCCCTCTTCGGCAACGAGGAATTGATTGTTCCCCCAGCCGGCCTGCCAGGCAATGGAATTGTCGGCATTCAGCGCGGCCGTGACCCCGCCGACCGCAGTCGCCCAGGGGGAATCCGCAGGGGCACTGACGGTTGCGGGAAGCCCTTCAACTGTGAAGTCGCCGGCGTCTCCGGTGGCAAAATTCGTGGAGATTCCCGAAGCGGCGCCGATCTCGTTAATCAGGCTTTCGGTACTTAGAAGGGATGCCGGAACCTCGGACTCTGGGGCGCCATAGCTGCCCGAGATCACATTGGCGAGGCCGTAGTTGATGGCAGTGTATTCGGCTTGGTCAGTGTCCTGGATATACCCATCTGGGGGCACAATCAGGTTGATGTTGGCGCCGGGAGCGATGGCATGGGCCCATTCGACGTCGATGTTGATTTCCGCATTGTCCCAGGCTGCGCAGTTGCTGGGCGCGGTGTTGGTAATAGTGAAGTTTGACGAGGTCAGCGCTGGCAGACCGAAGTAAGCCGAGAACGCATTGGCGTCACTTTGAATCGTAGGAGACCCGCACCAGTCGATGATGCCGATGGTCTGGCCCGCGCCGTTGTAACCCTCGCCATACAGACCGTTCAGGCCATAGGCGGCGTAAACGTTGGGCGGGGTGAAGGCACAGCCGGGGCTGGTTTCGCTCTGGAGGCCGAGGTAGTTCCCCTTATACGTGGCGGTTGGAAGCGGACCATCGGGGCTGGTAGAGAACGAATCAGTCTCGGTGCCCGGGAAGCAAACGTTAGTGAAAAGAGTGTCCGGGCTTACGCCAGGCACGGCGGCCTTGGGTGCAGTGCCGCTGAGTACTGTGCGCTGCGCCAACGGATGCTCATACTGGCCATTGTCCAGGCCGGAAACTGCGGCCACAACTGCGGCGGCGGCATCGTCGATGACCGGGTCGCGGTCATTGGAGCGTAGTACCTTCTTGCCCACTTGGTAATTGTTGAGCTGAACCTGGAAGGCCTTTTCAACATCGCCCACGGTTCCGCGGGCGCGCACAAAGAAGTTGTCTGGTCCCACTGTGACCACTTTAAGGTTGTGCGCTTCGAAAAAGCGCTGCACGGCTTTCGCATCCGCGGCGGTCGGCATGAACTGTGCCCGGTCCTTGCGCGTGAGCCAGTGGCGATAGTTGGGAGAGTTCCGGTCGTAGAGGGACTGAGTCAAAGCATCGAACTGGCTGCGATTGTGGAGGTTGAGCCAAGCGCTGACTTCGATGGTTTTCGAGGGATCCTCGGCACCGAGTATCTTCGAAGTTGCAACATAGCTGGGAGTGTTGTGGGTTATCACCGAGCCGGCCGATGCAAGCACACAGCCCGTCAAGAGTAGCGTGGCAACAAACAACCAGCGACCGCTGGCAAGTGTGGATGCAGCTTTCTTGTTCATTAATTCCCTCCCTGGGAAAGTTGGTACACCCGTGCGCTGCGATAAGCAACGTGGGACATTGTTTTCATCTGAGCGTGGAAGGACTGCGAGACTCATTATGCCGGCGGCGCCACATCATGCCGCCTCAACCCCGCGCGTGAAACAGGGGCCATGTTAGCCCGTTCTGGGGCGATTGGCAATGCAATGTGGCATAGTTCGGTGAATGTTTCGACCAGATTGCGGTAACTATGCAAACGATTGCACAAACGATTGCCGTATTGATTGTTATGTTGAAGGCGGCCAGCTATCGGACCACTTGCGCGAGGCCGCCGCGCGCGATGAGTTCGGCAATGCGGGCAAAATCCTTATACATCACACGGTCCCTGTCCATAGTCGCACAAACGGTCCGGATCGCCGCATGTGCCTGCTGAAGCGGCTTCGAAGTCCGCAGCGGGGCCAGAAAGTCGATCGCCTGAGCCGCAGCCATGGCTTCGATTGCCAACGTGTTACAGGTATTGGCCACGACCCTGCGGAGCTTATTGGCGGCCGTCATACCCATGGAAACGTAATCTTCCTTGTTGCCCGAGGTAGTGATGGAATCGACCGATGCCGGATGCGCGAGGACTTTGTTCTCGCTGGCGAGGGCGGCGGCGGTGACCTGCGGCATCATGAATCCAGAGTTAAGGCCGGCTCCGGCCGCGAGGAACGGAGGCAGCCCTTCGCTCAGCGCGGGATTGACCAACCGCTCAATGCGCCGCTCACTGATACCGGCGAGGGAACTCAGAGCGATGGCGAGAAAATCCAGCGCGAAGGCAATCGGCTGGCCGTGGAAGTTTCCGCCGGAGAGCACATCGCCCTCGCCATCCGCGAGCTTGGGATTTTTCACAAAGACGAGAGGATTATCGACCGCCGAATTCATCTCGGTCTCGAACACGGCGCGGCAGTGCGAGAGCGTATCGCGAACCGCGCCATGCACCTGCGGGATGCACCGCAGGGAATAAGCGTCCTGCACGCGGCCGCAGTCGCGGTGAGAGTCGTTGATTTCGCTTGCCTCCATGAGGCGGCGAAGATTGGCGGCAGTTGTGATTTGCCCCGCATGAGGACGCACCTGATGAATGCGTTCGTCGAAGGCGACATTCGTGCCCTTGAGCGCATCGCAGGACATGGCAGCGATCACATCCGCGGTATCGACCAGGGTTTCCGCGGCCAGCAGCATCAGTGTGCCCACGGCCAACATGGCCTGCGTACCATTGATAAGCGACACAGCTTCCTTGGCTTCGAGCACCAGGGGCTTGATCTGCGTTCGCCGCAGCGCTTCGGCACTTGCAACAAATCCTCCTTTTTCGTCGAAGCACTCGCCTTCGCCGATGAGGGCAAGGGCAAGGTGCGCGAGGGGCGCGAGATCGCCGCTCGCGCCAACGCTTCCCTGCGACGGCACAAACGGAGTCACGCCACGATTCAGCATTTCGCAAATGGTATCGATGACGAGAGCGCGCACACCGGAGTTTCCCTTGGCGAGCGAGTTAGCGCGCAACAACATCATGGCTCGCGTTTCAGCGACTGTCAGCGGCTCACCCACGCCGACCGCATGCGAGCGGACGAGGTTCACCTGTAGCTCGCGGATCTGCTCGCCGGCGATGCGCACGTCACTCAATTTGCCGACACCGGTGGTAATGGCGTAGGAAAGCTTGTCGTCGGCAACCAGCGCGTCGACCACAGCGCGCGCCCGGTTCACGGCGGCGCGCGCATCGGGAGCAAGAAGAACAGGCCGCTTCTCGACGGCCACTTCGTGGACCGCCTCGGGAGTCAGGTCGTTTCCGTTAATGTGAAGAGCTTGCAAATGCGTTCCTATGGTTGGGATGAATTCTGTTTTCCTTGCAGCGCTACTTTGAACGGGAACAAGGTCGCCGTCATCACGCCCTTCCTCACGGCGGGATCCCCGTTCATGATCTGGCGGGCAGCGTCCTCCGACTCGGCCTGGAAGATGGCGAGGCCCATAGTGTTCTTATCGATGGTCAGTGTGCGACCAACCAGAATCACGACGCCCTTGGCGGTCAGTTCCTGCAGATAGGCAAAGTGCTCGGCGACAGCGGACTGCTCGGCCGGCGTGGGTCCGGTTTGCAGCATGTCGCCGCGAACCAATTCCAGCTTGTAAAGAAACTGTTGCATGAAAATTTGTTCCTTCAGGACTTTGCCGCGGCCAAGAACGCGCGCATGTATTTCTCCGGCAGCCGTCGCGGTTTCATCTGCGCGTCGGCCACGATGTGCGTCGTCTCCCCTTCCGCGAGCAGCCGGCTGCTATCCGCGCTCCACAGTTCATAACCAAAGTGAATCACTTTTTCGCGCACATGTTTCAGCCAGGTGCGCACAATAACCTCGTCATCATAGCGCACGGGCGCCTTGTATCGGCAGCGCGCGTCGACCACGGCGATAAAACAATCGTCTTCCGCCTCCATCTGTTTGTAGCTGAAGCCTAGCTGGCGGAGCAGTTCGACTCGGCCCACCTCAAACCAGATGAAGTGGTTGGAATGATACACAACCCCCATCTGATCGGTCTCGGCATAGCGGACGCGAATGCGGGTTTCGTTGAGGGCGCTGCGCTCTGGGCCAACACTCGAATAGGTTAACGCCGGATCAGGGCCAGCAGGGACGCCAGACACTCCTTGGTCTTTGCGCGCTGTCATTTGCCCTGCCAACGCGGTTTGCGCTTTTCGAGGAAGGCCGAAATGCCCTCGCGAAAATCGGCTGTGGCGCGAATGCCGGCGTTCTCGCGGATCGCCGTTTCGATCTGCGGATCGAGCTCAGCGCGCGCCTGTTCGCTGAGTAGGCGCTTCGTGTAAGCCAGCGATAGCGGGCTGTACTCGCTGAGCTGTGTCGCCAACTGACGGGCGCGCTCCATCAGATTTTCAGGCGGCACGATTTGTGTGATCAGCCCGATGCGCAACGCCTCTTCTGCTTCAAAGATGCGCCCGGTGAGCAGCAGGTCGCGGGCGATTTTTTCTCCCACCTGGCGGAGAAGGAAAGTCGCGACGATGGCGGGCACAAATCCGATGCGAACCTCGGTATAACCAAACTTGGCGTCAGGCACGGCCAGGGTGAAGTCGCATAAGAGCGCCAAACCCGTGCCTCCAGCAATCGCCGGACCGTTCACTGCAGCGATGGTTGGCTTGGGAAACTCGTACAACCCCCGAAACAGGCTAGCCATCGTCCGCGTATCTTCAAGGCTTTGTTCCGGCGTGCGGCCCAGCATCGCTTTCAGATTTTCAAGATCCATGCCCGAGCAAAAAGCTTTGCCCGCTCCTGTGACGATGAGCACGCGCGCCACTGACTGTTTAACTTTTTCGAGCGCTTGTAGAAGTTCAACGATCAGTTCATAACTGATGGCGTTGCGCTTGTCGGGGCGGTTGAGCGTCAGCGTGGCGACGCTGGAATCGTAGGTGAGCTGCAGCGTTTGGTAACTCATGGTTTAGTAACTCATCGTTTCGTAACTCATGGTTTAGTAACTATGGTTCGCTTGCGGAGATCTTATACCGCCCGCCGATCTCTACCGTTGCCCGGAGTATCGCGTCGAGCGGCTTGAGCGCGGGAAGCTGAGCGCCGCGGTCCTTGAGGGCGGCAATCACCGCCTCAGTAGGAAGGTTGCCGACCAACTCGTCCTGGGCAAAGGGGCAACCGCCCAAGCCGCCGAGAGCCGAATCGAAACGGCGGCATCCAGCGTCGTAGGCGGCCTGGACTTTCGCCGCGGCATCGGCCGGGCGGGCGTGCAAGTGAACGCCTATGTCGAGATAGTCGTACTTAGCCATGACCGCGGAAACAACCTCTTTGATCTTTTCAGGCGGCGCTACCCCGACAGTGTCGGCAAGCGAGATCGTGCGAATTTCCTGCAACTCAAGCAGGCCGACAGCCGCGACCACTTCATCGACGTCCCATGGGTCGCCGTAGGGATTGCCGAAAGCCATCGAAATATAGACGACCGTGTCGAGCCCGGCGTCGTAGGCAGTCTTTTCGATCTTCTCCAGTTCTTCGATTGCGTCTTCGAGCGATTGGCGCTGATTGTTTTGCAGGAATGTCGGGGAGATGGAATAGGGAAAACCGAGCGTGCGAACTTTCTCGGTCTTGATCGCGCGCTGCGCGCCTTTTTCGTTGACCACGATGCCGATGATTTCGACATCTGCGGGCAGATCGAGTTCTTTGAGCACATCTTCTGAATCAGCCATCTGGGGAACGGCATTGGGCGAGACGAAGCTGACGGCGTCAATGTGCTTGAAACCCGCGCTGATGAGCGCCTGAAGATAGTTGACCTTGAGATCGGTCGGGATCTGGCCCTTGAGGCCTTGCCAGGCATCGCGGGGACATTCGATGAGTTTGACCTGTTCGGACATCTTCGACTTCTTTTCCGCGGATTCACGCGGATGAACGCGGATTAACTAGCCTCGAAAAATCAGCGTTGATCCGCGTAAATCGGCGGAAATGAATTTAAGTTTGCAGCACTCCCACCTTAAACTCCGGGACATCGGGATTCAGCGACGCCGCTTCCAACGCCTGCGTTATGGCTTGCCGCGTTTCCATCGGATCGATGATTCTGTCGATCCACAATCTGGCGGCGCCGTAACGCGGGTCGGTCTGCTCGTCATAAGTTTTCTTTGTTGAGTCGAACAGCTCTTTTCGTTCCTCGTCACTCAACTTCTTGCCGCTGCGCTCAAGCTGTTTAATTTTGATTTCGACTAGAGTTCCGGCGGCGGAATCTCCACTCATCACCGCGTATTTGGCCGTCGGCCAGGCGAAGACGAGGCGCGGATCGTAGGCTTTGCCGCACATGGCGTAGTGTCCGGCTCCGAAGGAGCCGCCGACGATGACCGTGATCTTCGGCACCACCGAATTCGATACGGCGTTCACCATCTTCGCGCCAGCTTTGATAATGCCGCTCCATTCCGCGTCGCGGCCAACCATGAAACCGTTCACATCGTGAAAGAAGACCAGCGGAACGAGGTTCTGGTTGCAGTCCATGATGAAGCGCGCGGCCTTCTCGGCCGACTCGGTATAGATGACGCCTCCGAATTCGACGCGCTTGTGGCCCTCGTGATCGGTTTGGTGGGCGTGCAGCTTCTGATTGGCGACGATGCCAACGGCAAAGCCTCCGATGCGCGCGTAGCCGCAGATCAGGGTTTTGCCATACTCAGGTTTGTATTCGTCGAAACGGCTTTCATCCACGACGCGCGAGAGAACTTCTTTCATGTCATAAGGCCGCGCCGGCGAAGCATCGTAGATGCCGTAGATTTCTTCAGCTGGATAGGCTGGCTCGGAGGGCTGCTTGCGATCCCAGACCGATTGGCGGCGATAGCCCCATTTTTCGACCAGCGAGCGGATGCGGGCAATGCAGGCTTCGTCGGTAGGCTCACGGAAGTCCACCGTGCCGCTGATCGAGGAGTGCATCGCGGCTCCGCCAAGGTCTTCGGCGGAAACCTTCTGCCCGATCGCTGCCTGCACCAAAGCTGGACCGGCGAGGAACAATCCGCTGCCGTCGGTCATGAGGACGTTGTCGCACATGACGGGCAGGTATCCGCCGCCGGCGACGCACATGCCCATGATGGCGGCAATCTGCGGAATGCCCATCGCGGACATCACAGCGTTGTTGCGGAAGACGCGGCCAAAATCGTCGGCGTCGGGGAAAACGTCTTCCTGCAGGGGAAGGAACACGCCAGCGGAATCGACCAGGTAAATCGTAGGGATGCGATTCTCGATAGCAATGTTCTGCGCGCGGATGACCTTCTTGGCGGTCATGGGGAAGAACGCGCCAGCTTTCACCGTGGCGTCGTTGACGATGAGCATGACCATGCGCGTGTGAACGCGGGCGAGACCGGTGACGACTCCTGCGGCGGGCGCTCCGCCCCAATCTTCGTACATCTTGTGGGCGGCGTAGAGACCGAGTTCGAAGAAGCTTCCAGGATCGGCGAGCAGGTTGATGCGTTCGCGCGCGGTAAGGCGGCCTTTGGCATGCTGGCTTTCGATGGCCTTCGCGCCTCCGCCTTCGCGGATCTTCTCTTCTTCGTTGCGGACCTGCGCGACCAGTTCGGCGAGAGCGCGCATGTTGGACTCGAAGCGCAGCGAGGAGGGATTCGCCTTGGTCGTGAGCATGTTGTTGACGGTGAGAGAAGTGGGATTGGTCTGGTCGGACATGAGCGCGATCTGCGGAACTTCTTACTATAACAGCGCGATGAGGCGATGCTGTGCCTTGACTTCGGAGGACAGCTGACGCAGAGCTTCCGTAATGGGATCATCGGCGATCGCGCTTACCAGACCGATGGCGAGGGCGCGCTGGGCGGTGACTTTCTCGGCGGCGATGAACAGTTCGAGCGCTCTTCCCTTCCCGATCAGACGCGGCAACCGTTGTGTTCCGCCCCAACCAGTGATGAGACCGAGTGCAGCGCCGCGATGGCCAAACACCGCGTGGGGCGCGGCAATCCGGCGATGGCAGGCAAGCGCGAGATCGAATCCTCCGCCCATGCAGTGGCCTTCAACGGCGGCGATGACGGGCGCTGGAAACTCGGCGATGGCGTTCATCAGAGTTTGGCCCATGGCTGAGAATTCGTAGGCTGCGGAAGCGGTGAGCACTGCGATCTGGTTGAGGTCGGCTCCGACGGAGAAGAAGTGGCGATTACCGGCGATGACGAGCGGGCGCGCTTCGCTTGCCAGGGCACGAATTGCGTCGGTGAGCGCGAGCACGCAGGCGCGAGTGAGACGGTTGGTGGAGTCCGGCGAAATCAGACGAAGGATGCGCGACTTGCCTCTGGATTCGACTTCGAAGAATTGTTTCGCCACCGACAAAATGCAGAGATCCTTCATCCACTCGCTTCGCTCGGGCTCAGGATGACAATTCAAATAAGGATGACAACATTGGAATAACGAAAAGCGAGGAACGAAAATTTTCGAAGAGGGCGATGAGACTGCCATTTCATTCGAACTAGCCGGCGGGCACGCCTTGCGGCTTCATGTGCTCGCGGATGAACTTCACTATGTCGTCCATGGCGGTGCCGGGTTGGAAGATGCCGGCGACGCCGATTTTTTTCAGGCCATCGATGTCCTGGTCGGGGATGATGCCGCCGACGAGGACGATGACATCGTCCATTTTGTTCTGCTTCAGCAGATCCATTACGCGCGGAACGATGGCGTTGTGCGCGCCGGAGAGGATGGAGAGGCCGATGACCTGAACGTCTTCCTGAAGGGCGGCGTTGACGACCATCTCGGGCGTTTGGCGGAGGCCGGTGTAGATGACCTCCATGCCGGCGTCGCGCAGGGCGCGGGCAATGACTTTGGCGCCGCGGTCGTGACCGTCGAGGCCGGGCTTGGCTACCAGGACGCGGATTTTTGGGTCAGACATGCGATCTCATTTAATCACAGAGGACGGGGAGGAGCACAGGACTGGTTTTTCGCTTTTCGCTTTCGCTTTCGCTCCTTCGTCGCTTGTCCTTCGTCGCTCATCCTTCGTCCTTTGCTGTTCGTGCTGCGCCGCTGCTAATTGGGATTCTGTTGATTCGCCGTGGTTCCCTTTTTTCCCGTTTTGGGTCGACGGCTTTGATGTTTACTGAATGGTACTGGGTACCCCCCCCTCCCCCCCGGTCTATTGGAATCAAGACTTTACGGCGATTTTCCTGCCAAAGTCTTGAGCGGAATGGAGTTAGAGGTAAAGTATGGATTCCAGGTCAGTTAGTTAGTCTTTTCGCTCCAATCATTTCTTTTGCAGCGGGATTTCTTCTCACCTCACGATACGAAAGCTGAAACCACGGGGTACACGGGGTACCACCGGGGCGCCCGCTTGCTCGCTATCAGGCCTTGCGTAAAGCTGGCTATAAGTCGGAACTGTCAATTATTTTTACTCTTAGTTCTATTGTACGGTTGGTCGTCAAGGACATGCGTCACAAGCTGTAGCGAGATCGGCGACGCTGGTTGGGGGAGGTTCGTAGGGGCGAGGGCGGGACGCCTTCGAAACCGCCGGCGAGACGCCGGCGCTACGGTCGTGATCGCGGGCCGTGATTCTAGTTCAGTTTGCCTGCTACTTTTTCTGCGGCGGCCAGGATTTGGCCTTCTTTCACTACTCTTGTCAGAGTGTTGATGTCGTCGTATAGGGCGCGGTCGTCATCGAGTCTCTTCACGTGTTGGCGGATGGCTTCGTAGGCTGCCTGCGTGGCTGGCGACGGCTTTACGGGATAGCGGAGATCGAAGGCTTGGGCGGCGGCCATCAGCTCGATCGCTAACACGGCCCAGGCGTTCTCGATGATCTGGCGCGTCTTGATGGCTGTCGTCATTCCCATGGAGACGAAATCTTCCTGATCGGCTGCGGCTGGGATGGAGCCGGTGGCTGCGGGATGACTGAGCACGCGGTTTTCGCAGATGAGGGCACCCGCGGTGTACTGCGTGAGCATCAAGCCGCTGAACATGCCTGCGCCTTTGGTTAGAAACGCTGGCAGGCCAACGGAGAGGTGAGGATTCATGAGGCGGTTTAGGCGGCGCTCGGAAAGAGCGGCTACGGTGGTGACGGACATGCCTACCATCTCGAGCGCGAAGGCCATGGGGGTTCCCTGGAAATTCGCGCCGGTGAGCACAAGATCTTCGTCGGGGAAGAAGACGGGATTATCAGCGGCGTGATTGAGTTCGATTTCCAGCATGTAGCGCGCCCACTTGAAGGCGTCTTTAGCGGCGCCGGTGACTTGCGGGCTGGAGCGGAGAGAATAAGCATCCTGCACTTTCTTGCCGGGTAGCCGCAGAAGTTCAGAGCCCTCGGTGAGGCGGCGAACATTTTCGGCGCAGGTTTGCGCGCCGGGATAGCCGCGGACATCGTGGATGCGATGGTCATAGGCCTTCATGTTGGCGTTCAGCGCCTCAAGCGTCATGGCCAGCGCGACTTCCTGGGTCTTGAGCCAGCGCTCGGCATCGCATAGTTCGAGGCAGCCCATGCCGGTCATGAGATCGGAACCGTTGATGGTGGCGAGGCCATCGCGCTCGCGGAAGACGATGGGATTGAGTCCGGCTTCGGCGAGGCCTTGCTTGGCGGGAAGGCGCTTGCCTTGGTAGAACACTTCGCCTTCGCCCATGAGGGTGATGGCCATCTGCGCCATGGGAGAGAGATCGCCGCAGGCACCGACGGATCCTTTTTGGCAGACGACCGGAGTTACGCCGCGATTCACCATGTCGATCTGGAGCTGAACGACCTCGTGGCGGATTCCGGAATGGCCCCAGCAATGGGTGTTGAGGCGGGAAAGCATGCCGGCGCGAACATCTTCTTCGGCGCAGGGCTCTCCGTAACCGGCGGCGTGAGAATAGAGCAGGTAGCGCTGAAATTTTTCGACCTGCTCGGGAGTGAGAACGACTTCGGAAAGCTCGCCGATGCCGGTGTTGACTCCATACATGATTTCACGGGCTTGGATTTTGCGTTCGAGAAGGCCGCGGCACTTGTTAATGCGCCGGATGGCGTCGGGGTGCAGTTCGATGGGCTGCCGGTGGCGAGCGATGGCGAGCACATCTTCAATTTTCAGGGAATGGCCATCGAGCACGGCAGTCGGCCCTGCTTGTTGCAAAGGATGTTCTTCAAGTAATGCGCCCATAGAGTCTGCTCCCACTTATTTCGACTTACAGCCTAATCTAGTGCGGCGGCGATGATTGCGGAAGGATGATTGTCACTCGGGTATGTGATTGGCGGGCGTGGGGAGGGGAGTACTCGTCACCTCAGCGGCTAAAGCCGCATTCAAATTAACCGCGGTTACCGCAGCGCTAAAGAGTGTGCGTGAGAACTGGGTCGTCCCTCCGGGACTTGAAACGTTCGTTCCACTTTACCCCGCGCTGAAGCGCGGGGCTAAGGTAGATCGTCCCTGCGGGACTGGAGTTTGCACGGACTTGTTCCACCGTATTCCCCAAAGTTTGGTTCTCACGCACACGCTGAAGCGCTGCGCCACCCAAAACCAGGCCCCGGACTTTTTTCGCAGAATGTTGACGGGAGGGCCCACACATCGCAACTGGCGCGATGTGTGGGACACCCAGCCGTCGTAAAGCAGCCTTTTCCCGTTCGAAACGGCCTTAGGCTTTGGCTTTAGTTTCTGGCTTTACTGAATTCACCAGTTCACGAACGACGTCGCGATCGGCGATTTCGTAAGCGTGCTCGCCATGGAGCGACTCATCCAGGCCAATCTCTTCGGATTGCTCGCTGACCTTGACGGTGGTAAAGGAATCAATGATGCGGAGCATGGCGTAAGTGAAGATAAACGCCCACACCGACGAGAACACGACGGCCGTGACCTGTTTCAACAGAAAGATCGGGTCGCCGTAGAGCAAGCCATTGGCACCTTCGGGGTTGAATGCCTTGTTGGCGAAGATGCCGAGCATGACGATGCCGAGGAAGCCGCCGACACCGTGGACTCCCCAAACATCGAGAGCGTCGTCCCATTGCAGCTTGTTCTTCATTTCAACGGCGTAGTAGCAGACCACGCCAGAAACAACGCCGATGATGACCGCGGTGGTCGGAGAGACATATCCGGCAGCTGGAGTTACGGTAGCGAGACCGGCAACAGCGCCGGTAAGCAAACCGAGGAATTTGGGCTTCTTCTCATTCAGCCATGCCACGGCCAGCCACGCCACAGCCGCGAAGGAAGCCGCTACGTCGGTATTCAAGAATGCAGTGGCCGTGACGGAATCGACGCGCATTTCGCTGCCGGCGTTGAAGCCGTACCAGCCAAACCACAAGAGGCCGGTGCCGAGGGCGACGAGCGGAATGTTATGCGGGCCACGATCCGCAACGCGGCGCTTGCCCACATAAATGACGGAAGCCAGAGCCGCGACACCAGCAATATTATGAACTACGATGCCACCGGCGAAGTCCTTCACGCCCCATTGCTGCAGGAAGCCGCCTCCCCACACCATGTGAACGAAGGGGAAGTAAACGAACGTCAGCCACGCCGTAAGGAAAAACATGTAGGCCTTGAAGGTGACGCGGTTGGTGAAGGCTCCGGAGATGAGGGCCGGGGTGATGATGGCGAACATCATCTGGTAGGCGATAAAGACGAAGGCGGGAATGGTGTCGTTGGGCGAGGGGGTGGAGAGATTGACGCCGCGGAGGCAGGCAAGGTGGAGATTTCCAATGATGCCATGCCAGTCGCCGCTGAAACACAACGAGTAGCCGTAGAAATACCAAATAACGGTGGTCCAGCCCATGGAGACAAAACTCTGAATCATGATAGCCAGGACGTTTTTGCGGCCGACGAGGCCACCGTAAAAGAAGGCGAGGCCAGGCGTCATGAGCATGACCAAGCTGGTGCACAAGATCATAAAACCGGTGTTACCGGTATCGAGGTGAAGCATGCGATCCTCCGACCGAATTGTTGAAATGTTGCTCGCGGATAGCGAGCGGGGGGTCCGAACCGAAACGGCTCGCGCGCAGGTGGAGGGCCCGCAGACCCATCTGCGTGAAAAGCAGTATTACAGAAAAAGGTTGAACCTGTTACGGGGCAAACTCAGTGCCGTATGTCACAGGCGGGGGTGATGTGAAGCAGGTGTCAGGTGTCAGGTGTCAGGAGAGGATTGGCGGCGGGCGGGGATGCCCGCCGCTATGTCATCTTACGGCGTCATCCCTAACTGCCAGAAGAGAAAGGAGTAGACGTCGGTGCTTTCCTCGACCACCTTGTTGACCGGCTTGCCCATGCCGTGGCCGGCTTTGTTGTCGATGCGGAGCAGGATGGGGCGCTCGCGGCTGGCGCCGTTTTTGGCTTCGGCTTGCATGAGGGCGGCCATTTTCTTGGCGTGCGAGGGGTCGACGCGGCTATCGCTGTCGGCGGTCATAAAGAGGATGGCGGGATACTCGACGCCGGGCTTGACGTGATGGTAGGGCGAGTAGGCATAGAGCCAGTCGAATTGCCTGGGATCGTTGGCGGAGCCGTACTCGGGGACCCAGAGCTTGGCGATTTTGAAGTTCTGGTAGCGCAGCATATCGAGCAGGGGGACCTGGCAGACGACGGCGCGGAACAGATCGGGGCGCTGGGTGATCATGGCGCCCATGAGCAGGCCGCCGTTGGAGCCGCCGATGATGGCGAGGTGCTCGGGGCTGGTGTATTTTTCGGCGATCAGATACTGGGCGGCGGCGATGAAGTCGTCGAATACATTTTGTTTTTTGTCGAGCATGCCGGCGCGGTGCCAGTCTTCGCCGAATTCGGCGCCGCCGCGAATGTTGGCGACGGCATAGACGCCGCCGTGTTCCATCCAGAGATAGGCGCTACGGGCGAAGGCTGGACTATTAGAGACATCGAAGCCGCCATAGCCGGTGAGGAGGGTGGGGTTCTTGCCATCACGCACGAGGCCTTTTTTGGCGACGATGAACATGGGGACTTTGGTGCCGTCCTTGGAGCGATACCACTCCTGGCGGACGTCGTAGGCGGACGGATCGATGGAAGGCGCGTCGACGCGCGCCCAAAGAGTGGAGGAGCCGGACTCAAGATCGTAGCGGTAGATGGAGGGCGGAACGGTGAAGGACTGGAAACCAAAGAAGAGTTCGTTGCGGTCGTACCGGTTGCTGACCTCATACACGTTGCCGAGGGCGGGCTGTGGGATTTCGGCTAGCTTCTTGCCATCGAGGGAGAAAACCTTCAGTTCGGAGGCGACGTTGTGCTCGTACTGGACGAGGAGTTTGCCGCCGGCGACGCTTGCGCCCTGCATGACGGCGTCGGATTCGGGAATGAGTTCCTTCCAGTGTTCGCGCTTGGGATTGGCGGCATCGGCAACGAAAACGCGGAAGTGAGGCGCGCCTTCATTGGACATGATGTAGAGCTTGTTGCGGAAGACCTCAGCACCGTAGAGGGAGTCCTTGCCGGTGGTGATTTCGACGGGAGCGTTCTTCGACTGGCGGTCGAGGAGAAAGAGGTTGACTTTGGTGATGCCGTCGCCGGCGGCTATCACCAACCAGCGGTCATCGTCGGAGAGCGAGATGTCGGGCCACTCTTCGATTTTGCGCCCCTCACCGAAAATCAGCGGATCTTTGGCCGGGTCGGTGCCGAGGGCGTGGAAGAAGACACGGCGATGATAGACCTCCTGGCCTTCGGGGACTTCGCCTTTCTTGGGATAGCGCGTGTAGTAGAAGCCGGAGTCGTCGAGTAACCAGGCGAGGCTTGCGGCGTTGGTGCGCTCGATGGTGTCGGGCAGGGTTTTGCCGGTAGCCGGCTCGATGATGCGGAGAGTGCTTTCCTCGCTGCCGTTGGGCGACGTGCCGTAGGCGAGGTATTTGCCGTCTTCGGTGATGTACCACCAATCAAGCGCAACGGTGCCGTCGGCGGAAAGCTTGTTGATGTCGAGGAGAACGCGGTCCTCGCCGTTGAGGCCTTCGCGAACATAAAGGATGGGCTGGTTCTGGCCGGCGTCGCGGCGGGTGTGAAAATAATATTTGCCGCCGGCCTGCGGGATGCCGATTGAGCCTATGGAAAGAAGCTGGGTGAGGCGGGCGTTGATCTTTTCGCGGCCGGGGAGCGGGTCGAGGAGGGAGCGGGTGTAGGCGAGTTCGTGGTCGACCCAGAGAGTGGTCGCGGGATCGTCCGCGTTTTCCAGATAACGGTAGGGATCGACGATCTTGTGGCCTTGAACAGTCTCCTCGACGGGATCGACCTTGGCCATTGGCGGAGCGGAGGGCGAGTGGGCATCTTCGGCTGTGAGCAGGGCGCAAAGGACGATGGAAACAACAAAGAAGACGATGAGCAAACGGAGACCTCCGAACATGAGCACCTCTATATGGTGATGGACGCGACTTGTGATGTGGACGAGCGGCCGTCAGATAGGTTAGCAGAACGGCAGGACCGAAGGGAGCCGGAGGGAGCGCTGCGAGTCCGCAAATTCGTGGGTGATTGGGATGCTGGTAGCGGATGGGGACTGGGTTGTCCTGGTGGAGACGAATTACAACAGCATAGGAATTATTTTGTGGTTTGGGCCGAGGTCGTGTTTGAAGCGGAGCAGCGCAGCTGGTTTCCAATCGGGTGCGCGTTTGATATGATTCAAGTGACAATTCGAGTGCGCGAAGTGCGCATTGACACTCCTCAGTAGCTCAATGGCAGAGCATCCGGCTGTTAACCGGAGGGTTGTAGGTTCGAGTCCTACCTGAGGAGCCATTCTTTTTGTAGGTTACCCGCCGCCCCGTGCCGCTTCCCGTGCCGTTTACTCCGGTCGCAACGCCATTTGCACAATCTTGCTGTGCGCCTCACGCATGTCGGCTGACGCCGCATCACCATAAATGTTCATCGTGGTGCGAATGTCAGCGTGCCGCATGAGTTTCTGCTGCACTCCGATTGGCGTTCCTACCGCGTCAATCCACATCCGGTAGGAGTGCCTGAAGGTGTGAGTGCCGACGTGACCGATGCCGCATTCCTTCCCTGCTCTATCCAGCTCACGCCAGAATCCGGTGTAGGAATATGGCAGCCTACCTAGCTTCAGAGGGCTGGCGAAAATCCAATCGCTGTTCTCTGAAAACTCGGTAGCTTGCTTCCACACTTTCAACCGTTCTAGCAGCTCGTTGGCAACCACCAGAGACTTGCGAGACTCATCGGTCTTCACACCGTCAACGTTTTGCTCCACGATGCTCAACACGGAGCAATCCATTGAGCCAATCTACGTCATCCCATTTCAAGGCCAAGCATTCCGATATGCGAAGGCCAAAGCAGACACAAACCAAGGCCATCGTTCCGAAAGGTTCCTTGAGTTGGGACAACAATAAGCGGAATTGCTCAACCGTGAGACTGCGCGGTTGCCGCAACCGCTTCGACGCATCTTTAACTGTCACCAAACTCATGGGGTTGATCTGCAGCGCTACATCCTGTTTCCACATTGCGAACTTCCAAAGCGAACTTAGAAACCCACGAATGTTCTTTGGCTACATTGACCCGCACTTTGTCCCTGATTGCCGGGCCGGGGAAATAGCGGTCGGTGAACTCGTCGAAGAGGGTTTTCCGAATGCCAAATGTGTCGGCCGCGCGGCCGGCGCTGTTCAGGGAGGCATGCAGCCTTGATGGTCGGGCAATATGATGGTTCGCGCCGCGAAGAGACATTTCGAGGATGATCCCAAGCCACGAAGCGATTCCCGCACACTGTGATACGACGGCGATATGAGCGCAATGATAGGCGAATGCAGTCGAGCCTGTGCGCGGCAGAGATTGATGGCGGCCTGCTATCTCACCTGGGCGCCATATTTCGTCAGTTCGCACATGGAGAAGTGGATTTTCATCGCCCACTTGCTGAGCGTCATAATCCTTCCTCCCGCCGCACTGGTCACGCTGTGGAATGTTTGGGTGACGTTCCGTACGCAAACCGGATGGCGCGCCTCGCCTTCGAGATTCTGGAGCATTGCGGTCTGCGCAAGCTCGCTGACGATTTTCTATGTCGCTGTGATGTTCCACCTCGCCGGGGTCAGCGTGGCGTTTTAGTGGCGGAGAAGACGACTATTCCTCAGAATTCGATTTTGTGCCTGGCTGCCCGCGCGGCGAACAGGAACGTCGTTCGTTTGGGATTGTTTGCGGACTTCGATTCTCTACCGTTGGCCGGAATTCACGACTTCTCCCGTTGCTACCTCGCTCCAAAACCACAACGGCGGAAGAGGACGCCGCCGTGGCCAGACCTCGTCGAGCGTGTCGGAGTTATAAAGCCTTCCGTTCTTCATGACTTGCCGGATTGAAAGCGTGTTCTTAATGTTTTCGAGCGGGTTCCTGTCGAGCACGAGGATATCCGCGAACTTGCCCGGCTCCAGACTGCCCAGCTCGGTACTGCGGCCGATAACCTCGCTCGACCCAAGCGTGGCCGCGCGTAAAACCTCGTGGGGGGAGAGCCCGCCGGTCGCGAGGGCCTGCAGTTCCCAGTTGTAGGCCAAGCCATCGATTTCACCATGGCTGCCCAACCCGACAAGACCGCCGGCGCGGATGATTTTCGCCGCTCCCTCGGCAACGCGCGGGAAAAGATATTCATTCTTCCAGTACCACTTGACGCGCTCGGTTTTCCCGGCAATGACGAAATGGGGAACAAATCTGGTTAGTTTTGCGTCGTTGTGCGGGGAGGCCGAGGTCAGGAAATAGTTCTCGCCCGGAGGTCCACCGTTGGAGATTTCCAACGTCGGCGTGTAGCTGTCGCGGGTACGAACAAAGAGCTGGACGACGTCGTCGAATATCGGGACCGCAGTGAGAGCGTGCTCACTGCCGGCGAAGCCATCCAGCACCTGGGTGAGATCGAGCTTCATATCGAGCGCACCCTCGGTGGTCGGCATAATGCCGAGATCGTGGGCAACTTCGGCCACCCATTCCCGCTGGCGGCGATTTCCGGTTCTGTATTGCTTGAGGTTGCGAGTTCGGTAATGCTCGGGATACCGGCCCAGGACGTCGGCGACCTCCTTCTCGGAGGAGAAGTTGTTAAACGAGAAAACCGCCGGTCCGGTGGAGTAGACACGAGGGCCAATCATCAAGCCCGCATCAAGCAAATCCTGGTAGGCGAGCATGTCGATGCTAAGCGGAGAGGGGTCCAGACCCGTCGTGACGCCATAGGCGAGGCTGGCGAGGAAACCCCAGTTCTCGAGATCGAGCACGCCGCGGCGCACCTCACCCCAATGCACGTGGGTATCGACAAATCCAGGAAGGATGAATTTGCCGCTGACATCGCGGATTTCCGCGCCCGGCGGGAGAGCAAGTTCTCCGCTCTTGCCGATAGCAGCGATTCGGTTGTCAACGACGACGATGTCGGAATTGTCGATGACCTCAGATCCCCTCATGGTGATGGCAGTTCCGCCGCGCAGGACGATCGTGCCTTTTGGCACGTCGCGCGGAAGTTCGACAACGGCATCGAATGCCTCTGTCCCCTCCTGATTCTGGGGTCCGCCGAGTTGAGGCGGCTGATTGATCGCGACACGAGCGAGTGGGCGCCGATAAAAGCTCGATCCCAAAGCCCAAGTGATGGTCTTTCCCTCATCCGCCCAGGCGAAGAAGTCTGCACCTACCGTTGTCAATTTCACGTGATCTCGGGTGCTCGTGCCCAGTTCCACGGTGCGGTCGTTCTTCTCCGGATCCGGAACCGCGACCAGATGTAACTGCTGCACGATTTGGGCGAGCGCCCACTTTCCGTCGGGGCTAATCTTCAGATCGTCGACCGGGAAAGTCCCCTCTTGGAAGTATAAGCCGGGACCTTTTACCTGAACAACACGGCGGCGTCCGCGGCCGGCCAGGTCTACAGAATAGAGACCATCATGAAAGTTGAGATAGACGGTCCCGCGCTCATGGGTAAACTGCGGCATTCCACCGAGTACGCCGGAAGCAAAAACAACGGGCGTTCCCCCAGTTGCCGGCAGGCGAATCGCCTCGGCCTGACGGACCGAGCCGTACTCGAGGTGCCGGTGCATCCTTTCATAGTTGCTCGAGCGCACGGCAATGATTTCGTTGCCATCGGGAGTGAAGACGGGATTCGTGTAAAAGGCGGAGTCGGTCGTGAGTTGGGTGGGCCGTGCATCGCCGGTGGAACTGGCGCGCCAAATCTGGCCGCCTTGTGCCGTCCAGGTAACGAAGACGACAGATTTTCCATCCTTCGACCAGGAAGGCTGAAATTCCGGCTCCTCCAGCGCGGTTAAGCGTTGAGTACGGCCTCCTCCTAGATTCATTACATAGATGTGGCCAAGCGCAGAAAACAGTAAGCGTTTTCCATCCGGCGATTGCGTGGGCCATTGGATGAGGCGGGTATGCACCGGACCGGTCTCTTCCTTCAGAGGTAGCCGCAGGTTCGGCCCCACTTCAAGCGCAACATGTGCGGTGAAGGGAATGATCTGCGTTGCCGAAGTGGCGAGATCGACACGGCGAATTTTTCCACCGTAGCTAATAACCAGGGATTTGCCATCGGGCATGAAGGCATATCGGGGCAAGAGGTCGCGGGATGCGCTCGCTTCCTGCTCGTCGTGTTGAACGGGATAAAGCAACGAGCGATCGGCGCCTGTCGCAAGGTCCCGCAGACGAAGCTCGGTGTCTCCATTCAAGCGGGTGCCATAAACCAAATAGTGTCCGTCCGGAGAAAGGACCGGACGCATCGCACTGCCCTGGGCGTTGACGATGGTCTCCTCGTCGCCGGCAGAAAGGTCGCGGCAGACGATATGCCAGAGCGGAAGGCTGATCTCGTCGGCAAAGCCGAGGCCCGTTTTCGCCTCGTAATAAAGATAACGGCCGTTGGGTGACGCCACCGGGCCGAGCGCGTTGTAGCGAAATTCCTTGGGCTGGTCGGGCGAGGACTTGGCATGGGTAACTTGCTTCTCGACGCCGCTTGCGACGTCGTACTGCCAGATTTCAAAGGCGTTCAAGTCGGGCTTGAATCGCGAAACGAAAATCGATTTGCCGTCGGCCGACCATGCTGGCGAGACGAAGACGGTGTTGTCGTCGAGTTTTGAAATCTGTGCCGGTCGAGAACCGTCGGCCTGAGCGATCCAGAGATTTTCATTGCCCGAACGATCACTGAGAAAAGCGAGCCGCGATCCGTCTGGGGAAAAGACCGGTTGCGAGTCGAACGGCAACCCTCCGGAGATGAGACGGGCTGCGCCTCCCGCGGAATCGATTTCATAGAGGTCGCCGAGCAATTCGAAGACGATGGTTTTGCCGTCGGGGGAAACATCGAGGGAGAGCCAGGTTCCCTCGTCCACCTCAAAGGCGATGTTGCGGGTGGGTTTGAGCGGCAAGCTGCCTGGCGAGTTCTGCGCCGAAACGGTGGCTAGCGTGAAAACGAACGCCGCGCCAACCAGGAAAAACCGGAGAGTTCTGATCATGGTTGAATACCTTTTTAGCCGAATCGCCGCTCGTCATTCGTGGGGCAATCTGTATTGAGGAGGCCACGGATTGTCCTTTTGCTTGGGTGAGTAACGCTCCTGTAATTCGCTCTGCCGCGTTCTGAGCGAGACCAGCTTGCCTCGAATGAGAACCATCTCGGGCGCGTTGATGGGTTCGAGGGGATCCCCATCCCAGATTACGAGATCGGCATCTTTGCCGGGCTCCAAAGTACCGTAATGGTCATCAATACCCCAGGTTTCAGATGCGTTGACGGTGAGAGCTCGTAGGGCCTGATCCCACGTCAATCCGTTGGCCACGGCGACGCCCGCGACTTCACGGATCACCGACCCGGCATTGTGGCTGAGATGCACGCCGGGAACAGAAAAGGAGATCTTCACTCCGGCCCGTTGCAGAATGGCGGCATTGTCGAGCCGCGCTCCGATTTGATCAAAGGTCGAAGGCGTGTCGTCGAAGGGGTTGAGAACCACGGGTATCTTTTGCCCGGCGAGAGCTGGCGCAACACGCCATGCCTCATCGCCGCCGCAGATAACGATCTTCAGCTTGAAGTCTCTAGCCAGGTTGATCGCCTGACGAATGTCCGACTCGCGATGGACACCGAGGGCGAGCGGAATCTTGCCTTGAATGACAGGCACGAGTGCGAGCAGGTTCACGCGATTGAGGGAATAGTTACGCTCGGAGAGGGTCGCGCGTTCGTCCTTGGCAATTGTCGCGAACCGCTGCGCTTCGTCAAGGACCTCTCGGAGCAGGAGCCATTGGGCGCTTCTTGAACCTCCTGCCCGGGATGTGGAGAAACCCCCAATGGTCGCGAACATCGCCGCTTGGGAGCGATCCAGGATGTCTTCTGCCTCGCTCAATCGGAGGACTGCGCCCAGGCCGCTAAAGGGCGGAATCGCGGTGGAACTGGGAAAGGTGATTGCCCGGGTGAGCCCGTCGGCACGCGCGAGCGGAATGAGGGTGGAGTTGGGATTCAGGGCGTATTGCACATCGAAAGCAGGCCCCAGCGAGCCTGTGGTTACGGCGTGATCGGTGGTGTCTTCCGAGCCGGACTCCACAAGACCCAGTTCCGTACCTGAGCTCATCAACCCCGGCGTGACAATCTTGCCGTGGGCATCAATGACGCGGACATTTGCGGGGAGATCGATACCAGGGCCAATTGAGGCAATACGGCCATCCTTAATAAGAACTGTTGCGTCTTCCATCGCGGGCAATCCCGGAACCACGTACGCCTTGGCGTGGATGACCGCGATGGTTTGAGCGTTTGAAAGGGACGCAATGAACCCGAGCGCAAGGAGCGCAAGCGCATGGACCGTGCTTTTCACGGCTGCACCTCGGAAGCGGGCTGCCCAAGCTCGAAGTCGGAAAGCGGCTGGTGCTTCGGATCGTGGCGATCGTAGACAAGGGCGCCATCGATAAAGACTAGGTCGGTCTTAGAGTAGACGCTGAAGGGATCACCGGACCAGACGACTACATCGGCATTCTTGCCGGTTTCAAGCGAACCAATCCGATCCGCGAGCCCCAATGCCTTGGCCGGGTTCCAGGTCAGCCATTGGATCGCCCGTTCCTCACTGATGTTCAAGCCGGCGCGACGCCCGGCTCCCATGGCGATCGCCGCATCGAGTGGAAATCTCTCGGCGTCGACCGGTGTGTCGGAGTGAAGCATCACACAGGCGCCGGCAGCATCGAGGTCCGCTGCGTTGGCGCGGTTGCCGTCGTAGGCCTCCATCTTGTATCCCCACCAGTCGGGCCAGACCGCGGCGCAGACACCGCGCTCCCCGAGTAGGCCCGCGATCTTATAGGCTTCGACCGCGTGATGAAAGGCCGCAATCTTGAATCCAAACTCATCGGCGAGGTCGAGCATGACCGCCATGTCGTCCGCCCGATAACAGTGGATGTGTACGAGGATTTCGCCGTGCAGCACGGCAGCGAGTGTTTCCAATTTCAGATCGCGAGCGGGAGGCTCGGCATCGGCCTCATGCTTGCGGTTGTACTGATCCCACTTGCGCCGATATTCCTGAGCTTTGATCAGCGCCTCACGGTATCCCGCGACATTACCCATGCGGCTCGCGGGCGAGCGGCCTTTCTCGCCATAGTTGGATTTGGGATTTTCGCCGCATGCCATCTTCAGAGAGGGGAGCGCGTCCGGAAATTCCATCTCCTGAACGGTCGTCGCCGGAATGTTCTTGACCACCACGCCTCTTCCGCCAAAAAGATTGGTTGAGCCGGGCAATATCTGGAGGGTGGTGACGCCCCCGCTTCGCACGCGCGCAAACTGTGGGTCCTGAACATTGATGGAATGAAGCGCCCAGACCTGTGCCGTGTTTGGATCGGTCGTTTCGTTGACATCGGAGGTTCTCAGGTCGGCGGGAGTGAAAGGGGCTGCAAAATCGCCCAGATGCGAATGCACGTCAACCAGTCCCGGGGTTACCCAACGCGAGCGGCCGTCAATCACGACAGCATTGGCGGAGGCCTTAATATCAGCACCGATTGCAGCGATCTTGCCATCGCGGAGGAGAATACATGCATTCTCGAGGCGATTACCGCGGCCATCCAAAATCGTGGCGTTGGTGATTAGAGTATCGGCGCGCGGAAGAGGCTTGTAGGTGGTCGGATAGGGGGCACCAGTCGTTTTGTTGCCTTGACCCGCGGCAGGGACAATGCAGATGAGCGCGATAACTGCCCGGACCAAACGAGCACGCGTGCTTCCTGGAGCCTTCATGACTCAGCTGTCCTTCTTCGTCGCCAACGTTGCTGCTTCGATCTCAATATAGCTCCGAAGACGAGTTTCTCAATGCGACAAACCGAGCTGCCATGTAAGAAACGCCAACTCCGCGGTAGTCTGTTCCACCTCGGCAGCGGTAGACAGGCTCCCGGAGTGACCGGACTTGGTGTCGTACAAGACCATGATCGGCCGCCCCGAACTTGTGGCGCTCTGCAGCATGGCCGTCATTTTCCGGGCGTGCGCCGGATCAACACGCGTATCTCCGTCGCCTGTAATCAGAAGAACCGCCGGGTACTTCACGCCCTTCTGCACGTGATGATAGGGAGAATAGGAGTAAAGATTCTTGAACTGTGCTGCGTCACTGGCAGAACCGTACTCAGGAACCCACCAGCGCGCGATCGAGAAGCGCTCGTAGCGCACCATGTCGATCAGCGGATAACGGCCGATGGCGGCTGCGAACAGGTCAGGTTGCTGGGTGATCGCCGCGGTCACAAGCAGGCCGCCATTGCTCAGACCCTGAATCGCGAGCCGGCTGGAATTCGTGTAACCGCTGTCAATCAGCCAACGTGCGGCGGCGATGAAGTCATCGAAGCTGTTCTGTTTGTGCTCGAGCTTGCCCGCGTCGTGCCACTCCTCGCCAAATTCGTTTCCGCCGCGGATGTTCGCGACCGCATAGATACCACCGCGTTCAAGCCAAACGGCCACTTCGGGCGAAAAAGTCGGCAATTGTGCCCAGTTGAAGCCGCCATACCCGTAGAGGAGAACCGGAGTGGCTCCGTCTTTCTTGACGCCCTTTTTACGAGCAATGAACATCGGCACGCGCGTGCCGTCCTTCGACGCGTACCAGATCTGTTCCACTTCGACATCCGCGAGTTCGTCGGGTACTTTCGGGGCTGACACGGCCAATTGCTTGCGCGTCTCGATGGAATAAGCAAAGAAGGTCTTTGGCGTCTGAAATGACGTATAGGAGAAGCAGACAATCGGGGAAGTCCACTGGCCATCGATGACGGTTACGGAACCGAAGCCCGGGAGCTTGATCGTGCCCTCATCCTTGCCGGTTCTATCGAAGATGTGCAACTCGGAATGCGCATCTTCCATGTAGTTCACGAGCAGCTTGCCTCCCACCGCCTGAAAGCTCTCGATTGCATTTTTGCTCTCGGGTATAAGAGTGCGCCAGTGGTCGACTTCCGCCCGTTCCAGGTCGGCCACCATGATGCGCCCGTGCGGCGCTTTCCAGTTTGTTTGTATGTAGAGGTGGCCGCCTTCAGCTTGCGCGGAGAAGATTGCCGCCATTCCCTGAACCGCCGGCTTTGCCGGAGTGCCGTCGCGCATATTTTTCAAATAAACGTCGACGGCTCCCGACGCGCCATGCAACGCGTGAATGACGAGCGTTCCACCGTCTTCCGAGAGCCCCGCCAGCATGATCATCTCCGGGCCCAGTTCGGAGCCGAACAACATCTTGTCGTTCTCGGCCTTCGTGCCGAATTTGTGCTGATACAGGCGCGGGCCAGCGTCTTCGATCTTGACGTAAAGCAGTCCGGAAGAATCCGGCAGAAGAGGAACCGTTGGCCAGTCAATGTACCGCGCTTCGGGTAGAACATCCTGCAGATCGTGCTTTGCGCCTAAGTCGTAACAGTGAATGCTGACCTGGTCGCGGCCACCGTGGCGAACGGCATAGACGACGAGCTTTCCATCGGGAGAAACGTTAAGCAGTTCGATAGTATCGGAGTGATCGGAGCTCCACTTGTCGGGATCAATCAGCAATTCGTCTTTCCCGTTTTCGCCCGCGCGCATGTAAAGAGCTGCGATTTCGCGGCCAGGAACTTTCTTGAGGATGAAATAGCGCCCGGCACGCAGCAGTATCCGCTCCGCTTCTTCAATGTCTGAAACTTCCAGGACGTCTTTGCGCAGAGGGCCAATGTCGGAGCGGCGGTCGAGAAGGGACGACGTGTACTTCTGCTGTGCGCCGATCCAGGCTCGCGTCTGTGCGCTCGCCGAATCTTCCAGCCATTGATAGGGATCGGAGACTACGACGCCATGAATGGTTTCCTTCGTGTCCCCGGCAACAGCAGCGGGCGGCGCCGGAGCCGAGAAGCTCTGGGCCCAGGAATTAGCCCAGGGAGAACAGGACAAGGCCAGAAGGCCCAATTTGCAGAGGCGGGATAAGAGTTTCATCGCGTCGACCCCAATGAGCAAGAACAGTTGTGAAAAAATGCGGGAGCGCAAGCCACAACTGCCATGCACTCCCGCGATTGGGGGAGGGAGAGCCACTAGAACTGAAGCTTTAATGCCATTTGCAACGACCGCGGTGCACCCATCTGATAGAGGCTGCTGAATCCGCCATCGGCGCCACCGGTTCCCAGACTGTTTGAGAGAACCTGCGTGGAAAGGCCGAAGTTGGGGTTGAGATTGCAAACGTTGGCGGTGAAACCAGTGCAAAGATGGTTCGTGCCGTCCGATTGCGACCCCGGGTCGCCAAATTCGCTGTGGTTAAAGACGTTGAAAGCTTCTGCGCGGAACAGGAGTGATACCCGCTCCGTAAGTTTGAAGGTGCGTCGAATCGCTATATCTTCCTGCCAGGCTCCAAAGCCCCGCATCATGTTACGAGGCAGATTCCCCTGAACAAAGTCGTCAGGCGCAACAAAAGCAGCGGGGTTGAGGCGCTTGCCGCCGGGATATTGCGATCCATGAAGGTACAGCGGTTCGCCCGGAACGATGTTCGGCCGCTGGTTAGCTGCGTCACTATTCCACCAGAGGCCGAATGTGGGTACTCTGCCTGTGGTGACGTTCACGGGATCGCTTGATTGCACGCGGAACAGGCTGTCCAGCGCCCATCCACTTGTCAGGCCGTCGGCCAATCTGCCTTTTCCTCTTACGCCGAGAACATCGTAGGTTACCGCAGCGGAGAAGCTATGCCGGATGTCGAAGTCGGAATTTCCCTTATCCCAACTGGGGTTGTAGACGTTGCTATAGGGATTGGGCAGATTGACATTTGACCCATTGTCAATCGCGTGTGCCCATGTATAAGACGCGATGAATTGCAGGCCGTGCCAGGGATGCTGTTTGAATTGTGCTTGCAGCGCGTTGTAGTTGGACCATGAGTCATTCTTAACAACATCAAGATAGGTGAAGTTAGCGTTCCCGCCCATGGCCGGAGTCAGCATCTCGCGCCGGAGAAGCTTGTCCCCTTGGTTGCCCAGATAGGTGGCCGTCAACGATCGGGATGTACCCAGTGACTGCTCAACGGTTACGTTCCACTGGTAAACAAGAGGATCCTTTAAGTGCGGGTCGAAGGCGAAGAGGAAGGTGTAAGGTGGATTCAAGGAAAACGGGATGGGAGCGCCATCCGCAGGACTGATGGGATAGGTGTAAGTTCCACCGCCCGCAGTTCCATAGAGATACTTCGTACGGCCGTAGGGGAAGCCCAAGGTGCCTTGAGCTCCCTGCTGGTTGCCGAGACCATAGAACATTCCCCACCCACCCCTGACGACGAGTTCCCTTCCGACCGTATTCCGCACGGTGTAAGCAACACCAAGCCGCGGACCGAAGTTGTGCTTATTGGCCTGCCAGAGCGGAGTTCCGGTTGGCGCCAATTGAACATTGGCTGGATCGTTCAGATTAGTCGCGGTATAGAAAGGATGACCGCTATTTTCGCCCGGAGGAGGATCGTAATCCCAGCGTAGCCCGTAAGTAAGCGTCAAGTTGGGTCGAATCCGCCATCCATCTTGCGCATACAAAGATACGTTAGTGAATACCGGCCGGATAAGCGAGGTATCGTAGGAATCGACATTTGCGTAGTAGAAATTACCGGCAGCGATCTCCGTGAAGCTGTCGCTAGTGTAGCCGATGTCCCATGGACGATAGCCGTTGGTCGGTGTCAAGCGGCGGTAATCCACTCCGAACTTCATCTGATGGGTGCCTTTCAACCAGCTCACGGAATCGATCAGGTTGAATTGATGCTGGTGGTTGGTGGCGTCATTGCCCACGTAATAACTCGAGCTGCCGTCGAGCATGTACAGGTCAAACACCGAGTTTGCGACTGAATAGCTGGGGTTGGTCTGGAAGAGATAGCTGCTCGACGGCGCCACCGCGCCTCCGAAATCCGTGGGAATAACCGTCGTCGCGCCCTTGGTTTGGCTGGTGTTCACGCGGAAATCATTCACCAGGTTGCTGGAGATGGTATAGATCGCGCCGCCCGTAATCGTGCCAACGTTCGAATCCGTCGTGCTAAGCGTCGATCGGGAATAGTAGTCAAACGCCCCATGTTGCTGGCCGTTTGACGGGCCGTAGTTGCCGCGGACGAACAAGCTGAGTTTGGAATTTACCGTGTAGTCCAGCTTCAGGCTGGTCGCATTGAGGGTAGAGGGATTGGAGAATGTGAGTACCGCCGGGGCATAATCCAGGCCTGCATAAGTGGGTCCGGTGGGAATCGGGTAGGCATTCAACAAAGGCGCGACTGCGGGAATTGCCGCCGCGCGCACTTCAAGCCCAGGGACGTACTCGGTGCGAGTAAAGGGGACCCGAAGCCGCAGGCCCTCATAAGAGAAGAAGAAGAACAGCTTATTTCGCAGAATCGGCCCACCGAGTGTGCCGCCAAAGTCGTTTTGCCTCTCAGCGGGCTTAGGAAGGTCTCCCACCCTGGCAAAATAGTCACGGGAGTCGAACACGTCGTTCCGCAAGTATTCGAACAGAACCCCGTGCAGGCTATTCGTCCCGGATTTTGTCGCAATTGAAAGCTGCGCCCCTGGGGTCCGTCCAAATTCCGCAGCAAACGTAGATGTCTGGATCTTGTACTCTTGCAGGGAATCCACCGATACCATATTGTTGTAGCCGCCATTGTTGCTGGTCGCCTGCGCTGCCCCTGCTCCGGCGGCTGCAAGGTAGACGTTGCTTCCCTGCGTAATACCGACATTGGCGCTTACGCCATCGATCGAAAAGTAGTTTGTATCTGTGCGTTGACCGTTGACGCTGAACTGGCCGATTCCGCTGTAGTAAGTATGTGCCGTCACATTGCCCGGAGTGAGATCGATCAAGCTCTGGAAGCTGCGCCCGTTTAGTGGCATGTTTTCAACGAAGGCGCTTTCCACTTCCGTTGCGGTCGCCGCGGACGTGTCAACCTCCCCAGCCGTCGCCGTGACGTTCACGGTTTCGCTTGTTGAACCCATCGAGAGAGAGATGGTTTCGGCGAGACGATCCTGAACGTGAAGTTCCACTTCCAGCACCGCCTCCTTGAACCCAGCCGCCTTCACTGCAATCTTGTATCGGCTTGGACGTAAGCCTGGAAAATAAAACGTTCCGGTGTCGTTGGTCTTGGCTTCGACCGGAATGCCCGTTCCAATATTCGTAGCCGTGACCTCGGCTCCTACGACTGCGGCCCCGTGGGGGTCGCTTACCTGTCCCGTGATGCTCCCATATTCGCTCTGGCCGAACATCAGTGAACATGCACACAAACACATCCACAGCACTTCAAAGAGACGTTGAATGCGTCCGTTCATTTCTCCTCCTGTGCGCCAATAAAATCGCTTGCGATCGGTCTCGGACCTATGCGCGCCACTTGTGGAAAGGGGTCCACCGGGGCCGTTGAGAAATCGGCACGGGTTCCGTTCCCAAATTGGCCACGACCGGAAATCAGAACGCCGGTCATCCACCTGCACTCTGAGAGTGGCAAAGAGGCGCCTTCTATGTGAATCGCCGATAATCGTACACTGAGGTTGGACTTGGTAAAGAGCCAGAAGTTAACCTTGTTGTAGGTCCAGACCTTCTCGGTCCCTTTCGCCATCCCGGTTGACTGCGCGGAACAAAAGATAAAGTGGGATACCGAGTGCCATCAATCCCAGCCCCATGAGCGCATGCTTGAAATCGGCAACGATCGTGTTGAGCACGATCCACAAGGTGGCCAGCACAAAAAGCAACGGCGGAATCGGGTAAAAGGGGCAAACGTAGGGCCGCTTCAGTTCGGGTTCCTTGATGCGGAGCACGATCACGCCGAGCACAGACAGGCCGTAGAAAATCCACGCCGTGAAAATGACCGCCGTGAACAGTTCCTGAAAGGTCCCTAGCAGTGTGAGAGAAGCCGCCCAGATTCCATGTGCGATGAGCGCTACTACCGGCGTGTGGTATTTCGGACTGACGCGGGCGAAGGATCGAAAGAAAAGGCCGTCTTGCGCCATGGCGAGAGTCGCCCGTGGGGTACCAAATATGGACCCGTTGACCGCCCCCAGGATTGAAAGGGCAATGAAGACAGTGAGCACCATGGCAGCGCGGTTGCCAAGCGCGGACGAGACAGCGACCGCAGCTACGCGATCGCTCGCCTGAACCATCGTGGGATCAAGCACGGAATAGTAGGCAATATTCGCCAGGGTGTAAGCGATCACGCACGCCAGCGTCCCCAGAATCAGACTCGCGGGAATGTTGCGGGTCGGATTCTTAACTTCTCCGGCGGCAAACGACAGGATGTGCCATCCGTCATAGGCCCAGAGCACGCCGATCAGCGCGATGCCGAAGGGTGCGAAAGAAAAATGGAATGAGGCGGGCCAGAAGTTCGCTGCCAATCGTGCCCCGTCTCCGTGGCTCAGCAGGAAGACGATCATCAGGAAAAGTCCGCCCAGTTTCGTGATGGAAAGGGCGTTCTGCACCCATTTGCCGAGGGTCACGCCAAAACAGTTGATGGTGGTGAATAATGCGATCACGCCAACTTGAAACAGTTTCTGCTGGGCAAGGGAGAAATGGGCGATGGGCGCTATGTACGATCCGGCGCCGACTGCCATGGTTGCGGCGCTGCCGCTGTTGATGATTGCAAGCCCCATCCAGCCATAAATGAATCCGGCAAAGCGGCCATAGGCACGTTCAATGTATACAAAAAGCCCACCCGCGTGCGGCAGGCTGGAACCTAATTCTGCCAACGCCAGGCCGCCGAATATGCTGAGGATTCCCCCGGTGACCCAGACGCCGACGACAGCAAAGAGAGAATGGACCTGCCGGGCAACGCTGCCCGGCACAAGGAAGATGCCCGAGCCAATGATTACGCCAACAACCAGTGCGCTGGAGTCGAGCAGTCCAAGTTGTCGAATCAGAGTTGCCCGCGGCGGTTGAGTCACGGCTACGGTCTGCATGCGCACCATCGCGTTTCTTCTATTCCCAGGCCGCCTGTATCCAACAGCCTGACCGCCGATTTTCAATCTACGCTTAGAGACCGGAGGAATCCCCTTGGTGAACGATTTCGCCGTCCACTATCGTGAGTTCCACCTTGGTATCGCGAATCTCTACCGGGTCAATTTCAAAGATGTCGCGTGAGAGAACCACCAGATCTGCCAACTTCCCGGGCCGGATGGATCCTGTGATGAGATCCCTGAACGATGCGTATGCAGGTCCGAAGGTGTAGGCATGTACTGCCTCACGCACCGAGATCTTCTGTTCCGGGATCCAGCCTTCTGGACAGCTGCCGTCAATAGGACGACGAGTGACGGCCGCGTAGATTCCGGCCAAGGGATCGATCGGTGCCACCCACCAGTCCGAGCCGAAAACCAAGGTGGCGCCTGCATCCAGAAGAGATCGGAAAGCCCATGCTCGCTTGGCGCGATCATTTCCGATTCGACCGCAGGCCCAACGCCCATCATCGATGCAATGATAGGGCTGCATCGAGGCGATTACGTCCATCCGCGGTAGACGGGCAATGTCGGACGGTTGAAGATGCTGCGCATGCTCAATCCGTAGCCGGCGGTCGCGCGGCCCGTTAGACTGTATGATTTCCTCAAAGAAATCAAGAACCATCTGGTTTGCGCGGTCGCCGATGGCATGAATGGCTAGCTGCAAACCTGCAGCATCACCTCGGTGCAGATTGCTTCGCATCTGCGGTGGGTCGCTGAGTTCGTCACTCGGGCCTCCACAATTGGTCGGATCATCCGTGTATGGTTGCAAGAACCAGGCCGTGCTTGAGCCAAGCGAGCCATCGGAAAAGCCTTTTAGCCCGCCAATCTGCATGGTGTCGTTGCCAAAGCACCCCAGCACCCCCAGATCTGCCAGTTTTTTCCATTGGGGAAGCGGGGTATAGAGTGAAGTCCGAATCTTGAGCTTGCCTGCCGCTTGCAGCAATTGATACGCGCGGAATAGGTTGGCCGAACTCTCAATCGCCCTTGATCCCACGAATCCCATGTCGTGCACAGCCGTCACACCGAAGCTGAACGCATGCTTTTGCGCCGCCAGCAGACAGTCGGCCAGTTGCGGAACGGTCGGTGCAGGTATGACCCGTTCGATTAGGCTCTTGGACGCGTCAATGAAAATTCCCGTGGGATTGCCCGTGCTGTCCCGTCCAATGACGCCACCGGCCACATCGGAAGTGTGGCGATCCACTCCGGCCAATTTCATGGCCAGTGAATTTGCGAGCATGGTGTGCGCGTCTACGCGGTTGACAAAGACGGGATGGTCCGAGGTGACGTCGTCGATGAGTTCGTGGGTCGGGAGGGCCGCCGAATCCCATGCCTGCGGGTCCCATTCTCCCAATAGAATCCATTCGCCCTTTGGCCGGGAGCGGGCGAACTTCGCGATGCGATCACGCATCTCCTCTCTGCTTTTGGCACTCCTCAACTGCACGCTGGCTAGAGAAGCGCCGCCATAATAGAAATGGACATGAGCGTCTCCGAAGCCAGGCAACACCCTGCGTCCGCGTAAATCGATGACTCTTGTCTCTGTATCCTTGAAGGACAAGATCTCCCGTGAAGAACCCACGCGCACTATCTGCCGATTTGAGATCGCGACCGCTTCCGCTTCAGGTTGAGTGGGATTCTCGGTCCAGATTCTTCCGCCAGTAAGGATGAGATCAATGCTTGTTGTATCTACGCCCATTTGACTTTCCTTTTTTAGTCTGTGAGGCCCCAGTATGAATTGGCATGAACTACATCGTGGACCGATCTGTGTCTTTCGCCACCAAGATACCATCCTGGCGCGCAGCCGAATGCTTGGCCGAAACGCCGCGCTCATAGTTGCCTGCTTGCTGGGTCAGGTAAAGAGCCAGAAACTGGTGATAGGATGAGTCCAGAAAGAGGAGAAGCGAATGCGCATTCTGGAGAGCATCTGGCTCGACCGCGACAGCCGTTTCACCTTGCAGGAACAGCTCGTCCGCCAGATTAAAGAGTACGTACAACAGGAGAGATTGAAGCGGGGCGACCCGATGCCTTCCACCCGCGAACTGGCCAGCGAACTGAAACTTTCGCGCAATACAGTGGTCTATGCTTACGATCGCCTCGAAAGCGAAGGCTACCTGGAATCGCATCCACGCTCCGGGGTTGTCGTCAGCTCTTCGATTTTTCTGTCGCCGCACTCAAAATGGCCGGTCGAGGCCGGCCCGGCTAATGGAAAATCCGGCCCCGCGGCAGCGCCTCGAACTCCGCTGCGGTCCCCAGCTCCATTCCGGCCCTGTCAGCCCGACGTGAATCTGTTTCCTCTTCCCATCTGGAATCGCTTCCGGGGGCGAGTCCTGCGCCATGAAGGCAGAGGCCTGCTGCAATATCAGGCCAGCTGCAACTCCGGTGTTCCGGAATTGCGCCAGAATCTTGCCGGTTATTTGCAGGACAGCCGTGGCGTCAAGTGCGACTGGCGGCAAGTGATAATCACCGCTGGATCTCAGCAAGGCCTCTTCATTCTTGCCAATCTCCTCCTGAGGTCGGGGGACCGGGTTTACATCGAGGATCCCGGCTATGTGGAAGCGCGGCTCTCGTGGCAGAGCGCCCGCGCCAAAATCGAATGTGGTTCGATCGATGAACAGGGGCTGAGCCTGCCGCGAGATTTGCACCGCCGTTACTCTCTT
>Ga0326728_10005675_pt1 | contig 34590 bp, 35 predicted proteins | sample MB3enrmetagenome_FD_207602 | JGI IMG/M metagenome (GOLD analysis project Ga0326728, IMG submission 207602) | Lab enriched peat soil microbial communities from McLean, Ithaca, NY, United States - MB31MN | ecosystem: Environmental > Terrestrial > Soil > Wetlands > Peat | place: USA: New York...
CCAACAGCCACATGAAAAGTAAGCCTGTCTTTTGACCTAAGCTTGACAGCATTCTTTTTGCTTTGAATCAGTTCACCTACATCCTTGTTAGGTAATAACGGAATAGGCATTTTTCCTCTGGGCCCGAAAACAATACCAAGGTTCTTACCAATTGTTGGCATGAACTGAGTTTCTGCGATAAAAAGGTCACAATCATTTGCTAGAGTCCGTGCTCTATTCTTGTCAGCTGCCAGTTCTTCGAGTTCATCTTCAGAAATAACATATGCAGCACCGGCAGCTTTTGCTTTCAAGCCCACGTCGCCTTTTGCAAAAACACCGATCTTCAGTTCTTTTCCAAGCCCATTTGGAAGGATTACTTCTTCATCGACCCTATTCTTCGGTTGGTTCATATCAAGATTTTTTAAGTTAATCGCCAGGTCCACACTTTCAGAGAAATTGCGTTTTGGAGATATCTCGAGTAATTTCTTGACAACTTCCAGTATAATTTGTTCTGCCATCTTGTTCCTCCCTGTAGTATTTGAACTCACATATTCAAGCAGCCTTCGAGGCTTACTACAGTTGGTTTTAGGGCTTATAGTAAATCCGGATCAGTCACACTTGAAACATTAAACAGATAACAAATATTTATAATTTGTTTCAGTAGAACCGTATTCTGATTTCTTGAGCTATTAGTGGTATTCGATTTAAAACTATTGGTATGTAATGAAACTACGGATCAAAGTTTAAATGGTTTTGAAGGCTTACCAATCCTCACCGACAAGTAAATAATCGAACTTGCCATTATCGAGTTCCTTCTGGCAGTCCTTGGCCTTGGTCCCCTCTACAGTCACACCCATAGGGACACAGGTACCCATTACCTCTTTCATTGCTGATTTAAGATCATAAGAAAGCACATCTTCCTTTTTCATACGGGCGATTTTTACGACCTGGGGTATACTAAGGTTTCCAACAATTTCACTTCCCGCATTTCCTGAACCTTTCTGAATTCCTAATTCTTTCATGATCAAGGATGCAGTAGGGGGTATACCCACTTCGATTTCGACATTTTTTTTGTCATCAACAATTACTTTTATAGGAACCTGCATTCCATTATAGTTCCTGGTTTTTTCATTGATCTTTTCGACCACTTCTTTTATATTGACCCCGAGTGGACCAAGAGAAGGACCTAAAGGTGGCCCTGGATTCGCTTTCCCTCCCGGGACAAGTGCTTCAACGATACTTGTCATATGAGTTTCACCGATTTCAATAAGTATAAAGTTTGAACATCTTTTTCAATCCGTATCTTGAATTAGATGGAATCATAAATATCATAATTAACAGATGAGCTTGAGGCTTTTGTTTTCTTCATACAATCCATAGATACGCATCATGTTCTTTGACTTCAACATTTGTTAGTTTTTAGACTTATTCTACGCCATAAGAACCATTTTTAGTAAGAAAAGCTGCATTAATTAGTAAAATCTACCAAGTTAGGAAATTACTGGTAATCCTATTTACTGATAAGCTGAAATTTTTCTTTCTAATTTTTCGTTCTTTCTCTACTAGATATTAGCTCACTCATTTTCTCTTTTGAGAACCCTGACTGTATCGCCACGGATAGTGATAGGGATCGGGACCACAGCATCGAACAGCTCTACAGTAATTTCCTCATGCCCTTCATCAACTCTTTTAACTCTAGCTTTCTCTCCCTTAAAAGGTCCTGAAGTAACCTCAATAATTGCCCCCTCCTTAATACCAGTTACGGTTGGTTTAGGCTTAAGGAAATGCTCAATTTCAGCAACTGTAGAACTTCCTTTCACAATAGCCCTAGCATGGGGAATAGTTTGGATTGCTAGTTCCACGATTCCAGATATAGGAGCCTCGACAAGCACATACCCTTTTAACTCATCAGGAGCTAAAATTGCCCTTATATCCAGCTTCTCCTTCTTGGAAATTTTGGCAAGGGCTGTTGCAACCGATCTTTCTTGGTTTGCAGTGGTTTTGATTACAAATATCTGGGAATCTTCACTCATTAGGCCACCCACTTGGGCAACATCGTCAACAATACATATATAATAAATCCTATTGCTCCCACAGTCAGAATACCAATACCTGCAACTTTGGCAATGGTCAAGAACTCTTCCCTGGACGGTTTTTTTGTAAGTTTCAAGACTCTAATGTGTGCCCGGATAATCTGGCCAATACTTTCTACAGTCTGACCAATACTTTCTGCAGTTATATTCAATTTAAACGGAGATTCTACCATTCATTCACATCCAGGTATAATTAGATTATTTGATCTCGAGTTTTTCGTTCATAGTTCTTCCTATCTGCTTTCAATTCGTTTTTTACGCTCTATATATTGTGTTATCTTTTAGGAAGTACCGAACGAGTTATATTATTGATTCCTATTATATGAAGATATCACTTATACAGATAAACATGAATCAGAAATTTAGATTTCGGTTTATTTTTCTTCAAATATTTTAAATCGTGTCAGTATAAATTTTTCGTTTTCAATACCCAATTTTATCGGCAACATAAAGCATTTGCCATAAAAATAGTTTTCGATTGGATTTAGATTCCTATCCCTTACTCTTTAGACTTGTTATAATTCCCAAGTTTTGAATCGATTGCATTCAATTTCTAGTGTAATAACGATACTTTTTGAACATCAAAAAAATATTAATAAGTTTATTACTTTCTTAATCTAATAAAGGAAAACAGCATTTTTTTCCAATCGAATATTTTAATCCTATTTGTCTTTTTGGTTTAATCACTCTACAAAATCAATTCCATATCTAAATGTAATATTTTTGTCACTTCCATGACCATAAATCTGAGCGGATGTTACTCCTGTGACTACGATCATAGTACGTACGGTCTGTTCGAGATCAGGATCAATCTGGGCACCCCAGATCAGCCGAGCATTGTCGTCTATCCGGCTGTAAACTTCCTGAACAACACTTTCAGCTTCCGAAATTGTCATGTCAGGTCCTCCTACAACATTAACCAGAGCAGAGGTTGCGCCTGAAATATCTACGTCAAGGAGTGGACTGCGCAGAGCTTTCTGTACGGACTCGACAGCTTTATTATCACCTTCTGCCTCTCCGAGACCAATCATCGCAACACCTCCATTTTGCATAACAGTTCTAATATCTGCGAAATCAAGGTTTACGAGCCCAGGTTTTGTTATCAATTCGGTTATGCCTTTTACAGCCCTCATAAGAACTTCATCTGAGACTTTGAAAGCTGCCTGAAGCGGAAGTCTTGGAACGACTTCAATTAACTTATCATTGGGGACCACTATAACCGTGTCAGCAACATCTCTCAGGCGTTCCAAGCCAGCTTCGGCATTAGTTCTTCGAACGTGACCTTCCACACTGAACGGGAGGGTTACTACTGCGATCGTAAGGGCTCCAGCATCCCTCGCAGCTTCAGCTACTACCGGTGCAGATCCAGTCCCAGTTCCCCCCCCAAGACCTGCAGTGATGAAAACCATATCAGCACCGTCAAAAATCTTGTTAATTTCATCGATACTCTCTATTGCAGCGTCCTCTCCGATCTGGGGAAGGCTTCCGGCTCCAAGTCCACGGGTTTTCTTTCTCCCGATAAGAATTTTTTTCCCGGAGCGTATATGAAGAAGATGCTGCGCATCAGTATTTATGGCGATGAGCTCTGCTCCCTGGATACCTTCGCCCATCATACGCTGGATGCTGTTTGAGCCGCCGCCGCCACAACCTACCACCTTAATGGTTGTTTTAAGGCTTCTAAGAATCTCTTCAAGTTCGGCATCCGTATCTGAGTCTGAATTAGAGTAATCTGAATCTAAATACTCTCCCTGCCGGGCGCGTCCTTCCAGGGCAGATCGAGCAAGAGCTTCTTCCACAATGGACTTCATACTACTGTTTTCCTCCATTATAAGGGATAATATTAAACGAATAGTTTTGGAAAGAACAACTTTATTCTAAGAATGAATATGTTTAGAGAATTGACGATAAACCCAAGGAGAATTTCTATAAACCTCCAATTTTAACAAATTGCTTATTTAGGCTTTATAAACAACCAGCCAAAAATTGGAGTTTATCGAAATATTCTCTTATTCTCACGAGTCATTTGTGCACAATTTATGAGCATATGACTAAATTAATGAGTTTATCGAAATTCTCTTCATTTTTATCCATCACATATACGGTTTCCAATTTAATAGTTTTCCTTTGCCAGTTCTTAACTTCATAATATTTTGCTTAATCATTTATTAAAGTTCCCTATTTTCCTACTTGCCATAAGGTTTTTGCTCTTTATAGCTCCTAAGATCCGTTTTTTTCTTTGGTCCCGATATTCTTTAAATTGTATCATTTAAAATTTTCATTTTTTTATTTTTTGTATTTCTGAAGCCGTTCCTGTATTTTTACTTTTCCTTTTTTTCTAAATTTATCTTATCTCCATTTTCCCGATCAACACAACATTTTGATATCCACATTTCAATATTATTATATCCCCATTTCAATATCATTTTCATATATTTTCTGAAGAATTGTATAAACAATTAAGCTTTTCCTCTGGATTCACCCAAGATAATGCCTGTTGCAATTAGATGGGCAACTCTCAAAGGTTCCGGAATATTACCTCTTGTCGAAGTGAGCCGGATTATCTTACCCACATTTTCCAAACTTACGCCTATTTTTTGAATGTATATGGGAGATCTTTCTTTCTCACCAGTTATTTTGTATATTTTTCCGGCTTTTTCTATTATTTTCCAGCGTTTTTCACCATCTTGGAAATGTTTGAGGGCAGATTTAAGTTTCTCAAAATTCGGATATGATCGCAAGAATACAATTAAAGGAATTCCGGTTTCTCTGTAAAGCTTCTCTATATCAATAACATTAAAACCTGCATATGTGATTCCGTCGAGCATAATCACTCTTATCTGTCTATAATGCTTACTCTTTTGTATCATCCTGCATATTACGGCTGTAGCATCAAGTCCATCCTTGGTAATATCCGAACGAAGAATTCCATCCATCCAGTCCCCGCCCCGGTAAAAAGTCCCAACAACCATCACTTTTTCATTTAGTAGAGCAGAGTCATCTATACCCAAAATTCGGATCTCGCGTTTAATATGAAAATCTGAACTCACAAGTGTTCTTTACACACAGATTGCAAAAATAGTTTACCAATTTTTAAGGGAGTTGTTGTTTTTAATGAATCATACCACATAAACCATAGAGCATCTCGATAAACCCATCAATATCATCCTATGCTTATAAATTGTATATAAATGACTATGTAATTTATCGGTTTATCAAAATTCTCCATAATTATTTATTGGGAAGAAGATCCTTGAGGAGCTTCTGCAGCTTGTTTCCCTTTCACACAAACATCGTTTCAGGGAGATTTCCAGTCGGCATCATCTTTTGCGTATCCGCAGCTACTGATACCTTGCCTACTGCTTCAAGGAAGTCGCCCATCTCAACAAGTTCCTTGTCTTTCCTTACTGCAAACATGCCTGCTTCAGTGGCAATTGCTTTGAGATCTGCCCCACTCATCCCTTCGGTGATTTTTGCAAGCTTCTTAAAATCAATATCTTCTGCAAGAGTCATTCTTTCGCAGTGAATCTCAAGAATCTTTCCTCTGGCTTCTATACCTGGCATCGGAATATGGACAAGCCTATCAAAACGACCTGGCCTTAGAATTGCCGGGTCAAGGACATCCGGGCGGTTTGTTGCTGCAATGATTCGGATATTTTTCCTTTTGTCAAAGCCATCCATCTCTGCAAGAAGCTGCATGAGTGTTCTCTGAACCTCACGGTCTGCACCCGTGGTTTCATTTAAACGCCTTGCTGCAATTGAGTCTAGCTCATCTATGAAGATAATAGTTGGAGCTTTTTTACGAGCCATCTCGAAGATTTCCCTCACAAGTTTGGACCCATCCCCAATATATTTCTGTACGAGCTCAGAGCCTACAACCCTGATAAAAGTCGCATTTGTCCTGTGAGCCACAGCTTTTGCAAGCAAAGTTTTGCCTGTCCCCGGAAGCCCATACAAAAGAACTCCCTTCGGAGGCTCTATCCCTATGCGAGCAAAGCGTTCCGGTTCGATGAGAGGAAGTTCAACTGCTTCCTGAAGTTCCTGTATTTGCTCATCGAGACCTCCTATCTGTTCATAGTCCACCTCTACATTTTCGAGGACTTCCATTGCAGCAACAAAAGGCTCTTCAGAGGAAGGAATAACCTCAGCAATAGCAAGTGTATGCTGATTTAAAGCAACCTTTGCCCCTGGTAATAGTTTTTTCTCATCGATATATTGTGAGACATTAACCAGAAACTGAGGTCCATTGCTGCTCCGTACAATTATCCTATCGTTCTTAATCACATCAATAACGGTACCGATGATCAGCGGAGAGGTCTTCATTCGATCGAGCTCAGATTGCAGCTTTCGTATTTCCCTCTCATATTTGATCTTTTGATTTTCCAAATAACGTTTTTCGGACTCTATCTGGCTGCATTGCTCTTCCAGAAAATTGTTGCGGCTTTCAAGTTGCCTCACTCTATCCTGGACGCTTTCAGCTACTTCCCCCCGCTCTCCAGGCACAATTCCATTATACTCAGATCCGGACTTAACAAGGTGACTGCGCATATTTTCATCCTTACTCTTGATACTTTCCGTCATGGAGCTCCGAATAATATTTAAGTTCATACTGTATATAGCGTTTTCGAAGTGATCAAAATGCAGTGCGAAATATGTGGTGCAGAGATCCGTGAGAAGCCGTTATGTATTACAATTGATAACAGCGAACTCCAAGTGTGCCAAAAATGTGCTCCGTATGGTAAACCTGTAGATAAACGAACTCCAGTATCAAGAAAAGTCTCTCCGATAGTTCGTACAGTAACAAGAACTGAAAAGAGGCAAAATAAGGACTTTTTCGACATTTTGAAAAATGAGCTACTGGAGAATTATGTTCAGATCATCCGGGATGCCAGAGAAGCAAAAGGGTGGTCTCAGGAGGACCTGGCTGAAAATTTAAAGGAAAAAGCATCCCTGATCAAGAAGATAGAACGCAGTGAGATCATACCCGAAGATTCAGTTATAAAGAAGCTGGAACATGCTCTTAAAATTAAAATTACCGAACGTGTAGATGTAACTGGGCCGGAAGTCTCCCATAAAAAGAAAGATACTACTTTGGGGGATATTGTAACAATAAAGCGGAAGTAAGTTTCAAGCGTGAATAAGTTTTAACTGCATTTCTTATTAAGCAGGAACACTTAATCTTCTGCTGGTTTTCCCTTCCGAGAGCAAGCTAGGGTTAAATTCGAAGAGTTTTGTTCATATATTCATCACTCTATGCTCTTTCCCTCATTTAAACTCTAGTCATAGCCATTAATTATTAATCAATTATAAAAAAACGAGTAAAACACCTATATTTAAGGAAAACGCAGTTAGATTCTTATGTCCATTGTAGTCAGTAACTTGCAGATACAATCCTGAAGCTCTTACTTTTAAACTGTTTCTTTTTACCCTTAAATGATTCAAAGTGCTTCTATTGATCTTTAATTCTCTAAAAATATTTTCTTTGACTTTTTTTCAGATTTTCTCACATACTTCACACCTTTTAAACCTCAATTTCGATGTTATATACCTTCTCAGGATTATCTTTGTGTACGACCCAGAAAGGCTCTTCACCATATGTTTCCATCAGCTTTATAGTTCTTTTGGGAATTGTTTTCGGGCCAAGTACTGCTCCTGGTCTATCAAGATCGTCAATATAATCTGTCTCCATCATAAACCGTGTTCCTTCTTCAAGTGCCTGTTCAATAGCTCCCTTAAAACAAATAACCCCTGGAAAGAGCCCCAATTCTTCACAAACACTTATCAGAGGAGGAGAATAATGTTTCACTACCCGATATAATTTGATCCCTATTCTTTTCGCCCTTTCAGTTATGTCCTGAAGTTCAGGTTCTCCCACATTTTCTGTATGAAGCTGAACAGCACAGTCCTGCTCTTTTCCTAGCGAAAAAGCATACTCCATGATCTCATTCGAAGTTGCCCAAACTTCTGCAGTCACAGGATAATGAGGACGTCCAGACTTGATCCCTACAGCAAGGCCTTTTTCCACATAGTCTGAAGCAATCTCTAGTCCTCTCTTCATTGTCTCCATAGCTTCTTGAAGCTCCATATGCTCTATGAGCCTTGAAATTTCCGCTGGATGAACTCCAAGCACGGGAAAAGCTTCAACCCCCATCTCCTTGATCTTTGATCCAATTTCGATTGTTTCGTCAAAAACAGTAATGTAATCCTCAGGTTTTTTGATCGTTACCCCTAGAGACCAGCTGGGTTTGGCGACTAGAATTATATGAGTCCCACCAGAGTTCTGAAATTCTTTTACCGCTTCAAGACCCCTGGCTCTAGAATCTATATGCATATGATTATCAGTAACGGAAATTTTTGCGAGCATCCTACCCCTCAAAATTGATTGAAGTTTTAAAACTTGAATACAATTCAGATTATATTTATAAACAAAATTTGATTTTTAATGATTCCAGGGCAAAAGATATTAATTTAATTTTTTTACAAATGTGCATAAGCATTTATAAGTGGAATTTTAATTCCCACGGTTTCTTTTCAGTTTAATTATTATACCCAAAGCTTGAAATATACAGCATTACGTTGAGTACGCGGGAAGATTCAATTATATTTACCATATTTTTTGATAAATTATTCCTCTTAGTTTTTAAATCGCTACGTTCCTTTGAACCGAACATCAAAATCGGTGATAATATGACTAAAACCGCAGCAATAATTAAAGGTGATGGTACAGGCCCTGAACTTGTGGACGCAATGCTTAAAGTTGTAGAAGTCACTGGCACAGATATTGAATTTGTTGTTTGTGATGCAGGAGCTGAATGGTGGGAGAAAAACGGAGGAAATTCGCTGATTCCAAATGAGACCTGGGAGATCCTTGGAAGCTCAGATGTATGTTTTAAAGGCCCTACCACTACTCCTGGAGGGATTGGTTCCCCTAAAAGTGTTGCTGTGTCTATAAGGAGAAAATATAATCTCTATGCTAATGTAAGGCCAATCAAGACTTTTCCAAACTCAAGTAAACCCCTCGGAGATGTGGAAATGGTCTGTGTGCGCGAGGGCACTGAAGGGTTATATGTAGGAGAGGAAATCCAACTCACAGACGACGTCTCCATTGCAATCCGGAAGATTACACGAACCGCATCCAGAAAGATTGCTATCTATGCATTCGAAGAAGCTAAGAGAAGAGGCTATGACACTGTTGTGCCCATCCATAAAAGCAATATCCTAAAGCTGACGTGTGGCTCTTTTTTGGAAGAGGTAGAAAAGGTAAAACAGGCTTACCAGGGAATCGAAATATGGCCCTATCACATAGACAACATTGCTCAGCAACTTATCAAGAATCCACAAATCTTCAACAAAAAGATCCTACTTTCTACAAATCTTTTCATGGATATTATCAGCGAGGAGTGCTCAGCTCTAGTAGGTAGTATTGGACTTATCTATTCTGCAAATATAGGGGACTCGTTCGCAATGTTTGAACCGGCACATGGCTCAGCTCCAAAATATGCAGGCCAAGATAAAGTCAACCCTGTGGCAACTGTGCTTGCAGGAGCCTGGATGCTTGATTATCTAGGTGAAAAAGAGAATTCAGAAGCTATATTCAAAGCTACAGAGCACATAATTTCAGAAGGCAAGTATATAACTTATGATCTCGGAGGCAGCTCAAAACTCAGTAAAATGGCTGATGAAATTGCAAAATATACAACAAAAATTCTCAAATAAAAAGAACTTGAAGGAATAAAGCAAGAGGAATATCTAAATTTTTAATTGTTTTCAGTTCTACCTTTACATATCTTTTTTTCATCACTTTTTCCTTCTTCAAACTCAGATATTTTTCCCTTATTTTTTAGTATCCTTCTACTTTGATATGCAGGATTGCAAATCGGCTGATACAGGAAGTACTTTTCTACGTATGCAAGGAGTTCTTCATCCGAAATGCAGGAAACCCTCTCTTCTTTATCATAAAGTTTTTGGATTTCTTTTTGGATTTTCAAGAGCCTAGGGTCATCTTTTTCAACGATAGCTTCAACATCAAGAAGGTCATTTAAGGTCTCCTGAACCTTATAGCGGATGATTTCCAGACCAGAGGAATCTCCGATGAGTAGGAAGCGCTTCCCTCCTACCAGTTCTGGAAGATAGGGTTCGTAATTAAAGGGATTTTTAAGGACACCGGAGGCATGGATTCCAGACTCGTGGGCGAAAATATTCTTCCCGACAACTGCCTTATTTCTCGGAACTCGCAGTCCAAGTTCTTTCTCCATGAATCTTGCAAAACGGGTAACAGGCTCAAGGTTGTATCTCTCAAAGCCTTCTACCCTATCGACCAGAAAAAGCAGAATTTTTTCCATCTCACTATTACCTGCGCGTTCTCCTATACCCAGAAAGGTTACGCTTGTCCAGTTGGCCCCGTGCCAGAAGCCTGCAATCGAGCTTGCTGACCCGAATCCATAATCATCGTGTATATGGGTTTCAATATTTTTAACCCCTATATCATTTTTGAGGTACTGGACTATTTTAGGGATTCCATAAGGTTCATCAATATTCATGAAGGGCATTCCATATCCGACAGTGTCGCATACTCGTATAATACACTCAGGGTCGATTTCCAGAATATTTTCAACCAGCGGGAATACAAAACCGTAATTATCTGCTCTTGTCATATCTTCTAAATGTGCTCGTGTGCGAAGGCCATGATCTACTGCATATTGTAGGGCATCCAAATATTTCTCTTCGGCTTCTTTCCTGCCTGAGAGCCTCATCTTAGAAAAAATGTGTGTATCTGATACAGACATCAGAATTCCTGTTTCTTTAAGCCCATCGATTTCCAAAATTTTATTAATGTCTTCCCTTGAAGCTCTAGCCCAACCAGTGATCTCGGGAGACTCGTAACCTATGTCGAACATGAGTTCCACAGCGTCTATGTCCCTTTGATTGAACACAAAAGCCTCGAGTTTTTCAATCCCGATCTCATGCAGATACTCATAGATTTGAAGCTTGTGTTCTCTGCTCAAGACTATCCCCGGCATCTGAGAGCCGTCGCGGATAGTGCTGTCACTTATGAATACTTCGTTTCCATAAGGCAGCTTTATTTTTGGCAGATCTTCATATGATTCGTAAATTTTCATCGCTTTTCCTCCTCTCGTTCAGGGGACAGAGCCCTGCATAGATAAAAAAAGCTTTCAATGCAAGGGTTTTTCCTGCGAAAAAGATGTTTTTATGTATAAAGGTCCGAAAATCGGTTGTTTTTGACCTAGGAACTTCAGCTTCCTTTTTGAAAAGCATTCTTTTTAGGGGAGAACTTATTCTTTTTTTTCTCCATGATGTAATCTTAGCTTATATGTCGACAATAAGCTAACACTATGCTGTTATGGTTAAAATCTCTTTCTTTCAAAATAATAATTTATTTTATATTTACATTTTATCATCATATACCCGCTAGAAAATACTTCAATCTCTTTCCCAAGAAATTCCCGTTTACTTCAAGAAAGGTTGTCTATTTAAAGTCGACAAAGGATATAAAAGAGGGAGCAAAAGAGGGAGCTTTTATTGTGGAAGACTTGTCTCTTTTTCAGCAAGCGTACGAAAGTTTTTTCATATTATTATATTTTTCTTACTGATAATAAGGTATATCAATAAAAAGTTATATTTATAACGGAGTTGATCTGACAAATATAATATGATAATTAAATTTATGCTTTATCCTCTAGCATGCTTTAAAATTAGTATTTGAAAGGTTAGCTTCTCCCAAATTATGATGGAGTATGATTAAAATTAAATAATATTAAAATTATATTAATTAGTCGCATGATAGAACACAAAGTGAGAACTACACTTCAAGAGCTTATAAAAATGGATTTATAGTCGAAGATATACATCTCTCTATTAAACTTGAATACAAATTTGAACCATGGAAGAATGGAAAAAAATAAAAAAATAGTTTTTTCACCTTATTCCATAGTTATAGAATTTCGAATTACTTACGGTAAAATAAGTAGTTTAAAAACTACCATTTTTTTAAAAAAGTGTAATTTATTTTACTATTAATTTCGTGCATTTGCTTCACTTTATCCTGAGGTAGAACATGTCCAAAATAGTAAGCGTTAGCGGTGGTCCGACAAAACCTGAAATCATCGCTTTATCACTTTACAAGCTGGGACTGCAGGACGGAGATAAATTTGCAGATGTCGGCTGTGGAACAGGATCAGTATCAATTGAAGCAGCTAGGATTGCCCGAAGTCTGACCATCTATGCAATAGAAGCCCGCAAAGAAGCACTTAGAGCCACCGAAATTAACTTCAAGAATTTTAACATCAAAAATGCCAAGCTTTTAGCCGGCGAAGCTTCAGAAATTCTTGGATCCAGAGATTTTGTTGATTCTATAGATTGTGCTTTTGTTGGTGGAACAAAAAATATTGTTCCCGTTCTTAAGGTACTTGTTGAGAAAAAAGCACGAAGCATTGTGGTAAATGCAGTCCGTATCGAAACAGTTGTCAGAACAATTAATGCAATGAAAAAGCTTGCGATTTTTGATGAAGTACTCCATATTTCGGTCTCCAGAAGTATACCAATTGCAGGGGAAACTATGTTCAAACCTGAAAACGCTGTGTACATTATTGTTGGAAAAACAAATAATTGAAAAATTGCTCTCTGAACAGCAGTCTGCAGATATACACAGCCATAGAGTTTGTTGTCTATTTGCCAATAGCATTCATTGAAAGTTTGATCAATTTTAAAGCTACATTAATGTTGAGAAAATAGCTGTCTTTCCGGTGTAAATCCCCAGAGAATTGATTTAAATCAAAATTATGATTTTACATTTATTTTAATAAAATTACGGAGTGATAACATGTTAATAGGAGTAGGACTTGGTCCAGGAGACCCTGAACTTCTGACCCTGAAAGCAGTAGATATTTTAAAAAAAAGTGATAAGGTATATGTGCCTGGTCAGCTGGCAAAAGATCTCGTAGCTCCTTATGCGGACGCCGAAATCCTTGAGTTTCCCATGATAAAAGACATTGAAGTTCTCAATTCTCACTGGAAAGAAAGTGCTGATAGAATAGCAGAAGAAGCACGAAAAGGAACTGTAGCTTTCGGTCTTATAGGTGACCCAAATTTTTTCTCAACATTTTCCCATCTAAAAAAAGTCATGCAAAAGCATTATCTGGATATAGAGCTTTCAACAGTGCCTGGAATAAGTTCGATCACATCTTTTGCTGCAAGGACTAACAGTACAATTGATAGATCTTTTGAAGTTAGTGACGGTTCTGAGATTATGTATAAGATTAACCTGAAAGCCACACAGCCAAAAAAGATAGTTGAGCACCTCAAAGCTGAAGGGTATAAAGAATTTATTTTTGCAGAAAGACTTTTTTCTGACAACGAAGTTATAATCCGCAGAAAAGAAGAGATCCCAGAAAAAGGGAATTATTTCAGTATCATCTATGGGAAAAAATGAAAGGTCCCAGATAAGATTCTGCGAAATCGGGACATGATTTTGGAATAGGTAAAGGAAAGTAAAGGGATGATCAGATGGAACGAAAGGTATATTTTGTAGGAGCTGGTCCTGGGAACCCAAAACTAATTACCGTACTTGGACGTGAGATGCTAGAAAAAGCTGACCTCGTGATTTATGCAGGTTCTTTAGTAAATCCAGAGGTCCTAAATTACACGAAGGGAAAGACGGTAGATAGCTACGGTTTAACTCTTGAAGAGACCACTAAAATGATCGCAGATGCAGTAGATTTAGGAAAGTTTGTTGTTCGTCTCCACAGCGGAGACCCTTCTCTTTATGGAGCAATAATAGAGCAGGTGGAAGAGCTCAAAAAGTACGATATCAAAGTGGAAAGAATAGCAGGTGTCTCATCTATATTTGCAAGCGCAGTTGCTCTTGGTACCCAGCTTACTCTTAACGGTATTTCTGATACTATCATCATTACCCGGCCAGCAGGAAAAACTATGGAAAAAGACATTATCACCGAGCTTTCAGCTTATAACACAACAATGGCAATTTTCCTGGGCACTCAAAAAATAAGGGAAATTATGGAAAAAGTCCGATGCCCGAAAGATACACCTGCTGCATTAATCTTTCATGCATCTTGGGAAGACGAGAAAGTCATCACAGGGACAGTAGAAGATCTCGCAGAAAAAGTGGAGGATGCAGGGATTGTGCGATCTGCAATGATTATCATCGGTGGAGTTGTTAACCCCACAAACTATAGGAGGTCCCATCTATACGGAATGACTCAGAAATCGTTGTAATTACCTTTGAGAGAAATCATGAAATCGCTACAAAGTTAGCAGAACACCTGAAAGCTGACATGCTTCTCTATGTAAAAGGAGTTTTCGAAAAAGCTTTTAGAGATTATAAGGCAATAGTCACCGTTTTTGCCACAGGCATTGTAGTAAGAGATATTGCTTCTCTTCTAAAAAATAAGTGGTTGGATCCTGCTGTGATTGTAGTGGATTCAAACCTGAACTTCGTAATCCCTCTTTTAGGAGGACATCACGGTGCTAATGAGATTGCTCGAAAGATTTCGGAACTCGGAGCAATCCCAGTGCTTACAACGGCTACTGAAGTTCACGGTAAACCCTCGGTTGAGGGCATTGCAGACAAACAAGGCTGTGAAATTTTCAATAAGCAGTCCACTGTAGCTGTAAATTGTGCATTCCTCGACCAACGTGTAGAAGTTCTTGAAATTAAAGGGCCCAGGATAATAATCGTGGACGATGATGTATCTGTGCTTGTAAGAAAACGGCAGAGTAAAAAATTATCAACTGACAGCAGCAGAAGCAATAACTAATGAGTTTACAGGTAGTAGCGAATAATCATACAATTAACTTGTAGGTGAATTAATAAAAAATAAGTGGACAGGAGGTACTGATGATCATTGGAATCGGGACTCGCAGAGGTATTACAAGAGAAGAAGTCGTTGAAGCCGTGAAACAGGCGCTCGATGAGTGTAGCCTGAACCTTGAAGAAGTTACAGTTTTAGCTTCTGCGAAACTTAAGAAAAATGAACGAGGGCTTCTGGAAGCAGGAAAGATTCTTGGAATTCCGGTGGACTTTTTGCCGGATGATACACTAAACAGCTACAATCCTCCTTCATCATCCAAAGCATCACTCTTTGGATTAAAAGGAGTTGCAGAACCTGCAGCTCTTGCCCTTTCAGAAGAAAAAAAATTGATTTCTAGGAAAAAAGTATATGGCCGAGTCACGATCGCAATCGCAAAATAAGGCAGCAGGAGGAAAACTCTACATCGTAGGGATCGGGCCGGGATCTGTTGAACAAATGACGGTCAAAGCCATAGATGCAATCATTAATGCCGATTATGTGATTGGAAACAGTACTTACTTGGACCAGATCGAGAGTCTTCTAGGGACTCAGGAAGTAATCCGCAGTCATATGGGCAAAGAGGTGGACAGAGCAAGAAAAGCTGTGGAACTTGCACAAAGTTCAACAGTTGTTATTATCAGTGGCGGCGATACCAACATTTATGGTATGGCAGGTATCGTTCTCGAGGTTGCTGAGCATGAAAGTCTTGATGTTATTATTGAAGTTCTTCCAGGGGTTACTGCAATTCTAGCTGGAGCAAGTATACTTGGTGCCCCTGTTGTAACGGATTTTGCAGTCATCAGCCTGAGCGACCTATTGACTCCCTGGGATGTAATAGAAAAACGGCTTAACCTTGCTGCAGAGGCCGATTTTGTAGTGGCACTCTACAATCCGAAAAGCCGCAAGAGACAATCCAACTTTTTGAAGGCTATTGAAATAATCCGTCAGCACAAAGCCGACTCCGTGCCTGTAGGACTCGTCAAGAATGCTTTAAGAGGCAAAGGCGAGGAAAGGATCGTAACGACCTTAGGTAAAGTAATGGAATACGAAGACTGGATAGATATGAATACCACGATTCTTGTTGGAAATCGAGATTCTAGAATCTGGAATTCCAAAAAGAAGGATTTTATAATAACTCCCAGGGGGTATCATAAGAAATATGAATACTAAAAGAAGCATTAATCAAGAAGTTGGAAAGCTCGAAAACCTTGAGGAATTTACCGAGCTTACAATAAATATAGATCCCGAATTTGTAAAAATTTGTAAGGATTCCGGAGCAAGAACTGAGGAAGCCAAAGCTATTTACATGAAAAGCTGGACAATTATTCAGGAGCTTGTTGTGAATAAGACGCCTGAAGATCTTTTACGTCAGCGCTGTGTTATTGCCACTGGAGATCTCTCAATTGCAGAAATCATGCATTTTATGCATGACCCCATTACTGTAGGTGTGGCAACTCTTAAAAAAGGTGCCCCAATTTTTGTAGACATCAATATGTTAAAAGCAGGTATTACAAAAATAGGGCACAAATCCAAAATCATTTGTGTGCTAGATGAAGATCAGAATTCTGAAATCGCTAACAGGTACGGAATAACCCGCACATCTGCAGGTTTCTTGGCTGCCAGAAAACAACTCGATGGAAGCATTATTGCAATTGGAAATGCACCTTCTGCCCTTATCATGGTCTGCAAACTTATTGAAAAAGGCATAAGGCCAGCTCTTATTATTGGACTTCCAGTAGGTTTCGTAAATGCTGCCGAATCAAAAGAAATGCTGAGGAACCTGAAGATTCCCATACCCTCCATCAGCTGTGTCGGGACAAGAGGAGGGACTCCAATGGCTGTAGCATGCATAAATGAGCTGGTTGCAATTGCAAAGGACAGTGAAGAATAACATTTTTCCAAAATTTCTAGCTATTACTTTTATTCTCATTTCTACTTTTTACGAGTACAGCAATTCAGTCTACCAAAAATAAATTGGAAGATAACTATTTTGACGTAATGGATACTTTTGAGTACTAATTTAGAGTGGCAAAAAACAGTATCTTCTACAATTGAAAAATGAGCCTAACAAAATTCACTCATTGAATCCTATTAAAGATGACTATGATATTGTTTTGTCTAGACTTAATGATTACTGATGAATTTTAAAAAAAATTTAGTTTTTAAGTAGTTGACATTTTCATAATTGAGTTTATAGTATAACTAAAGTTTGAGTTTTCATCTGCTGAAGCATATTTGTATTAATTAATCTTTCTGAGGCGAGTAACGAAAAAAAATCGAAAAATATCACTACGTACATTTTGGAAATAAAATTACCTTGTGAATTGCAACTTCAATCTAAAGGATGAAGTATGTTTAAGACTACCAGCTAGGTTTGTCGGAGCTCAAAAAAATTTAGATTATTATGCGATCAAATTTAGTTAAGTTGGACTATTTAAATTTTAAGTTGGTCTTTAATTATTAATCGTTAATATAACTCTTACTGTATAAAGTTTCACATCTCAACAGAAATAGATCTCGCCATGATTCGGAAGTCAAGCCCTCGAACCAATATTCATTTGAGAATAGGGAAGTCTATGCCCACATAATGTCGTTTTTTGCTGGATTCCTAAAAACACCCACCGATTACCACATCGGTCGCTTGTTGCATTTCCTGAAATATATTCGTGAGTTTGAGAATACGTTGATCATGGCAATGTCAAGTATCGGGGCAAGCTTCGAAGGTAGTCCGCAGGGATCAATTAACGAGTCCAGGTTTTTCAATAATGTGCCTGAATCTGTAGAGGAAAATCTCACAACCCTGGATAAACTTGGGGGGCCAGAGACTTCCAACCTCTATGCATGAAGTGGGACCTTGACTGGAAACACCCACTCCGCCGTTGGAAACGAGAGACATATTACTGTGGTATCAGTGATCCCTTTATAGTCCACTGGCCCAGAGGAATTAAAACCAAAGGCGAGATTCGCATTCAGTATATTCAGCTATTGATATGGTACATACAGTTCTGGAGTTCTTAGTAATTGAGTCACCGAAGACATCAAAGGTATAAGCCAATCACCTATCTAAGGCACAAGTTTGCACAGACATTCGATGATTCCAATGCATCAACCAAGCAACATACCCAGTACTTCAAGATGATGGAGCATCGCTGACGGTATCATGACGGCTGGTGTGCTATATGTCCCTGTTCTGATCTTTCGTTCACTGAAGCAGGAAAACCCTTTGGAGGACTGATTTCAGCAGATATATTGATTGAGCTTGATGCAAAAAGCTGGGAGCTTTATCATATTGATGGCAAAGCTACAAGGTTTTTTGGTTCGTAGGATGCGGAAGTTATCATTTTAATTCCTCGGAGTGTAACAAAGTAAAATATTTTTCCAGATAGGAAATAAAGGCTTTTTCAGGAACTAAAACACTTTTATATTTAAGAGAAATTAAAGGGAAAACTTAAATCAAGCCCCTGCGTCGTTCACTCCTGTACTCTTCAAAGAGGATCTTTAGTTGGTCTTCTTTAGCTCTGCGGTTTTTTATCTCAGCTTCTTTTTCCCAGGCAGAAATTGCGGCTTTAAAGCCTTCAGGCTCTGTCATTGCAAAATCTTCAGCCCTTTCAAGTGGGATACCCATTAAGACAGGTACACCTCCTTTAAAAAAGGTTTCCTCTGCTGCATGCGAAATATCTTCCTGGATGAGTACTGCCTTAACTTTAGCTTCTACAAGGATCTGGGCTGTTGAAGCTCCGCCTCCACTTGGATTTTCCAGGAAAACTACATCTCCTTCCTTGAGCCCATATTTTTCTTTTGTTTCAGCAATCGATTCCTTTGTAAAAGCGGTAATCACCTTTACAGGGGTACCTACGCCGCAGATTTCCATTTTCTGGATTTTGCGAAGCTTGTTACTTCGTCGTCGGAGTTCCCTTACAGTTTTATTTTTAGTACTGAGTTCTTTTTTCAGGTTTTCTATAATTTCATCCCTTGTCTTGATCTCTTTTGATTTATGAACTTCGCTGTACGCCTCTTTTTTAAAGCCGTTCAACTTGGACTCAAGCTTTGAAATTTTCTTGTCTTTTATAATAAGTTCTCTCTTTAATTCCTCAAGATATTTTTGCAAGTTTTGAATCTGCTCCCTCTGCCTCTGGATGATCTCCCTCATTTTTAGAATGGATTCATCAACTTCTCTTTCACCTGGATTTTCCGGACTCTCCTGAACCCTTGTATTTACGAGAGCTCTTGGTGCTCTGATTTTTTCAATTGCATCTTCTATTGAATCTCCTCGAATTACGTAGAGCTTTAGAAGCTCAATATCTGCATCCACTGGGGCTTTTTTTTCAATCCTAGTAAAAATATTCTTGTAACTTCTGTAGGTGAGAAGAGCCGCAGTCAATGCATCCCTTTCATGATCATTTGAGTAACCGAAAGTCTTTCCAAGTGCAATTTTTTCCTCAGCAGAAACCTCAATTCCTGGGCTCGCAGGAACTGCATTGAAGCTCCGTCTAATTTTTTCAACCGAAATTGGCATTGGAGTAACATCGCTTGCAATCAAAGCAGGTTTTCCGTATTCGGCAATGAGTTTGACAACTTTATCAGGAGCTATTCCCCTGAAACTTTTTAAATAGAGAAGGTCTCCATCAAGAGACAGAATGGCTATGCCCACAGTTGTTCCTGGATCGATTCCCACGATTGTGAATCTACGCCTTAGTTTCTTCTGTTTGAGGGGCACATAGCGAATTTGATCTCGCGCTACGTTTTTTACGATTACTTGCGCATCATTACTTGCCATAGAATGTATTGGTATCTCTCCGCGTCTTGCATACACAGTAAACTCAGACCTGACATAACCTCCAAACCCTTTTACATTAACAGCTTCGAATATTATACCTTTTTCCAGCGAGAGAGCTCGCAGAACAGTTTCAATCTCTCTACTCCGTTGCAGTACAGCTCCATGTACTTTCCTACAATACCGATTTTGACTCCAGCCCCCTCTTCCAAGTGAGCGTGCTCTGCTCACCTTGATTTTTGTGATATCTTCAAAGAGAGATAACTCATATCCAACTCCAAGATCTGCAAGGCGAGCACATGCTTCAGCCTCATCATTAGGATTTTTAGGATCAAATGAAAGCCCGTGTTTCCGCGCAATTCTAACAAGCGATTCTGGGTGTAGCCCACCTGTTACCTGAACAAGTTTAATGTTTTCAGGCAAGTGTTCCATGAGAGAAATAAGCTCGCTTCTGTCTGCAGCAAGCTCGAAAATGTTGTCAACAGCTATGATCTCTGGCCTATCTCTCTGGATCATGTTAAATATTTTCGGGCGGCGGAGCATCATTTGATGAGAAACCTTACCATCTTTGAGAATAGCAAGTGCGTATCTTGGAAGCTCCCTACCCCGAGGAGATCCTTTGGAGATATCGATTCCATAGATTGTCTGTTTTTGCATGAACGACTATATTTTATTTTTGATAGAACATATATTTAACTGCAGCCATTTTTTATTTATTTGCCATATATTTGAGGAAGTTCTTTTAGATTCATACTTAACAAAAAAAGGAGATTGGAAACAGTAGATTAGATGCATGAAAGTTTATAATTACATTTTTAAATAATTGAATTGAATAAATCAGGCTATTATAACCTACAAAAAGTGACTTCTGGGTTTTTATTTATGGTTCAGTGATAACGCAGGTATCCGTTATAGTTGGAAATGCACTAGATCTGGAGGCATTGAAACATAACAAAACAGATAAGATTAATTCAAAAGTCATCGCACAAATTGCACTGAATAAAATGATTCAACAATCAAATGATTCAATCATCAAGAGTTTTTCGAATAAGAATTAGAAAATCTCGTTCCTACATTGACCTCGCCACAAATTTGTGCAAACTTTTTGAAAAAAGGTTTTATACCTGAGATGAATAATACCATAGATCATATCTTTTCTTTGATGTTAAATGGTGTAGACGAATCAAGATCATTCAAAATTGATGGTATTTAATTAATTTTTGCCACAGTTTAATGGATGGCATTCTTTTGTACAACTGCAGAAAGTGGGTTAGATGTGAGCATGCCAACTTATTTAAATAATACACGTAGTTCAATAAATTTGGATGAACTCCTTTCATTTTTTCAAAGCTGAATAAGGAATAAAAATGGGAAAAATTCTTTGTTTATCAAAGATTCTTTGTCCAATCTTCAGCCTTCGATAGAATTTTTAGTATATTTTCCTACTATCTTCACGATCTTTTCTGCCCCAACCTGTTTATACTATTAAGTCTTCTCACATCTATAACTTGGAATTCTAACTATGAAGTTCTAAGGAGATTTACAATGAAAAGTTCCATCATCAAAGAGGGGGCGGAACGCGCTCCCCACCGCTCACTTCTGAAAGCGACTGGTGTCACAGATGCCGAGATGAAGAAGCCGTTCATCGCAGTTGTCAATTCATGGAATGAGATAATCCCTGGCCATATTCACCTGAATAGACTTGCTGAAGCTGTGAAAGCTGGGATCAGGAACTCTGGGGGAGTTCCTTTTGAATTCCATACTATAGGTATTTGTGACGGAATAGCGATGGGGCACGAGGGTATGAAATATTCCCTCCCTAGCAGAGAAGTTATTGAATACACAATCGAAATGATGGTTAAAGCCCACCAATTTGACGGTATGGTCCTTATCCCTACCTGCGATAAAATTGTGCCAGGGCACCTTATGGCAGCAGGTAGACTTGATATCCCTTCAATTGTTGTAACCGGAGGACCGATGCTTCCAGGTTATGTAAATGACAAACACACGGATCTGATCTCAGTCTACGAAGGAGTTGGGGCTCACAGAGTAGGAAAACTATCCGATACAGATCTTAAGTGGCTCGAAAATCTTTCCTGCACAGGGGCAGGATCTTGTGCCGGGATGTTTACCGCAAATACCATGGCTTGCATGACTGAAGCTCTCGGTATGAGCCTTCCAGGCTGTGCAACTGCTCATGCCGTGGACGCAAAAAAGGCAAGAATTGCAAAGGAATCTGGGGAACGTATTGTGGAAATGGTTATAGAGAACCTGACTCCCAGAAAAATTGTTAATTTTAAATCATTCGAAAATGCCATAATGGTGGATATGGCAATCGGAGGGAGCACGAATACTACTCTGCACCTTCCTGCTATTGCCCATGAATTTGGGCTAAAGCTCCCTCTAGAGAAATTTGACGAACTGAGTCAAACAATCCCCAATCTGATCTCGCTTCGTCCCGGAGGCTCTAATTTCATGTTACATTTTGATAGAGCAGGCGGGGTTCAGGCAGTGATGCAGAGATTTTTCTCTAAACTTCATATAGACCAACTTACGGTTAATGGCAAAACCATAGGGGAAAATCTTAATGAACTAGAGATTGTTAATCCAATGCTTAATGAAGAGATAATTGCAACTCTAGATAAACCGATTTATCCTCAGGGAGGAATTGCAATCCTTAAAGGCAGTCTTGCTCCTGATGGTTCGGTTGTTAAGCAGACAGCAGTTGACCCAAGAATGCATATTCACACAGGACCTGCCAGAGTTTATGACTGTGAGGAAGAAGCTATGAAAAGTATTCTTGCGGGCGATGTGAAGCCCGGAGATATTTTAGTCATCCGTTACGAAGGCCCGAAAGGTGGTCCTGGAATGCGGGAAATGCTTGCAGCCACATCTGCAATTGTAGGTATGGATCTGCTGGGGTCCGTGGCTCTTATAACTGATGGACGCTTCTCTGGAGGAACCCGTGGTCCCTGTATCGGACATGTTTCCCCAGAAGCTAGCGAAGAAGGGCCAATTGCCCTGGTAAAAAATGGAGATCTGATAGAGATCAATATTCCTGAAAGGATCCTGAACTTGAAGGTTTCCAAAGAAGAGCTTAAGAACCGGAAAGCTGTTCTTGTGCCACCAAAAAAGGACGTCACAGGGTACCTTGCCAAATATCAGCGTTCTGTCCATTCCGCAAATACAGGAGGGATAGTGGACTGAGTTACATGACACTGATATGCATGATTATCATGCTTTGAAATACATTTTTCAGGGGCGCTATATACCCCTTCGCTTTATCTATACTAAAAACGAGCACTGAGTGCTAGGATCAGTCCTACGATGATGTCAGTAATACTCATTATATATGCAAAGTTTGAAAACAAAACACCTGTAATTTAAGAGTTCTGAGCCCATATTCACCCAAATGAAGCAAAAACTGAGAAATGAATATAATTTGTTATAAAACCTCTGTATTTATGAGAGATGGACCTATTATAATGTATCGTTATAAAAAGAATTCATTCCAGTTCTTCAAAAAGAGCAGGATATTCTTCTTTTAGTAGCATTAGAAGCTCTTCATCTAATTTTGTATTATGAAGTGTTTTCACTTTAGAAAACTGATCAACTATTAAGTGATTAGTTCCATCAAGACGAGAACTCAAAGGTAAAGCTTCTTCAAGATGAACCCCAGAGAGATAAACTCCAGAAAGATCAGCCTCCGAAAAATTAGCCCTTGAAAAGTTAGCCCTACAAATTATAGCACCGGAAAGATTAGTTCTGTAAAGGTTAGCACCAACAAGGTTAGCTTTAGTAAGAATAACCTCAGAAAGGTCAGCGAAGGAAAGATTTGCCTCGAAAAGTTTAGCACCAGAAAGTTTAGCCCCCGAAAGGTTAGCTCTAGAAAGATTAGCCCCGGAAAGATTAGCCCAAGAAATATTTGTTTCAGAAAGGTTAGCCTCGGAAAGGTTGGCCCTAGAAAAATTAGTATCAGAAAGGTTAGTACCAATAAGGTCAGCCTTAGTAAGACTAGCTCCAGAAAGATCAGCTTCGGAAAGAATAGCACCAGAAAGATCAGCTCCAGAAATATTAGCCTTAGAAAGGTTAGCCCAAGAAAGGTTAGCATCAGAAAGATTAGCACCAGAAAGAGTAGCACAAGAAAAGTTAGCTCCGGAAAGATCAGCACCAGAAAAGTCAGCACCAGAAATATTAGCTAAGGAAAGGTTAGCTTGAACAAGGTTAGCCCCAAAAAAGTTGGCCTGAGCAAGGTTAGCCCCGGAAAGGTTAGCTTTAGAAAGGTTAGTATCATGGAGATCAGTTATAGAAAGATCTAAACAGTTGGTCTCTCCATACTCAAAGGAGTATTTACGTCTTCCACTGACAGCGAGAATTGCTTGAATTTCTAAAGTTAAATTTTTTGCTGCTATAATTTTTTTTTCATGATCTCATTAGCTTGAATATCCATAGCTATATGAGTATTTTTTAGATTGCTTACCCTTTCAGCTCGCGAATTTGTTCTTACGTAAGCCGTTAAAATTGTTATAATTATCCAATAGTATTTATCCGATTCATTTGATATTCTTTCAAGGGCATATATTCCACCCAATCTAATCTCTATTTTTTGACTCCCGAACTGATTAATCGCCCTAGTGAAACGTTCAGTTATCTGGCCCTCTTGAGCAACTCTTAGATTTTTTCAAGCGAAATAAATCCCAATGGCAACTGCACTACCACCAAGAATTTGAGCTAATGTAGCACGGTAGCTATTTTCTAATTGAGCTACTTCTGTTGAATTATTTATCCCAAATTGAGCCACTTGCCAGTGTGGTATTTGCTGTATTAGATATATGAAAAGATATATACTAATTAAAAAAGAATACCAAAAATAGATAGAAAAGTTTTTGAATATTGGCTTGCCTTTTCAAAAATTACCGAGAATGAAGGAATTTTGAATTTTTTATATTTTTCAATAGCTTCATTTAATTTCATGCTTTCTTTCCTTTTATCATATAATTTGTGACTTTTCTCAACTGAAAACTGAAGTGAAAGGTAGTATCGCAAATTTGCTGCAAATTGGATGTCGCATTTTTCTTATGGAAACTAATTAGGTTTTTCTGATATGAAATTCTCTTTTTTAATCTTTAAAATTTAATTTTGATAAAGTAATTTTCACGAATTAATATAATTAAAATCGATATCTAAGGACTTTATTGGATTTTACCATCCTTTTTAATACTTTTTTGCATTTAATAGGCTATGAAATTACGGTTGCGTTTGATAGTGTATATTATGAAGCTAGACTTTTGTGTCCTCTAACGTATTTGCACCACAACGTAACTATCAAAAGTTTTAACGATTAGCTTAGAGCATAATTTGTATTAAATTAAATCACTTTTATATCAAAACCCTTATTTTAACTTCAGCTAATACTTTATGAATAGATATTAATAGTAGTTTGAAATCAGTATTTAGTCAGGACTATTAAGAATATTTTTACAGTCTCAGCAGAAATATCAAATTTCCATCGATTCTCCTGTCTGAATATTCTAAATATTAAAATAGCTTGTGTTATTGGTATCTTATAGAGAATCATTGCAAAAAAGGTAACTTTCACAAAGTGCGCACATAAGTACATCTTCAGAATATTTTCCAGCTATAGTTTTAACACTCTTAGTAATTCTCTGAAATCTCTTCTCTGCTAGGACCTCAGAAACTCCTCTATTACACTAAACCCCTAATTTTCGTCTTCAGCCTTCCTCAATGAAAAATACAAACATATCAAACCTGGAATTTTCCTCATTTAAGCCATTAGGTCCTGGTTTGGCAATATTAACCATAGTTTGACAGTACAAAACAGACTAAATAATTAAAATTATTTGGAAGAATATATATCCAATAACCAATATAAGGAGCACGTCCAAGAAGAAAGTGTGGGAAGAATAAACCTATCGCATCTCTGCACAATTAAGTTTACCTATTAATTATTCAAATATAGATATTTAGTCAGGAAAATGTGATATCATGGCATATAAAATACTAGAAAAGGAAGAAGTCGCCCCGTCGATACACAGAATGGTTATAAAAGCACCTGATGTGGCAAAGGCTGCAAAAGCCGGACAATTTATAATTCTCAGACTTAATGAATTAGGGGAAAGGATTCCGCTCACTATTTTCGATTTTGAGAAAGAAAAAGGAACAGTATCCGTAATTTTCCAGGAGATGGGGAAGACCACAAAGCAGCTTGCGAAGCTTTCAGCAGGCGAGGCACTGGAAGATTTTGTTGGACCCCTAGGGACTCCTGCTGATGTAAGGAATCTCGGTAATATTATTCTTGTAGGGGGAGGAGTGGGCGTTGCCCCTATTTACCCCCTGGCAAAAGCTTATACAAAGGCAGGCAACCAAGTAATTTCAATTATAGGTGCTCGGAACAAGGATCTTCTCATCCTTGAAGATCAAATGAGGAAAGTAAGCTCCAAACTATTTATTGCAACCGATGATGGATCAAAAGGGCATCACGGATTTGTAACTGACATTATGAAAAAAATCCTTGACAGTGACGAAAAGGTAGCAAGGGTTGTAATCATCGGACCGCCAATCATGATGAAAGTAGGAACTGAGGTAGCTTCTCCATACGACGTTGAAATCCTGGTTAGCCTTAACTCAATTATGGTGGACGGAACAGGAATGTGCGGGGGCTGTAGGGTCACAGTCGACGGTAAAACTAAATTTACCTGCGTTGACGGACCTGAGTTCAACGCTCGGAAGGTTAACTTTGTAGAGCTCATCAACAGGCTTGCAACGTATCGCAGTGAAGAGACAAAAGCTGCAGAAAAGTATGAAGAGGAGTGTAGGTGTGGATTGCACTGAAAGAAGGAGATAAAAAATGCAAGAAATAAATGAAGAAAAAACAGAAAATGCAAAAAAAGAAAGAACTCCTATGCCCGAACAGCCTGCCGACGAGCGTAGAAAGAACTTCAACGAAGTAACTCTCGGATATACAAAAGAAGATGCCCTTGTCGAAGCTTCACGATGCCTAGCCTGCAAAGAGCCTAAGTGTGTCGAAGGCTGCCCTGTAAATGTAGATATCCCAGGATTTATCGAACTTATCTGCAAGGAAGATTTTGAAGGGGCAATTGAAAAAATAAAAGATACAAACGCACTTCCTGCGATCTGCGGCCGCGTCTGCCCCCAGGAAACCCAGTGCGAAGCATTCTGCGTGCTTGGAAAGAAAGGACAGCCTGTGGCAATCGGAAGGCTCGAACGCTTCTGCGCCGATTCTGATAACAAGAAAGGTGGGAAGGTTCCGAAGGTCACGAAATCCATAGAAAAAAAAGTAGCCGTTATCGGATCAGGGCCGGCAGGCCTTACTACCGCAGCAGATCTTGCAAAAATGGGGCACAAGGTTACAATTTTTGAGTCTCTTCATAAAGCCGGGGGAGTCCTTAGTTACGGCATACCGGAATTCAGGCTGCCAAAAAAAATAGTGCAGCAGGAAATCGAGTATATAAAGCAGCTAGGGGTCGAATTCAAGCCAAATTATATAATAGGCCGGATCAAGACCTTAGATGAACTCTGTGATGAATTTGATGCTGTATTCTTAGGAACTGGTGCAGGTCTCCCTAACTTTATGGGGATTCCGGGCGAAAACTTTAGCGGAGTCTATTCAGCAAATGAATTTCTGACCCGTGTAAACCTCATGAAAGCCTATGATCCTGCATATGATACAATGGTACGGCACGGAAAGCATGTGGTAGTTGTTGGAGGTGGAAATGTAGCAATGGATGCTGCTCGCTCTGCTCTCCGACTGGGTGCCGACGAGGTAAGCATAGTCTATCGCCGCGGAGAAGACGAGATGCCCGCGCGTAGGGAAGAAATCGCGCACGCTAAAGAAGAAGGCATTATATTCAGGCTTCTTACAACCCCTGTCCGTATCCTTGGCGATGAAAAGTTTAATGTCAAAGCCGTCGAATGCATCAAAATGGAACTTAGAGAACCTGATAAATCAGGTAGAAGAAGCTCTGTACCTGTGGGAGGCACGGAATTCACAATCCCTGCCGACGTTGTAGTCATTGCCATAGGCACATCTCCGAACCCTATTATCTTTAAAGGCTCAGAAGGTCTTGAGCAAAACCAAAAGGGTACTGTAGTTGCAGATGAGGAAACCGGAGCAACCTCTAAATGTGGAGTCTTTGCAGGGGGAGATGTGGTCACAGGTGCAGCAACCGTAATCAGTGCAATGGGTGCAGGTAAAAAAGCTGCAAAGGCGATTGGCGAATATCTTAAAGGGAAGTGAAATCAGATAACAAGAAACTGAAATCAGATTAATCTGGTTTCTGCTCACAATTTTAATATCTGTTTAATCGTTAATTGTCTACTCTTTGAGTCAGGTTCGATACTGACAATTCAACTGTAAACAATTAAGTATTTAAGATATCGTCTTTTTGGTTCTGTGTAGTTTATGGGTGTTATGAACTCTCTAAAAACTGCGTGTAAAATCGGGAGTTGGATTTAGAAAGGTTGGGGGAAATATCTTAAATAATTCCCACAAAATATTTAGTTAGTTCTGTTTTGGATAATTAAATTTAGATTGTTTCAAAAAATGGGTAATTTGTTAAGTTGCATTACCTAACAAATAAATTAAAATTTGTGATGTTAATGACTAAGTTGAAAGCTAATATTATTTCAACAATTGTCACCTGCATCTGAAATTCTTCTAAATCGAATCCCATTAAATATAACTTTCTAAATTTAATTAAGATCATTTAATCATGTTTTTTAATCCGTTTTTAGGATCACTTGATCGCTTCATTTCGATCATCTCCTTTGTTTATTTAACTTAATACTGTCAAAAAAGTATCCACTTACCAGTATAACTCTCATGAAAAAAGTCACAAATACTTTATATAGGATAAATTTGATATTACGTATTGTGATCTTTGCTGAGGTCACCTAATCTTAATGGATACTTCCTAAATGACAAAAATAATACCAATCTCATTTTTGTCATTTTACTTATCAACTCTTTTCAATAACTCATTGATTCCCCTTTTTAAATACTTAGACAGATTGAATGCAACCTTTTTAAGCTTTTGCACAAAAATTGGAAATCGGAAGCACAACTGCAGCTGTTTTATTAAACAGTAGGTGCATTAAATATCGCTTAAATTGTCTTCATACTCGCATTTTGTATTAGTGTAATCCATTTACTATCCCCTTTTAACTCAATTCCACAAGCTTCCGCCGGTGTTTTACCATCTAATCCTTCATGTGGCTTTATAAAGTTATGATAAACTTGCATCCTCCGCAGGATCAAAGTTTCCTTGATTTTTAAACCCCGCATTGTTTTTTCCCTATCTCGAATTTCCCCGTTAATCCTTTCCATTTTGTTATTGTTTGCAGTATTTCCGTGACCTGTTAATTTTATAGCATTAATGTGCTGTGATTGTGGTTTTGTATTAGTGTAATATTCCTTGTTAAACGCATCTCTATTAAGCTGGCAATCCATCTGTAATTAAAGTCTCGGGTCTCTTCCCCGCAATCTCTCCGCCCATATTGAAGAGTTTCCTAGCATCATGCTTATATTTAGTATCGGCGACTTCTTGAGCTATCCAGTATCGAGTTTCGTCATCCATTAATGCGAAACGGTATTTCATATCACCTTTGATTTTAACATAAACTTCATATGCTCGCCAGGTCTGACCTACATTAGGCTTTAAGTTGTGTAAGTTTTCATTATATTGGTATACTTCTCAATCCAGTTTGCTACAGTCTTAAAGCAAACTTAAGTCCCTATTAATTCTAGTGATCTTTGTGTATTCCTAAGACTTGCTCCTGAAAAATAAAGTTGCATTGCTGCTGTGATCGCTGTAGGATTGTGTTTTATCTTCTCGAAACCTATATTCATGCTGAACTTCTTTCCGCATTCAAGGCATCTGTATCTTTGTAGATCGCCACTTTTGTTGTGTCTAATACCATCCTTTTTGAGATAGCGTGAATCACAAACTGGACAGCTAATAATTATAATGGGTTCCAGTATAATCTTTGGTTTTGCTTGTCTTCTTATCCCGAGACTAATTAACACAGCCCATATGTGCTTACATTTCATACCACGATGTTTATGATCAGGACAAGTACATTTCCAACCGATTTCAGTTTCCACTATATCATACAAACTATTAGCAGACTGAGATTGAACTTTGTATTTGGTATCATCTACACGGAATACGCAATCTTGGTATTAGCAATTGGTATACCTTTTTCTTGTCTTATAATATCGGCGTTAGTGATCACAAGCAAATCTCCAAGTATAATTTAGGTACCTAATAATAATATAGTTTTCGGCACCTAACTGGCTGCATAATTAGGTCCCTAAACACTTATAATAGATGATTAAAATATAGATAGAATATGCATTTACAGAAACAATTATCAAGAAAACATAAGAATAAAGAATATCCAAAGTACACTATAGTAGTGCCACCTAAAGAAATAGAAAAACTTGGATGGAAAGAAGGAGACGAATTAGAATCGGAATTAAAAGATGGGAAACTTATTATAAAACTAACTGATAAGAATGAAACAATATAGTTATTGGAATCTATAAATCAAATCGAAATAACATATCTAACAATCTTTTCTTAATCTTGATCCCTACCTAAAAGTACATTACCCACTTTATCTTTTGGTCATCCAATCTACTAATTAACTCTTTATCTGGATAGGGGTTATGCTGATTAGTAACTAATCTTGCTTGACGTTGCACCCCATTTTCTATACTCATGATTTCACCATATATATACTACTACCAAATAGATATCAATACCTATTGGATTGAAGTAACATTGATTTTCTCATTAGGCTATTGTGAATATTCATACCCATATAAAAGTAAACAAATGCAACTTAAAATTAGTAGTCCAACCGAGAAACTGAAAAATGTATACTTTATCTATTTATAATACTATTGTAACGAATTTGTTCACATATTATTGGAAACGTTGCACTAAGAAGTGGTCTATTTTTCATTACGTATTCATTGAGAACATGTTCAGTGTTTAATAGCATGAATTTCTTATGACCATAAAACAGTGCAAACATAGAGAATATAATTGCAGATATTAACAAAAAAAGAGAAATATCAAAACATAAAAGCATTTTGAAATTACTTCCAATTCCTTTTAAATGATCTAAACTTAAATTTAGGATGAATATTATTATAGCACCTAGGAATCCAATAATACCAGTGACTTTATTCTCTAAACTCGTCGTACGTTGCCATTCAAGTAGATACCGATTATACAAAACATTATACACACTTACGTCATCATTGATTGTAAATGCGTCTATATTCATCTTACAGGACATTGTATATGGGATATGCAATCGTATATTTTAATCTAGTCTTAAAATATAACCTTTCAAAAAATATTAGTAATCTGGTATAATTATATATTCTAGTTTTGTTACTGTTAGCCCCCGACTTTACACGCGATTTTTGAAGAGATTAGAACCCCCGCAGACTACACAGAACCGTCTTTTTGGTAGTACACAAAATTGTTGAAAAGGAACTCGGAAAGTTAAAAATTCTTTTAAATATCATGGGAATTAGTTATTCTATCAACCGTTGCTTGAGTTCTTTGGAACCATTTATTGTTTCTAAATTGAATTTTTGGTTGGGTCAATGCTCTATTGAAAATCATAACCATAAAACTCCCTCTACGTTTTCGCAAAAGTAAGAAAAGGCGCCCTTCTGTATAATTCATGAGAGTAGGACCACATAATTTTGATACGAACTAGTTTAAGTTAGTCTATTTAGAATACAGGCATAAAATATATAACGAATAAAATCTAATTATAATTTATAGATATTCACAACATTGCAGTTGATTTCCCGGAGGGCTCACGGCATCTGATTACCTGCAGTCAACAAAATCAACTTTTTTGGCAATTAAGATCAGCCGGATCACCTAAGCTAATAAAATAAAGTAGAAGAAATCTCATTTTGGAACTGAGTCGTCAAACCAATCTAAGCAGTAAATGTCCAACTCTGAAACATTCCTTAGATAATAATTTTCTTTCTTTTTTCATTTCATTACTGATATAAATACTTCTACAGAGTTTGTTACTGGTTATTCACGAGACGAGCTCATTGGTACCGACTTTGCGAACTATTTCACTGAGCCTGAGAAAGCCAAGAAAGGGTATCAAGAAGTGTTCAAGGAAGTATTTGTATCGGACTATGCGCTTGAAATTCAGCATATAAATGGAAAAATAACACCTGTTTTGTACAATGCTTCAATTTATATGCATGAATCTGGTGGTGTTATTGGTGTTTTTGCTCAGCACGTGATATTACTGAGCGTAAAAAAGCAGAATAAATGTTAAAGTTGAAATTAGAAGAACTTACTCACTCAAATGAAGAATTAGAACAACGCGCTTACGTTTTATCGCACGATTTACAAGAACCGTTGAGGATGATAACAAGTTATTTGCAGCTTTTACAAAGGAGATATCAGGGTAATCTTGATGATAAGCTGATAAGTACATCCAGTTTGCTGTTGGCGGGGCTTCACGTATGCAAAATCTGATAAATGATCTTTTAGAATACTCCCAAGTGACTAGACGAGGTAGAGAACCTGAAACTATGAATTGTGAATTTATTTTGAATCAGGCATTATCCAATTTAAAATTGATGATAAAAGACAATAAAGCTACAGTGTCTCATGGCTTTTTACCTATGTAATGACAGATTCTACCCAGCTGGATCAGGTGTTTCAGAATCTGATAATCAATGGAATAAAATTCCACAGTGAAGAGGCATCAAAAATTTATATATCTGCAGAAATAAAAGCAAATGAATGGGTCTTTTCTGTGCAGGATACATGGAATTGGAATCGATCCAAAATATTCGGAAAGAATCTTTGAAATTTTTAAAAGATTGCATAAAAGGAAAGAATATCCTGGAACAGGAATAGGGCTTGCAATCTGTAAAAAAATTATAGAACTATATGGTGGACGTACATGGGTAGAATCTGAATTAGGCAAAGGTTCAACTTTTTATTTCACTTTACCAATCAACCCAGCAGAATTTAAAAAACTAAATTTTAACATATAAGAAAAACACTTTCATATTTTTGTTGAAATTTACTTATTAAAGAAGTTTCATACTGAGAACATCATTTTTATGGCTTGAAGTTGTTAAATTATCATTGAAATTAAATCAATGTATCTCCGATAGGATACGGCTTAACTCATAGGTAAAAAGGTTGAAATCTTGTTTTTTTGAGGACAATCCTGGAGATGCAAGTCTGATTGAAGAGATGCTGGAAGAATTCGCCGACTTCCCATATGAGCTCATAAACGTTAAAACACTGAACGAGGGTTTGAGTCTTCTTGAAGAATGTCCATTTGATGTAATATTGACAGATCTAAGTTTGCCTGATAGTGATGGTATCGACACTTTTCTTGATATTCATGCCAGGAATTCAGAATTCTGATCATAATCTTTACTGTGTCAAATGATGAAAAAATTGGGATTGATGCTGTAAGAAAGGTGCTCAGTACTATTTAGTCAAAGGGCAAATCGACTTTGGATGATCGATTGGGTTTATAATAATCATTAAGTCATAAATATGAAGTGCTAATTCTGGCAATCCTTTGTAGTCTTTACTCAAACGTCGATACCCACCCAGCAATTCAAATGTATACTCTACCACCGATCGGTAAGGAAGTACTTTAAAGACTTCAACACCCTCGCTGAGCTTTATTATATCAAATTCCAAGCTACAAACTACTTTGACTCTATCAAACAGCTGATCGTTATAACTATGATTTCAGACTGGCTCAAAAGATTGATTAATGAATATAATTATGTTTATTAATATATATATATGTATGTATATGTATCCATATATATGTATGTATATATATGTATGTATATATATGTAATCTACTAAATAGATTAAAGGTTGCCTAATTCCTAAATGGTGAGTAGATGTCGCAAATTAAAAAAAAATGGCCAAAGAAGATGTCCTAGATACCGTAAAAGAATGAGACATGAAATTTATCCGGACACAGTTTACGGATATACTCGGTATTATCAAAAGCTGGGCAATTCCTGTAGAGCAGCTTGAAGAAGCCTTTGAAAACGGAGTAATGTTTGACGGATCTTCGATCCTGGGCTTTACAAGCATTGAAGAGTCTGATATGAAGCTTGTGCTTGATCCTTCTACTTTCAGGATACTTCCCTGGAGGCCTGTAAAAGGTGCAGTAGCCAGGATTTTAGGAGAACGTCTATCCTCCTGATGGAAAGCCTTTCCAGGGAGACCCGAGATATGTCCTCAAGAGCGCAATCAAAGAAGCTCAAAATATGGGTTTCTCAATGCAGGTAGGGCCTGATATAGAGTTTTTCCTGTTCAAGCTTGATGCAAACGGAAACCCTACAACTGAACTTACCGATCAGGGAGGATATTTTGACTTCACACCCCCTGACTAGGCACAAGATGTACGCAGGGAGATTGACTATGCCCCCGAATACATGGGCTTCCAGATTGAAGCATCCCATCACGAAGTGGCTCCCTCGCAGCATGAAATTGACTTTAGATTCAGCGATGTACTTAGCACGGGCAGACAATGTCATAACTTTCAAATATGTTGTGAAGTCTATTGCCTATCACAAAGGCTACTATGCGACGTTCATGCCTAAGCCCCTTTTCGGTATAAATGGCTCGGGCATGCACAGTATAACCAGTCTCTTTTCAAAGAAGGAAAGAATGCATTCTATGACCCAAGCACGCCAACTCAGCTTTCCCAGGAAGCAATGTACTACATCGGTGGCCTTTTGAAACGCATCAGGGAATTTACAGCTGTTACGAACCCTGTTGTTAACTCTTATAAGAGAATAGTACCTGGGTACGAGGCTCCTCTCTATATCACT
>Ga0326728_10005678_pt1 | contig 34582 bp, 37 predicted proteins | sample MB3enrmetagenome_FD_207602 | JGI IMG/M metagenome (GOLD analysis project Ga0326728, IMG submission 207602) | Lab enriched peat soil microbial communities from McLean, Ithaca, NY, United States - MB31MN | ecosystem: Environmental > Terrestrial > Soil > Wetlands > Peat | place: USA: New York...
TTGAAGTTGGAGTCACTCGACGCGGCAAAGCGACCAAGATCATGGCAGTGGCAGACCGCCACGGCCTTCCTGTCGCCGTATGGACTGCGAGTGGTGAGCGCCATGAGACAAAGCTCGTCCACGACACGCTCGCCGCCCGATTCATAGACGGATTCCCCGAGAAACTTATCGGGGACCGCGCCTACGACAGCGATGAACTCGATGCCGACCTGAGCGACTACGGCGTCGAGATGATCGCACCCCATCGTTCCACCAGAAAGCGCAAGACGCACGATGGGCGTGGTCTGCGTCGATACCTTCGTCGCTGGCATGTCGAGCGGCTGTTTGCCTGGATGCTGCGGTTCAGACGACTCGTCATGCGCTACGAAGTACATACTCGCAACTTCCGCGCGTTCGCCAAGCTGGCGTGCATGGTCATCCTGGTAAGGAGTGCCTGCCCGCGTCGTCTACGAACGGGGTTGTCGGATGCGTTCTAGTCCACGAAACCAGTTCTTGGTTGGCGGGAAGCGAGGCGTGCGATGGACCGCCGGCTCGCCGCCGAACCTCCTGTACGAGTGCGCCGAGCATGTCGTCGTGTTCGCGCGTGGCTTTCTCCAAGAAGTTCTGACCAGGCCATTCCGGGTGGTCGGGCTCGTGCTCGCCCGATCGGAGGTAGCGCTGGATGGCTTGGGCAATGCGGGCGTAGTCGCTCACGTCGACCACTCTACGAGCTGTCCTGGTGAAGAACGCGTTCATGGCCAATCGATGCGCGCCGACCGCGTCGGGCAGGCCCCAGGGGTCGTGATGGGGATCGTGCAAGAGATTCGCGCAAGCTCATCCAGGACGGGCTTCGCGTCTCTACAAATGTCTCCAAGAACGGGGTCGACTCCGGGGGATTAGGGAGGACTCGGGAGGACAACAACATCGACCGAAACCGATGTGATTCTCGAACCATAGCGAAGAAAGACGAGCGACATCGCATACCTAGAAAATGCCACTTGTCAGGGTTCGAACCCCGTCGCCCGGCCTCGCCTTCGCCCACTGAGGTGGTCGCGAGTGTCGGCGCCCTTGTACAGGATGGCTTTACCAATGGTGGGCGGCGTGCGACCGACGCTCCCGGCACCGCGGCGGCTCACCGACTTCGTGCAGTTGGTCACCCGGTGGCTGCACCATCAAGTTCGGCCCGAGATCCGTATCTGCGTGTCCGATTTCTCGGGACTCTCGGCGCCGATGGACCGAGTAGCCAACACAGGGGCCGACTGGGGGGCCGACGACGAGAAGAGACGTCGTGCAACTTTGCAGTATTCCAGTGGTAGCGTGATCCCGTGGCCTGCTCAGGTGAGATTCGACCTGACTTCGGGCGATTGCCCCTTGTCGATTGGGCATTGTCGGGCGTAAGCGCATAGGTGACGAAATACGCCAGTCAGGAGGGTGACATGAAAATTGTTGCGTGGAGCGTGTTTGGAGCCGTTGCTGTGCTGCTAGGGCAGGTTGCAGTGAAAGCAGGGGCCGATCCCGAGACCACGGGATCGGGAACTTCGGCTGGAACGGAGAGTAACGAGTCGGTATCTGCAGCCTCTACGACAATTGCAACCGATCCGGGCCCACGACCTGGGGCGGCAGGAGCCGGATGCACTGCTGCCGCTCAGCCGATCGCCTTCGACAATGGGAACGAGCAGTTAAAGGCCAGTGCTTGCTGCTATCCAGGCCTGAGCAGCACCCCTACAGCCGTCGAGCCGACAAGAGGGACCTTGCAGTTTTGCGAGCAGGCGGTCATTCGCTTCCAGGAGATCGATTCTGTATCGGGCAACAGGGCCAACAACGTGGGAAGCACTGAGACAGGCGTGGGCCTTGGACCGACCTACAACGCGAATAGCTGCGCCACGTGTCATTCGCAACCGGCAATTCTCGGTGCCGCCGTCGGCCCAACGAGTCCGCAGTTTCCGGGAACGCCCAATCCGCAAGTGGCTCTGGCAACCCTGGACGGCGCTACGAACGCGGTGCCGTTTTTCGTGACCGCCAGTGGGCCGGTGCGCGAGGCACGGTTCAAGAGCGACAATGGGGTGCACGATCTGTTCACCATCGCCGGACGTCCCGACGCCCGAGGTTGCAATGCGACGCAGCCGAATTTCAACGCCGCAAACGCGCAGAACAATCTGAGTTTCCGAATCCCGCTCGCGACTTTCGGTCTTGGGCTGGTAGAGTTGGTGACCGAGGAGGAGCTCGAAGCCAACCTGCAGGTGAGTAGTAGCTCCTCGCTCGGCATCGCCGGCACGTTCAACCGGTCTGGCAATGATGGCTCGATCACGCGCTTCGGCTGGAAGGCACAAAACAAATCCATCCTGATGTTTGCGGGCGAGGCCTACAACGTCGAGCAAGGAGTTTCGAACGAGCTATTCCCGGAGGAGCGGGAGGGCGGAGCCAGCAGCCTGCAAGGATGCTTTGGGTTCAACACGACGCCGGAAGATACGACCAATGTTGCGGGTAGCGGAAGCAACACTGCGTCGGATATCAGCGCGGACGTTGTCAACTTCGCGATGGCCGTACGGCTTTCGCGTCCGCCCACGCCTCAACTGTACCCGGGCGTTAGCCAGAACACGTTCGTCGAGGGATCCAATCAGTTCGTGAACGTCGGCTGCGCGAACTGCCATACGCCGACATTGCAGACCGACGGGGTCCCGTTGGGATCTTCGTTCGATCCTGCCATGTCGGGCGTCGTATTCCATCCGTATTCGGACTTTGCACTCCACCACATGGGCTCGGGTCTCGCCGACGGCATCTCCCAGGGTAACGCTGGGCCGGATCAGTTTCGCTCGACGCCGCTGTGGGGTGTCGGCCAGCGCCTGTTCTTCCTGCACGACGGCCGAACGACCGACCTGACGGCGGCTATTGCGGATCACGCTAGCCCGGGGTCCGAGGCCAACACGGTCATCGCTAACTTCAACAATCTGAGCGAGTCTGACCAGCAGGCCGTGGTCGATTTCCTGCGATCGCTCTAAGTCGGACTGACGAGCAGGTCGTGGGCGGATCGGCATAGGGGCGCCGGGATCTGTCCCGGCGGCCCCTGCCACACGAGCAAACGTGCGGGTCCGCAAGTGAAAGCCAGCTGCGAGGTAGTCTTGGACAACCAGTTCGAGACCTGGCTCCAAGGCAGGTCCGTGCCGGGCGTTGACTTGACGAAGATCAAGGCGCCCGCGATGAACTTCGCCGAAAACCAAAGCATCGCGTTCGCGGTCGTGACCCCCAACACGTTCACCGCCAAGCAGAAGGGCGAAGTGATCGCGGCGGCCAACAAGGTCCAGCCCGCCGACATCCAAGATTCCGTGGGCGGAAAGCAGTGCACGATGCCTTCGAAGAGTGCCATCACCGTTTTCGAATACGGAAAGGGGGCGTGCACAGCGTCTTCGGCCGCGACCCCCACCAAGCCGAAATGATCGTCGAGATCGCGCTAGGAGCCCATTGATGAGACGCACCGAAAATCCATGGCCTCAAGAAGTCACCTTCTCGGAGCGGATGGAGATCGTCGAGCAGGCGATTGCCGACCACGGAGCCACGCTGCGCGCGGGCCACAACGTCATGAGCCTGGGCGCCGGCCTCGAACACACGAGCGTCGCCCCGAATTCGACGCGCCTTCAAGTCGCGCGCATCGATAGAGGCAGTGAGGACGAGAACGACATCTTCGTCCCGTGCATCCAGGTGACCGTCACCTCGAAGTGGAGCTACGGTGCCGAAGGTAGTGAGGGGGCGCTCCCCAATAGCGTTCGCGTCACACAAACCATCCGCGGCAAGGAGTTCACCATCGACGTCCCCGTGGATGTGACGCCGCACGTTCCCCCTCGTCTGCATAGTTGGGAATGCGATGCGCTGCGCAATCGCGACGTGGCGTCGGGGTCCGCCGCCTGCCTGGTTCAGTCCGGAGGCAACGGACCCCCGATGCTCCTGAGTTTCCATCACGTGCTCGCTCTGATGGAAAGTCAGCCGATCGGCAGCGGGGGCGACGTCTTCGTGACTTATCAAGGGGTCGGCGGCTCAAGGCAGGTGGTTCTCCCGACGCATCCGGCCGCCTGCGATGCCGCCATCACGCGGTCGCCGTCTTCCGTGTGGACCCCGTGCGACCAGGTGCCGACTTATTTCGGTGCTCCCGAAAGGCGGTACGCCTCCAACCGGGATTCTTTTTGCGCTAACGCGCGATGGCGTACGCACGCTGTCGTAGGTGATGAGGCACGGATCGTTCGTTCAAGGGGGTTACGCGGACGATGAGGCTGTGACGTTCCCAACCGTGTTTCAGTTCACCGGATTGGGGGAAGACGACGATCTCGCCAAGGGGGACAGTGGCGCCCTCATCGCGACGAGTGATGGCGTTCTCGTCGCAATGTACTTCGCGGGCATCGACAACTTTTCGTTCGTGGTCCCCGTCGGCGACGTCTTCGCCGCCTTTGACCCGCCGCTCACTCTCATCACAAGGCCCTGACTTCTCCCGGCGCCCCGATTGCGTTCCATGCGTCGAACTCGGTCCGCCATAAGAGCGGATGAACGACGGAGCGGACCGCTTCAATCGCCGATAGTGGGCTGTGTTGGCTCATTTGCACGCCCGGGATTTACGCCGCGACGACGTAGTCGTGATGGAGGCCACCGAGAATCGGGAAAGCCATGACCGTTGCGCTGCCAGCGAACGAACGGCGCTTGGCTGGAACCGGTGTCTGCTGCGCCATCCCCTGGTGAAGTCGGGCCAAGTTGAAATAGCGGAGCGCGTACTCTTCGAGGATGCGCTGCAGGTGTGCTCTCCGAGGACGATGACGTGGTCGAGGCATTCACGCCTGACGCTACCGACGAATCGCTCGCATACGGAGTTCATCAAAGGCGCCCGCACCGCCGTTCGCACGACGCGAATTCCGACGCCTGTCGCAACGCGATCGAAGTCCGCGCCGAACTTGTCGTCACGATCGCGAACGAGCACGTGCGGCCCGACCCCGAACGGGGTCGCATTGCATAGCTGCTGCGCCGTCCAGCCCTGGCTCGGAGCGCGCGTCACTGCGAGATGAACGACGCGTTTGGTGTGTTGATCAACGATGAAGAATGCGAAGATCGGACGAAACCAGATGTCGTAGGTCTGAAGGAAGTCGCAGGCCCACAACGTGTGGTTACGCAAGAATGTCCGCCACGACTGGCCTCGATGCGGCCCGAACTGGCGTTCGCTGCGCATGTACTTCTGCACGGTACGCTTGGCGATGCGGATTCCGAGCTTCAGAAGCTCGCCGCGAATTCGCTCCGCTCCCCACAACCGGTTCTCCCGTGCCATTCGTCCAATGAGCTCGACCACGTCTTGGTCGACACGCGCTCTCGCCTCGGTCCGGCGTTTCGAACGCCAACGCCACAAAAGTCGGAATCCCTCGCGATGCCACCGAAGAACTGTCTCTGGCTTCACCTCGACGGATTCGGACGTGCGCTTGTTCCGGAATCACGCGAAAGGTAGACATCGAGGCGATCATGCGAGATGAACGAGCCTCGGCTGCCCCCGACAGCACCGCGGTGCGGGTCGCATTGTGGCGAGCCCTGCACGTCCAGATCGATCCGCCACCCCATGCGCTCGAAGACGAGATTGGCCTTCGGCTCGCGGCTCCCGACGAGAGCTGGCGCAATCGTCCCGACATGAACCCGCAGTTCACGAGAGTTCTCCGGTCATGGATCGTTGCTCGCGCTCGCTTCCTCGAGGACCTCGTGGTCGAGGAGGCGAGCCGTGGCGTTCGGCAGTACGTCCTACTCGGGCCGGCCTCGATAGCTTCGCGCAGCGCCGGACGGAAGTCGCCCGCAGCCAGCGAGTTTTCGAGGTGGATCGTGACAAGCCTCACCGCGTAGTTGACCGTCCTGGCTGCAGTGTCGTCCGACCAAGGACCGTTGAGGGATGCGCCGCGACCGTCATCGAAGGCTCCCACGCTGGTCCTTCGAAAGATGAGGAGATGGCGCGCGTCGAGCCGTTCGACGGGATCGAACTGGAGGTTGGCACTCTGTGGGCGGACGTGACGGGTCAGAGTGTCACGACGTTCGTCGAAACGCCTCGAATGCCCGAGCGGCTACGGCCCCCCAGCGTCGGTCGGGTCCTCGATATGGCCGAGAAGCAGGATGGCTCCGGTCGGGACATCGACTACGGTTAGCAGGTAGGGTCGGTTGACGACCATCGGTATCGGTGTGGGCGGCACGCTCGCTCCCGAAGAACTCCCCCCCGAGCTCGACGCCATGATTACGGCCGTCGCCGCCGCAGCTTCCACGCCGGTCTCTTGCATGGCGATCATCGCCTTCTGGACGACATCGAAAATGTAGAGGGGTTTCACGTCGGACATGCCGGTGAAGTCGGCGGTCCCCGCGTCGAAGGCCTGGCTCGCTCCCATCGCCCCAAGGGCCTGCGCCAACGAGAACGACGGGGACGTGAAGGTCGCTTTGGGCACGGAGAGCTGGACAAGGGCCCGACTCGGCGGCTGCGCGAGCGCGGCGGACTGGACGCCAAGGCCCGCTTCGTACTTTGCGAGGGTCTGGCCCGCGTGCGGCAGGGCAATCACCACGGCCAGCTGTCCTCCGGCGAGGGGCAAACCCACGATCTGCGCTTGGCCGTCGTCGACGTACGGCAAAACCTCCGTTTCGTTCATCAGACTCGCCGAGACCGTCGTCCCGTCGGCCCTCGTGAATGGATCCGTCGTCGTACCGGGGACGTAGAACGCCTGCGCCCACGGGAGCTTGAGATGGATCGCGTTGACCAGCACCATGGCCGTCGCTGAGTTAATGTCCTCGGGTGGAATCAGGTTGTTGATCTTGTCGGCCGTCTCGGTGCTGACCCAGGCGTTGATCGTCTGGCAGGCCTGTCCGGGTTGGTTGATGAAGTCCTCGAGATACACTCCAGTCCCGTAGCTTTGCGCCAAGACGCTCAGGAACGGGAGTTTCCAGGTGTATCCCAGGTCGGCCCACACAGAGTTGACGACCGTGAGCTCGTAGTCGCTCACGGACGGAGCCGGTTGGTCGAGGGACTCCTGGTAGATCGTCTGCGCTTGATTGAACGCGGTCGCAGCGCGCGACGCTATAGCCGCGCTCAGCGCGTTCTGGCCGTCGAAGATCGAGCTCGCCGCCGCACCGAAGTGAAGGGCCGTCGCCATCCCGGTGGCGGTCGGGCCTACCGCCCCCGCGTACGTCATGGTCAGGGCCAGGGAGGCACTGATGGGCGAAGTGAGCGCATTGGTGGGGCCCGCCGCCTGCGACAAGAGGTGCGAGTAGAGATCGACCGCGAAGGCGTTGTTCGCGGCGACCGCCCCGGGCAGGGCACTCTGGGCTGATCCCGAGTCGGGGTTGTCTCGCTGGACGTTCGCGGTGGCCATGATGACGCCCCCGTCTGGAACCGTCGAATCGACACCTGAGGCGTCGGAAGATGATGGTGGCACGGAGCCGTCATCGCCCGCGTCTGGGCTCGTCGAATCGACCACTGAGGCGTCGGAAGGTGATGGTGGCGCGGAGCCGTCATTCGAGGGCGAGGGGCTCCCCGAGCCATCGAGCGTGGTGGTCACGCTGCCACCCGAAGAACTGCCTCCGCTCGACGCACTGCTGCCTCCGCTCGACGCACTGCCGCTGGACGAACTGCCTCCGCTCGACGACGAGCTGTCGGCCGCGTCGGAGTTCGCCGGCGTGGCCGACGAGCTGACGCAACCGGCAATGGCCAACAAGGAAGTCGCACAGAGAACGATGCGGGACCGCTTGCTCATGGCGTGGATTGACTGCACTCGCCATGCCACTGAAAGCCTGTCCAAATGGGCCTCTTCGTTCATCTCGCGTGAGTCAGTATGTGCCATAACGCGACACGCGTGTCGCAGTGCGGGCTCACGGCCGGAGCGCCGCGTCCGGGCGCCTCGAAAGCGCTGCGCGGCCGCCTGATGACCTCAATAGCCCTTGCGAGCCACCACGGAATCCCCGATCTCGATCTCCCTTCGCGCCTGCATGACGACGCAGGTCGATGTGTCTTTGCGCGTCGCGACAACGCGCAAGTCAGCTATCGTCTCCTCGGGGAACTGCCCATCATCCTTGCGGGTACCGGGCGTGTTCTCCATGGGAGGCATAGGCTTGTCGTCGTCCGGGGAGACGCGATATCCGGCAATGGGCGCCATCAACGTCGAGCGCCATGCGTCCCCCCGGCGAACGATGACGAGGCGATTGCCAGGCGCCAGTCCCGCGGTCGTCCCCTTGTCTATGAACACGACCTGGTTCTGCCCGAAGAACTCGTTCGGATACACGCTCGCAACGACGTGAGCTTGCACGTCCACGGTGTCCCGCACCGCGGGGACGACTTCGAAGCTCCTGGCGAGCGGACCCACCTTGGCACCGCGCTCGATCACGTTGAGTGATTCCACGACCTGTGCGCGTGCCACGCGACCGGACTCGTCATACTGATTGATGCGGGCCGTCCCCTGGATTTGAACGATTGTCCCGGCCGCCGCGGCTCGAATCGGCCGGAAAATCGTGAGCTCTTGACCGAGGCGCACGGAGTGGCCCTCATCGATGCGAACGTAGATCTGGTCGAGATTGGACAAGAACATCTTGTCCGATGCCGCTCCCGTGATCTCCCCCCACACTTCGTCGGATCCGTCGCGAATCCACCCCTGGTCGCGCAAGAAGACCGTGTCGCGCGTGCGTACGTGGCGCCTATCGACGAACCCTCCGAGGGTCTGCGTCCCTGGCTCCTGAGGCCGGTCGTTGGACCGCATCGTGTCCGACGTGGCGTCGCCACTTGCGGCAGGCGTCAGGCGCAGTTCGTCGCCCGGATAAATCCAATTCGGATTCTTCAGATCCGGGTTGTACGACCACAGGCGGGGCCATTCGTAAGGATTGCGAAAGTATTGGTCGCAAATCCCCCAGAGCGTGTCGCCGCGACGCACCACATGAGAGGACGGCACCTCACCAGCGATCGGCGGCGGTCGGTTCGTCAGAAAAATTGGGCCGCCCTCAGAACCGTGCACCGCGTCGCCGCCCGATCCGTGGGAGCCAAAATCGAAGGTGTCTTCCTTGTCGCCCGTGACGGGGTGGGCGCTCGACTCCGTGGCGTTGCCACCTCCGATCGTTCCATTTCCAAGTTCCGGGAAACCGAAGCTGCCAGGCGCGACGATGGTCGAGCCGGGTTGGGGTGCCTGTGTCGATGTCCCCGTGCTCGGCGCGGCGCCTGAAGGCGGCGCTGCGGTCTGGCCCCAAACCGTGTTCGACAGGAGTGCGGCTGCAAAGCCTGCGAGCACGCCAACGACGTTCGAGAACACCGGTCGCACCGCTGCGCAAGTCCTGTCATTCGGACGAGTCATGGGAATCTCCTAGCGGGTCGTGTCCGGAGACCGGACGTCGGGAGTGCGCGACGGGGGCACACGGTGGGCCGGTGCACTCTCAGGGAAGCGTTGCACGAGTTGCTCGAACCAGGTCCGCGACTTGTCCGCGTGCCCGAGCTTCTGCTCGGCCATGCCCAGCTTCAACAGCGCGTCCGGCACTTTGGCTCCCTCCGGATACCTCGCGAGCACGCCTTCGAGCTGTTCGATCGCATGCGCGTAGTCGCCGCGCGAGTAGTAACAGTCACCGCGCCAGTACATGGCGGCATCCGCGTAGGGGTGGTCCGGCCATCGGACGAGAAAGGCTGCGAACGCGTCGAGAGCCTTGTCGAGTTGCTTCGCGCGTACCTGGGCCAACGCCGCCTCGTAGGCGCGCGCCGCTTCCGGTGCCAGTGATGCTGCTCGATCGGTGTCGTTGCGCGAGTTTGCCGGCTGGTCGGGGTCAGAACGCTCCACCGCATCTTCGCCTCGGCTGGCGCCTCGCCCTGAGGAGCGGGTCGGGCCCATCACTCGAATCGACGGTCGCGGGACCGTGTCTTCCGTATCCGCGTTTTCATCCGGGGTGGGCGCCGCTTGCTCCCCAGCGCCGAGCGTCACGGCGGAAGACGACAGAGCGTTTGGCGGAGGCGCTTCTGGGGACGGTGGAGGCGCCTTGGGAGCGGCGTTGTCGTCCGTACCACGGGCTGCCTCGCGATCTTGCACCTGCTGAAGCTCCTGAATCTCGTCCCGCATCGTGTCGAGCTGTCGCTCCTCCGCGTTGCGCGCGCAGGAAAAGCCTAGGGTTGCGTTGGCGACGACGAGAACCATGGTCGCGCGGACGTTTCTGCTCACATCGGATTGGGGAACCCGTCGTCTCATCCCGCTCCAGCCTATTGCGGCGAACTACGCTGGGCCAGTTTGTGCTTCCGTGCGTCCCAGAACCACACAATTCCAGCGGGCGCTCGCCGGTCGGGCAGGGCTCAGGTGCGCCTACCTTTACCGAAGCACCATTCTGTGGGCACGATTAGGCTTTCAGCCCGCCCAAGGGACCCGACGTTGCCGTCTTCACGAAAACTCGATCTGAGACGCACGCTCTTTCTGCTGCCGAACCTGATCACGCTCTCGAGCATATTCTGCGGGTTCGACTCGATCCGGATCAGCGCATCGGCCCAAGCCGACGACGACTTCTATCGGGCCTCGCTGTTGTTGGTATTCGCGCTCTTCTTCGACATGTTGGACGGTCGAGTGGCGCGGCTCACGCGCACTCAGAGCGCATTCGGCCTTCAGATCGACTCTCTGGCAGACGCCATTTCGTTTGGGGTCGCGCCCGCACTGCTCGTGTATCGGTGGTCGCTGTGGCAGCTCCCCACAGCCGGGCTTTTCGCGTCTTTCTCTTTCGCAGCCGCTGGGGCAGTGCGCCTTGCCCGATTCAACGTGCTCTCAATGGGTGAGAACGGGGCTCCGACCAAGCCGGGCAAGTACATCGTTGGCCTGCCGGTGCCTGGCGCGGCCGGCATTCTCATCTCGCTCGTGCTCGCGAACCACGCGATGAAGGACGCGCCCGCGCTCGCCGGTCCACAGTACGTCTGGGGCATGCTGGCGCTTACTGTCTTTCTGAGCGTTCTCATGGTGTCGACCATCAAGTTTCGCAGCTTCAAGGACCTTCGCCTCAACGCTCGTACATTTCTCCTGGTCGCCTTTGCGGTCGGCTCGAGCGCCATCGTCAGCCTGCAGACGCGGCCCGCGCTCGTGCTGGTCTGGCTGCTCACCTGCTACGTACTCATCGGTTTGGTCGAGAGTGCGCTCAGTCTGTCGAGGCGCGCGAGGCATTCCCACGCAGGACGCAGCAGCCTGCCTCGCATTTGAGAGGACCGTTCAACTGTTCGTACTCGGACTTGTCGCTGCGTCCTGGCGCCCATGCAGGATTTCAGCGAGCGCGAGTCCAAGCTGCGGAAAGTCGAACGAAAAGCCCGCATCGAGTAGCTTGTCAGGAGCGACTCGTTGCCCGCCCAAGATCATGTCGGCGCGACCGGGACCGAGAGCGAGGCGGACGAGAGAGCCCGGCATACGCAAGAACGACGGACGGCCAAGCACCCGGCCGAGCGTTCGAGCAAAATCGTTCATCGTTGCGGGTTCGGGAGCGACGAGATTCACCGGACCTGACAATTCATTCCGATCGATCGCGAACACCATGGCACGTGCGGCGTCCTGGAGGTGGATCCAGCTCATGACTTGGCGGCCGTCACCGATGGGTCCGCCCGCGTAGAACTTGAACGGAGTGAGCATTTTTTGAAGCGCTCCGCCCCCGGCTCCAAGGACGATCCCCAACCGAGCGACGACCACGCGAACGCCCGCTGACCGAGCGGGAAGGGTAGCACTCTCCCAGTCGACGCAGAGCTGGGCGAGAGCGTCGCTGCCCGGGGAAGCGTCTTCTGTCAACGCCTGGCCATCGGACTGCATGCCGTAGATGCCGACCGCCGACGCGCTCACCCAAATGCTCGGTTTTCTGCGCGAGCGTTCGATCGCGCGAGCGATGCGATGAGTCGTTTCGACGCGGCTTTCGCGGACGTGGGCAAGATGTTCCGAGGTCCAGCGGCGCTCGGCTATCGGTTCGCCAGCGAGGTGGATCACCGCGTCGGCGCAAGAGACCTCGCGCTCGACATCGTTCCAGGATGCCGGGGCCCGGGCCGCGCGTGAAATGAGAACGATTTCGTAGCCCCGAGCCCGGAGTCGGGCTACGAGAGCGCGGCCGACGAACCCCGTTCCGCCTGTGACGACGACCCGCACGATGATCTTCCCGGAAACAATCCGAATGTACGGTAGGCTCTCGTGAGGCACGCGGCAACGATGGCGATTCGTCCGGGATGGTTCGACCGTGGTCTGGTCCTTGCCGCCTGCTCCGCGGCCACGCGGGCGGAGTGGCCTCGCTACCACAACGTCGACCGTGATCGGTCCGGCGGCAAGTACACGCCAGACCTTGGGCGCTCGCTCGCTCGCCTACTGATCTAGACGAGGGGGGCGCTTCGCGGCCCCCTCGATCTCCCCCGAGGCTCCCTGCTATGTGGAAGAGACTCCTCGCGCTGGTTTTCGGCGCTCCTAAAGACGTACGATCCGAGAAGACATTTCACAGCATCTCGCTCATCGCGATGCTGGCGTGGGTTGGCCTCGGAGCTGACGGCCTGTCCTCGTCCGCGTACGGTCCCGAGGCGGCATTTCGCGAGCTCGTGACCGATGGGCACGACTACTCGTCGCTCGCCGTGGGGCTCGCTTTCGGCACAGCGCTGACGGTCTTCATCATCTCGTACGCGTACTCCCGGATCATCGAGCATTTCCCGTCGGGCGGTGGAGGCTATGTCGTCGCCACGAAGCTCCTCGGCGCGCGTTTTGGAGTGGTGAGCGGCTCCGCTCTGCTCGTCGACTACGTGCTCACGATCACGACGTCGATTGCCTCGGGCGGCGATGCCATCTTCAGCATGATCCCGCGCACGTGGTTTGGTCCTGATGCCGTGACCCTGGCTGCGCATCGAATTGGGACGTGGCTCGACCCCGTTCAGCGCACGAAGATCGTCGTCGAGATTTCGGCTGCGTGCGTTCTCATCGTTCTCAATATCCGCGGGGTCAAGGAATCCGTTCAGGCGATCGTGCCAGTGTTCGCCGCGTTTGTCGCGACGCACGCGGTCCTGCTTGTCGTGGCCATTTTCGGGAACGTCCGAGCCATGGGAGACGTCGCGCACGAGACGTCGATCAACTTCAGGCACACCGTCGGGGCCCTCGGGAGCTTCGGCGCGGTGATGCTGTTCGTTCGCGCGTACTCGCTGGGCGGCGGCACTTACACGGGAATCGAAGCCGTGTCGAACGGCGTTCAGATCATGCGCGAACCCAAGGTGCGCACGGCGAAGCACACGATGGGTTTGATGGCCACGTCGCTTGCGGTGACGGCTGGCGGCATCATCCTCGCGTACTTACTCGTGCACGCGAAACCGGTCGACGACAAGACGATGAACGCCGTCTTGCTGGATCGCGTGTGTGGCGCCTGGCACATCGGCGGATGGAGCTTTGGGTGGTGGTTCGTGACGATCGCCTTGGCTTCCGAGGCGGGGCTGCTTCTCGTCGCCGCGCAGGCCGGCTTCGTGGACGGTCCGCGGGTCATGGCCAACATGGCGATCGATTCGTGGATGCCTCACCGATTCGCGGCTCTCTCGGAACGACTGAGCATGCAGAACGGCGTGGTCCTCATGGGCGCGACCTCCATCCTTGCGCTTCTGTACACGCACGGCAACGTCGAGAAACTCGTGGTCATGTACTCGATCAACGTCTTTCTGACGTTCTCGCTTTCGAATCTCGGCATGGCGCGATTCTGGATCAAGCACCGCAGAGAGCATTCGGACTGGCTGAAGCACCTGCCGATCCACCTCGTCGGGCTCGGGTTGTGTCTCACCATCCTGATCGTCACGGTCTTCGAAAAGTTCGCTGCCGGCGGGTGGTTGACTTTGGTCGTGACGGGGCTGCTCGTGGCCGTTTGTCTGTCGATCAAGCAGCATTACAACAAGGTGGTCACCGCCATCCGTCGCTTGGACGACGAACTCGTCGATCCGCTGACCGACCCTCCTGCGAGCAAACCGAGCGTGACGCGTGCCTACGAGACCACCGCGCCCGAGTCGCACATTGATCGGAAACAGCCGGTGGCGGTGCTCTTCGTCGGGCCCTACGGAGGCCTCGGACGGCATGCGCTGCTCACCATGCTTCGGATGTTTCCCGGTCACTTCAAGGGGATCGTGTTCTGCTCGGTCGCTGTCGTCGACTCCGGGACTTTCAAGGGGATCGAGGAGGTTCACGCCCTCGAGGGACGCGTGCAGCACGCGCTCGACCAGTACGTACGCTATGCGGCGTGGCTGGGCATTCCCGCGGACAGCATGTACGGCACGGGCATCGAAGTGGCGGTCGTGGCCGAGAAGCTCGGAACCGAGATCATTTCACGGTATCCGCGTTCTCTCTTCGTCGCAGGACAGCTCATTTTCGACGAGGATTCGTTCGTGAATCGTGTCTTGCACAACGAGACAGCGTTCATGATCCAGCGCCGTCTGCAGCACGCGGGAGTTCCCATGATCGTCCTGCCCGTTCGCCTCACGCTGAAGGAGGGTCCGCGACTTCTCGGACCGAGCATGACCGAAGAGCGTGCGGTTTAGGCGGTCATTGCCGCGCGCAGCCCGAGGTCTCCTCGGGCCGCGAGCTACTTCACGACGCGCAGGTAGGGAGGAAGCTGCTTTCTCTTGGGTCGCTCGACCGGTGGCACCGGCCGCACGGGGGTCGGCGGTGTTGCTTCCTGAGCGCGCGCTCGATCGGGCCGAGCCGCGCGTGCGGTCTTGGTCGCCTTTGGCGGCGAAGCGGAGGCTCGGTCGGCGACGGATGCCAGCGGAGGGCGCTTGCGTGTCTTCTTCGCTTTTGTCGGGGCGGCTGCTTTCGCCGCGACGGGCGCCCTGGCGGGCTCCTTTTGTGCCCCCCCATCAATGCCATGTACTTGCGCCTGCCGGGCGATTTCGGCAGGGACATCTTCGGGCCAAACCATTCCGCGTCCGTCGTCTCCCACCATGGCGAATACGCTCGCCCAAGGCACGACACAGAAGAACGGAGACCGATTGAAGCTGAGCGTACAGCTCAATCCGTCGTCGTCGACGTGCAAGTCGGGGATCGGGACGGGCATGTTCATGCCAACCTGCAGCACGAGCTGCGGTTGCTTCTTGAACCAGGCCGGGACCACCGCCGTAACATGCCGGGGGTCGAGGTGCACGTACACGCTCGAACGCTCTAGCAGTGCTAGCGCGACGTCCTTCTTAGGAGGCAACGGTTGCGTTGGAGACATCCCAGATCTTTCGTCGGAAAGCCTTTAGCGCGAGGCGCTCCTCGGCGCAAAGCGCCTGACCTTGACCATAGACGTTACAACGAGTTGCCGTCTGAGTTCGAGGGGACTGACGACCCGGTGGGGAATTCGTTCAGGTTAGGCGCCGGGCCCGACGCCTTCATCGCGCGGTCGTACAGGGCAGCGGGAAGGAGGCGGGCGAGCCGTGTCGCAGCGACGAGGGGCCACGGAAATGCGATGATGGCAGGTGAGCCGTCGAGCGCGCGCACGACGTGTCGAGCTGCGCGGTCCGCGGGCCACCTCCACGGGGTCCAGTGGGTCGCATGCTCCAGCATCGGAGTGTCCATGAACCCGGGCTGGACATCGGTTACGTGAATGCCCAGCGATTTCAGGTCGCCCCGCAGCGAGTCGAGGAAGGTGCTGAGGGCGGCCTTGCTCGCGCAGTATGCCGCGGAAGCGGGCATTCCGCGGGCTCCAGCGAGACTCGAGACGCCGACGAGGTGCCCACGACCGCAGGAGCGCATGATCGGAATGGCCGAAACCAACGTTGCGAGGGCGCCTCGAACGTTGACATCGAGGACAGGGGCAACATCGTCAAAGGTAAGATGAGGGGCGCTGTGCGTGCGCCCGAGACCGGCGTTGGCAATCACCATGTCGAGGCTGCCGAGCTCGCGAGCCGCGTGTTCCACGGCCAAACGGACCGCCGAAACGTCCGTGACGTCGACGCGCACACAGATGGCTTTGCCGCCGCGCCGTCGAACCTCGCCAGCTGCGCTCTCAAGCTGGTCGACGCTCCGGGCGCATAGCGCGATGTGAGCGCCCCGAGATCCGTATTCGAGGGCGAGTGCACGACCGAAACCGCGCGAGGCGCCGGTGATGAGGACCGACCGAGGGGGCATGGGGCTCTCATCAAGCATACCAGGGACAGGGCAAGGCGCGGATACGTTGACGTGCGCGGGCGGGCCCTTACTGTGAGGGGACTCTGAATGGCTCGCGGAAGGACTCCACGTGAAAGGGGGCGATCGGTTTCGACGGAGACGGTGATCTCTCGACTGCGTACCGTGGCCCGCAGGCCCACGTAAAAACCCGCGGAACCGATGATTGCGAACGATAACGCGATCGCGCTCGCTGCTTAATTAGGCACTGAGCGCCGTCCGAAGGAAGGGTCCTCCAGCACCCTCCGGAGGGCGTAACCGAGCTGGATAGCCGAGCGCCGGGTCACCGGGCGGGAGGCGAGATCAAACAGGCGACTAGCTCACGGGGAAGCCCGCCGGCAGGCGTGCCCGGGAGCGATTCAAACTGCCGGATACGTACGTAGAGGCCGGAGCTATCCTTTTTCGGACCCGGGTTCGATTCCCGGCGCCTCCACAAAATTCGGCTTGTTTTTGGCTCGATTTCGGATCGGTTTCGCAATTTTGCGAAACCGTTGCGAAACTCCTGGCGCTCCCAACCAGCTCGGCCGGGAGCGCCGGGAACACTTCGCCAAACCCCCCACGCAGGTTCTCCGCTTCCCTGATGTACCCCTCGGTCGTGCTGAAGGAGGCGTGACCGGCGCGCTGCTTGATCTTGAGCGCGTCGTCGCCGCGGACCGCGCACCAGGTGACCCCGGTCGCTCGAAGGTCGTGGAACGTCACGGCCTTGCGCGTGGCGTCTGTGAGAAAGAGTTCTGCACGCGCGATGCCCGCAGTCTTCAAATAGACGCGTAGCGGGCGTGCCAAGTGCCCTTTTGGTACTTCGATAACGCGTGGGGTCTTCGCCGTCTCCTTCATGGTCTTGAGTATGGGGAGGAGCGCCGGCTCGATCGGGACGCGACGAGCGACCGCGCTCTTGGTCGACTTGAGGCCCTGACCGCGTTTGGTGTCGAGGGAACGGTGGACGTGGATCGTCGCGTGTTCCAGATCGACATCCGACCACTCGAGGGCGGCGAGCTCGCCCGCGCGGGCGTAGGTGTACACCGCCAAGGCGACGAGCTGCCGCCAACGCAAGGGCACTCTCTCGCACGAGACGAGAGCCATGAACTCGCTCGGCCAAAGGTATTGCTTCGACTTCCGAACACCAACATCGGGTCCTGCGACACCATCCGTGGGGTTGGCGTCCAGAACGCGAATGGCCTCATCCTTGCCCCCGCACGCGTCACGAAACATGGCTCGCACGACAGACCAGGCGTTCATGGCGGTCTTCCAACCAAACTTGCGCTTCTCGTTGCCGTGCCCCGTCCAACCGCGCCGGGCCGCGGAGTCGAGCGCGTTGACGAGGCGTCGAAGGTCATCGTGTTCGATGGCATATACGTTGATGGCGCCCATCGTCGGCAACACATGACACGAGAGAAGCGCGCGATCGTCGTACACACATCCCAGTCCCCGGCCTTCGCGCCACGCGCACCAGCGCTTTGCGTACTCCGCCACCGTTTCCTTGACCTGCCTACCCACAGAACCGAGGTCGCGCGCGCGTTCCGAGACAATCTTTGCGCAGACTCTCGCGGCCTCGATGTCATCCTTGGCGATGGTCGGATCGAGTTCCACGAAGGGACGAGTGCCGTCCGCTAGCGTGATTTGCGCCATCCACTGTTCGCGTCCCGTGTTGGGATTGCGGCGCCACTTCGGGGATCCAGTTGCAGGGCGGGGCATGGGGCTAGGTGATAGTAGCGCACGCTCGCACGCAGTGGTGGCCTGCGAGGTGGTGGCGTATGTCAGGTCTTGCGCCGCCTGCGCTCCTGGCTCGGCGGCTAGGCATGGTCGGTGATGTTTCGCTCGCGTCGGGACTAAACCGTACGGTTGACGTGGCCGTACCGTCGGCCGATGGGTCGAGTTGTGAGAGCGATTGAAGCGTGGCGTGCGTGTCCGGCGTGTGCAGGGACGGGCCGGCGGCAGAGCGACCGCCCCGTACACATGATCCGGCGCAAGACACGCGCCAACATGTGTCTGACATGCGACGGGGCAGGCGAGTGGAGCGCTCCGAGGGACGACGGCGTGACGGTTGCCCTGGTGGAAGAGCTCGGGAGATCGCTTGGCCACTCAGGGGAATCATCCACCGACGAATAGGCACGGAGGTCCCTCCATCTGCCGACACGCGCCTGTTTTCGCAGCTGTCCGCCGCGACCTCCACGAACGCAGGACCTCGCCGCGAGTGACGAGGCCTGTGTCACCGGGACGCTCGAAGCTGGGCATTACGAAGTGCAGCGTCGGGGGACCAGCGAGCGTGGCCACTATTGCCATTGTCGGCTCGGTCATTCGGTTCCTGGCGCTCCCATGCTGCAAGGGCTTCGGCAGTGACGACGTACCAGCGGCCACGTTTTGCTGCGCCTGGGATCGTCGGCGCGATCTTCTGCCATGTTCGAATGCTCCACCCAGGTGGCTGCCCTCCGGCCCGCGTGTTGTAGGTCTTTGGCTCATTTGCATGTTTCGCAAGCCTTGTGATCTCGGCGAGCACCAAAGGAGCGAGCTCGCGAGCCAACTGCGTGCGATCGATGTCTAAGTCGGGCAGGCGATGGGACTGCGCGCGTCGTGCACGTGAGTTCACGGATGATCCTCCGATAGGCGTTTGCCAGTGCCAATGCGCGGCAGGGGAACGGTCGGCGGGGGTCCACTCGTACCGCCGACGGGCAGGCGCCGGTGAATCGGATCGGGACCGCCGCTCGTCTGCCCTGCGAGTGGCTCGGCCACGCCCGAGTCGGCAGCGCGGTAGACAAGCAGGCAGTCGGCGCCCCAACCGGGGGCCGCCCTGGCCGGTGCATAGATGGGGGCGTCGCTTGCGACGGCGGGGCGGGAGCGCGAGTAGCGAAGGTCGAGAGTGACCACGGTCGACACCTCGGGCATCCCAATTGCGTCCGCGTACCGATCTACGACGCAGCGGCGATGAGAATCGGCGACTACAAGTGGCACTGGTCCAGTTCTCGTAGATCGAGCGCGTCGCGCGCACGCGTACTCAAATTCGGAGAGCATGGCGGTGCCGATTGAGACGTTTACGCACGCGTCGAGGAGTTCCTCGGGTTCGCGCCCGAACGTCTGCGCCCAAGCGGCTGGCACCTGCATCAGGCCGATGAGCGGCGAAGAGCCACCGGCGATGAGCTCGTGGACCCTGGCGCGCGCCTGCTCGAGGGTCGCAGGGGCAGCTGCCGGCGCACTGGGGTCTGACTGATCGTCAGGCACGATGATTGACAGAGGGTTCTGCTCCACGTTGTCGACAATCGCGGCGACAATGGCTTCGTCGGGATAGAGACTGCAGGCGAGAAGAGCGGCGAGAGCGACCATCAGAGTCCTCGAGTGAGTTGGGGTGTGAGGAGCGAGACCAGGATCTTGTGAGGCGGCAGGCGGCCAGCGAGCGCGACACCGATTCGCAAATAGGTGTCGTCGGTTACGGTGTCTGGCGTCGGGCCGCGCCTCTCGAGATAGGCGAACAGGCGCCTGGCAAGTCGCACGCGACCCGCCGAGCGAAGGTGTACGAGGAGGCGCACGCGCGGGCGCACTCCCGGCACGATCGCCGCCATCGCGTCATCGACCGCCAGGGTCCGGAACACATACAGGCGATCGCGCCGACCGCTCCGAAGGCGGTAGGCTACGAGCGCATCGAAGCCGAAGAGCGCGACGGGACCCAACGTTCCGGCCGCTACGATCTCGGGCACCCCGTAGACCAGTTCGGCGAGAACATCCTCGCCTCTTGCGGGACGAAGCTGCACGGCGGTCTTCATCGAACGACTTCCCAGCCGAATTGAGCGAAATGAACGTCCCTCTTGGACCGATTGAATTGCGGATCGCACATCGTGAATGTCCCTTGCAGCGGGAATGAAGCCGTCCAGGCGGGCGTGAGCTCCTTTGGCTCACACCCGCCCGGGGCGACGGCGGCTACTTCGCCGCTTGCGCCCCCTCCTTGGCATCCATCTCCCGAAGCTGGATGGTCGTCTCCGCGAAGTTGGCGGGCAGGTAATCGAATCGCAAATTCCAAGAGTTGTCTTTGTTCTGAAACGCAATTCCTATCTTGGTCCACCAGGTCTTCTTCTCGTCACCAACGGTTCGCTGTACGGCTCCGACGATTTGCATCATTTTCTTGTCGCTCATGGTCTTTCTCATCCTTTGTTGGGAGGCCGACTTCGCTCGGGCCTCGTTTCGCCCAAAAGCGGGTCCCCGGGAGCTCCTCGAGAGGCGTGCCCTGCATTCGCGGAGGGGCATCCCCCTTGGGGAAGCCGTGAAAGCAGAAGGGCCGCCCCCGAAGGGCCAAGAAGTCTCGAGGCGCGACTCTCTTGGGGGCCCGCGCGAGACGAGGCCGCGAAACCGAGAAACCCTGCAAAGAAAAGAAAGCCCGGACGATAGCAATGGGGCACAAGTCGGCGCCCGGCTCAGCAGCCGGTGTTCACGCGATGAAGGCAGCGTGGACCGTAGGGCGCAATGCCCAGGACAAGACGAGCTCAATGGAATTGCGAAATGGCCTGACCGCGATTGGCGCGTGCGAAGACGTCAATCGACACGAGGGATGACAACGGAGGCTGGGCTGGCCTCGCGAACGATGCGTCGCCCGGGGGTCGGTGAGGCGAATTCCATGCTTACGGCCGATGGGTGGCGACGGTCGGGCTGCCAAGGGCCCAGTGCCCCGCTCAGGCGGAGACCCTCAGCTCGCCTTCCGGACTCTGGGACGCGTCCGGTGATTCGGCCGCCTGCTCGACCGTCAGAAGAAGCGCCTTGCAAAGCTCGTCGAGCGCTTCGCACTTGGCGTGCATCGCGGCCACTTCGCGCTCGGCGGCGTCGAGCTTTTCCTTGCTGTCGGCATGCGCCCTTGAAAGCTCGCGCGCCTTGTCCGTGAGTTCGCGGTGAAGCTGCGCGGAAAAAGCCTGATGTTCTCGGCTTCGCGCGGCGGTCTCGGCTTTGAGTCGATCGATGTCGAGTTCGAGGGCGTGGGTGCGACTCTGGGCGTCGCTCGCTCGCTGGAGCGCGTGGAGGAGCTCCCACTTGAGGCGCAGCACCTGCTGATTCGCGGGCAGGTCGGTGAGCAGGCTTGTGGCGACCCGGTATTCGAGAAACGCGGCGTGATGGGGGTGCATGGAGAATCCTTTGTTTGGCAGGCGGGTGGTCCTAGTTGGCGGCGGACGGATCTGCGGGGATCCGGCGAGTCGCCGTGGTGGTCACGTTCGGCGCGAGGGTGGTCGCTTCGGCTTCTTCTGAGGACTCGGCGGCGAGCGTTTGGGCGTCGTCACGGTAGCGGCTGCGGGCACGACGATCCGGCCCAGCGCCTTGCCTTGAGTGACGAGCTCCGCGAGCTGAGCGGAGACCCGCGCGAGAAACGCGTCGAGCGACTGGTTCCCCTCCGTGATCGATCGCATGGCCGCCTCCCACACGGCCGTCATGTCCGGCGTTGTGGCCACTTCCGGAAGGGCCCTGATGAGCGCTCGGCCGGTGTCGGTGGAGACGATGCTCTTCTTGACGCGTGTGACGTAGCCGCGATCGAAGAGCGTCTCAATGATGGCTGCGCGAGTGGCAGGCGTTCCGATGCCGTCCGCCTCCGTCAGGATCTTCTTGATATTGGGGTTCTGAACGAACTTAGCGACGCCGCACATGGCGGCCATCAGCGAGGCGTCATTGAAGGCCTTCGGTGGCTCGGTGAACTTCTCGGCGACGGCAACTTCGGCCGCGGTGACGACGTCGCCCGAGGCGACGTTCGGCAGGGTCGTGGCGTCGTCGGACGCCGGCTCGCTCTTGTCGTCAGTGTCCTTCTCGGGGGACGAGAAGAGCTCCTTCCAACCGACCGCGACGACGCGTCGCCCCAACGTGACGAAATGTTCTCCTGCAATCTCGACTTCGATTTTGGTCTGGAGGTACTCGTGGGCCGGATAGAACTGCGCCACGTAGCGCCGGGCGATGAGCTCGTAGATGGCGCGGTCGGGATCGGCGAGGTCGAGAACGGGTGCGGCGTTGCTCGGAGTGGGGATGATGGCATGGTGGGCGGTGACTTTCTTGTCGTTCCACGCCTTGGACCGGAGGCGCTGGTCCACCATCTGCGCTGCGGGAGCGAGGATTGGAGCGTGCTTGACGACTGCGGACAGCACCTCCTCGGCCTGGGCGAAGTGACCTTCGGGCAGGTAGGAGCAGTCCGAGCGCGGATAGGTCGTGAGGCGGTGGCGCTCGTAGAGGCTCTGACACGTGTCGAGGACCGCCTGTGCGCTCATGCCAAGGCGCCGCGCTGCATCCATCTGGAGGTCGGCGAGCGAATAGGGCAAGGGCGGCGCCTCGCCCTTCTTGTCTTCGGTCCGCGAGGCGACCGCTCCAGCATGGCCTTGGACGCGAGTCCGAACGGCCTCGACCACGTCCTTGCGAAGGGCTCGCTTTTCGTCGTCCAGGTGCTCCTCGAGGCCGGGGCCCGGCGTCCAGTGAGCGCGAAACCGCTCGCCGCTCGGCGTCTGGATTTGCGCCGAAAGAACGTAATAGGGAGCCGGCCGAAACTGCTCGATCGCAAGGTCGCGCGCGACAATGAGGCCGAGGAGGGGAGTCTGGACGCGGCCGACCGAGAGGACGCCGTCGTAGCCCGCCGCGCGCCCGAGCAGCGTGTAGAGGCGCGTCATGTTCATGCCGTAGAGCCAGTCGGCCCTCTGGCGGGCCAGGGCCGATTCGTAGAGCGGCCGGTATTTGCTATTGGACTCGAGCGCGCCGAGTTGCCGGCGCACGGCGTCGGGGCTGAGGTCCCGAACGAGAATCCGGTCGACCGGACCCCTATAGCCAAGAAAGTCGAGCACCTCGTCGACAAGCAGCTGCCCCTCGCGGTCCGGGTCTCCGGCATGAACGACGCGCTTGGCCTGTTTTAGGAGAGACTTGATGGAGGTAAGGAGCTCGCGGCTCGAAACTTCGAGTTTCCAGGTCGTGGGCGCGATCGGCAGATGCTCGAGCCTCCAGGCTTTGAAGTCTCCGTACGCTTCGGGCGGAGCGGTTTCGAGAATATGGCCGGCGCACCAGGCGACGACGTTGTCGTCGGCGCACGCGATATGGTCTTTGGCCCGCCGCTGGGGCCCAGGCAAGGCTTCCGCGATCGCCCGGGCGAGGCTCGGCTTCTCCGCTATGAAAAGGCGCATGACTACGGCCTCCGTGAAGGGCTGCGAGGCGGATCGATGGGATATGGTTTGGGAAGGACCAAGTCCTTGGTGACCATGACATTGACCGAAAAGCCTTCCCGCACGCGAATCGTGGGCTGAACGAGCATATTGCGACTCGTGAGCTGCTGGCCCGCCTGATTGACGCTGCCGGCCGCGCCGTGGGCCCACGCTTGCGGAACGGTTGGATTGTATCCCTCGGTATTGCCCGCCACGTACTGGGTCGTGGCCGACAGTAGCGACGCGACGGCCACCGCTTTGAGAATCCGGCCCCAGTGCTCGTCGACCTGGTCAGTGAGACCCGCTGCGCCCTGGAGGTCTGCAGCCGGCATGCATTCGAGCGGCATCGAGTCGCCATTGGGAAAGAGCAGCCGATTCCAGCAAACAAGGACTCGTTCCTGCCCCCAGGCCACCATCGAATCGTAGTGCGCCAAAAGGCGCGAGCCCTGCGGGATGAGGAGGTAGTTGCCCGAAACCGTGTCGTAGACGTTTTCGCGCACTTGGCCGACGACAGGCCCCGGCAAGTCGCTATTGATGGCCGTGATGAGAACCGCGGGAATGATTGTTCCCGCGAAGACCTCATAGGGACTTTGGGGGTGCTCAAGGCGCAGCGGCTCGTGGTTGCCGGACCCGCCGAGGAAGGCGTTCTTGCGCCCCTGGTAATTGGGGTCTAGCTCGACACTAGTGGCGGTGCGATCGGCGTAAGCGGTCGGAGGAAGAGAACTCGCCCCCGACGCCGCTGGCGGCGCAATCGCTGGAGGCGTCCTCGCCTCTTGGAAGAGGATGCCCGCTCCGCGAGCCCGGAGGTCTTGTTCGGCGCGAAGGTCGCGGCCGGCGGGGACGGATCTCCGGCTGAAGCGCGAGTCGGGCTCTTGTGGCAGACGGTCCTGCGGGCCCTCGTCGCCGGATTCGAGCGCGAGCGACGCTCGTCGCGCGCTCTCGCCGGGAAGGGCCATGACCGGCAGCCGATCCGTCGCGGGAGGCGGTCGGCGAAGCGGCAGCGGCTCGGGTGCGTTGCGAATGACCTCGGGCACGATCGGGGTCGCCGCTGTCGTCGGCGCCGGTTCATCCGCTTTCTGCGCCGTTGGCTTGGACGAAGGCAGGAGCGCGGCGATCAGCGACACGGCAAGCGTGCCGGCGAGCGCGACGACGAGAGCCACCGCAGGCCCCTTCTTGAGCGTCCTACCGCTCACGGGGCGCACCCGAAGACGCGGATCGTCAGGCGCGATCTTCGAATGATGGGGGTCTGCCAAAGGCTCGGCGGGCGCCGCAGCCGGCTCAGGGACGCTCACTTCGGGTGTCGAAATGGCGCTCGTCATGGCCATCCTCACCGACCCTGGGTTCGGTAGACTCGAACTATTTCGTCCATCCCGACCCGCAATTCGGCTGAATCGATTAGGCGGTCGATGACGTAGAAATCGTTCTTCATCCGGTAGTTGACGAGCTGCGTGTCGCTATCTCGGAGGACAAAGAGGGCGGGCGCTTCGCGCACGAGCATCGCCGGCGGGAATCGGACAAATGTGCGCCGGCCGTCGTCGAACACCTGGGTAGGTGTCCATAGGGGATGTCCCTGCGTCACCTGAATGGCGTAATTGAAGTTGAGGTTGTTGAGGCCCACAACCGGCGACGAGTCCTTCTCCTGCGCCGCGAGTGCCGTCCCCTCGGCCCGAAGCTTTGCGACTTCGTCTTGGGGATATCGCCAGGCGACTACCGCCATGTACGTCTCCTCGTAGCTGTGAAGCTCGAGCATGTACGAGTGCCGATCGGTATTGATCGCGAGATTGGTCTCAAGGCCGGGACGCGTCGGCTTGAGGTAGACGTGCGCCTGCTCGACTCCGCCTTGGAGTGACTTGCCCTCGGCCAAAACCCAGCGAACGGTGTCGCCGCAGGCGGGCGGCCCCACGATGCGCTCTCCCGCCTCGAGAGCGAGGTCGGTGATGCGCATGGGCGCCGCGAACACCTGGTAGAGCGTGCCCGGTTCGTAGATGTACTGGACGATGGCGTTGAAGGTGCCGCCCCGGTCGGGAGCCTGGCTCGCGCGGCGGTTGGCCTCGGACACCACCTGCTGCGGAGGAACGGGGGCTCGTTTGGGCGCCGCTCCGCCGCCGCCCGGGGGCAAGGGCTTCATCTGCCCTGGCATGTTCGCCGGAGCCTGGGGAACCGTGACGATGACGGGCGGGGCCGGAGACGGGTCAGGCGTAGCCTGAGCACGCACGTACGATGCGCCAGCGGGCGCCGCCCGGCGCTGCGCGGCGCACGCGCTGAGTAAAGAGAGCGTAAATCCACAGACAACGAGAGTGCGCATTATGGTTGCACCTTGTCCCAGTGAAATTCGTCGATGTAGAGGCCAATTGGGTTTTTGGCCATCGCTTCTTCGGTTTTTGGAGTTTCGCGTAGCAGGCGAAACATCCCTCTCCAGATAGCGGCGGGACTTGGATTGCCGGCCTTGTCCCAGCTCGTCTCGCGCCAGTCGATTTGCCAGCCGTCGGTCGAGGCGCGGAGCATCGCCGCGACTTCGAGCGTCACGCGCTCGGAGGCCGCCCGTTTGAACGGGTCGCTGCCGGAAACGTAAGCCGAGAGCATGTTGGCGCCGCGCGGCGTGACGAGCGCGTAGGCCTCGAGCCAGTTCTTTCGGACGACGGCGACATCGGACGAGAGCGTGCGCGTGTCTTCGAGAAAGCGCCGAAGGTGGTACTTGAGCGACGCGTCGCTCGGGGTGTATTCGCTCGCCGTTTGGGCAGCAGGGCCCATATAGTGGGCGGCGCCGAGAGAATCGATTTGGACGATGTGGGGAACGAGCTTGGGCCTGGAGCCGACATAGATGAGCCCTCCTATCGAGACGAGCGCGACGCCGAGACTCGCGAAGGTTGCCAGGCGCCAGTTCTTCGTCTGGACGACGACGCTCCCCATGCGGCTGTCCCATTCCTGGCGCGCGCGCATGTACGGCGTATGCGCTTGCCCCTCGGGCGTCCATTTGGTTCGGGCGTCCATGGGTCAGGCCGATTGCCGTGCGAGCTGGGGAGCGGGCGCCGGGCTCTCGGGCGGGCGGCTTGAGCTCATGACGAGCGTTGGCGCCGCGCCGCCGCTCTGCGATGCGGAGCGCGACTCGGACGCGGCGGGCCTCGCGGTCCCGCTGCCGCTGCTGCTGGATTCCAGTGACGATGTCGCAGCCCCGGGGACGCTCGCCTGGGAGCGCCCGAGGGAGGCGCCCTGCGAGCCCGCGGAGCTGGCGAGGCTGGCGGCCTTGGTCGCGAAGATGCTCGATCCGGCGGTTATGACGCCGATTGCCGCGCCGGCGGCAGCGAAGGCGGGAGCCGTCGCCTCGCCAGCTCCCAAGTTGGGCGAACCGGCCATCAAGCTCGCGGCGAGATCGGGCGCCTTCCAGGTGAGAAGCATGAGCGCGCAAACCGTGAGAAACATCGCAAATAGCTCATTGAAGGAAATGTCGGGCCCCGAGAACTTCATGCTTGTCTGAAGAACGGGCTCGATCGACGACAGGATGAAGCTCAGGACCATAAGCTTGATGCCGGCCGCGACGACGGCTCCGATTGCCTTTTCCGCGAGGAACTTGGTCGCCTGAAGAAGGCCAAACGGCATCAGGATGCCAACAACGGCCGTGATGAGATAATACTCGAGTACGGCCATAAAGACGTGGATGGCCATGATGAGAAAGCAGGCGATGATGGCCAGGTAGCTGATGCAGAAGACGATGCCGTCGGCGAAGTCTGTAATGCTCAGATCGGAGATCTTCTGCGCGAGGGGAGCCGTCGCATCGAGGCCGTAGCCCGCGATGCGCGAGGGATCCATGAGAAGGCCCATGCTGACTCCGCCTCCGCCGGCGATGGATCCGGCCTGAACGAGCGAGTCAACGAACGATTTGGAAATGGACGGAAACGACCGCACCATCCACGTCCAGAAGCCGATGTAGAGAAGCTTCTTGAACATCGCCGAAAGGCGGTCTCCGCCGTCGAGCGCCCACCAAAGGCCGATAAGAACGACATCAATGAGGGCGAGGGAGGCCAATAGGCCATTGGCGACTCCCGACATCCGCGCTGAGCCGGCGGAGAAGTTCGACACGAAGTTGTGGAGCGTCAGCGTGAGGACGTTGAAGTTCATGGCAGTGACCCTTTGGCGGGCAGAGAGAACAAGGGAGTGGCTGTGACCGCGGCGAGGAGAGCCCCAGCGGTGAGCGTGCCCAGAGAGCCGATGGACAGCGAGAATTACGGCATCGTCATCGTAGGAACGTCGGGACCGCGGTAGGTGTAGTTGAGCAGGTGACGGCGTTTCTTCTCGCGCGAGAGCTGCCTCTCGGCTGCGGTCCGCGCGGCGCTACTCGTGAGGACCCTGCCCGTCGTCGTCAGCGCCTGGATGACGGCGCCGTTCTGCGACTGCATCAATCCGAGCATTTGGACGATGGCCTGCATCTGGGCGACCTGTCCGTCGGAGCCTTGGGAGAGTGATAAAATGGCCGCGGCTTGCGTGGCGGTGCCGGCGAGAGTCGACAGCGTTGCCTGCGAACGGGCGGCGACTTGCGCTGACGAGAGCACTTCGTTTTCCCACTGGCCGTAGAGCGCGTCGAACTGCGTCAGTGGCAGCGTCGCGTATCCGCTTCCGCCGTAGAGGGTGAGAAACTGGCTATTGACCGATTGCATCGTGTAGCCCATGGAGGCCACGTCGCCGCTCAGCGCGTCGAGCGAAAAGTCCGTATTGGTCACAAGGGACGAGACCGAGTCGAACGAGGCCGAGTCGAGGTTCGACAGCATGGTGTTCATGGCATCGAGCTGCTCTTTGAGCGTGATGAGCATGCTGGCGAGGTCGGCTACGGTGCTGGTTGTCTGGGCGAGGATGCCGATGAGAAAGGGAATGTCTTCGCCGAACTGGGCTCGGGCATCTCTTGCCTCGGGTAGCTGCAGGGCGAGAGTTAGGACGATAGCGACGAGGCGGCAGCGGGTGGCGCGGCGCATGGACGTCTCTCCTCAGCCTGCCGCCGCCTGGCCGCGATCCAGGAGGTCCAGCGCCCAGGAGACCGAGCGCCGTTCGAGCAGGACGCGCGCGTAGTCGGCCGGAGCGTGCGCGGCGCACATCTCGTCCATAAACCGGTGGTCGGCCTCGCTCGACATCCCGACGAGGGCGAGGGCCGCGGGCCCCAGGTCCAGGCGAAAGAGCCGTCGGCCCTTCACGGACCTATAGTAATAGTCGCGTTTCTTCTGCGCTTTGGAGAGGATCTGAATCTCCGCGATTGTCAGGCCTATTCGCTGATAGGCCTCGGTCATCGCGGGCGAGAGCGCTTCCTCGTCGGGAAGGAAGATCTTGGTGTGGCAGGCCGACAGGATCGTGGAGAGGAGCTCCGGTTTGCTCGTCGCGTCCGCCACTTCTTGCGTGGCGAAGACGACGTAGACATTCCTCTTTCGCAGGGTCTTGAGCCACGCTTGAAGGCGACCAGCAAAGGTCGGATGCGAGAGAAAGAGCCACGCCTCGTCGACCACCATCAGCGTCGGCCGTCCGTCGAACTGCTGCTCGACCCGGTGAAATAGATACTCGAGCGCCGGAATCACGACTGCGGGCCCCATGCCCATGAGCGCCCCCATTTCGATCATGGTCCAGGTTGCCTGGGAGAGCTCTTCGTGATCGGCGTCGAAGATCTGGCCGAAGTTACCGTCGAGCGTGTACGGGCGGAGAGCCTCGCCGAGCAGCCGACTGTGCGAACGCACCTGGGCGGCCAGAAGCGTCATCGTGCGCTCGCGAGGGTCCGAGACGCTGGCGAGCGTGGCGAGCGTCGCGTCGACCGCAGACTGCATCTCGTGCGTCGGCTCGATTCCCTGAGCCGAGAGGAGCGTCAGGATGAACTGCGACGCCCAGAGTCGCTCCGGGGGCCGGTCGACGTGAGCGAGCGGCTGGAACGCGACGGGCGCGCGCTCGTTTCCGGGCTCGTACGAGGCGCCGCCGACCGCGAGCGTCGCCGCGCGCGCGGAGCGGTCCTTGTCGAAGATGATGACCTGGGCCTTGGGGTACCGAAGCCACTGAAGGGCGAGGAGCCCGAGGAGGGTCGACTTGCCCGCACCGGTCGGCCCGATGATGAGCGTGTGGCCGACGTCGCCGACCGCGAGGTGAAGGCGGAAGGGCGTGTCGCCCGTCGTGCTGCAGTGGATGTGCGGATGACCGACGCCCGAGACTTGGCGCAGGTGCGCGTTCTCCTCGTCGCCGGCCCACACGGAACTGACGGGCATCATGTGCGCGAGGTTGAGCGAGTGGACGACCGGCCGACGGACGTTGGCGTAGACGTGCCCTGGCAGGCTCCCGAGCCACGCGTGGCTCGAATTGAGCGTCTCGTCCTTGACCGTGAAGCCGCGTGCCTGAATGACTTTCTTGACGCCTGCCATCTTGTTTCGCGCCACGGGCAAGCTCTCGTCCCACACGGTGACGGTCGTCGTGAGGTAACCGAATGACACGAGGTCATCGCCAAGCTCCTGGAGCGCGGCGTCGGCGTCGGCGGCCTTGTTCGCGGCGGCGCTATCGACGAGCGCCGACTCCTGCTTGGCGGCTTCTTCTTTGAGCAGAGTCCAGAGGCCCTTACGCTTGGCCCACCACTGCTTTCTGTATTTTTCGATGAATGCCTTGGCCTCGAGCTTGTCCATCGCGACAAAGCGCGTGACCCAGCGGTAGGCCGTTTGAAGATGATTGAGAGCGTCGAGGATCCCGGGCAGGGTCGAGGCCGGAAACCCCGTCAGGGTGCAGGTCGGCATGAAGTGGCTCCCCAGCATCGGAATGTCCCCCGGTGTCAGCGCCATGTCGGGCAGGAGCGCGTCGAGATACATCGGCGTTTCCGGAACCCGGACCGGATGGCGCGTTATCGAGATCGTGCTGTGAAGGTACGAAAGCGTCTGCTCGTCATTGAGTTCGCCGACTTCAGGGAAGACGCCTCGCAGGATGTCGCTGATTTCGGAAACCGTCTTTTCAAAGTGCTGCAGATCGCGAAGGAGCGACGCGCGCTCGTCCTTTTGGCCCTCCGGGTCGCTGTAGAAGTACCCGCCCAGGCGACTGTTCGTGTCGGCGGGAAGCCGCCATACAAAGGTCAGGTAGTAGCTCGATTCGTAGTGCGATCCCCCTTCTTGAAATGTCCTTTGCCTTTCGCAATCGACGATCCACGCCGCCGGATGCCACCAGGTCGAGGGCGGGTAATGGCTCGACTCGAAGCGTTGAGCCTCGACAAACAGGGCCCAGCCTGAGCCAAGGCGACGGAGCGCATTGTTGAGGCGCGCAATCGCGGAGACGAACTCACTGTCGAGAGAGCTCGCTAAGTCTGGCCCGCGAAACGCAATTGTCTTCTGCACGACGGCGTCCTTCTGAAGGACAACGCCGGGCGCAATGAGCGCCGCCCACGGCAGGTAGTCGGGCAGGCGGTGGGTCGGTTCTCGGTATTCGCGAAGCGAAAACATGGTCTACTCTCCAGCAGGAACAAAGGCGACGAGCGGGGGCGCTCAGGGCTCAAGGCGGCGCTGCGTCTTCACCGCCAAGAGAAAGACATCGAAGATGTATGGGTCGACCTTGGCGGCCGCGACGCAGAGAGCGTGGACGACCAACCCAACAGGCAGAATCCAAAGCTGATGGGCGCCAAAGAGGATCGAGGCGATGGCGGTCCAGAGTGTGAGCGCGACCGAGCGAGGCAAGCCCATCATCATGATGGGCTCGACGAGCGAACGGTGGACCACGACTTCGAGCCCGTCGGTCATTTGCCCGAATACCCGAGAAACGGCAGAGCCCAGGTTGCTGCCGAGAAGGTGATGGCGAGACCGAAGACAACGAAGAGGGCCTTCCTAAGCATCGAGCCGCCCTCGCTGAACGCGATCCCGATGCCGAGACACACGATGGCCGCGATGCCAATGCCCTTGGCGACCGGGCCAGTCAGCGAATCAATGAGACTTGCGAGCGGCGTCTCCCACGGCATTCCGCTCGATCCCGAAGACTGGCCGCTCGCGGCCGCGGGCCGGAGTAGGAGCCACGCGAGAAGGAGCGCCTGCGCTCCGCGAAGCGTCCGAGCATCAAAGAGAGTGGCGAGTGACAGTTTCATGTTCTTCCTTCTTTGCAAATGGGTTCGAGAGTCCACGCGCCGGCCGGAGTAAGACCGAGCACGCGATCGATGCCGGAAATGGAGCGTCCAGCCGGATGCGACTTGTCGCGCCGGATGTGGACGCAAAGGTGCACAGTCTGAGCGACGAGAGCGCGCGGCGCCGGATAGACGATTTCTTCGATGAGCTGGCAGAGCCGGTCGAGCATCGCGCGCGTATCGTTCGCGTGGATTGTCGCAAGTCCCCCCGGATGACCCGTGTTCCACGCTTTGAGGAGCTCGAGCGCGGAGCCGTCGCGCACCTCGCCGACGATGATCCGGTCGGGCCGATAGCGCATGGCGGCTTGCACGGCGTCGCGCCAGGTGTGAGCCTTGGGCTGAACGAGAATCTGAATCTTGTTGTCGGCAGCACACTGAAGCTCGGGCGTGTCCTCGATAAGAAGGACGCGGTCCTCGGTGCGCTCGGCGACCGCCTTGAGAAGGGCGTTGGCGAACGTCGTTTTCCCCGAGCCCGTACCGCCGCCGACGAGGATGTTCTGGCTGGTGTCTATGGCGAGCTCGAGGGCTGTTCGCTCGGAGCCTGTCAGAATCCCTCGCTCCTCGTAGTCGTCGAGTGAAAAGACGATGCGCGCCGGTTTTCGGAGCGCAAAGGTCGGCGCATCGACAATCGGCGGGATCGAGGCTTGAACGCGGGCGCCCCAGGGGGGCGGAAGCTTTGCCGAGAGCGAAGGGCTGGCGGACGTCAGTTCGACGGACATCTCGGAGGCGACAAGGCGAAGCAGCCTCTCGGCGTCGCCCGGCTGCATGCGAATTGGCGTCTTCGTCATTCCGACACCGACTCGGTCGATCCACACGGCGCCATCGGCGTTGAGCATGATTTCGACGACCGCGTCGTCGACAAGGAGATCGGATAGGGGTCCGAGGGCGCTTCGCAAGGCGCCTGTTCGTCGTGCTTGGCTCTCGGTGTTCGTCGACATGGTGGAGTTGCAAGAGAACGATGGCAATGGTCGAGGGCAGTTCGACACCAATATACGGACAGAGGACTACCCAACTAGAATGCGCCGCAAAGGCCACTAAGAAGGCGGCGAGCACACGCAAAATGGCGAGCTCACCGGGACACGAGGCGCAGCCGGCTCTGGGGAATCGGCCGCGTGTCAGGGCCTAATGCAGCTCCGATGCCAAGCAAATATACCGCCCGTAAGGCTCATAAGTCCTTGAAATCGCGTCGCCAGACCGGTCTCGGACAGGGCGGGTGGTCAGTTTCATACCAGGGGGGGTGGTCAATTTAATATGACCACCTCGCGCTGCCTGCCGAGCCCTGCACTATTCGAGGCGCTGCGCGCAAATGTGAAATGCCAAAATATCAATGATAGGCATTTGACAACGGAGCTCGGCGACCCCACCCTGCCGCTCGTGGGCAATACCCGTGTAGTGGCGGGTGGCGCCCGCGCGGGGCCGTCCCAAAGCGACGGCGACTAGCAAGGAGTATTGCGCATGAGCGTGTTCGGTCCAAAGTACCCTCCGCCACTTCAAGGGGTCATGAACCATGCGGAGAGGTTTTGCGAGCTCGTCGCCGAGCTCGAACTGCGCCGCCGACCACGGGCCCAAGAAGGACGCCGATGGCTTGTCCGGCGTAGGCAAGAGATCGTCACGGTCCTCGAGCTCCTGGTTGGCGACTGGGCCGAGGGCCGCATCGCTCTCGAAGAGGCGTCGCGCGATATCGACAAATACCTTGGTGAGCTTCACGCCGGGGCTCGTCGAAGCCTGGGCCTCGGGCCGGTGCTGGAGTGCTGCACCCTGGGCGATTCAGCGACGGTGATCCCCGAGGGAGCGGACGAGACCCCGATCGGCGTCCACCTTGGGCCGGCGACGGTCGGCAACGACACGCTCTTCGATCCGAGTGCTCTTCTCGGCGCGCCGCCGGGTGTGCCTCTCGACGAGCTCACGTGCGAACTCGGGCACAGAGAGCGAATCTTGGCGCGAAAGCCCAGGGAATAGGGAGGAAGCCGTGAGAGCTCTTGCCGCCCTTTCTCTCCTTATACTGACTCTGACGGGCCTCTGGGCATCGACCGAATACGTCGCTTCCGAGCTTCACTATGCTCGGGCGCTCGGTCCGCCGTGGATTGCAGCCGGCGATGCGCGTGTCTACGCGCCGTGGGCCTGGCTCGACTGGGAACATCGGTTCGGCAGTCGAGCTCCACTTCTCTTCCGCAACGCCGGCGCCCTGACGATGCTGGGGACTCTCGCGGGCGCCGCAGTCGCCGGGGTCGCGGCTCTACGCCGCAAGTCGTCTGCGCCGAGTACCGCGCACGGCAGTTCTCGCTGGGCGACGACCGCCGAGATTCGGCGCGCCGGGCTCCTGCGCGACGCGGGCGTCGTCCTCTGCCAGACGAGCGAAGCCGAGTTTCGCACGACGGTCGACAAGGCGGGAAAGACAAAGACGGAGGTTCGGCGCCTGGGGCCTCTCATCCGTCATGACGGCCCGGAGCATGTGTTCTGCTTCGCCCCCACCCGAAGCGGCAAGGGCGTGGGCCTCGTCATTCCGACGCTTCTCTCCTGGACGCAGTCGGTCCTCGTCTACGACATCAAGAAGGAGAACTGGGCTCTCACGGCCGGCTGGAGGAGCAAGTTTAGCCGTGCTTGGCGCTTCGAACCGACCGCAACCGACTCAGTGCGCTTCAATCCGCTCCTCGAGATTCGCAAGGGCCTCTCGGAAGTCAAAGACACCCAGAACGTCGCCGACATCCTCGTCGACCCGACAGGCGAGAAAGACAGCAAGGACCACTGGCAAACGACCGCCCACAGCCTGCTCTCGGGCGCGATCCTGCACGTCCTCTATGCAGAGCGTGACAAGACGCTGGCCGGGGTCGCGTCGTTTCTCTCCGACCCGTCGCGTGCGCAGGCTCAGACGCTCGAGCGGATGCTGAAGACCTCGCACTTGGGCGAGGGCCCCCATCCGGTCGTCTCTCAGGCGGCGCGCGAGATGATGAATAAGAGCGAGAACGAACTCTCGGGCGTCTTTTCGACGGCGATGTCGTGCTTGGGCCTCTACCGCGATCCGGTGGTCGCGCGAAACACCTCGGAGAGCGACTTTCGCATCACCGATCTGATGAATGCCGATGCGCCCGTGAGCCTGTACCTCGTCGTTCCTCCGAGCGACCTCGCGCGCACGAGGCCCATCATCCGCCTGATCCTCAACCAAGTCGGCAGGCGCCTGACCGAGTCGATGGAGTTCGGCGGAAAGACCGCCTACAAGCATCGCCTGCTTCTCCTGCTCGACGAGTTCCCGTCGC
>Ga0326728_10005680_pt1 | contig 34570 bp, 26 predicted proteins | sample MB3enrmetagenome_FD_207602 | JGI IMG/M metagenome (GOLD analysis project Ga0326728, IMG submission 207602) | Lab enriched peat soil microbial communities from McLean, Ithaca, NY, United States - MB31MN | ecosystem: Environmental > Terrestrial > Soil > Wetlands > Peat | place: USA: New York...
GGTCCTGCAAACCAAGAGTGGGGATTCGACTTCCCCCGCATCCACCAAAATTGGCGGTCATAGTTCAGTGGCAGAATGCGAGCTTGCCAAGTTCGAGATGTGGGTCCGATTCCCACTGACCGCTCCATGCGACGTTGGTATATAGGGTGTGCCTCGGCCTTCCAAGCCGAAGAAGCGGATTCGATTTCCGCACGTCGCTCCAAGTTCTCGGGGTGTGGCCTAGTGTTTAAGGCGCCTGGCCTGGGACCAGGAGACCGCTGGTTGAAATCCAGTCACCCCGACCAGATTGATGCGGGATTGAGGAGTGGCCCCTCAGCAGTCTCATAAGCTGCAAAGGCTGGTTCGATTCCAGCTCCCGCAACCAGTTATGCCCTCGTCGTCTAGCGGCAGGATCCCTGATTCTCGATCAGGGGACGCGGATTCGACTTCCGCCGAGGGTACGGGCGGTTAGAGGAGTTTGGAGTCCTCGTCTCCCTGTCACGGAGAAGAACGCGGGTTCAAATCCCGTACTGCCCGCCAAATTTTGTGGCCTGTTCGTCTATCGGTAGGATGGCTGATTTTCAATCAGTTGAGGTGGGTTCGACTCCCGCACAGGCTACCAAAGGAGCGCTATGCGAATCATTGACAACATTCCGGTGTGGGGAACGCAGGTTGACGAAGGCGCCTTGAGGCAAATCCGCACCTGCTACTGGATCTTCGGGCAGGCCGCGATGATGGCCGATCACCACAAGGGCTATGGTGTTCCGATCGGCGGCGTCATCGCGCACGAATACTTGATCAGCCCCTCGGGTGTCGGCTATGACATTGGCTGCGGCAACAAAGCGGTGCTGACGGATGCCGACGCACAGGACGTGCGTGCCAACATCGCCCGCATCATGGACGATGTTTGGTCAACGGTCAGTTTCGGGATCGGGCGCAAGAACCGCGAGGACGTTGACCACGAACTTTTCGAGAACGACGACGCCTGGCAGATTACCCAAGGGGCCAACACCGCGGCATGGAAACTCACCTCGCTGCGGGATATGGCTCGTGCTCAGCTTGGTACGGTTGGAAGCGGGAACCACTACGTGGACATTCTGCAGGACGAGCGGGAGCGAATTTGGGTTGGGGTTCATTTTGGTTCTCGTGGCCTTGGCCACAAGATCGCCACGCGGTTTCTGAATCGAGCCGGCGCGAAGGACGATATGGACTCGGCTCCCGTGGCGCTGGATGCTCGAACCCAGGAAGGACAGGACTATATCGCCGCGATGAAGCTGGCGGGCCGGTATGCCTACGCTGGCCGTGATTGGGTGTGCGATCGAGTGGTGAAAATTCTTGGCGCAAAAGCCCTCGACTCAGTTCACAACCATCACAATTTTGCGTGGCAGGAGACGCACGGCGGAAAGCCGCTCTGGGTAGTTCGCAAAGGCGCGACGCCGGCATTTCCTGGTCAGCGCGGATTTGTGGGCGGCACGATGGGCGAAAACTCCGTGATTCTGGAAGGAGTCGAGAATGACGACGCTTCCCTCTCTCTCTATTCAACGATCCACGGTGCCGGTCGCGTCATGGGCCGGATGGAGGCCAAGGGCAAGCGGGACAAGGCCACCGGTGAGTGGAAGCGCCAGCCGAAGGTTACCCAGGAGATGATGGACACGTGGGTGGATGAAGCCAAGGTTGAGCTGCGCGGTGGAGGAGTTGACGAGTCGCCGCACTGCTATAAGCGATTACCGGAAGTCCTGGCTGAGCACTCCGCGTCGGTGCGAGTCCTTCACACCCTCAAGCCGCTCGGTGTGGCGATGGCTGGCAAGAACGAATTCGATCCATTCAAAGACTGAGGGAGCGTCGTCCAATCGCATAGGGCGCCCGCCTTCTAAGCGGTGAATCCGGGTTGAAGTCCCGGCGCTCCTCCCAAACCTTTAAGAGGATTTATGTCCGACACTCTGGTTCTCGACACTCTGGGTTTCCCGGTGGCCTTTGTCTCCTGGCAGAGGGCTGTCAATCTGCAATGGCAGGACCGCGCCGTGGTGGTCACGGAAGATGCGAAGCGCATCCTCCGCTCACCGTCGTTCGAGATGGGGATGCCACGTGTCATAAAGCTGCGGAACCATATCAGCCGGAAGCTGCGGCTGAAGGTTCCGATGACTCGCCGTAACATCGCCATCCGCGATAACAGCTCCTGCCAGTATTGCGGCGTGGTGCTGGAAACGGCGGAGTACACCATTGACCACGTTCTGCCCAGGGCTCGCGGAGGACGATCGGTCTGGACGAATCTGGCACTGGCGTGTATCCAGTGTAACAAGCGCAAGTCGGATCGAACTCCCCAGGAAGCTGGACTCACGCTCCGGCAGAAGTCTGTAGAGCCTAACCAGTTCGACCCGAGATTCAATTTCCGGCTGCACATCCACGCGTTGCGGCCGGAATGGTCGGACTACAAGGCTTACATTTATTGGAACGTCGAGCTTGAAAGGTAATTCCCCGGTGAGCAAGCGCGGTCGTTGCGATGGTCTGAAAAGCCATAGAATCCCGTTCGACTCGGGGACCGGGGACCAACCACTCTGGCCTCGTCTAATGGTAGGACGGCTGACTTTGAATCAGCTAATCTTGGTTCGATTCCAGGGGCCAGAGCCATTCCCAGCTCGTTTAATGGTAGGACGCAAGATTCTGAATCTTGAGATTGGGGTTCGATTCCCTGGCTGGGAACCAAGGTATGATCGAATTTGTTGAGGACTTTACCGCGGCGAATTTAAAGCGCATTTCGCCGTCTCAATCGCTCAGAGAAATTCCCTTGATAGCCTGTTCCATATTGCTCCACAAGCGTGAAGGAGGTTTCGCGGCGTTGCTTAGGGCAAGGCTATCGTTGCGGCCTCCCCATTTCAGATTGACTACGTACGGCTGGCGGTGACGCTTCGGGCACGAGAAAAAACCGCCGGTCAGCAAGGCGGTGATTGCATGGCTCCCGCCCTTCTACCACCAAGTTGGGACTGGCTTACCCTCAATCTTTAAGATCGCAGCCTCGACCGTGTAGCTGACGCGGAGCTGCTGGAGGGTCTGGCGGAGGGCGGGCAGCGCGTCCTTGGCATCGGGCCCGATGTTTCCGAGCGCCGCGGCCACGCTGCGCAGAACCATCACCTGCTCGTCCTTCACGCGCAATCTCTCCGCCAGCGGGAGAACTGCCGCCCGCCCCGCCGGACCCATTGCTCCCAGGGCATCGGCGGCCGGAACGCGAATGTAGTCAACAGGATCATTCAGGGCACGAACCAACTCAGGCAGCGCCGGCGCCGCCGCCGGACCCATCGCCTCCAGGGCCACGGCGACCAGTGAGCGTACCCGGGGGCTCGAATCGGAAAGCGCTTGGCCCAAGGCCGGGACGGCCGCCGCCCCTTTCTCCCCCATTTGGGAGAGCGCCCACGCCGCCGCCGCGCGCACCCGCGGATCCGGATCGGTCAGCGTCAAAGCCACCGAACTGACCTCCCCTGCCCCCTCTTCCCCAAAGGCGCCGATGGCCCGCACCAACTCCGCGCGCTCCGCCGCCCGCGCCTGCCGGAGCCTCGACGCGTATGCCGTCACGGGTTGTCCCCGGTAGAGGGGAGTTCCGGGAGCCTGGGCAGGCATGGCTTCGGCCAGCACCGGCACAAGCTGATGCTCCACGGGCGGTTCGAACTCGCCCGCGTTCGCCGGAAGCTTCTCCAGGATGACGTCCTCCACTCCAAAATTGTAGCCGGCCGAGCGCGCGTCCCGCCCCACGCAAACGAAGCTGAGGGTGTGCCTTCCCTTCTCCAACTCGAACCAGCCGAGCGGCCGATCAACGGCCACGTAGACTTCCCCCAAATAGCTGTGAAAGACCTCCGGACCGGGGAACGGGATTTCCGAAGTTGCCGGCTGGCGTTTGTCCAGGTTCGTGGCCTCGCCATCCAGCAACGCCACGTAGTCGCCGTAATCCGGGGCCTGCGCCGTGCGCGCCACAATCTCGTAGCGGCCGCTATCCGCAATGTCGAGGGGAATGTTGATGCGGGCTCCTTTCCCTTCCGCCTCCAGGAAGAGCAGGTCCTTCCCCCAGTCCACGCCCCATTGCACCGCGGCCTTCCCTTTCTCCGTCGTCACCTCTTTGATCGAATCTTCCACCGCAATCTGCCGCGCGTTACCCAGGGGTAGGCGTTCCTCTCCGTAGGGTGGCTCGGGCAGTCCCTGGTTCACACCATCCTGGTACCAGAAGGCAACACTGGAGAAATAATCCGGGCGCTCCTCGAAGCCGGAGCGCACGCTGCCGTCGGCATTGGCCGTCCAGCCGTAATGCTCGATCCCCGCCCACAATGACTGGGTGAACGGTATGGGATCGGGCACGTGCCAGCGGTATCCTGTCAGCCGCGAGCCTACCCGCTCCCCTTCCGCCGTGGGCGTGCCCGTCCAGGGGCCGTAGGAAATCCGCAGCCCCCAGGCGTCGTTGAAGTAATCTTCCGATCCTGTGCCGTAAAGCTGCGGATGCGTCGCGCCGTCGACGTAGAAGAGGTCGTCGCCCTCGCCAAACCAGGAAACCTGCGCCTGAATGATATTCAGCACGGTGCCCACGTAATGGCCTTTGCCCCGGATGTTGAGAAACGCATAGTTCCGGCCCGCCACGGCGGGACGCTCCTGCCGGTAATAGGCGTGGAAATAGCCGAGGCCAGCCGGCAGCGAGGCATAGCGGCGAAAATCCACATGGTAATAGTAGGAATACACGTAGCGATTGCCCTCGTTGGTAACCGTGATCTTGCACGACTTCCGGTAGGGCATCGGCCAGTAGCTGTTGCGTGCCCGTCCAAAAGAACTGTCGCGGATCATGATGGAGTCCAGATCGCGTTCGTAACCGTGCCCCACCCCGAAAAAGTCGCCCAAGGGAGCGTCAACACTGGGGGTCTTTTCTCCATCGTAGTAGACGCGCAGCCGCAGCAGGCGCGGCCAGGCATATTCGTTGTCAGCCACCGTCACCCAGATGTGCGTGACCATTCCAGGACCCTCCAGGTTGGCCATCACCAGGGTTTCACCCGGCATGATTCTTTTGCTGTCGTCATTACTGAAAACGTAACGGTTGTCGCTGGAGACGCGGCCCGCAGTGTAGTCCTTCAAGCGCGCCAACCCCAAGGAATCCAGTAGATCATTATCCGGCGCTCGCGCCGCCGCCATTTCGGATACAAGCATTAGCAAAGCCATCAACAGTATTCGCATAGGAGTCCTCACATTTAACTTCGCTCATCTATCGATTGACGCTTTTAGCACATTGAATTGCATATTCGGAACGGGGCGGGGGAGGGCCGTTGTCGCCCGATGATGACAGGCGCGCAATGGGCTCGATCACTTTGGACAACACAATTTAGGGCTTGAAGCTCAAGGCGTGAGACTTGAAGCTATCCATCTTGCTCGTTCAGTGCCCTTCCTTACGGCTCAATTGTTATGCGAACCGTCCAAATCAGGTAATTGACGCCTTGGTTTCGATGGGGCTTGTCCCCAGCCATTATTCCGTCAGCACCCCTAGTGTCCAGTGGACGCTACGGTCTTGGGCGTTGACGAAAAGTATTTCAAGTAGGGAACCACTGGGGTAACCCGGAAGTACAACTTCTCACTGGCGTCAACGAGCGGCACTGCCTTCCGGGCGGTGAAGGAAATCGTCCCATCCCAGGCATTGACCTGGATACGTGAACCCAGGGGCAGCGCGGCGATCTGGTCCATTTTCCCGGGGCTCAACGGGGGAGCGCTGCTGGTCAATGCTTCCATGCGGATCATTTTCCTCTTGCCGTCGGTCAGCCCATTGCCCAAGTTCGGCCCGAACAGGCAGGGAACGTGCGGCGCGGCGACCGCGGCCGCCCGCAGAAACAGGCCAGCTTGGCCCATTTGGTCTTTGTAAGGCGAATTCTTGAGGAGCTCAATCCCTCGGTCGTCGGCCAAAGCTTCAACTCTTGGATCCCGGGCCACGTCCAACTTGGCGAGCAATTCCTTATCGGAAATTTGCATACGGTTGTTGAAAGAGTACTTGGCATCCAGCTTTAGCCCCGAAGCGACTTGCGCGAGTTCATGAGCCAAAATCGTGGCCAGACTTGGCTCATCGGGCAAGACATCGATGAGACCCCGGCTGAGGACAATCGTATACGCCAGGCTGAACGATTCCAAAGTCGACGTCAACATGACGCGGCAGTGGACGGGGGGCAAGTTATCGAGATGGTTGCTCACTACCAGGTTGTTGACCACCGTTTCCAGCACTTTATCCACGGGCCCCGGCGCCGCAATGAATCGCGCCTTTTCCAGCCGGTCAAGCACATTCTGTTCGGCATCCATGGTTATCTGTCGTTGGCTCTGCACGGGGGACAGGTCCGAGGCAGCATCAGTGCTATCACGGACGGGCACAGGGGCATCCACCAGAATATTGGTCCAGTCCTGCTGCGGATGACGGACGGTGAGGTCATAGCCCCACAACCGGGTTTCTGCCTTGTAGCGGAGGTGCTTGCGGAAGTCCGATACCTGGCTGTAAATGTAGACGGGCAGCCACACTCCGGGTTGAAGATTCTCGCGCCAGCAATCAAAGGGGGTGAAATAATCCCATCGCCGAGGATTGAGCCGCGTGCCGTTCAAGCGAACAATCGCGTAGTCATGATCTTCAACCCAGATCCGTCCTTCGAAGGCTCCTGCGGCTTTGGGGTTGCGGGGATGGACATCAATGGCCAGGCAGCGGACATCACCGAAGTATTCCCAACGGACAGGGTCGAAGGTGTAGTGCTGCCGATCGAAGTTATTCTCGTCCACCACCAGAGCTTCCACCGCGAATTGATCTATGGGGACGCGCTCCTGTGACATCCCGGGAAGACGACGCAACCACTCGGCCTTGGTGTCAGGAAGGAAGGATTCTTCCTCCGGTTTATTGTCGGTCTTCTTGCCGAATTTCAACCCGCCCAAAAAGTAATCATCGCTCATGGCAACTTCGCCGATTGCAGGATCCGGCCTATAGTACTGAAGGTACGTCTCGACGCGAGGAGAGAATTCACGTATTTTCGTGCTCATTTGCAACTCATTGGCGATGATGCGATCGACAATGCTGGTGATTTGCGAAGGTTCCGACGGCTCGGTGGCTAGGGGGGGCTTTGGCCGATCGCGCCCCGCTAAGGGCAAAAGCATCGGAGTGGCAAGTACCACGACTGGAAGTAACCAGGCAGTGCGTCGCACGCGAATACTCGGCATGTCTTCCCTCCAACTAACTAGATTGGTCCGCCAGCCGGAACTGGATGCGCAAGGTGGCCGGAAAATCCGCCGGCTTGCCGTCGCGCAGGGCGGGTTTGAAACGAATCCGTGTGGCAGCTTGTTCCGCCGCCATGTCGAGCCCGTGCCCCAGAGGTCTGACCACGCCGGTGACGCTTATCGCCCCGTTGGCCTGGAAAACCACGGATAGCACAACTTCCCCTTGAATTTTCAACCGGCGTGCCTCCTCCGTGTAGACCGGAGAAGGCTTGAAAAGTATTTCGACGGGCTGGAACACCGCAGGCGCCGGTGCATGAGAATGTTCCGCCGGAGTTGGCGCGATTTGGCGTGCCTGCTCAAATCCCCCCACGGCCACCTTGGACTCAACAGTTCCGTCGGCTCGGGAACCCGGTCCCTTGTCCGCTACAACGCTGCCGAAGCCGGCACCGACCACCACTCCCTGAACACCGTGACCTCCCCCTGTCCCGTTCCCCACACCGGAGCCATCCGGAAGCCCGAAGGATCCCAACTTTGGGACGTTGCCTGGACTGTCACCTTGCGCTTTGCCCGGTAGTGCTTGCGGACTCCCAAACCCTCCCGTCTGCACTTGTGCCACAGGGCGCTTGGTTGTGACCTTTTCCTCTGCGTCACCAAAAAGACCGGTGCGAACGACCACCGGCTCCTTCAGTTGGGGAGGCGGGCTGGGTTGGACAACCGGCGGAGGCGGCAAGGGGACGGGAAGGGGTATCGTCGGCTGAATCTTGGGAACCTTGAGTTCGGCCAGAGGGGGGGCAACGAGTTTAGGGGAATCTGGTGTTTGCAGTTTCGGGATAACCACTCTCGCCACCTTGCGCGCTGGCTGCGCCACCGGCGGGTCCGGCGGCGTCAATTCTGGAAGCCATACCAGAGCGTAATGCTTGGCTAATGGCAACTCTTGAGGGATCAGGACGCCAAGGAATATTGCCACGACAATGACCAGAGCTTGGGCAAGGGCGCCGCACACCAACGCGCCAGCACGACGCTTGCGCGCCGCAGCAGAAACTTCCAATGTGCTAAACATTGTCAGAGACAATCGCCCCCTCTGTATGTAAAAACCGGAACCCCCATTTTCAGTTTACGCTTTAAAGCTAGTATACACCCAAGCTTCCCTGAATTCAATGGCCAGCCGAGTATTTAGTATCGGGTGATTCCCGCACCCACAACGCGCCCTCGATGGGGCATGAACTCGCCGCCGATCACGCCAGGTGAGGCGCAGGAGCATTTGCCTTCACCCAAAGCAGCAATTGGCACATTCTCTCATGATGCGAGCCCACCCAGTAAACACGCTGGCAGCACGGGCAAACGTGAAAGACGTCCTTGTCCATTAGCTTGGGCGGCAAACGCTCTGATACGAATTCCCGGCTCGCTTCCTCGAGGATGGTATTGCAGGCCAGGCAGCGGGTGAAGGGTCGCATGGAACCGGTGAGGTCAAACCGCTTGACCACCTCGAGCAACTGCTGTTTCGGCTCGGTGGAGCGGACCCAATAGCCACGATCCACAGCAGTTCGCATCAGGAGATAACGATCCCGAGTCAGCAACACTCTTCCTTCGCGCGCCACGATGCTCGCCAGTTCAGCATCAGAGGCCTGGTTGCCGTAGAGCGCATCGAACCCCGCCATGCGCAGATAGGCAGCCAGCCGTCCGACGTGTACGTCCAGCAGGAATCGCAGTGCGCGCAGGGGGGCCGGGCGTACGCGCGAGACCGACGCGATGTCCAAAGACTCGAAGACGGGATACACGCTCACCCGGTCTCTATCACGGACCGGATAAGAGAAGTCGACCGGATGGCCGTTGACCAGCACGAGGTCCACTTCGGTGTGCGGCACGCCGAAACTCTCGATGAAGTCCTTCACTGAACCGCTCACACTAAAATCACGCGTGAGTTCCTTTCCCCGTTTCTCCTCAGGGAGAAAATCGTTCAGTTCGGCATAGAAGCGGAACCGCGCCGCGCTCACCAGGTTACAGAGCCTCCGCGTGGGTACTGCCCACCTCATATCGTCACGCAGCCTTGGACGGACAAACTTCCGCCCCATCACAGCGCCGACCCTTCCATGGTCACCCAATCCTGCGGGGCGGGCTAGGAGGCGCGCGTGCCGCAGGTTTTCCTCATCCCTTGATCCCGCCCCGGCGAAAAGTCTTGATCGACGCCGAGCCTGAACCGTTCAACCACCTAGGCTGCTGCTGACTGATCAAGCTTGGATGCCATTACGTCGACAAGCTCTCCCACCGCGGCAGCGCTCTTTTGCAGCGCCGCATTCTCCTCCTCGGTGAGCTTGGCTTCGAAGATTTTCTCGATTCCTCCTGCTCCGAGCTTCACGGGCACGCCGACGAAAAGATTGTGGACCCCGTACTCGCCTTCCAGGAAGGCAGAGCAGGGGAGCACCCGCTTTCGGTCATTGAGAATCGAATCAACCATCTCGACCACGGCTGCCGACGGAGCATAGTACGCACTGCCGGATTTAAGATATTTGACGATCTCCGCGCCTCCATCGCGTGTACGTTTCACGAGGCTTTGAATCGTCGCCGTGTCCAGCAAGTCGGTAAGGGGTATCCCGGCTACGCTTGTATACCGCACCAAAGGCACCATGGTGTCGCCATGGCCACCCAGGACGAAGGCCGTGACGTCTTTTATGGATACATCCAGCTTCTGAGCCACAAAGGTGCGGAAGCGAGCTGTATCCAGGATGCCGGCCATTCCGATCACCCGGTTCTTGGGAAAGCCACTGACCCGGTACGCCACGTGACACATGGCGTCGAGGGGATTGGTGACCACAATCAGAATGCAGTGGGGAGAATACTTGATGGTGTTCTCCACGGAGTTTTTGACGATGTCATAGTTGGCCCACAGTAGATCATCCCGGCTCATCCCCGGCTTGCGGGGGAAGCCGGCCGTCAGCACCACAATGTCGGAGTTGGCGGTCGGCGCATAGTCGTTGCTCCCGGTGATGTGGACGTCGACACCCGCCACGGGGCCGGCCTCCAGGATGTCCAACGCTTTGCCTTGTGGGATACCCTCGAGAATATCGACCACCACGACGTCTGCCAACCCTTGGTCCGCCAGACGTAGGGCGCAGCTAGCGCCCACGTTTCCTGCTCCCACAACTGTAACTTTTTTCCTCATTGAAGCCTCCTTCCTGTCCTTCCATCGAAGACTGCCCACTTAAGATTTTGTGTTTACCTCCTCCCCCGGCCCCTGGGTCGGCCGTGGAGGACTAAGATCATTCCTCCCGGGCATGGGCCCCCCCGCGAGTTGGCCCGCGGAGGGGTTCATGCCAGAAGGAAAGTGCCGCCTATGCGGCCGCAGGAAATTCCTTGAGCCCGCGTTGCTCGATCGGAACGAAATTGCGCAGGTCGTGACCGGTGAAGACCTGTCGCGGACGCGCAATCTTCTGCTCGGAGTCGCAGAGCATTTCCTGCCATTGCGCCAACCACCCCGCCGTGCGCGGAATGGCGAACAACACCGTGAACATTTCCGGTTTGAACCCCATCGCCTGGTAAATGATGCCGGAATAGAAATCCACGTTGGGGTAGAGCTTGCGTTTGATGAAGTAATCGTCCTGGAGGGCAATACGTTCCAGCTCCAGAGCGATTTCGAGTTTGGGATTCTTTCCGGTGACTTCGAAGACTTGGTCGGCGGCCTGCTTGATAATGCGGGCGCGGGGGTCGTAATTCTTGTAGATGCGGTGGCCGAAGCCCATCAGCTTGACCTGGCCGGCCTTCACGCGCTCGATGTAAGCGGGGATGTTTTGCTTCGCGCCGATTTCGTCGAGCATCTTGAGGACCTCTTCGTTGGCGCCGCCGTGTAAGGGGCCGGAGAGCGCGGCGGCAGCCGCGGCCACGCTGACAAAGGGATCGGCTTGGGAACTGCCCACCGCCCGCATGGCGTTGGCGCTGCAGTTTTGTTCGTGATCGGCGTGTAGGATGAACAGGATATCGAGGGCGCGCGCCAGGACGCTATTGGCTTGGTATTTGGGCTCAACCATCTTCCACAGCATGTTCAGGAAATTCTCGGAATAGCTGAGGTCGTTGTCGGGATAAACATAGGGGAAACCGAGGCTGTGGCGGTACGTGTAGGCGGCGATGGTCGGCACTTTGCCAATCAGGCGATGGATTTGCAGCTTGCGCACCTCGGGGTCATGCACATTCTTGGCTTCCGGGTAAACCGTGGAGAGCGCCGCCACGGTGCTGATGAACATCCCCATGGGATGGGCGTTGTAACGAAAACCCTCCAGGAATTTCTTGGTCGTCTCGTGCAGCATGGTGTGATGGGTAATGTTGGTGACGAACCCTTTCAATTCCGCCGCCGTGGGCAGCTCGCCGTTCAGCACTAGATAGGCAACTTCCAGAAAGCTGCATTTCTCCGCGAGTTGGTCGATGGGATAGCCCCGATACCGCAGGATTCCCTTGTCGCCATCGATGAAGGTGATGGAACTCTGGCACGATGCGGTGTTCATGAACGCCGGATCATAAGTCATTAACCCAAAATCTTCGGGCCCCGTTTTGATCTTCCGCAGGTCCATGGCTCGGATGGTTCCATTGTTGATAGGGATTTCATAGGTCTTCCCCGTGCGTTTGTCGAGGATACTCAATACTTCATTTTCCATGACTTTTCCTCCTTTGTGAGACGGATTCTCGACCGCCCACCATACTTGCGAGTTCGGCGCAGGCGAGCGGTGTTGGCTAGATAAGAATATTTTCCCCCGCCAGCGCCGCTTGGGGCGCCGGGGGGACCTCGCGCAGTTCACTCCTCTTCACTTCTTTGAGGATGCGTTTCTGCCGTAGTTTATCCCTGGCTAGAAGCTGGTTTTTCTGCTGAAGGTATTGTGTAGGAACTCTGCTGGCGTGATCCGAGTAAGGTTCACAGGCGTTCACCTCGGCTCGGATGCCGATGGAATAAACCTCGGGGGTATTCAGTTCCTGGGGAGCCATCTGCGTTCTCCCCTTCCGAGGCCCCGAAGAAATACCTCTAACCTCGGAGCCACTCGACCCGCAGAATGTACCTCTTGAAAACGGCGTCGTCAAGCGGATTGTAGAGATGTATCACCAATGTTGACGGCCGGCGTCCGGGTCGGAGGTGTTTACAGCGAATTCATAAAAACCAGGTAGGAGTTTCCCCAGAGATTGGTCGGAATCGAGCCGCGCAGGCGGCTGGTGATGACAATATGGAAGCCGGGCGCGGCGGAGGCGATACGCGCTTGCAGGTCCGCCATGGATGCGGCTGACCCCGTCTGGGGTTCGACCAGCGCCAGGGTTTCGAGCACCGGGTAGATGATCTCTCCGGCGGGCGCCATGGGGGTCTCGAATCCCTCGGCGATGAATTGCATTTGCGCGTCGATTTCGTAGAAGTGCCACGCCAGGCAGGCGCAGAAGTCGACTCCCTTTTCGAACTGCGCGAGCGTTTTCTCGTCGGTCGAGGCCAGGCTCGAGTCAAAAACCAGCACCAGCCGCCGCTCATCCTCGCGCGTGAACTCCCGCACTTTGAGTTGCTGGGCTTTGGCCGTGGCTTTCCAATCCACATGGCGGGCGGTGTCGGATTCCTGGTAGTCACGGATGGCGTACAGGTCGTGGCCGCGGCCCTTGAGCAGGCTTTCGATGTCACCGCCGATCAACGGCAGGATTTCGTAAAACTCTTCCGTGGGCTGCACGGTGGGTAGCACCAGGATTTCCTGCTTGCTCGCCACTTCATGCGCTTTCAACAGGAGGCCGAAGGGGAATTTGGTGCTGACGCGAAATCCTTCCTGGGTATAACGCCCGCGGCGAGGAAAGGTGAGTTCCACGTGCTGGGTCACGGAGGAGCGGTGCGGAATGTAGGGGACGTAGACGGGAGCGTCCAGAATCTGGCGCGGCGCCGCCAAGGCAGCCCCTTTGCGCTTTCCTTTCCGGGGGTCGCGGGCCGACAGGGTGAGGGAAAAGGAAGGGAAAACCCACTTCAGGTTCTGAACGGTCAGGCGCGAAATCAAAGGCTGCTCCGCGAACACATGCTCCGGCAGGGCAAAATCCAGTTCCAGTTGCGAGAGCACAATGGCGGAAAGAATTCCCGACAGCAGAATTGCCGCCAGGAGATTGGCCAGAATGATGAAGAGAAGATTGTTGCCGGTGTTGAGCGCGGCGATGGCCAGGACCATGATGATCATAAAATAAACCACGCCCTCGCGCGTAAACTCGTAATCCACCCGCATCACCCACCGCTCGAGGGCGGTGCGCTTGGCGAGGTAGGGAACGATCTTGATGGCGACAATCGCGGCAAGGAGCAACGCGAGCGATGCCGCCGCCATCGCCCCCTCCACGTGCCCCGTTTCCCGCAAGGCCGTCGAATAGAGCGCCAGAAAGAAAGCCATGCCCAGGCCAAAAAGAGCCAGCCAGAAACGCCGCCAGCCGGCCCGGTCAATATGCGTCATCTGATAGCGGGCCATGGTCCAAAGGCCGCGCCACAGGCCTCCGCCCGTAGGTTGGGTGAGTGTCGCCATGCGGGTTCATTGTAACTCAGGCGGGAGAAGAGCAGTAAGCAGTAAGCAGTTGGCAGTAGGCAGAAGGCGGAAGGCAGCAAACCAAGGGGGTGGAATTAGAGTCTGATTAGGATCTGTTCAATTCCAGATTCTGCTCTAAGCTTCTTAAGTTTTCTGCCGATAATAGAATTTAGGATTGTGCGGAGTCTGTTGCGACCACGAGTACCCGCGCGCGTGGCCAAATTGCACCTGGGCGGGAAGCAGGGAGTTGGTATGTATCAAGGGTTAGGAGCGCCAATCGAGATCCTGTTGGTGGAAGACAACCCAGGCGACGTGCGGCTGACCATGGAAGCCCTCGGCGATGCCAAGGTCAGCCACCATTTGACCGTGGCGCCCGATGGAGTGGAAGCGCTGGCCATGGTGCGGGGCAACCCTCCGCACACCGGAGCTGGCCATTTTGATCTGATTCTGCTGGACCTCAACCTCCCCAGGAAAAATGGCAGCGAACTTTTGGCGGATCTCAAGAGTGACCCCGTGCTCAAACGTATTCCGGTCATCGTTCTCACCTCCTCGAAGGCGGAAGCGGACATCCGCAAGACTTATGACCTTCATGCCAACTGCTACATCACGAAACCGATCGGGTTCGAGCAATTCACGCATGTGGTCAGGTCAATCAAAGATTTCTGGCTGTCGGTGGTAACCCTCCCGGGAGGCAAGACCCATGATCAATAGCTCCATCCGAACGCTCGTTATTGAGGACAACCCGGCGGATGCCCGGGCACTAAGCGAAACCTTGGCGGAGGTTCCGGAAGCACCCTTCGAACTGGAGTGGGTTGATGGACTGGGCAAAGGGTTGCAGAAACTCGAGTCCGGACTGGTGGATTTGGTGCTGCTGGATCTCTGCCTGCCCGAAAGCCGAGGCCTGGCCACCTTTGCCATAACCCATGAGTGCGCCCCCGCCGTTCCCATCATCGTATTGACGGGTTTGGATGATCGCGAACTGGGCTTGAAGGCCGTCCGCGACGGGGCGCAAGACTATCTGGTGAAGTGGCAATTTGAGGGTCCCACTCTGGTGCGCTCGATGCAGCACGCCTTGGTCAGGCATCGTATTCAGGGAGACACGGAAGGGAGCTTCTGGAAAGACCCCCTCACGGGTCTGTGCAACCGCCAGGGTTTTCTGGTGCTGGGCGAACAGTTCCTGCGGTTTGCGGATAAGACCGGTCGCCCGTTGGCCTTGGTTTGCGCCGATGTGGATGGGCTGGAGAAGATCAACCAGAAGTTTGGGCTTAAGGAGGGCGATGCAGCGTTGCAACGCGTCGCCGGGGCGCTGAGCGAAGCCTTTAAGCAATCCAACCTTATCGCTCGGGTGGGCGGGGATGAATTCGTCTCCATGTGCCTCGGCTCCTCCGGTTGGCCCGGGTGGGATTTCAAGACGTTGTTCGAGCAGGCTGTGCGGCCCCATTCCCCGGAGGACCGTCGGCCGTATTCCTTGACCGTAACCTGGGGACTGTCCATCTACGACCCGGCCAAGCCGCACGCCTTGGCCGACTTGCTCAAACGCGCCGAAGCTCAAGGGCGAAGTAATCCCATGGGCCCCGCCGCGGCGTGAGGAGAAACCAGACCTGGATCTCCCTGCCCGCCGCAGTTCAGGCGGAAACTGCTCACGTGCTTGGAGTGATGCCATGAAGGCGCCCCACCGGACCTTGCTTTCCTTTCTTTACGCCGCCAAACCCTTAACCCAGAAGGGGATCGGTCGTCCAGGGATTCGCGCCAAGGAAGCCGTGGCTTACCTCCTGGCTTTTGCACTGGCGGTCGTCATTGTGGGGGGGTTCCTAAGCTGGCACATCGCCAGCCTGTATCAGCAAGCAATGGCCAACTGGCGGGCTCGGGTATCCAGTATTGCCGATGATCGGGCGCAAAGCGTCTCGGACTGGGTAATCGAGCGTCAGGCCGATGCGCAAGTCTTTGCCACTCACCCCTCGGTCCGCGCCGCCTTGCGGGCTTATGACGATGCCGGTCAACTCTCCCATCACCCTCCTGGCAGCCTGCCGGAATTAACGGGTGCTGGCCTGATTCCAGGGGTAGCGCCGGGCTTCCGCCCGGCGCCTGCCGCCCTCAAGGGCGGCGCTGTGTTCAAACCAGGACAGCACCAATTGACGGCAGTTATGGACGAAATGGTGAAGTTGTACTCCTACGCCGGGGTCTATGTTCTGGATCGCAACGCCCAGGTGGTGGCGCAGTCCAGCCGGTCCATGGCCTTGAACCCCTTGTTTTCTGAAACCTGCCGAGCCGTGTCCCGCTCGGGAGCCACGGGAATCGCTGTGGTCGGTGACGCGCCAAGCCGGAGCCTGATAGGTTTCGGCGCTCCCGTGTCCCCCGCCCCGGGTACGACCGATGCGGGCCCCCCAACAGGCCCAATGCTGGGGATGGTGCTGGTGGTTTCCGATGCGTCGCAAACCCTGTTTCCCCTGGTGACGCGGGATGTGCTTCCAACTCGGACCGGCGAGACAATTCTCATCCGCCGCGAGGGGAACGACATGGTCTTTTTCTCTCCCCTGCGCCACATTCCACCCGGGTCTCCGTACCTGCGATTGCCATTTTCAAGCTCTGCCGTTCCCGCGCGCCTTGCTTTGGGCGGCCATGAGACCTTTGTGGAACACAACGACTACCGGGGGGTCCCGGTGCTGGCGGTGACGCAGCACATTCCGCTGGCCGGTTGGGGGCTGGTCCGTAAAATCGATCGAGCGGAAGCGTTACAGGATTATCACCGGATGGCCATGGTGGAAGGGGTGGCAGGGGGCCTTTTGATCATCCTCCTGGGTGGTCTTTTGATGTTTCATCGCCGCGTGGTGCTAACGCGCATACTGGAAGGGGCGGGCGAAGCTCGGGCCCTCCTGGCGGCGATCGTGGAATCTTCCGAGGACGCCATTATCGGTAAGCGCCTGGACGGCACGATTGTCAGTTGGAACCACGGCGCCGAGCGGCTTTACGGCTACCAGGCCCAGGAAGTGATGGGCCGGTCCATCGCGCTTCTGGTGCCCGCGGACCTCCTTGACGAATTGCCGGTGATCCTGAAAAAGACCAAGCAAGGAGAATTGGTTGCGCATTACGAGACGGAGCGGGTGAGGAAGGGCGGCACGCGCGTCTCCGTATCACTCACCGTCTCCCCGCTCAAGAACGCGGCCGGCGCCATTGTGGGGGCGTCGTCCATTGCCCGCGACATCACCGCGCGCAAGCGGGCGGAAGAGCATCTGGTGCAGATGGAGAGCAGGTACCGCGGGCTGCTGGAAGCGGCCCCGGATGCGATGGTGGTGGTGAACCAGGGAGGAGAAATCGTTCTCCTGAATCTTCAGGCGGAGAAACAGTTCGGATACCACCGCGATGAGCTTGTCGGGAAGCATGTGAAGAGCATCATTCCCCAGGGTTTTGCGGAACGGCTGGTGGCGGACGCTCTGCGCTCCGTGGAAGACGCGCTGGCGCAGCAGATCGGAACCGGGATTGAACTCACGGGGCGGCGGAAGGATGGAAGCGATTTTCCCCTCGAGATCATGCTGAGCCCGCTGCAAAGCCCCGAGGGAATCCTGGTGACGGCCGCGGTCCGCGACATCAGCGCGCGCAAGCGGGCGGAAGAGCATCTGGTGCAGATGGAGAGCAGGTACCGCGGGCTGCTGGAAGCCGCGCCGGATGCGATAGTGGTGGTGAACCAGGGGGGAGAAATCGTTCTCCTGAACCTTCAGGCGGAGAAACAGTTCGGATACCGCCGCGATGAACTGGTCGGGAAGCATGTGAAGAGCATCATTCCCCAGGGTTTCGCGGAACGGCTGGTGGCGGACGCCCTGCGTTCCGTGGAAGACGCGCTGGCGCAGGAAATCGGTTCGGGGATTGAGCTGATTGGGCGGCGGAAGGATGGAAGCGATTTTCCCATCGAGATCATGTTGAGTCCGCTGCAAAGCGCCGAGGGAATCCTGGTGACGGCCGCGGTCCGCGACATCACCAAACGCCAGCGGGCGGAAGAGGAAATCCAGAAACTGAACGAGCGACTCGAGCAACGGGTCGCCGAGCGCACGGCGGAACTCGAGGCCGCGAATAAGGAACTGGAAGCCTTCACCTATTCCGTCTCGCACGACCTGCGCGCGCCGCTTCGGCATGTGAACGGGTTTTCCAAGCTGCTCGTCGAAGAGCATCTTGCCGAGCTGTCCCCCGGTGCCCGGGAATACGTCGCGACGATTCGCGACTCGGTCCTCAATATGGGCATGTTGATTGATGACTTGCTCAATCTCGCGCGTCTGGGGCGAAAGCAACTGAGCACGCAGGTGACGGGATTGAACCCTCTCGCGGAAGAGGTCAGAGCGGATTTGAACCGCGCCAATCCCGATCGCTTGATCGAGTGGAAGTTTGAGACGCTGCCCTTCGTCGAGTGCGATCCCGGGTTGATGAAACAGGTCTTTGTCAATCTGCTTTCCAACGCCGTCAAATTTACTCGCCCGCGCCAACCCGCCGTCATTGAGGTGGGAGTGACCTCTCATAATGGCGCGCGCGCCGTCTTTGTCCGCGACAACGGCGTGGGTTTCAGCATGAAGTACGCCAACAAACTCTTTGGGGTGTTTCAGCGCCTCCACCGGAGCGAAGACTTTGAGGGGACGGGCGTCGGCCTGGCTACGGTCCAGCGCATCATTCACAAACACGGAGGGCGCGTTTGGGCGGAGGCGGAACTCGATAAGGGCGCGACCTTCTATTTCACTTTGGGATCGTCGGACGATCCCGCTTGATTTAGAGGCGGCTTTACGCCGCCATTGGGCGAGGTAAACTCGCCGCCACTTCTTCACCGTGGGATCGTCGGACGATCCCGCTTGATGTAGAGGCGGCTTTACGCCGCCATTTGGCGGGGTAAACTCGCCGCTACAAGAAGACCAACTGACCCGGGAGGTAACCCATGATCCAAGAAGATCCGCAAATTCTCCTCATCGAAGACAATCCCAAGGATGTCAAACTGACTGTGCATGCTTTGCGTGAGGAAAACCTCGCCAACGCGATTCAAGTGGCGCGTGACGGAGAAGAAGCGCTCGACTTCCTTTTCTGCCGGGGCGAATTCACCAGCCGGAGCTTCGACCATCCACCCCGCCTGGTGCTTCTGGACATAAAACTTCCCAAAGTAGATGGCCTGGAAGTCCTGCGCGCGGTGAAAGGCGACCCGCGCACCAAAGCGATCCCGGTGGTGGTGCTCACCTCCTCGCGCGAAGAAAGTGATTTGGTGGAGAGCTACAAGCTCGGCGTCAACGCCTATACCCAGAAGCCCGTGGATTTCGATGCCTTCCGCCAAGCAGTGAAGCAATTGGGGCTTTTCTGGCTGGTGGTCAATGCGCCCCCACCCCCTACGGCTTTTCGCCCTTGAAAGGGTCATGACGGTGGGCCTAGGGAGCGAAGTTTTGGAGGAGCGAAGTTTTGGAGTGCGGCAGCTCGCTGCCGCTTTCCCTCGCCGCGACTAGTCGCGGCGATTTACTCACCACTGACGAGTCAGCGGTGGAAAAAGCGGGAGCGAGTTGCCGCACTCCGAAGATTCGCTCCGCACTTTGGCCAAGTGTTCGAAGGTGAGGCGCACCATGGATGAAACAAAAACGGACGGCACAACCGTTTCTTCGCCCGCCCTGCGGGTGCTCATCTTGGAAGATAGCCCGCGTGACGCGAAACTCACGGCGAGCGTGCTCGAGGGCGGGGGGGTGAGGGTTCAGTTCGAGGTCACGGACTCGGGGGAATTCTTCCGCAAGAGCCTGGAAAAAGCTGAGTACGATGTGGTTCTGGCCGATTTCAACCTCCGCAATTGGACCGCGTTCGACGCCCTGGATATCCTGAAGCGATCGGGAAAAGACATTCCCCTCCTTGTCGTGACCGGTTCTCTGGGCGACGAAGCGGCGGTGGAATGCATCAAGCAGGGCGCGGCGGACTTTGTTCTAAAGGACCGGCCGGCGCGACTGCCGACGGCGGTCCAGCGGGCGCTGGAAGAGAAACGCCTCCGCACCGAAAACCAGCGGGCTTTCGAATCCATCTCGCGACTGGCCACGATTGTGGAGTCGTCCGATGACGCCATCATTGGCACTACCTTGGAAGGCGTGACCACGAGCTGGAACATTGGCGCAGAGAAGCTCTATGGCTATTCTGCCACGGAGGTTTTGGGCCAACCTATTTCCGTCCTAGTCCCGCCCGGCCGGTCCGAGGAGGTGGCGAAGATCCTCGCGGGTCTCGGGAATGGCGCGCGCATTGAGCAATTTGAGACGGTACGAGTTCGCAGAGATGGGAGCCTTGTAAATGTTTCGTTGAGTATGTTCCCGCTCACTGACTCCCGTGGAGAGGTGACCGGCGCCGCCTCGATTGCCCGCGACATCACCGAGCGCCAGCGGATGGAAGAGGCGTTGCGGGCTTCGGAAATTCAATTTCGCCGGCTCTTTGAGACCGCGAAGGATGGGATTCTGATCCTCGACGCCGACACGGGAGAGATAAAGGATGTCAACCCGTTCTTGAGCGATCTCCTGGACTTCCCGCGAGCCGACCTGCTGGGAAAGAAGCTCTGGGAAATCGGTCCTTTGCAGGATGCCCTTTTGAGCAAGACAAGCTTTGAGGACTTGCAGAGCAAAGGATACGTCCGGTATGAACATCTGCCCCTGGAAACCCGCAACGGGAAACGTATTGAGGTGGAATTTGTCAGTAATGTTTACAACGTTAACCAGCTCAAAGTAATCCAATGCAACATCCGTGATATCACCGAGCGCAAGCGGGCGCAGGAGGCACTCGAAAAACGAACCCGGGAGTTGGCGCATTCCCGGGAAGCCCTGGAACGAAAGGCCCAGGAATTGACCCGCTCCAACGCCGAGCTGCAACAGTTCGCCTATGTGGCTTCGCACGATCTTCAGGAACCCCTGCGCACCATGGCCAGCTTCGCACAACTCCTCCAGAAGCGTTATCAGGGCAAGCTCGATGCCAGTGCTGACGATTTTATCCACTTTATCGTCGACGGAGCTGCGCGCATGCAGGGGCTCATCAGTGATCTGCTGGCCTATTCGCGGGTGGGGAGCCGGGGCGAGGATTTCGTGCCCACTGACTGTTCGACGGTTTTCGACGAGGCGGTTGCCAATCTCCACACGGCCATAGCGGAAAGCGGCGCCGTGGTGACTCATGACCCCCTTCCTACGGTTCCCTGCCACCGCGAACAACTCGTCCAAGTCTTCCAGAACCTCATCGGCAATGCCGTCAAATTCCGCGACTCGCAGCCGCCCCGGGTCCACGTTGCCGCCGAGCAGAGGCCTTCCGATTGGCTTTTCTCTGTGCAAGACAATGGCATTGGGATCGACCCGCCCTACGCCCAGCGGATTTTCGAAGTTTTTCAGCGCTTGCACAATCGTACCGAGTATCCCGGCAGCGGAATCGGACTGGCCGTTGCCAAGAAAATCGTGGAGCGGCACGGCGGCCTCATCTGGGTCGAGTCGCAACCCCATCAGGGGGCCACGTTTTTCTTCACGCTGCCGGGGTGATGCGGTGCCGGAAGATCCGCTCATCGGCTAACGGTCGCTCCGGGTTCGCCATTTTACGGGAACACAAAGGCGAGTGCCTGGGAGGAAATCCAGGGTCAACTGGCCGCCTGCTGCCCACTGCCTTCTGCGTACTGCCAACTGCCTATCCCGGCTCGCCGGGACTCGCAAAAGGCGTTCGCTGGCTACGGTACTTCACAACGGCACAGGCGTGGAATCCACAATCTCGCGCAGGATGGCGTCCGACTGGTCCGATTTCTTCATGGTGGAGAGGTAGCGGGAGCTCACGATGCAGCGATGGGAAAAAACGGGAATGGCTAAGCGCTTGAAATCGTCGGGGATGCAGTAGTTGCGGCCTTCCATGACGGCCATGGCTTGCGCGGCGCGATAGAGCGACATCGAGCCCCGCGGGCTGACGCCCAGGCTGAGGTATTCATGCTGGCGGGTTTTTTCCACGATCGCCAACGTGTAATTCATCAACTCTTCGTCGACGGTCACGCGACGGACGGCCTGCTGAATTTCCAAAACCTCGTCGGCGCTCATGACGGGCTCGATCTTGGCCAGCGGTTCGGAGTCGGCAAAATTCCGCAGAATCTCTTTTTCACTTTCCCGACTGGGATAACCGACGCGAACCCGCATCAGGAAGCGATCCATCTGCGACTCCGGCAGCGGGTAGGTGCCGTGGTGCTCGATGGGATTCTGCGTGGCCACCACCATGAAAGGCCGCGGCAGCGGATAGGTGCGGTTGTCCACCGTCACCTGGTTTTCATTCATGGCCTCGAGCAGCGCGCTTTGGGTTTTGGGGGTGGTGCGGTTGATTTCATCCGCCAGAACGATGTTGGCAAAAATCGGGCCGGGGCGAAATTCGAAGCGCTGGGTGGATTGGCTGAACACGCTGATGCCCACCACGTCGGAAGGCAGCATGTCGGAGGTGAACTGCAAGCGTTGGAAGGTGCAATTGAACGAGCGCGCCAGTGAATGGGCCAGCGTCGTCTTGCCCACCCCGGGGACGTCTTCGATCAGCAGGTGGCCGCGTGCGAAGAGGCCGACTAGCGTGAGCTGGATCACTTCGTCTTTACCCCGGATGACGCTTTGCACGGACTCTTGCACACGCCTGATCACGTCGGGAGCGACAGCGGGGTGATTGTTCACTTGAGCTTTTTCCATGCGGTTGAGTCTCGTGTCGGCGTCGGCCCCGCGCGTCTGGACCGTGGTCCCAAAATCTGTTATGTTGATCAATTGCCGCGGGCGATTAACTCAGCGGTAGAGTGCTATCCTCACACGGTAGAAGTCACAGGTTCGAATCCTGTATCGCCCACCATTTCCTATCAACAACTCACCAAGTTTACCACAATTGCCGATTTTGACCGGGGAGTAGAAAATGTAGTAGGGGCCTATCTTTATTCACCTTGGCCAGCTTCGATTTGTTTGGATTCGGGAACCCGGATCCCCAGGATTGACAATCCCACTGCGGCTCCATTAGGGTGGGCAGGTGCGTTGGAGTGCCCAATCGTCTCGGGGTTGAATCCGCATGAACATTACCGCGTTCTTTGCGTTGCTCGGAGGACTTCTGGTTCTGGCCTTCGTTGCCAACCGCCTGGCGCAGCGGACGCGTGTGCCCGACGCCGTGGTCCTGATTCTGGTGGGCATGCTGCTAGGACCGGTCTTCAGACTGGTAGACGCTGCCCGGTTTGAGAACGTGACTCGGGGATTCGGCACACTCGCCCTGCTTCTGATTCTATTCGAGGGCGGATTAGAGCTTGACGTGCGTGAGACCTTACGCCATTTAGGTGGTGGCCTCGTCCTTTCCTGGTCGGCTTATGCCATTACGGCAACATTGGTGGCTTGCGTCGCCAGGTGGTCACTGCTGCTCTCCTGGCAGGGAGCCTTGCTGGTGGGCGCCGTGCTCGGGTGCGTCAGCAGCACCATCATGCTTCCCGTGCTGCAACAGATTCCTCTGCGGTTGCCCGTCAAACTTACACTCCTGGTGGAAAGTTCTATTGGAGACGTTCTGGCAGTGCTTACGGTGGGCGCCCTGCTGAACCTGTCACGATCGCAGGGCTCCGTGGTAAAAGGTTTGATCGGCGGCTTTGTTTTTGAGCTGGGCGTATCCGTAGTATTGGGGGTAGTTGCGGGTATTCTTTGGGCCCGGCTGATGCCGCTGCTCTCCGAACAGCGCTTTTGGCAGGCCCTGACGTTTGCCGCCGTTCTACTCCTTTATGCGGGAACAACCGCCCTCAAGGCCAGCGGATTGTTCGCGGTGTTGGTGTTTGGTATGGTTCTGGCCAACCTGCCGCAAGCGAGGGCGCAACTTCTGGCCGCCGACATGGGAATCGAGCTGCCGGAAGGGAACCTGCACCACCAAATTCTCAATTTTCATTCCGAGCTGGCGTTTCTGGTTCGTACTTTTTTCTTTGTCATGATCGGGGCGGCGGTCCATTTCTCCGGATTAAAGGCCAATGCCATCCCGATTCTCGGATTTACGGGAGCGATTCTGGTTGGCCGCTGGATGGCCGTAAACCTAAGCCGGTGGACGTGGAGGGGGATTTCCAGGCTGGAGAGAGGGCTGATCGTTTTGCTGCTCCCGCGCGGACTGATCACGGCCGTGCTGGCCATTCAAGTGATCGAGGAACGAGGGGCGGAGTTTGGGTTTTTGCGCTCCGTGGCCTTCGTTATCATTTTAATAACGAATATGCTCGTGGTGCTGGGAAGCGTTCTTGCCCGGCGCGCCCCCGCCCTGGCTACAATTGCCGAACAGATTTCTGAACAGGCCGGCCAGGAATAACCGAAAAGCCTTTGCGGGCAGCTTTCACGGGTCTTGAGGATGATTGCCAGGGTGATGAGGTGCGATCCCTTCCGGCCAGGGCAAGTGCAACGATGAATTGTTCTGCGGGATCCCGCCGGGAATCGGCTTACGGATGCAGCGCCTCCGCGGGTTCGTCTTTATCTTCCTTGGTAAGCTCACGGCTCCAGCGAAGGGCTTGCATGTACAGTTCGCCGAGCTTCTCCTCCTTCAGTGCCAGCTTTTTAGCCAGTTGGGAGAACTCTGCCCAATTCCCCTGTTCGTAGCTGATGACGGCCTGGAGGACATCGCGCAGCGGGTTCGGCTCGCCCACCAGCGCGGCGGCGACGTCCGGCGCCATGGGCAGCTCCGCCAGCAACACCCGCATGGGACGCCCCATGAGGACATCGATACTGGAAAGCAACCCCAGGAAGAAGTAATCGGACTGTCGTCTTGGCGCCCCCACCAGCGGCGCCAGGGATTCGCAGAAAGCCGCGCGGATCAGAACCATGGTCACCAAGATGGGGGGTGCACCCTCGCCCAAGGCGGCCACGGAAATCAGCCCGATCCACTTGCGAATTTCATTCTGTCCCAGCAGCAGGAGGGCGTGCCGGATGGATTTGATCTGCGAGTGAAACGCGAAGCGCGCGGAGTTCAAGAAACGCAGCAGCCTGTAGGAAAGCGCCAGATCATGCTTGATCGTGTCGGCAATCTCCTGCACATCGATCTCCGGCCGGCTGACGGCCCGCAGAACCAGCAAGTAAGCCAATTTGGCGGGTGAAACGTCGGAAGTCGAACAAGGCTGCGGCCGGCAGAAGAATTGGCCCTGGAAATAGGAAAAGCCTTGTTGCACGGCGGCCTGGAACTGCGCGCGTTTGTCCACCCGATCCGCCACAAACATCGCGCCCTTGGGCCGATACTTCCGTATGAGGAGCCATTGCGCTCGGTCCGTAAGGGCGGTTACGTCCAGCTTAATGATGTTGGCCACGTCCGCCAGCGGCTCCTGCTGCGCACCTTGGAAACTCTCCAGGGCGATCAGAAACCCGGCATCTTTCAACTTCCGGCATACGGCCACAACCTCCTCATCGGGTTCCGCGCTCGACGGCATCTCCAGCACTACCCGGTCGCGCGGCAACTCTGCGGCGCGCCCCCCGATCAAAACTTCGCGCGAACATTTGATGAAGGCGCGTGCGCCGTCGGTGATCTCCTCGATTCCCTCGAAGGCCGTCGTACCAAACGAGGCATTTTCCCCGGCTCCGTCGCCATTCATCGGGGGCCAGAAGGCTTCTTCCCCGGGACGGGAAAGAAGCTCGTAACCATAGACCCTCTCATAGCGATCCAAGATGGGTTGCCGGGCAATAAACCTGTGCATAACCAAATGCCTCTCTTGCCCGCAATGGCTCCAGGTACTGAACCTGCCACTGCGGCGCCGGGCCAACCCTCGGGTAAACGGGGGTCATCCTTTTAATCGGCAGCGCCACAGCAATCTTGAGCCCAAAATCGAATGGGGCGGCAATTTCCGGAGGCCGCCCTCCCACTGGTTCGAGAAACCGTTTTGATTTTCAGGATATGATGATTTTGGACTCCCCGATAAACAAGTGCGCAGGAGGCTCCAACCCCCGCTTGGGTGTACCAATAATGGACATTTTGGCCGAAACTGCCCTTCAGTGCGGTGACCTCCTTCCAGCCACCCCCACAGGTTATGTTAGTATCAAGGTTCATACACTTTCTGGCTTTTTCATATCTTATCGTGGTTTGTAAAGAGGAAATTGTGCTTCGCATCGGAATCGTTGGGTTACCCCAGACCGGCAAAACCACCCTGTTTCAGATTTTGACTCGCGCCCATGGCAGTGGCATCGGCTCCGGCAGGCAGGAGGCTCACGTGGGCGTGGTGCGTGTTCCTGACGCGCGCCTGGACCACCTGGCTGAGCTCTTTAAGCCGGAGAAGACCATCCACGCCACCATCGAGTACATGGACATGCCAGGCAGCGTCATTGAGCTGGCGCGCACGGGGGTGCAATCGCAGACCCTGCGCGAGCTCGACGCGCTGGTGCATGTGGTGCGGGCCTTCGAGAATGAGGCCATTCCTCTGGAAGCAGACTCCGTCAACCCCCAACGCGACATCGAGAATGTGGAGCTCGAGCTGATTCTTTCCGACCTCGCGGTGGTGGAAAAAAGGCTGGAGCGGCTCGAGAAGGACATCAAGAAGCAAAAGAGTCCTGCCCTGGAGAAGGAATTCCAGGTGCTGAATCTCTGCAAGGCCGCCCTGGAGAAGCAGACGCCCCTCCGCGAGGTCGAGTTGGGGGCGGAGGAAGCCAAGGTGATTCGCGGCTTCACTTTCCTCTCTCTCAAGCCCATGCTTTATGTTTTGAACCTGGGCGAAGGCGACGCCGCAAAGGCCAATCTGGCTGAGCAATTCGCCGCCGAAGCGGGCTTGAAGCAGCGCTTGCGCACCGCGGTGAGTGCAATCTGCGGCAAGGTGGAAGCCGAGCTGGCCCAATTGAGCGACGCGGACGCCGCGGAATTCATGGCCAGTTACGGACTCAAGGAATCGGCCATCACGCGCCTGATTCATGCCAGTTATCAACTTCTGGGCCTGATCTCTTTCTTCACCGTAGGAGAGGACGAGTGCCGCGCGTGGACGATCCGTGCCGGCACCACGGCGCTGGACGCCGCGGGCGAGATTCACTCTGACATCCAGCGCGGGTTCATCCGCGCCGAAGTGATCAAGTACGACGATTTGATGGCGACGGGGAGCTTTGCCGAAGCCCGCAACCGCGCCCTCTTGCGCTTGGAAGGGAAAGAGTACGTGGTGCGCGACGGTGAGATTGTGCACTTCCGGCATGCAAGCTGATGTCCTACCTATGGATCAGCCTGGCCTTGGGCTTGGTGGCGGGCCTCGCCAACTTATTTGGCGCCGCCATTGTTTCCGCGCGCGCGTGGAGCCGCACGTTTCTGGCGCTTTTCATCGCGCTGGGGGCGGGGTTTATGCTGGCGACGGCGCTGACCGAGATGGTGCCGGAAAGCCTGCGCCTGGCGCCCCGCTCCGGCCCGGCGCTGATTTTGCTGGGATACTTCATTGTTCACTACTTTGAACATGCCTGGCCCGCGCATTTCCACTTTGGGGAAGAGACGCACCCCGACGAGTTTGTGAACCCGCGGGTGGCGTACACGGCGCTGGCGGGCTTGACCATTCACACCTTTTTCGACGGAGTCTCGATCACCTCGGGATTCCTGATTTCGCCCTGGCTGGGCACCGTCATCTTCGGCGCCACCATTCTCCACAATGTTCCGGAAGGTTTTACGGTGGCCTCCATCATGGCCGCCGCCCGGAGGAGCCGCAGCGCGGGCATGGCGGCGGCCGGCGTCCTGGGGGTTTCGCGTCTCCTGGGAGTGGTTGCAATGGCCCTCGCGCACCGCTGGGTGAGCTATGGTCTGGCGCTGTCGGCGGGGGTCACGCTCTACGTGGCGGCCTCGGACTTGATCCCCGAGGTCAACAAAATGAGGAGTCCGAAATACGCTCTGGCCGTGGCCCTGGGAGTGGCAATGGTGCTGGTGATGCGATACCTGTTTTTCAGCTTCTGATTTGACGATGGGGGAAAATCATCGCGGGCCTTCAGGCGGGGTGATTCTTGACAAACCACGATTCCCTATTGTTAACCATCCATGAGGGCATTTGGCCCAGGGGCGCCGTGTGGGCAAAATGTCCGGACAGGCCGCGCTTGGCGACATTGTGTCCCCCTCTGGATGTAACCACGCTCACGGTAGTTGTGACCGTGGGTCCTTGCCCCGATGAATGGTTTATCTTGCCCCGCGCCCCAACCGAGCCGTCGCACTCTGGACACACGCGTGAGAAAAGCCCACGGTCAAAACTGCTACCCCTTACGGGGCCTTGCCTTTCCTGCCTGCCGGGTGTATACCTTCGTCACGTTTATCCCGTAGTAGCTACCCGGCGGATGGTCGAGTCGCCAAGAGCGCAGCGAGCCTGCCACCCGCCTCTTGCCAAGGCAAGGAGGAAGCCGTGGACTATAACCTGCTCGACGAAAGTTGGATTCCCGTTCTGTGGATAGACGGGAGTAGCACTCGCGTGGGCATTATTGAGGCTCTTACGCAAGCAGGCCGGATTCGCCAAATCGCACTTGCAAGCCCCCTCGATCTATTTGCCGTCCATCGATTCATCCTGACGTTGCTCTACTGGAAAGCAGCTTTAGCAGGCGGTGTGGAGCAAGTTCGGAAGTCACTTCTCAAGGACGGAGAAGTACCCAGCGCTGTCCTCGAAGGCATCACAAAAGAGAAACATTGTTTTGACCTCTTCGACGAAAAACTGCCATTCTTGCAAGACCCTTCTGTAAACGGTGCGAAGGATGACGAAAGGAAGTCCGCCGGTTCTTTGTTCGCCGAATTAGCTACCGGCACCAATATCGCACACTTCCATCATGGCGACGATGAAAACACGCGCCTATGCCTTCCTTGTGTTGCCCTGGGTATGCTTCGTGTTGTGCCTTGGACCCAGTCGGGCGGCGCTGGGTTGACTCCCTCCATACATAACGCCCCGCCGATTATGGCAATCGCAACCGGCGACAACTTAGGAATCACGCTTGGCCTGAACCTTGTACTCCTGGACGTCGAAGCGGGTGAACCGAAGTGGTCCGGCCACTTCAAACCCACCAACCCGACCAAAGCAATCCCTTACCTCGAAGCGCTGACGTGGAACCCCCGGCGCATTTACCTCTCCTCGCCACGAATTGGCGTTTGCTGGTATTGCGGCAGCAGCGACGCGCCGACGGTTGGGAAGATCGTCTACAAGAAAAATGAAGAAACGATAGGCAATCAGCAAAAAAAGAAGAGAATCCCATTTACATGGAGGGATCCCGCGGCGTTTTATCCAGAGAACGAATTTGCATCGGCGAACAGCACCCAAGAAGATCAAGCCACGGAGAATAAGGATTTGGCGCGGCTCATTCCTGTAGAGTCCGGCCCCCTGAAGTCGGCCGTCGCTGTGAAAAATGAAAGCCACCACGGATGGCGCCTGGTGGTTCCCACAACGAACCCCAAGAACAACAAAACTTTCGACCACCGACAACTTGAACTGCCGAATCTCTCACCAGAGACAATTGGCGCGCTCATACGTGCTAATAAGCGACCACCCGGCAGGTCTGAGGGACTCGACGGATGGAACTTACCCAATCCACGCCACCCTTTAGGAATCAGGCTCTTTGTGCAGGCGGCCATCAAGCTTCTTACCGACGCCGATTGGGCCGCACTATCGACCGCCGCTTACCGCGACATGCACGATTCCCCAGCGGCTTTCGATGTTTTTGCCGGACTCTATTGGGGACTCCGGGATAAGAAAATCGGCAGGCTTCCTTCTCGGAATGTAGCGTGGCTGATACTGAAGCTCATGGCGGCGGTGCCTGCCCAAGCGCGCGTACTTCACCCAGGCGCCAGGTTCTCTCCAATGGAAGATCCGAACGCACTGCCGAAGCGCCAGCCCAAGGAGCGCGGCCGCACATCTCTCTACCCAGTCTCCTTCCCGCGCGGCGAACGCTTGGAGGCCGCCCTGCGCCGCGCGCTCGACAGCAATGTGCGTAAGAGAAAACCAGAGCCCGTTGACTGGACAGGGCTCTGCAATGGCCTTGACCAATTGCTCGACTAACACCGACGAAAAGGAGAAGCCACATGTTTATACAAATTCATATGCTCCAGAGCATGCCCCCGGGAAACCTCAACCGGGACAATACAGGACAACCCAAGAAATGTATCTTTGGGCGTGTAACACGCGCCCGCATCAGCAGTCAGTGTCTCAAGCGGAATATCCGCACATACTTCAAGGACGTGTTCGGCGACGATCTCGCCGTCAGAACGCGATACCTGCCCCGTATGGTCGCCGACGAACTGAGAAAGATAGAGCCTGATATCAAAGAAGACGACCTCGACAAGATTAAGGCTGCCCTTGCGAAAAAATTCGAAGCTGAGAACGGCGCCGCCGTAGAGGACACCGGGGACGGTAGCGAAAACCAAGACGAAACCCAGGCTGCCACGCCTCCGAATGGCGATACAGATCGGACGGGACAACTGGTCTTCTTCCCCCCACCGTTCGCTAAAGACGTTGCCAAGTTGATCGCAACCCTGATGCGAGACAAGCCGGCCGCCTATGCGGAATGGGTGGGGGCGCAAGCAAAGAAGCTGACCAAAGAGGAGAAGAAAAAGCTTACGAAAGAGGAGGGGGAGAAGCTCAAAAAGGAGGTGAAGAAGCTAAACGACGATGTTGAGAACTTCGAGCACGACGTGACCGAACTGAGCAAGTCTCTGACCGTCGATATCGGCATGTTCGGAAGAATGACCACCAGCGATCTGGTTGTGAACGTGGAGGCGGCCTGCCAGGTGGCACATGCTATCAGCACCCACGAGGCGATTATCGAAAGCGACTACTTCACGGCGATGGACGACAAGAAGACGGGACCCGGTGCCGCGTTTATGGGCACTGGCGAGACGGAAATATTTTTTGACTCAGCCGTGTACTACAAGTATCTGAACCTGGATGTTGATGAACTTAAAAAGCATCTCTCGTGGAAGGATGACCAGGCGGCACGTGCCGCTGGGGTGCTTCTCGATGCTGCGGCGCGCGCTAATCCCACCGGAAAACAGAACAGCTTTGCCGCGCACGGTGCCCATGAGCTCATCCTCGTCGAATTGTCCAAAAAGAAGTGTCCAATCAGCTACGCAAATGCCTTCCTGAAGGCTGTCGAAGGCGCCGACCTCATGGCCGACTCTGCAAAGGCGCTGGGCGGGTACGTCGATGCCGTAGCCAAGGCTTTCGCGCCGGTAGACACGCGGCGACTGCTCCTGGCCGTAGGGCCTGCTTCGGTCGATATCGCAGGAGCAGTCAGAGTTGACACACTCCATGCGCTTGTTGACCAGGTCGCGGAATTGGTAAAGAAGGGGGAAGCCGCATGACCGCCGAACACAACACTCTGTTTTTGCGCCTCACTGGTCCAATGCAATCTTGGGGAACCTCGTCTCGGTTTCAATTACGACGTACCGACGCTTATCCCAGCAAGTCCGGCGTTCTGGGCCTGCTCCTTTGCGCCAAAGGCATCCGTCGTGAACTCTCGGAGCAGGCGCTTTCGACTCTCACTCCTTTATTAATGGGCGTGCGCGTTGACCTCGGCGGGACCTTCGATTGGGACTATCACACTGCAGGGGCAAAGACCGGCATTCGGCGCGCCGACGGAAAGGGGCCAAAAGTAACCGAATCCACCGGTAAGCTCGAAACGCTGCTTTCCCGGCGTCAGTATCTGTATGACGCCTCTTTCCTGGTGGCCCTTCAGGGGGACAAGAGCATAATCCTCGATTGTGCTCACCACCTCCAAGATCCCATTTGGCCATCCTTTTTGGGGCGAAAGTGCTGTGTCCCCTCCGAACCGGTCTTCGCGGGAACCGGTAGCTTCCAAAACTTGACCGAGGCGCTATCCTCAATCCACTGGCGGGCGCGGATCGATGCCATCGACCGCAGCGACCGGGCAACAACGAGAACGCTCGATGTTTACCTTGAGCAACCGCCGGGATCATCACAACCGCCGGACGGGCGTTTGGTCTACGACGTTCCCCGAGTGTTCGGCTTCTGGAGTCATTCTCCCCGATGGACGGTGAAGATCTCTGTAACCGTTCCCGTCGGCAGGCAAATCCATTATCTGCTGGCCTCTGATCGCGCGTCCGGCCCCGACCGGGACGCCTTATGCCGTCGATTGGCCATCGATCATCATCTCTGCGTTTTCTGCAAGGCGCCCGCCGAAGAGGTCCACCACGTCACTTATGAAAACTACGGGCACGAATCAGACGCTGACCTCCGCTCGTTATGCAGGATATGTCATCTCGCTTGCTCGCAGTTGGAGTATGGCCATGATATGCGAAGACACAGGGTTGACCCCTCAGACCCGGGTCAACGCCAAATAGTCCTTTCCCAGATCAAGCGCATTCTTGCAGAGCAACGCCTTGGCCAACGCCGCGAATTGCTCAGAACCGCTCGTATAGCCAAAAGCGATTTCTTCGACGCTGCCGCCGGGGCAGCGCCAGATGGAGGGCGCTAACGTGTTCCTATCTCGTCTCACGGTTGATGTTGGCAGCGATGCCACGCGGGAGCGGCCCGGCCGCTTGTGGTTGCACAATCTCTATCGTGTCCACCAGCGGCTCTGCATGGCGTTCCCTTCCGCTCCTAGAAAAGAACGCGATCCTGATTTCCTCGCCCCCTACAAGCCAAGTGACTTTCCCGAGCAACGTCATTTGGCCGATAAAAAGAATACTGAAGTTGAACCGGGCGTTTTGAAACACGTCCACAGCCCGCGAAATCCCGAGGCAGGCTTTCTCTTCCGCATCGATCCGGGACCCGCCGGGCGGGCGGTTATTCTTGTGCAATCGGCGGTGAAGCCTGACTGGGATTATGCCTTCCAAAATGCCGGGTTTCTGCTGGCCGCTCCCGCCGAAGTAAAGGTGTACGACCCTGGATTTGCGGTGGGCCAGAAGCTGCGCTTCCGCCTGGTGGCGAATCCCACCAAGAAAGTCGGTACGATCACGAAACAGGATCGACAGCGTTATACGAAGGAGGAATTAGGGCAAATCGAAGGGCGCCACGGCAGGCGCGTTCCCGTGCCGAGCGCGGAAGAGCTAAAGGAATGGCGCGAGAAGAATCCGAACGGAGACGAACGGACGTTCATCTGTTGCAAGCTCATCGAATGGTTCGAGGCAAAGGCCGAGCCCTCAGGCTTTTCTTTGGAAGAGTTAAATGTTCAACCGGGCTATGCCTATTTCAAGAACCCAGCGAAGGAAGAGGAAGATGGGTCGCGAGGGAAACGAAAGGACACTGGTCGGCGACGCTCCGTCCGTTACGACGGCTCGCTTCGCGTCGCCAACCCCGCCCTTTTTCGGGAAACGATTATTAGCGGCATCGGTTCCGGCAAGGCCTTCGGCTTCGGCCTGCTTTCGGTTGCACCCTGAGCCGCAGGAGGCGAGCGACTTTAGGCGTCCCCACGCGCGTGGGGGTGAACCGTTTCCCGGTCCGGTGGGCCCGGTGTAGCCCGTATTGTCCCCACGCGCGGGGGGATTCAGGTAGCGGCGAGTTGGCCTCGCCATGGCGGGTGCGCGCAGCGCTTTGGAGTGCGGCCGCGAAGCTGCCGCTTTTCCCTGCTGACCGCCGCCAAGTTGAATCCGCAGGGGTCGAAGGCGCGGCTGCGATTCGGGTGGCGGAGGAAGGGCAAAGCGGCAGCTTCGCGGCCGCACTCCAAAGCCCGTGCCGGGCAAGGCTCGAATATGCGAATTCAAGATCTCCACGTTCTACCCAAGTTCAGCGACGGATGGAGTTATCTGTACGTCGAGCACTGCGGCGTCGATCAGGAGGACCGGGCCATTGCCGTCCATGATAAAAGCGGTAAGGTGCCGGTCCCCTGCGCCAATCTGGCCCTGCTCATGTTGGGTCCGGGCGTGTCGATCACTCACGCCGCCATCTCCGTGCTGGCGGACCATGGCTGCCTGGTGGCCTGGTGCGGGGAAGAAGGAGTTCGCTTCTACGCCCTGGGCATGGGCGAGACGCGCAGCGCGGCCAACTTCCTGCACCAGGCGCGGGTGTGGGCGCACACCGGTTACCGCATGGAGGTGGTGCGCCGCATGTACCAGTTGCGGTTCGCCGAGAAGTTCGATGCCGCACTGACCCTCCAGCAAGTTCGCGGCATGGAGGGGGTGCGAGTTCGCGATGCTTACGCCAAAGCGGCGCAGGACACCGGCGTCGCCTGGTCGGGGCGGAGCTATCAACGCGACGAGTGGAGCAAGGCCGATCCGGTTAACCGCGCCTTGTCCACCGCCAACTCCTGCCTGTACGGCATCTGCCATGCGGCCATTGTTTCGGCGGGCTTTTCACCGGCACTGGGATTCATCCATACGGGCAAAATGCTGTCCTTCGTTTACGACGTCGCCGACCTCTACAAGACGGAGGTCACCGTTCCCATTGCCTTTCGCGCCGTCGCCGAACCCAAAGGCCTGCTGGAGCGGCACGTGCGCCTTACTTGCCGCGACCAATTCGTCTCCACGCGCCTGTTGGAGAGAATTATCCCCGATATCCAGACGGCTTTGATGATGCCCAAGCCGAGGGCGGGCGCCGCCCCCTTTGACCAGGATGCCGCCGCCCCCGGTTTCCTATGGGACCCAGCGCAAGGGGAGATTCAGGGCGGGCGATTGCAGCCCTTTGAAATTGACGATTCGGAGCCCGAAGATGGTGGTCCTGATTCTTGAGCGTGTCCCGCCCGGCCTGCGCGGCGAACTGACGCGGTGGTTCCTGGAACCGCAGGCCGGAGTCTTTGTGGGCCGCGTCTCCGCCGCGGTCCGCGACCGGCTTTGGGATAAAGCTTGCTCCCAGGCCCGCGACGGTGGCTGCCTCATTCTCTATTCGAGTGACAATGAGCAGGGGTATAAGGTCCGCACCTGGGGCCGAACGGCACGGTCGATCGAAGACTTCGAGGGCCTTTTTCTGGTTCGCGTGCCGTAGAATCAACAACTTTTTCAGTATTGTCCCCACGCGCGTGGGGGTGAACCGCTTCCGCCGCCTCACAAACAGC
>Ga0326728_10005681_pt1 | contig 34569 bp, 22 predicted proteins | sample MB3enrmetagenome_FD_207602 | JGI IMG/M metagenome (GOLD analysis project Ga0326728, IMG submission 207602) | Lab enriched peat soil microbial communities from McLean, Ithaca, NY, United States - MB31MN | ecosystem: Environmental > Terrestrial > Soil > Wetlands > Peat | place: USA: New York...
AGCTTCGAGGACCAGTACCCGGCCGCGCACACCGAGTCGGCCAACGCCGCCGTGGCTTCGCTGCGCTACCACCGGCGCACCGAGGGCTCCGATTCGCTGCAGGATTTCGACGCCGGCTACGACCTGCGCCTGGCCAGCCGGCCGATGCACAGCGACCTGGTCTATTCGCGGAACCGCTGGGAATTCCGCTACACCCTGACGCACGGCAAGCAGGTGCTGATCGAGGACGTCACGGCGGGGATGATCGCCGGCCAGGCGCCGCTGTTCGAACGTTTCGTACTTGGTAACAGTAGTACTTTGCGCGGCTGGAACAAATTCGATCTGGACCCGCTCGGCGGGAACCGAATGGTGCATAATACCGTCGAGTATAGGTACGGCGCGTTTCAGATTTTCTACGACTCGGGAGCCATCTGGGATAGCGGCCAGGCCGTCGAAGACCGAAATTCGGCCGGCATCGGAATTCGGCAGGGTGCGTTTTCGGCGTCGATCGCCTTTCCGCTGAAGGACGGCCACATCGACCCGATATTTATGTTAGGCATGAATTATTGATGGCGAATTATTGATGGCGCAAAACGCGCGGGACAATCGGATCAGCCGACGAAGCTGGCTCCTGGCCGGCCTGGCTATTCCCCTGTTCCGGGCGCGCGGCGCAGACGAGCTTCCGCCTCCCCGCTTCGACGGCGATATCCTGCAACCGGTTCTGCCGAACATTCACTTCCTGACCGGCAAGCCGCTCGAACGGCTTACCAACGGCAACACGGTGGCCTTCGTGGCGCAGATCACGCTCTTCACCGACGACCGCCATACCACCCTCAAATACAGCCCCATTCAACGGTTCATTCTGAGCCGCGATATCTGGAACGAGACCTTTAAGGTGACCATACCGGCTCTCACGCCGCACGACCGCATCGGGCTCACCACCACCCAGGCGGAAGTCTGGTGCCTGGAGAACATCGTCATCAGCGCGGCGGAAGTGCCCACGGACAAGCCCCTGTGGCTGCGGTGCGATCTGCGGACGGTGCACCAGGACGACCTTTCCCGCGTGGTCGGCGACAAAGGCATCAGTTTCCTGAGCATCTTCGAATACCTCAGCCGCAAGGCGGGCTCGAGCGAACCCCAGTGGAGCTTCGAAACGCCGCGTCCCTTCCGTCTGCAAGACCTTCCGCGCCAGCTCTTCGGCCGGGTCTCGCGACTGGCGTGAACCGCCTTCGCAACAGGCTGATCCTGGTCTTCGTGGCCGCCACCCTGGTGCCGCTCGGGGCCACGGTTTGGATCACCACCTACCTCATGCGCGTCGGCCAGGCTCCCGGCGCGGCCTCCACGGCGCTGGCGCTGGCGGCGGCGGAGCAATTGAGGCAGACCAGCCGCGCCTATTTCCAGCTCGCTTCCGGCGATCTGAAACGCCGCGCGCTGGCCGGGGAGACCACGCCTCAGCGGTATCCCGCGTCCGCGCGGGCCGAGTGGCCGGAGGTGGTGAGGGACTTCGCCGAAAGCGGCGATTCCGAGCGTTTCTCGGCGGTGGGGGACGAGGGCGACCGTCTCCAGTACCTGGTGAAACACGGGGACGATGTGTGGGCCTATAGCGGCGGCATCGCGATTGCCTTGAACCGCGTGAGCGATGAGATCGGCCGGGCCAGTTCGCTCGGCCAGTTCACCCGCGAGCACGACCTGTCGCGCACCGTCAAACTGGCCTACCTCCTCCTGGCGGCGTCCTTCTGGATGGCGTCGTTGGGGCTGCTGGTGTTTCTGGCGCATCGCATCAGCCAGCCCATCCACCAGTTGACCCGGGGCCTGGCCGAGATGGCCGCGGGCGACCTGGCGGTGCGCGTGAAAGAGCAGCGCGACGACGAGGTGGGCCGCGCCATCCAGGCGTTCAACGCCATGGCGGATACGCTGCAGCGGACCACCGAGCGCCTGGTCTACCTCCGGCAGCTCGAGAGCTGGCAGGTGGTGGCCCGCAAGACCGCGCACGAGGTGAAGAACTCGCTCACGCCCATCCGCCTTACCGTGGAAGAGATGCTGGCGCGCTACGACGCCGCCGACCGCGCCTTCATGCAACAGGCCACCCAGATTGTGGTGGACGAGATCGAGACGCTGGAGCGGCGCGTGCGGGCCTTTTCGCAATTCGCCACCGAGCCGCCCGTATCTCCCGTGCCACTGGATGTGAATTCGCTGCTACAGGAGCGCATCGCGCTGCTGCGCGCGGCGCATCCCGAAGTGAACTACGAATGCCGCCTCCAGGACGTGCCGCTGGCGTGCGCGGACCAGGATCTGGTCAAGGGAATCCTCACCAATTTGCTGGAGAACGCGGCCGACGCGGCGGGCCACGGCGGGCGCATCCTGGGGTCCACTTCGGTGGACCGCGACAAGGTGGCCATTGAAGTGCACGATTCCGGTCCGGGTTTAAGCGACCAGGCGCGGGCCTCGCTGTTTCAACCCACGATTTCGTTCAAAAAAAGGGGCATGGGGCTGGGACTTTCCATCGCGCGCAAGAGCGCGTTGCTATCGGGCGGAGACATCGTAGTGGTGAAAGGAGAACTGGGCGGCGCCGCCTTCCGCGTGCTGCTGCCGGTTGCGACAAATGGCTTCCAAGCGCGTCCTGATCGTGGATGACGAAGAGAATATCGGCCGCTCCTTGCGGATGATCCTGGAACGCGAAGGGTACGCGGTGAACGTGTGCCGCTCGGTGGCGGAGTTCAACCGCCACCCCGATGCGCAGCGCGCCGACGCTTACCTGTTCGACATGAAACTGCCGGACGGTAACGGCATCGACCTGTTGCGCAGCGTGAAGCAGAACGGCGGCAGCGCCCCGGCCGTCATGATATCCGGCCACGGCACCATCGCCGACGCCGTGGAGGCGACCCGCGCGGGCGCCTTCGACTTCCTGGAAAAACCGCTCAGCCGCGACCGTGTCCTGCTGGCGGTGAAGCACGCCATGGAGCAGTCCTCGCTGCGCCAGGAGAACGAACGGCTGCGCGAACTGGTGGTCGGCAGCACCCCGCGCATGATCGGCGCCAGCCCGGCGTGGCAGCGCGCCGTGGAACAGGCCAGCATGGCCGCACGGTCGGACGCCCGCGTGCTGCTGATCGGCGAATCCGGTACCGGCAAGGAGTTGCTGGCGGCGCACATCCACAACAACAGCCCGTTCGCCTCCGGCCCGTTCGTCAAGGTGAACTGCGCCGCCATCCCCACCGAATTGCTGGAGACCGAGCTGTTCGGCCACGAGAAAGGCTCCTTCACCGGCGCCACCGCCTCGCGCCGCGGCAAGTTCGAGCTGGCCGACGGCGGCACCATTTTCCTGGACGAGGTCGGCGACCTGCACGGCGCTTCGCAAGCCAAGCTCCTGCGCGTCCTGCAGGAGGGCGAATTCCACCGCGTGGGCGGCGAGCAGATCATCCGCGTCAGCGTGCGCGTGGTGAGCGCCACCAATCGCGACCTGGGCGCCCTGGTGGGCCAGGAGAAGTTCCGCGAGGACCTGTACTACCGCCTCAGCGTGGTGCCCATCCGCGTGCCCGCCCTGCGCGAGCGGCCGCACGATATCCGCCTGCTGGCGGAGTACTTCCTGGACGATTTCTGCGCCCGCAACAATTTCAAGGCCAAGAAACTCGACGAGACGGTCTTCCCCATGCTGGAGAATTACCACTGGCCGGGCAACGCGCGCGAGCTGCGCAACGTGATCGAGCGCATGGCCATTCTGACCCAGGGCGAACGGCTGACGCGCGAATCCATCCCCGTGGAGATCCGCGTGCAGCGCGACCCGGGCCCGAAATCGACCATTCAGGAAGCCCGCGAATCCGCCGAGCGCGAGCACATTCTGCGCGCGCTGGAGCAATCCAACTGGAACGTCTCCGGGGCCGCGCGCGCGCTGGGGATGGAGCGGACGAATCTGCACAAGCGCATCCGCGCGCTGGGCTTGAGCCGCGGAAAGTAGGGGACCGGTGCCCTCTTCCGAGTCCATGGGCGGCTGTCGCGCTCTCGACCCGAGAACGTTCTTCCTCCGCTGTAAGAACCTCTTTGGTATATACTGTCCGATAACCGTGCGCAAACCTACAATCCCGGTGTAAGTGATGGCGCCGGCCGAGCCGCTCGTCGGCACGCAGTGAATATGGAGCACGGACAGCCGCCATTCCTCGAACGGGTCCTTCGGTCAATCGGACGGGGCTTCCGCTCCGTGGCCGAATGGGTGAGGGCTCGCTTTGCCGGGAATTCGAAAACCAGAACTAATTTGGACGCGGTGCAGGTCTATTCGCCGCCTAACGCTCCCAAAGTGACGATGCCGGTGCGGCTCACCGTTTCCGAGACCGCCACCATCAAGATCGAGCTTCCCCATCCGGTGCCCGATCTACAGGTCATCTTCCGTTTTAACCAGGAGCGTCTTTGGGTGAGCGGAACGGGGCGCCTGGTGGATTCGGCCGAATGCGCTTTTGATTGCCCGAGGGGAGATCCCGCCGGCGGGGAGTGGGAGTTCACCATCGGCGCCCGCGAGGCCACGGCGGAAACGAAGGAGCCGCTGGATATCTTCTATCGGGACCGGCATCACAAGGCGGTATTCGACAACACGCCCGGTATCCTGATGGTTGCCCCACGAACTGCGGGCCGCGAGAAGCCTCCGAACGGCCCTAAGCGGGTGTCGGCGACCGCGCTCAAGATTCTCACGGCGATCTCGATCCCCACACTGGTCTCCCTGCTCACACTCATGCCGGACTTTCGGGTAATGGCGTTCATAAGCGTGGGCCACTATCCGCGATGGCTCCCTTCCACTTGGGAGTTCCGCCGTAACGATAACATTGCGGACAAGTGGAACGGCAGCCGGAGCTGGAAGGAAGACAGCATCGATGTAGGTTCTCCCACCGGCCCAATCAGAATCATTGAGGTAAACGGCAGCACCCCGGGATGGGCAAACCTACCGAGCGGTACAGCCCTCTATGACTTTACGGCTGAGTTTCGGATCTGGCTGCGCAACGGAGTCAACGCGGGTTGGGTGCTTCGCTCGCAGGCCGATCCCAGGCGTGGCTATTCTTTTACATTAGTCCCGGACGGCAAGGACCTGCTGCTGAAGGGACAGCTCGTGGGTAACGGCAAACCATCTTGGTTCGGCACGAGACGCCTGCCGTACGATGACTGCTGCGACAAGAACGACGGCCTGCGTTTTCTGGCCGCTGTCCGCCGCGACAAGGCATCGTTCCAGGTTCGGCGGGTCAACTTTTCGAACATGAACGTGCATGGCGCGGCCGAGGATTACAGCCCAATCGGCACATTCGATCTGCCTTCGGGATTTCGTTTCGGACAGATTGGTTTCTTTTCCACCGATGCGCGGGCCCTGCTGCTGGAAAAGGACGTTCGCCTGGCGCCCGACCCAAGTCTTAGTTGGACCCAGCTATTACAGCGGCTAACAGGCAAGGACACAAAAGAAGCCAAGCCAGAACCGAACCGCGAAGACACCACCGGGAAGTAAGGAAGACCATGAAGCCAACCGCGATGCGGCGGTATCTGATCGCAATTGCGTATGGCGCCTTCGCGCTTATGACGTGCCACGCCGATGATTTCTCCATGGGCTACGCTCATGGCGTCATCTTGATCGTTGAGGTGTCGCGCAGCGGTGCACCGACTAAGAAACCGGCGGCAGGGCTAATCTTCACTCTGGACGGACAGTTCCCCGACCAGTTTCGGACGGAGGCGACAGGTGAGTTCAATCTCCATCTTCGCCAGGGAGCTTGGAACATACTGCCGCCCAAGGGCTATCAGTTCGAGGGAGAATTACCCTATATTTTCATCAAGGGCGCGGATAAGACCGGACCGAAGATCAACCCGGCCCAGATGCACGCGGTGAAACCGCCTGTTTTAGGTCCGCCAGGCGCCTCCGGTCGTCACCTGCGCCTGTTCATCCGGCGTGTGCCTCCAAGCGTGGATACGGGGCCGGCTTTCTCCGGTCCGGAGCCGCTCGCAGGAGGAGAGCCGCAACAGCCTGTTCCTCCACCACCCGGCGAATTCGCGGGCCATACCTCAAATGGAGTCCACATCTCGCTCTTCGCGGTACGCCGAGCCGGGACACCGAAGACCGGAGCCGTGGACACAACTCCTCAAACCTCGATGGTGCTGTTGGGCGAGGTAAACGCCGACGCTTCCGGCAAGTTCTCCATCTCGCTCAAAAAAGTGGACTTCGAAAGGTACCAGAAATTCGTGGTGATTGCGAAGCATCCGGGATTGACTCCCGGAGAAGACGAATACGACACAGCCGGCTTCTTACGGGTCGCCGCATCGGGCGCTTTTGCTCTCCCCCTGAATCCGGTGGGGAAGCCCCGGATCGAAGGCCCGGAATTGATCGACCGGGACGAGGCGGCCCGCCGTTTCGTATTCACCCCCGATGTTGTGTCCGCCCTGCCGTATTCCGGATTCCGGCCCTTCGATTCGCTGGCCCTTCTGCTGCCGGGCGTGGCGCCCGCGGCGACCGGCATTCGGCCTGTCGGTCCCGGTATTAGCGCGAGCCTGGGCTCGCCGGGAGAGTTTTCGGCCGATGGGTTGCGCAGCCGGGAAAACAACTTCACGATTGACAGCTCCGACAACAACGATGAGGAAGTGGGCGTCCGCAGGCAGGGATTCGTCGCTCCGGCGCCGGAGTCGGTCGAATCCATTCAGCAGTTCCAGGTGCTTTCCTCTCTGAATGGCTCGCCGTTCGGGCGCACGCTTTCGGCACAGGCGGATGCGCAAACGAAAACAGGCAGTTCCTCGTATCACGGCAGCGCATACGGTTTCCTGACGGATCGCCGGTTGAACGCCCGGAATACCTTCGATCTGCCCGCGGCCTCGGGTCCCTCGCCTGTTCAGACAGATGACGGACGGATGGTCTCGCAGAACGACAATGCGATGTCGGTGACCACTCCCGCGGCAGAGACTCCTTTCACTCGAAGCTTCTCTGGCACCTCGATCGGCGGACCAATCGAAAAGAACATCAGCACGTTCTTTGGCTCCATCGAATGGGACCATCGGTCTGCGGCCCAGCAGTACAATTTCGCGGTGCCGACTGTTGCCGACAGAGGGCTCAGCGAATCGGGTGGGACCGGGTACGCCGGGCCCCTCGCACCTCCGGGCAGCGCGTGGTATCCATCGTCAATCCCAGGCGATGCGACATTCAGCCTTTTTCCGTTCCCCAATGACCCACGCGGACCGTACGGGAAGCACAATTACCTGGCCGTCTTACCCGCAAATCAGCTCGCGCTCCTGGGTTCGGTCCGCCTGGACCGCGATTTTTCCATCGGGAACACATCGAACAACGCGATTGCACGCTATAACGGGTCCACGGAAAACAGCACAATTCCCGCGGTTGGCGGCGCTCTGTATGGAGATGTCCGGCCGGTGGTGCACACGCAAAACGGCATCGCACACGTCGGAACTACGTTTCACCGCAACTGGTTCAATCTGGCTCGTGTGTCATGGGGCGAAGCTAGCTTCGATTTTCGCGACCCCGGACAACAGGGGCTTAGCGCATCGTCCAACGCCCAGCCGGAGTTCCTTCTCAATCGGCCTCTCCTGATCAACACCACCCTGCCGGGAGACCCAGGTGCCAGTTTCGTTTCGGATTCCCTAATCTCAGAGGTCTGGAGTCCGTTCGCTTCTATAACTGGGGTCGGCCCGGCCCCGAAAACAACCGAGGACATCACTGGTCCCTTGGGAGAGGTTCGTGTCGCCGGTTTCAGCCCCTTAGGAGTAGACACAGCTACTTTTCCCCAACAACGGAATTTCAACACCACACAATTCGGGGACAGCGCGACCAAAAACATAGGCAAACATACGCTGCAGTTCGGCATGGAACTTTGGTACATCCGCCTCAACAGTACGCTGAACCAGAATTCCCGCCCGCAAGCGAATTTCTACGGTCAAACGGCGGCGTACTTCTCTGCCCAAAGGGGAACTTTGTCGAGCGGCCCCAGATTGTCTCCTACAGACCTCGTGGCGCTGGGGATTCCGAGTGCGATGCGCCAGACGTTCGTGACCAGCCAAGTAAATCAGAGCCTCGCGCTGCACCGCAAACAGATCGATGTCTTTTTCCAGGACGCGGTTCGAATCTCTCCGCGGCTTTTGCTGACCGCGGGAATAAGGATCGATCTCAACCGCCTGCCGGAAAGCGACACCGGGCAATTTGAAAACGATTTCTCCCGCCCGGTGTTGGAGGGGCAACTGGCCGCCGCGGAAACGGAATGCTATCTGCCAACAACAAAGAATCCAGACGCCTGCGCGGCCACGGCGGCGCAGTTGTCGGCGGCCTTCCCGGAGGGATTCACGGACGTCTTCGGCCAGAATCCGGTGAGTTACGACCCGAGGGTGGGTTTCGCGTGGCAGCCGGCAAGCTCCCGGAATACCGTCGTGCGGGGTGGCTGGGGGCTCTACTCGAGCCAGTTCCCGGCAGTCATCGTCGATGCATCCCGCGCCGCGTTTCCCCGCAACTTGCCGGTGGAGTACACAGATTTTTCGGCCTTCTACCTCCCGAACCTCGCGGGCGACCAGTTCCGGGGTCCCCTATTAGTCAATAATACGCTGAACCAACTCATTTCCCAGAACCCGGTCGAGGTACTCGCGCTGAACCTCAATGGAATGCAAAGCACACTCACGCCGACTCAGCCCGGCGCCGGCCTCAAGAATGCCCGCGCGATACAAGTCGGACTTATGGCGGAGCGTAGTTTTTCCGATTCTTATGCCTTATCGGTGGGATATGTTGGCACGCTTGGAAGGCGGCTGCTCCAGATGACTACGCCATTAGGCTCCGGATTAGCCGAACCCGTCGCCGGGCAACTGACTTCCAACAATGGCTCGCCGGTTCCATTTACAAATGGATTCGGACTCATTCGGTACTCGCCTATCGGAGGGACAGTCGAGGAAGGAAGCGGTGAGGTGGCGCAGACGCTGTTCTCGTCCGGAGCGGCATCGCATTACCAGTCCTTGCAGACGGCGTTTCGAGGCCGGGATCCGCGGGCGGGCATTCAGTTCGGCTCGGCGTTCACATGGTCGCACGCTATCGACGATGCATCCGATTTCTTCGACTCGGCGGGAACTCCCGCGCTTCCGCAGGATAGCTTGCGCTCCTCCGAAACCGGCGACTCCAGCTTTGATGTCCGGCTCCGGCTCGCCAATTACTTCACCTGGAACCCGCCGTACCACGGTGATTCCCGGCTATGGAAGAACTGGCAGCTATCCGGCATCGCCGTAGTGCAGTCTGGGCAGCCCTTCACAGTCAACAGCATGTATGACATAAACGGAGACGGCAACCTCACTGACCGGCTCAATAGCACGGTGGGATTGTTGGGGCCGAGCACGGCTGACCGCTCCATCCGGTTGCAATTGGCTGCTGGTGTCGATCCCAGCCAATTGTTCTCCTCCTACGGGCTCAGCCCGGCTAATCTGGGTTGCGTAAAATACCCGACGAACTATTGCGATGGACGGGTGGGACGAAACACGTTTCGAACCGGCGGCCAGAGTTCGCTCGATTTGGCGGTCTCGCGGGCGATGCCGATCGGGGAGCGGAGAATTTGGATTCGAACGGAGATCTTCAACGTCGTCAACCACGCGAATTTCGGAGTTCCGATTCGTTATCTGGAGGCACCCGGCTTCGGCAAAGCGGTCACAACGGCTACTCCGAACCGGATTATACAACTTGCCCTCCGGTATGAATTCTGAGCGGTTCCCGGCCATCGGAAGCTCCTGATATTCGAGTTCTTCCTAGTTTCCCGACCGCGTGATTTTGTGCTCTTGCGGAAAACCACTTTCTTACGGTCGTAGCTCCGTTGGGAGCCGCGAGCGTCAGCGAGCGGTTTGGCAATCGTACCGAATCTCGCGGTCATAAACCTAGTTCTTACGCCCGCCTCTCGAGACACTTCCGCTGCCGGCTGCGACAAATGGCTTCCAAGCGCGTCCTGATCGTGGATGACGAAGAGAATATCGGCCGCTCCTTGCGGACGATCCCGGAACGGAAAGGGTACGCGGTGAACGTGTGCCGCTCGGCGGCGGAGTTCAACCGCCGCCCCGATTCGCAGCGCGCCGACGCTTACCCGTTCGACATGAAACTGCCGGACGGGAACGGGATCGACCTGTCGCACAGCGTGAAGCAGAACGGCGGCAGCGCCCCGGCCGTCATGATATCCGGCCACGGCACCATCGCCGACGCCGTCGAGGCGACCCGCGCGCGCTGGGGATGGAGCGGACGAATCTGCACAAGCGCATCCGCGCGCTGGGCTTGAGCCGCGGAAAATAATCGCCGTCGAGGCGCTACTATAAGTCAGTGACGCCTTCTCATCGGGAGCCGGAGCCGGCCGGGCGCGCTCCGGCGAAGTGGTACAAACTGGCCGGCGCGGCCTTGCTTGTCGTCTATTTCATCCGGCTCTCGCGCACCACGCTGGGGGCCCACTTCGCCCCGGACGACGCGATGAACCTGGCCTACTACTGGCATCTCCCGCCGTGGCAACAACTCCTCGGACCCCTGATGCCGTGGCGTCCCCTCTACCGCCCCCTGGCGGCCTGGTTTCTTATGCCCATCCTTCACGTCTTCGGCATGAACCCGGTGGCGTTCCGCGTGGGCCTGCTGGCCATTCTCCTGATCGATGCATTCCTGCTCTATCGTCTGAGCAAACTGCTGCGATGCGGAGAGCGGGCGGCGTGGCTGGTGGCGCTCATCGCCTGTTACCACGCCGGGCTGGCGAACCTGTACTACAACATCGCTTTCGTTTTCGACGTGCTCTGCGGCTTCTTCTTCGTGTGCGCCTTGCTCTACTACGTGGGCCTTCGCGAACGCGGCGTCATCCCCGCCTGGCGGCAAGTGGCGCTGTTCCTCGGGCTGTACCTGGCCGCGCTGGGAGCCAAGGAGATGGCGGTAACGCTGCCCGCGGTGCTGCTCCTCTACGAGTGCTTCTATCGTCCGCCGGTTCCCTGGCGTCCCAGGGATCTGGCGCGCTGGCTGCGCGGCCCCGGCCGGTGCATCGTGGCGAGCGGGTGCCTCACCTTGGTGTGCGTGGGCAGCCGCGTGTTCGGAAATGGCGGCCTGATCCACGACGCGGGCTACGTGCCGAAGCTCTCGATGGCCCGCGTTTGGGCCTTCCAGTTGCGGACCTTCAGCGACCTGCTCGAAAAATGGGAATTCTTCGGGCGCGCCGGAATCGTGGCGATCTGGGTGGTGATGTTCTACCTGGCCTGGCGCCGGCCGCGCCCGGTGCTGCGCTTCGCCTGCCTCGCTCTGCTGGTCGTGCCGCTGCCCATCGAGTTCCTGATCGGGCGCGCCGGCGGGTGCCTGTACATTCCCATGATGGTCTTCGCCATGTTCGTTTCGGTGGTATTCGTGGACGCCGCCGATAGCGCCGCCCGCGTCCTCGCCCGCGAGCCCGGGTTCCGCGTCTTATCGCCAGCCCGGCTGTCGGCGCTGCTGGTGGCTGCCGGGGCGCTCTACTGGGCGTATCACAACGCCGATCTCAAGCGCCGGTACGTGGACCCCACCACCAGGGATATTGCCCCACAGACCTGGGACGCCATCCAGCAACTGAAGGCCCTGCGGCCGCGCGTACGGCCGGGCAGCACGGTGGTGTTTCTGAACGATCCCTTCGGAAGTTGGGACATGCTGTTCGTCGCCGAACTGCAAATCCTCGATCGCACGGTCGACATTCGGCTGAACCGCAAAACGCCTCTGACTCCCGAAGACGTCGCCAAAGCCGACTACGTGTTCGACTACCGCGACGGCCGCTTCGTGCAGGTGCGCTGACCCCCGGCTCCAGCACGCTACCATGGGACGGTGCGCTCTCCGTCTCAAGCCCGTTTGGAACGAGCGGGATTTGCCGCCGGCCTGTTGTTTGTCCTGGCCGCCGCGGTCTTGTGTTGGAAGGGCGTCGGTTGGGCTTTCCACCAGCCCACGTTCCTCTTCGCCGACGAGATTGGGAACCTCCCCTGGTCCGCGAGTTGGTCTTATTCCGGACTGTTCCACTTTTTCCCCGACCAAGTCTATAACGACCGGCCTCTCGGCTCCGCGCTGGAGCTCTTCCTGTACCAACTTTTTGCCTTCGACTACACCCGGCAACTCTCCTGCTTCCTGCTGATCCATTTTTCGAACTGCCTTCTCATTTACGCCATCCTGCGGCGCCTGGATGTGAGCCTGCCGCTGAGCGCCGCCTGCGTGGGCCTGTTCGGCGCCCTAAGCACCACGGCCCAGACGGCTACTTACATTGGCGCTTCGTTTGACGTTCTTTGCACTTTCTTCCTGCTCGCCAGCATCTTCACCATCCTCGGCGAGAAGCGCTGGTGTCACTATCTCAGCGCGGTGTTATTCCTGTTGGCGCTGCGAAGCAAGGAGTTCGCCATCGTCACGCCGGTCATCCTGACGATGCTGGTAGCGTGGCGCGCGGCTGGCGGACGGTCGGCGCGCCAAACCCTGCGAACCGTGCTGGCGCGGCTCTGGTTGCATTACCTGGTTCTGATCGCCTTCGGAGCTCGATATCTTTACTTCATGCTTCACATGCGGGACTCCATACCCGCCAGCGACCCCTACTATATGGACTTTCGCCTGGCCACAGTGGTGCACTCGGTTCTGTACTACGTCGCGCTGGCATTCGGGCGTGAAGACTTCAGTCTCAATTGGCTGCCGCCGGGCATCTTGCTGACTCTGGCCGTTTATGGCCTTGTTCGACGGAGGATCGGTGTGTGGATCGCTCTGGCCGCGTTCCTGCTCACTATTTTGCCCGTGGCCACCTTGCCGCGACTCCGAACTCCCTTCTACGTTTATGGTCCACAGGTCTTCCTCCTGCTGGCCATCTGCCTGCTTTTGGAGGATGTCGCGGGACTCGTCTCCAAACGGAGCACGGTTCGCTGGGCGGCGACGGCATGTGCCGCCGCGGGCCTCTTGTGCTACGGCGCCGCGCTTCGGCGAACCGTCTATTATCGATCCCGAATCGGCTTCACGCAAACCGTGCGGAGCGCATGCGCGCTCTCCGCCGCCGACGCCCGGGCGAAACTCGGCGCCATCGGACCCGGGTCCCACATCTATCTGAACCACGGAAATCAGACGCCCTACCTGATGACCGCCGGACCTTGCCGGTTCCTGCGGATTCTCCGGCATGACGACTCGATTTCCTGCGTGATCGGGAAACCATACGAGGAACTCAGGAAGTTATACGATCTGGATGCGTCGGAAAAATACTTCGTCGATTACCAGCCTGGCGGTTCCCTGGCCGTTCGGCTGGCCGGCAATCTCCGTCCGCCGCCGCCGCGCGACAAAGGCAGCCAATGATGTGTGCTTGCGGGAATCCACTCCCTCGGAAGCCGTGAAAAACCGCCCGCAAGTGGACGAGCGCTACTCTTCCTGCTGGCTGAGTCTGGCGACCACCGAGAGATCTTCCATAGTAGTGGTGTCGCCCTTGACCCCCGCCGCCGGCTGCGATTTCCTTGAGCAGGCGTCGCATGATCTTCCCGCTGCGGGTCTTAGGCAGCGAGTCGGTGAAGCGGATGTCGTCGGGCTTCGCCAGGGAGCCGATCTCCTTGGTCACCCACATGCGCAACTCCTCTTTCAGTTCCGGGGTGGGTGGGATGCCGGATTTCAGGGTGACGAAAGCGGCGATCGCCTGCCCCTTGAGATCGTCCAGCCTGGCCACCACGGCGGCTTCGGCCACCTTATTATGGGCCACCAGCGCGGACTCCACCTCCATGGTGCTGAGGCGGTGGCCGGAGACGTTGATGACATCGTCGATACGGCCCATGATCCAGAAATTGCCGTCCTTGTCCTTGCGCGCGCCGTCGCCGGTGAAGTACATCCCCGGAATCTGCGACCAATACTGGTCCACGTAGCGCTTGGGATCGCCGTAGACGGTGCGCAGCATGGCGGGCCAGGGGGATCGGAGCCTCAGATGCCATAAGGGGACTTTGGGGGGCCGCTTCAGCGGTTTGCGCGTGATTCAGCCAAGCGAACTGGCCAACATCACCTAACGGCCCACCGCTGTCTGGACACCCCCTCCGCGCAGTGCTAACTTCGAAATCGGAGGTTCGTGTCGTGGTTCGTTTTCTTGCGGCCCTACTCTCTTTGACCTTCATTGCGTCTGCCGATGTCAAGGTGGGCCAGCCGGCGCCAGAGATCTCGCTCGATCAACTCCTACCCGACCAGCCCGCGGCCAACGCGAGCCTACGTGCGCTCAAAGGAAGGGCCGTCGTGCTGGAGTTCTGGGCCACATGGTGCGGGCCGTGCGTCATAGCAATTCCGCACCTGAACGAGCTGACTGTGCAGTTCAAGGACAAGCCCGTCGTCTTTCTTTCGGTTACGGATGAACACTGTGCGGTAGTCGAGCCATTCCTGAAAAAGCGGCCCATCGAAGGGTGGGTCGGCTTAGCAAGAGACCGCAAGACATTTGCGGACTACGGGGTGACGGGCGTCCCGCGCACCTTTCTGATCGACGCCGCCGGCAAACTGGTCGCGGGTATCACACCGGACAATCTGACCGCCGGACTGATCGACGATCTGCTGGCGCAACGGCCTATCGAGGTCCCCATGACCATCCCAGCATCGTCAGCGATTCGGCCGAGTGACGATCCACTTGCCCGGCCGCTGTTCGACGTGATGATCCGTCCCACTACGACGATAGACCGAAGGGGTTCCGCGGGCAGAGCCAAGGACAGTCTGACGCTGAAGGCCGTAACCTTGCGGGGACTGCTGCCGATGTTCTACTCCTTCTCTTTCACCAGGATCACGGGTAATGCGGTAGACGACAACACTCGCTATGACGTCTGGATTTCGGTGCCAGGCGCCAGCCGGGAGGCGTTTGAACGTATCGCGCGCGACGTCATTTGCGCCGCTTTCGACTTGAACGTCCACAAGGAAACTCGTGAAACCGAGGTCTACGTTCTGACCGCTCCCAACGGCAGACCACCCGGACTAGTGAAGGCGCAAGACGACGGACATTTCAACGCGTTCAGTCGCAAGGGTAGCCTGAGATTGAAGGGGACCCTCGGGGGGCTTGGCCTCATGATGGAGCCAGTGCTTGGAAGACCAGTGATCGACGAGACCGGAATCGGGGACGTGTTCGATATCAAGTTGACCTACCGGGACGGCGTGCCCGGAGGCCTTGAGGAAGCGGTACGGGCGTTCGTACTCAAACTGGAGCCAGCCCGCCGATCTGTTGAGTTCCTGACGGTGACTAAGGCGGAGTAACGTCCAAAAAGAAAGATGGTCCGCCCGAAATTAAACGTCGAGCCATCGGAGCATCGCTCAGTAACAATGGAACGGCATTATCGAGAACCGGTCGATCCACATGAGCGAGAAGCCGACTCGGACTTCCGCCACTCAAGGCGTCGGCAACGGCGGAACCCGATTCCAAAAACTACCAGTGGGGGCATGGCCGGCGGTAGCCACGGGGAACGGAACGCGACATCTGGGGCTCGGGAACCAAACTTTCTGCCTGGCACTTTGCGGTCAGGGTTATATGGAGGCAACGGCGGCTGATGCAGCGTGCGGATACCTATCCCATGCTTCTGATTGCGTTTTGGAGGTCTTCCAGCGGCCGACCGTTGCTGTCATAGTCATCGCACTGAGACATACCGGCGGCGTTCCAGAGGGCGTCGAATGTGGACCGCAGGAACCACGCCGGGTCAACATCGTACGATTCGGCAATCTGGGGTGCGAGTATTACTGCGTCTCGGTCAATTTCCGCACCATCCAGCCCGCTCGACGCGCCAACCCCCATTCGATAGGACTTGACGCCGAGGAGGGAAATCATGACCGCTGCCGGTGGTTGTACCTCAAGGAGACGGTACAACTGGAAGGTCCGGCGGGCGAAGGTGGTGCATGCAGCCTCGACCGCCACGCTCGGAATGGTTTTCCCTGTCTCCTTTACGCGGAGCAGAATTGAATCGACACCCTCGATTTTGCCATCCCGGAATAGCTGAAAGTACGACCGGCTCAACCCAGCGGTCTGCCTGTCCGGTGTGCAGGTGACCACACCATCGAGGTTGAATCCAGGTGAGTAGCGGCTGGAGTAGAGGGGCCTTATGAGAGCGTGCTGTTGGTAGGCATAACGAACATCTACGTCCGCTCCGAGGGACGTTGATGTGTACGGACAAACGTGGACGACCAACCTCGCCGTGTCCGGGATGCGGACTGGAGTTTCACCGCTGATAATCGCGCCCAAACGGTCCCGGCGGAAGGATCGAATTGACTCAGCCACCTGCGTCCCCGCTGTGAACGCGGACCTAAGCTCGCCCACGTCAAGCTGGTATTTGCCGCCCGAATTCCGCGAGTAGAATTTGCCAGTGTGTTGAAAGCTGACCATGTGGGGCCCCGTCCAACTCCTTGGAATTCTCAAGACCAGAACATGGCCAGAGGGCGAGACTGATATTACGGCAAGGTCTAATGTGATCCGTGGGGAGATACCATCACGGACAAGACTCTCAATCCTCAGCCGCTCTGCATCCCAATTTGCGACCGCCAGTGACTTGACGGCGGTCGGAAGCCCGTTGGTCTCCGCAACTCCGAAAACGAGGGATCCGCCTGCTGCGTTCGCGAATGAGGATACGTCAGCTAAGAATTCCTTTTTCTCCCCATCGGTGCTAATCTTGATGGTTTCCTTGTAATCGATCTCCCGACCCTCTTCGACCCCATTCGCAATTAGATCGAGAATATCTCTCTCTACCAGGTCGGTCGCACGCTTATCAAGGGGCATGGCCTTTGGACGAATACTACCATTTTTTGGTCCGGGCAGGGCAGGCCCGGGCCGGCGCCCTAGCGCGAGCCTTCGCCGCGCGCCCGGCCGCGGGCAGGGCTCGTTAGCGGCGCTGTCGTCTGACAGAACGCCGCGTCCTCGAATGCTGCGATAGAATTGTAAGGGCTCACATGGCAGATTTTTCGGCAGTCGATCTACCCCAGCTCATTTCCGACGGTGAAAGCGAGCACGTGGAGTTCAAGACGAGATTGGAGGACACCTCCGCTGCGAGGGTGCTGAGTGCATTCGCAAATACGTCCGGCGGTGTAATGCTGGTTGGAATAGGCGACGGTGGCGAGATTCTTGGGCTCTCAACAGACGAAGTCAAGGAGGTACACCGCCGGCTGCAAGCAATTGCTTCCTCAATGTTCCGCCCGGAAGACTTCGGGCTGGGAGCTACGGAAATCGATGGCAGGTGGGTAGCATACGTGAAGGTGAACCCTGTCCCCGATTATTTGCGGCCCGTAGCCACGTCGGGAGGTCAGGTATACGTGCGGATGGGCTCGCGCATTCAGATTGCCCCATCGGGGGTGTCAACACTGCGAAAGCTGGACTCCAGTCCGAGGACTGTCAATCTCTTTGTTGCCATGTCATTTAGGAGTGCGGAAGAGCCGGCACTTGAAGACTACTTCCGAGCAATCGAGCGCGCTGCCGGTCGCACAGGACTGCCGATTTCGATACGCCGAATGGATTTCGTGGAAGGCGATTACGAGATTTCACAAAGGGTCATGGATGAAATTGCTGCCGCTGAGATTGTGCTTGCGGATTTCACGTTGAATTCCGCCAACGTGTATTTCGAAGTGGGTTATGCCAGAGGAAAGGGCCGGAGGGTCATCCAAACCGCGAGGAAGGACACGCCGCTGGAATTCGACGTGAAAACGTGGCGAACGCTCTTCTACAAGAACGCCACGGAGCTCGAGGAACGACTGCTGCCCAGCATTATCGAAGCATACAATTCAGCCTCGTAAGGAGTTTTCGTCGCGAGCGCTCGCGCGACTGGCGGGCGGTGCTACCAGCTCTGACCATCAGCCAATTAATGACGATGGGAAATTGGCACGCGGGCCAGACGCCGTTCTGCGAAGCTCCAAGGCGCGGCTCTATCCGTACCGTTGACGATTCGTCCCGAGCCGCGGGCGGGCCGGACGCCTGAAGAATCGGGTAATAGAGCGCGGCAGATTAACGCGAGCGCCGGCGTTTGGATGCGTTGGCCGTTTGAGCGGCGTCGGCCAACACGCGGAGAGCGCGGTTGACTGCCTGGCTATCGGGAAACATGTTGGCGAGCTCGGGCTCAATCAGCACCAAATTCGTCCCGGCTGTCGCCCGGCGATAGTATTTGCCTCGAACGCCGCCCGCCAGCTTCGAAAGATCGTATTCCTTTCGCATGCCGTCACCGCGTCTAGCTGCCGATTCCTTGTTCATACTGCCTTCGCTCGGTCCGTGTTGCAGGACGCGCGCCAATGATTCGAATTCGCTCCCCACGGTCGCAGTGGGAAACGAAGACCACGTCCTTTTTCATTGTATAGCCCAGGGTGACCTCCCGGCGTTCGTCCAACGAATGGTCAGGGTCCGGGTAGGTGACCGCAAGCGGGTCGAAGAACACCGATGACGCATCCTCGAACGTCACACCATGCTTTTTGAAGTTCGCCGCCCCTTTTCGAGCGTCCCACTCAAACGTCACGCCACCCAAGTTTAACGCACCGGTCCTGCAAGTGCCCAGGCGAAGCGCCGGCTGCTCCGAAATCGTCCAATCCGTCACCCACCCGGACGCTCCTCAGACACGGCGTTCGGCGAAGCGCGCCCAAGTCACCGACCTGATTCCCGGCGATTGACCCCGTTCCGTCCGCCAATCGCGCCACCCGTTCCAGCATCTGGGAGACGTTGGCCCGCGCTGCTACCGGCCCACTCCGAACGAGCTTCCAGCCTGCCCCACGAGAAGCCCGCGGGCCAGGCAAAAAGCACAAGGGTCGCTACTCCTCCTGCTGGCTGAGTCTGGCGACCACCGAAAGATCTTCCAGGGTAGTGGTGTCGCCTTTGACCCCGCCGCCGGCTGCGATTTCCTTGAGCAGGCGCCGCATGATCCTGCCGCTGCGGGTCTTGGGCAGAGCGTCCGCGAAGCGGATGTCGTCGGGCTTCGCCAGCGAGCCGATCTCCTTGGCCACCCACATGCGCAACTCCTCTTTCAGTTCCAGGGTGGGCGTGATACCGGATTTCAGGGTGACGAAAGCGGCGATCGCCTGACCTTTGAGATCGTCCATCCTGGCGGCCACCGCGGCTTCCGCAACCTTATTGTGGGCCACCAGCGCGGACTCCACCTCCATCGTGTTGAGACGGTGGCCGGAGACGAGGCGGCCCGAAACTTGGTGCAAAACGTTCCGCGGCCGCCCCTACAGGGCATAGCTGTGCCCGGAGGTGCTGCTGAACCTGCCAGCTCTTACTCCTGACTCCCAAACTGCTTCAGGTCTTCCGGGCCTTCCTGCAAGACCACCGGTTCTTGCCCTTGGACCAGTGCCCGGACACTCTCCACAACATCCGGATTGGCCAAGGTGGTGATGTCCCCGGTGTTCATGTGGTTCGTAATGGCCGACAGCACGCGGCGCATGAGCTTGCCGGAGCGGGTCTTGGGCATATCCGGGACGATGTGGATGGCCTTCGGCCGGGCGATCTTGCCGATGATGGTTTCAATGGCTTTCGAGACCTTGTCGACGATCTCCTGGCTGGGTTTCAGGCCAGGCCGCAGGCAGACATACACCACCGGCACGCGGCCCTTGATCTCGTCCACCGCGGGCACGACCGCGGCTTCGGCAATTTCCGAAACAGTCAGGCATGCGGATTCGATCTCTTTCGTCCCCAGCCGGTGACCGGCCACGTTGATCACGTCATCCACTCTGCCCAGAATGCGGAAATACCCGTCTGCCGCCAGCAACGCTCCGTCAGCGGCAAAATAAGGCCAGTCGCGCCAATCCTTGCTATTGCGGTCCTTGCAATACTTGTCGTAGTACACATCGACGAAGCGCTTATGATCGTTCCAGATGGTCTGCATGATACCCGGCCAGGGATTGCGAATGCAGATATTGCCCGCCTTCCCCGATCCGGCAGGGACAACCTGGCGCATCTCGTCGTAGATAATCGGATAGATTCCAGGCACGCCAGGGCCGGCGCTCCCGGGCTTCATGGGATCCAGCGCGGGCTTCGTGCTGCATAGGAATCCTCCGTTTTCCGTCTGCCACCAGGTATCCACAATCACTGCCTCTCGCTTGCCCACCGTGTTGTAATACCACCTCCAGACCTCGGGCTCAATCGGTTCTCCCACGGTGGTCATGTGCTTGAAGTGAATGTCGTATTTCGTTGGTTCGTCGACTCCGGCCTTGCGGAGCATGCGAATCGCTGTGGGTGATGTGTGGAAGATGTTGACGGCCAGGCGCTCGGCAATCTTCCAGGGCCGTCCCGCATCGGGGTAAGTGGGGACGCCTTCATAAATCACACTGGTGGCGGCCAGGGCCAAAGGTCCGTAAACAATGTAGGAGTGACCTGTGATCCAACCGATGTCGGCCATGCACCAGTACACGTCCTCGGGATGGATGTCCTGAATGTACTTGGACGTGCCCGTCACATAAGCCAGGTATCCGCCGGTGCGGTGCTGGCATCCCTTGGGTTTCCCGGTGCTGCCGCTGGTGTACATGAGAAACAGCGGGGCTTCCGAATCCATGGACACGGGATCCACTCTTTTCCCGCTGAACTTCCGCAGTTCGTCGTCAACGAAGTAGTCACGGCCCTCCACCATGGGCCGAGCGGAGGCATACTGGCCCGGGTGCCGTCTCCAGACCAGCACCTTGTCCACGGTATGGCCTTCCTGGGCGGCGATGGCAACGGCCAGATCCGCGCCGAACTTGTGGTCCACCATCTTGCCGTTGCGATAGTAGCCATCGATGGTGATGAGAACCCGGCTGCCGGAATCGGCAATTCGCGTTCCACAGGCCTCTCCGCTGAAGCCGCCGAATACCACCGAGTGGATGACCCCCAGCCGGGCGCACGCCAACATGGTGATCGGCAACTCGGCGAGCATGGGCATGTGAATGGTGACGCGGTCTCCCGCCTTCAGCCCTGCAAAATCGCGGAGTAGCGCCGCCATCTCATTCACCCTGACATACAGTTCCTGATACGTAATCGTTATGGGCGCTTCGTCTTCCGGCTCCGGCACACAGATCAGGGCGGCCTTGTTCTTGTACTTGGCCAGGTGCCGGTCGACGCAGTTATAGCAGGCGTTGAGCTTTCCGCCGACAAACCACTTCCAGAAGGGAGGGTCACTGGTGTCGAGCGTGGTGTGCCAGTGCTTGTCCCACGTCAGCATGTTCGCGTATTCCTCGAAGCAATCCGGGAAATTCTCCTCACTGAATCGTCTGTTTATATCGGGATCGGCCAGATTCGCCTGGCCGATGAATTTAGCGGGAGGGTAGTACAATTCCTCCTCCCCCCAGTGGACTGCAATCTGGGCTTCGGTGGTCTCCTTAACCACGTTAGGCTTTTCACGAGTGTCCGCCATGTCAATTTACCCTTTCCTGTCTCTGAAATTATCTTGCCCAGGGCGATCCTCAGTGGCAGCAGGAGCGCCCATATGGACTCTTAACAAGCCACTCCAATCAATGCCGATCGCGGCCGATGCTCAAGCTGCGCTCTGTTTCGCCACCGGCCGCTTGGCCAGTAGTTCGCATACCAGGGCTACCGCCGCCAGCGCGGCCGCCGTATAAAACGCCGCCTGGTAGTTGTGATACTTGTCGAACAAAACTCCGCCGATGCGCGGGCCGATGATGCCGGCCACGCCCCACGCGGTGAACAGCATGCCGTAGTTGATCCCGGCGTTTTTGGTGCCCCAGAAGTCGGATGTGGCCGAACCGTTCACGGAGAGTTGCGTCCCGTAGCACCAGTAGACCACGAACACCGCCACGTACAGCGCGGCGACATCGCCCCCCGCCGCATACAGCAGGGGCATGGCGATCATGGAGATGCCGATCATGGTGCGCAGCACGTTGATGCGGCCCAATTTGTCCGACATCCAGCCCGACAGGATGCGGCCCGATGCGTTGCCGCACGCGCCCACCACCAGCGTCATGGTGGATAGCGCCGCCGCCGCGATGCCCACGCTCTTGGCGAACGGCACCATTTGGCTGATGACCATCAGACCGGCGGAGCAACCCAGCGCGTAAGCCACCCACATCAAGTAGAACGTGGGCGTTCGCAGCACCCCGCCAGGGCTGAATTCATAAGTGGTGGCGGCCGATTTGGACGCCGCCGCCGGCTTCCAACCCGCGGGCTTGTACCCCGCAGGCGGGTTCTTCAGCAGGAAGGCGCCGATCATCGTCATGACCAGGAAGATCGCGCCCAGAATCTGGAACGTGGCCGGCACTCCATAGGCCGGAATCAGTTTCAACTGCGAGAGCGGCCCGAAGATCGCCGACCCGGCGCCGTAGCCGCCCACCGCCAGGCCGACGGCCAGACCGCGTTTATCGGGAAACCATTTGGCCATCACCGGAATCGGCGTGGCGTAGCCGAAGCCGTTACCCAGGCCGCCGATCACACCAAAGCAGATAAACAGGTATGTGAGGCTGGTGGTGTAGGAGCACAGAAAGAAGCCCAGGCTCACCAAAAGCCCGCCGGCCAGGGAACAGTAAAACGGGCCGATCTTGTCTTGGATGCGACCCGCCACGACAAAGGTGAGGGCGAACACCGCCACCGCGATCGTGAATACCATGGAAGTGTCGGCCCGCTTCCATCCGAATTGTTTTTCCAGCGGAGCCACGAACACGCTCCAGGCGTAAAGAGTGCCAAGGGCCAGGTTCATCGAGAGCCCGCCCACTACCCGCCACCAGCGGCTGATGCCCGGTGGCTGGTTCACTTGCGGTTCCACATGCATTCGGCTGCTTGCCATGGATTGAATCTCCTGCTGTTTGGGCTTGCGGTTGCGGTTGCGTGCGCCTCGTTAGAAATGCATCGATTGAAGTGGCACGGTGAACTCGTCGGCCGGATCGAGCGGCGAATCGGCGGAACCTCCGTTGAAGAACTGGAATTGGCGGTAGCCATCGGTACGTGGGGAATTGTGGCCGTTTGCGTCGCGTTCACCGCGAAAGCGCGGCTTCGACACTGGACGATTCCTGTTGGTTCGTATGGAATGGCTGAGTTGTAGGATTGGCCGCGAAAGCACTGGGATTTCACGAAAGGACTGGGAAGAGAGAACCCGGGCCAGCCACCGCCACGGTGGCATCGCCGACAACTGGGTCATCACGTCTAGCCCCTCCAATCCAATGCGGACCCGGCACAAAAATCCCTCAAGCTACCCTCGATTCGGGGAGCGCAGCTTGAAATGAGTGGGATTGTGGGCAGTATCACACAAAACTTGATTCACTTTCAACAGGGAAAAGATGCCATTCTCTACAAGTTGTGGAAAACTAAGAAGATCGAGTTAGTAACGTAAGCGTTTTCAGGGATTGACTGACCGAAATCTGTGGCACGAGACGCAGATTCACGGCTTCGTCTTTTGCAATTTAGCCGTCACATTCACTACCGAATCCGCCGCTACCGCAAGCTCCCGCTTCCACTGGGCAAACCCCGGCATCGACAAGATCACCAAGTGCGTCCCGGGAGTAAGGCCAATTTCCGAAGGAGTGTTGCCCGCGTATCTGCCGTCAAGGGTGATCTCGGCGCCGGGTGGCGTCGAACTGAAGTTACACCTGACCTTCTGCGCAAGCGGATCCTGCGCCGAACCCGCGGGCGGGGCTGGCGCGGGAACCCCTGAATTCGGCGGCGGCTCCCCGGCCTGCGGCTGTGTTCCCGCCGCGGCGCCGGGCTGGGGCGTTGCCGCGGCCGCGACCAACTGGTAGAGCTGCTTCCTCTCCTTGCCCTTGGCGTCCCGGTACAAAACCGTGATCCCGTGTTTCTCGTTGCGGGCCTCAAACGTCTCCCCCACCGGCAACGGGGAGCACTTGGACCATCGTGAATCGGCGGTGCATGCAATGCGGAACGACTTTCCGTCGCCATCCTGCACCAGCATTATGTTCTGCGCCGACGGGTTTTTGCTCTCGTTGCAGTAGGCCGAGAAATTCTGAAGATCGCAATCCTTCGGAACCGGGGTTGCCGCGTCCAGCGAATGCGTCTCGGCGCTTAGAACTTTGATTCGAATCGGGTAGGCCTGGGTCGCGGCCCCCGCCAACGTGACGTTGAGCAAGCACAACACCGGCAATAGCCCAGGCAAGTTACGACGCGCGCCCATAGTGCCTTTCCAGTCTTTGAAGCCGGGGACGGAATCGTTCCGCGCGCCACTTCGGCATCGGAACGAACCCCTCCCCGCACTCGGTAGTATACGCCATTGTCGCCCCGGCATTTGTGGGGCAGGTTGGCAACCTGCGGCCGGTTGGTAACCGGCCTGTCCGCGCTCGCACAGGGCCGCCCAACGCCCGCAGCCTGGGTCGCGCACGAGGTCACCGTGCCCAATCCCACCCATTTTGGTTGCGCTATGCCGCGGGGCAAGCGATTCGCCTGCCCCGGCCCGCTTGCGGGCGATTCTTTCACGCCTTCTCACGCTCGCCGCTCCCCACAGAGCCGCGAGCGTGAGCGAGCGCTTCCCCGATCGCGCCAGCGCCGAATCTTGCCGTCGGAGACCCAACTGCGGATCTAGAACGTGAACACCGGCCCGAACTCCGTCCGATGATCCTGCCATTCGTTGCTCGGGACTCCGGCAATCGTATAGTTAGCGCCGGGCGAAAGCCGGGTGGAATAGATCGACTGCTCAATGCCGAATGTGCACCACGGGTTGACCTTGTAGTACAGCGTCGCGGCAAACACCTTGCCCATCAAAAGCGGCAAGGGAGACAGTACGTTGGCGGCGGCGCCGGCGTTGCCGTTCAGCAGGTCGTTGCGCACCACCTGGTCCTTACCCGCGTGCAGATAGAATTGCCAGCCGGCGTTGTGGCCTTTGGGATTGGCGTTGAACCACCGCGAAAGCGGCAATCCGAGATTGACGAATCCGCCAAACGCGCGAATCGGCCGTTGCGGAGCGACCACCACACGTCCACCGCTGGTCCCCAGAGTCGGGCCGCCGGCCGCGGCCAGCGGACCGCCGTCGACGCTGGTATACATCACCGGGTTCGACAGCCCGCCTGTATCGGTGTAGAACGAATTGACTTGGCCGCCGAAGAAGAAGCGCAGGTCCCCTCCGAAATAGGCGCTCGCCACCAGCGTCGCCCAGCGGGTTGGCAACTGCACCGCGAGTTGGTTGCCATACATATTGCTGGAAGTGGTAAAACCATTGGGAAACGCGGCCTGGTAGTTCTTTGGACCTGCGCTCATCGCATCACTGGTGACAATCGATGTGCGCTTGGCGTAAAACCCGCTCCAGGTAAGCTGCGCGGGCGCGACCGCCGGCGCTTTGTCGAGTTGGAACTGCAAGACCGCTCTGGCTTCCAGCTCCGGACGTCCGGAGTCGGCGCCCTCGCGCTCCGCTTGTGCGATTTGGCCGGCCAATCCCAGCGAACCAAGCTTTTCGATTTGACCGCTGCTCGGCATCATCATCGCAATCTCGGGAGAAAACTTGAAATTCCGCGAACCGCCCAGTTTTTGGACCAAGCCGAATCGCATCTGTGGAGAGCGCTCCCAAATGTCGCCATAGTAAGCGCCCAGAAACGTGGTTTCGAATAGGTTGGGCAGAGCGCTCGATCCGAACAGCGTCCAGTCCTGCCCGCCTTCGAAGAACAGCGTGCTCTTGTCGTTGGCGGCGACATCCATCCGCACGTACGCCAGGCGCAACTGGAAGGCGCTGCTGCGAATCGACGAAACGTCGCGGTTATCCACTTCGCTGAAGTTGCCTTCGTAGTCGCCTTCCACCCGGCCCGTCAATGTCAGCTTTGAGGAAATGTCCGGCCATTCGAAGTTGGCGCCGCCGCGAGTGGAACGCGCCTTGAGGTGGAATTCCGGATCTTTTGTCGGGCCGGTATTGGTAATCGAGGTCGAGCCTAGAAACAGGCCCACAAACGGGAAGTCGTCGCCGTTGGGTGAGCTGGAATCGTGGACCGCCGTGGCCTTGATAAATCCGTAAGGCGTGATCTTAACCGCGCCGGCCCTGAAAGCCGGGACCAGTCCGTCTTTCACCGGCGGGTCGACCGGAAGTACGCGTACCGGAGCGACCGCCGCAACTACCGCCGGAGCCGCCGGCGGCGCGGGCGGTGCCGCGGGTTTCGCCGCCGTGGCGGCCTGTGGCGCGGCGTACGGTACTGGAGCGGCCCGCGGGGCCGCGGCCGGAACCGCCGCGGAAGCCACCGGTTGAGGCGCCCCCAGCGCCGCGCCGTTCTTGCCGTAGGCCGCGCTCACCGGAACTCCCGCGGAAGCCGCCGCTTGAGGCGCCGGAGCGGATTGCGGAGAAAGATCCGAAGCGCTTACTAATCCCTTGCGGGAGAGTGCCTCTACCAGGGCTTGAAACTCCGTTCCGGGAGTGCCGGCCTGGATGGATTTCGCTTCCGAGGGGGTAAGGACTCCCTTCATCACCAGGACACCCAGCAAAGCCGTGACATTCCCATTCCCGATCACCGGGGTGGGACTCGGGCTTGCCGGGTTAGGGGCCGGCGCCGCCGCAGTGCCTGCGTTGGTCTCGGCTCCCTTGTTGGCAGACAGAGCGTCATCGGTCGCAGCCAGGATGGGAGCGGTTGCGACGATTGCCAGTAATGATCTGCATAGCCACATCTTCAACTTCGACTTTGAGATAAGCATAGATTTCCTTCGAGGCTGCCACTTACTCAGGCATAGACCGGTGTCCAATTTCACCATAGCGAACTCCAACACTTCGAGACGCTGGAATTTGAGAGGATACGCGCGCTCGGCGCGTAGCATCTCTGTTGATAGCCATGGGCGCTAGGGCAATCCTGGGACCAATCGCCCCAGAGTCGGTCCTGGGCGCCCAATTTCAAGGTCGCACCCTGGTTCTTGACGGTATTTTTGACAGTGTTCTTGACGGTGTTTTTGACGGTAGTTTGCGCGCAGGCCGGCATGCATGCAGCGGGGAGTTTGCGAAAGGACTGGGAAGGGAAGACTAGGGCAAACCGCCACCACAGCGGCATCGCCGACAACTGGGTCATCACGTTTAGCCCCTCCAATCCGATGGGGACCCGGTACTAAAATCCCTCCAGCTACCCCGATCTCGGGGAGCGCAGCTTAAAATGAGTGGGATTGTGGGCAGTATCACACAAAACTTGATTCAGTTTCAACAGGGAAAAGATGCCATTCTCTACAAGTTGTGGGAAACTAAGAAGATCGAGTTAGTAACGTAAGCGGTTTCAGGGCTTGACAAGCGAAAAACTGCGGCTTGAGACGCAGAAACGAGTCGGAACCGTCAGGGCTGGCGGGTGATATAGCTCAGGCAATTCGGTGACAGGCTACTCAACTCCGAAATAGGGTTTCGTCCCCTGTCACCGAAGGTCACTACCTGCCTTTCATTTGCAGCACGGTGATGGAGTATGGCGGAAACGTGTGGGTAAACGCCGTGCCCGGAATAGCGATAGAGGTGACCACCGGCACGATCTTGGTTGGATCGGTAATTGAGTTGGTCTCGTCGGGACTGGACGCGCTCAGCATGATCGACTGGCCCTTGGGGTCCAGCGCGGATACGCCGCCGATCTCGATGCGCACCGGCTGGGGCGTCGACTCGCGGTTCACGATCTTCAGGAAGATGGCGTGGGTCTTGCTGTCCAGCGTAGCGTTGAAGAATAGCGTGGGCACCTGCTGCGGCGCCGGCGCCTGGGGCGGCGTGGCGGGCGGTGCGCCATCGGGGCCCTTACGGCCGGAAGGCGTGGGCGGCTGCCACAAACGCGTGGGCACGCCCTGGGCGGCGATCGGCAGAACTAGGTCGCCGTGGTACAAGCTGAACATCTTCTGTGCGTAGTAGGCCGGTGAGCCGTAGCTCGTGAGCGTGTCGTAGCCGATCAGGTCGGTCTTCCACTGCATGCCGCCCGGGTTCACGTTGACCAACAGCGGCGCGTAGCTGGACATGATCACCAGGTCGGAATTGCGCTCCATGCCGGTCATCCATGCGGCGTCTCCCAGAGCGCCGCTCATGTTGGGCGTGGGCGAGCCGACGCGGGTGGCCCACTCGCCCACGAAGACCTTGGGGCCGGTGCGCGGGCGCGTGTCGTACATGTGGGCGGTGGAGGCCATCAGGTCCTCCGAGTTGCGATAGTAATGCTCGTCGATGACGTCGGGAACGCGCGTGGTGACATTCGTGGTGGCGATGAACTGCAGTCTCGGGTACCTGGCCTTGATGCCGTCGTAGAACTGGGTGAAGCGTGCGTCGTAGGTGCCCCCGCCCACGCGGTCGAATTGATCCTCGTTGCCGATCTCGACGTAGGTGAGGGGGAACGGCGCGGGATGGCCGTCCCGCGCGCGTAGTTGGCCCCAAGGGGTGGTGGCCAGCCCGGTGACGTATTCGATTTCGTCGAGCGCGTCCCGTACGTACGGCTCTAAGTCGGCGCCGGGGGCCACGCGCTGCTCGCCCTGGCGGTTCAGCGAGTAGCCGGCATAGATACCGAGCACCGGCTGCATGTTCAGGTCTTCGCACCATTCCAGGAATTCCAGCAGGCCCATGCCGTCGGTGGACCAATACCGCCAGGCGTCGTTCATGTGGCCGGGGCGGCGGGAGATATCGCCGATCGTATTCCTCCAATTGAAGCGCGTGGCGATAGTGTTGCCTTCCAGGTAGTTGCCGCCGGGAAAGCGCAGAAAGGCCGGCTTCATGTCGGCCAGGAGCTGCATGATGTCCTGGCGGTTGCCGTTGGGGCGATTGGCGAAAGTGGGAGGAAACAGGGAGACCATGCTCAACCAGACGGTACCGGGCTTGGAGGCGGAGATCAGCAGGTGGTTGGCGGCGGAAACCGGGGCGTCGGTGGTAGTGAGAAAGACCTCGTACCTCTGCCACGTTTCCGTGATCCGGCCGACCCGGGCGCTGGCCTGTACCGTGACGCCGTCGTCGCTCACCAAGGCGATGGTCAGGGGCCCTTTGAATTGGGGGGCCGCTTCGGCATAAAACGAAGCGCGGTAGCGGGTGTTGGGCCGCACCGGGATGCCCCAGAATCCTTCATTGGCAATGCCCACGCGCTGGTTGCCGGAGGCCTTGGAGATGGTCAGTTTGAGGCTGGTGGGGATGGCCGTATTGAATCTCCGGGAGGGGTCGAGGGCCATGCTTCCGGCGCCGCCGTTCTCCTGGACCAGCTTCCAGTGGACCGGTTCCTTGGCGTCCTCCATGAAGGTGCGATTGCGCACCAGTTCGGCATACAGGCCGCCTTCGTACGAGAAATTGATTTCTTCGGTCATCAACCCGTAGAGCAAGGGGCTGACTTGGGCGGCCACCTGGTCGGCCTTGATCTGCAGAACGGCGGGGCCGCCGGACTGGGCCGACAGGGTGACCGCGAGCGCGGCCCAGGCCACAGCGGGTAGGGATTTCGTGAGGTTTATCAAGAACATAGCTATCGGGATTACTATAGCTCACTGCGCCGCGGAGCGACGCCGGTGCCGCCCGGAGCCGCCACGAGCCCGGACGCCCGCCGCGAAAGCGGGAGGGCCAGCCACCGTTCTCCTTAGAGTTTGGCGAAAGTCTTGCCGATATGTCGAGATAGGGCCATGCAGCCACGATGGAAAGTCGCGCTCGGGTGCGGAGCGGCCGGATGTGGCGCGTGGTTGTGGTGCCTTGCCGGCGCCCCACCGCCGGCGCGGGTGTACCGGATAGGCTTCGAGGACTCGCCGCCGCGCCAGTTCGTTTCGGCTTCGGGACAGCCCTACGGCCCCACCATCGAGATCATTCGAGCGGCCGCCGAACATGCGGGGATCTCTTTGAAATGGGTGCATGTGCCGGGCGGCCCGGACGCCGCATTGGAGAACGGCACGGTGGATTTGTGGCCGTTGGTGGCGCGCTTGCCCGAGCGTCTGAACCGCTACTATATCAGCGACCCCTACGAGGAGTCGTCGTTCTGGCTGGCATCTCTGAAGGAACGGAACATCGGCAGCGCCGACAACCTGGCCGGGCGGAGACTGGGGTCTACTTCGGGGCTGGCGGCCCGCGTGGCCCACGACGAGTATCCGCGCGCCATCCCAGTGCCGGCACACGAACGGCAGGAGAGCATCCGGACGCTCTGCCGCGGCGCCGTGGACGCCGTGGTGCTGGTGGGGAGCCCGATCGACTCCTACCGGGATGCGGCCGAGGATTGCGGCGCGGAACTATCCTTCCACCCGCTGCCGGCCGTCAGAATGCTGTCCGGCGTGGGAGCCACGCGCAAACGCCAGGGCGCGGTCTGGGCGGCGGACCGGCTCCGCGCCGCCATCGTGGAAATGAGCCGGGATGGATCGTTGACCAGTATCCAGTTCCGCTGGTATGCCAACCCGTTCCAAGAATCGAATGTCCTGGAAACGCTGGCGGTGGCCCGCCGGAAAAACCAGATCCTGCTATCCGCCCTGGGGCTGTTCGTGGTGGCGCTAACCGCGGTCCTGTGGCTCGCCACCCGCCTGGGTAAGGCCAAGACGTTGGCGGAGCGCGCCACCCAGGCGAAGTCCGAATTCATCGCCAACCTCAGCCACGAGATCCGCACGCCCATGAACGGCATCCTGGGCATGACGAGCATGGCGCTCGACACCGAATTGGACGAAGAACAGCGGGACTACCTGGAGACCGCCAAGAGTTGCGCCGATTCGTTGCTGCGAATTCTCAACGACGTGCTGGACTTTTCCAAGATGGATGCCGGCAAAATGAACCTGGCGCACGAGCCCTTCGAGCTGCGGCCGGCGATCCACGGCCTGGTGCGATTCTTCGCCTTCGGAGCGCACAGCAAGGGAATCGAGATCGCCTGCGATATCGACGACGAGATTCCGGAGATCCTCTCCGGCGACGCCGGGCGGCTGCGGCAAATCCTGGTGAACCTGGTGGGAAACGCGCTGAAGTTTTCCTCCGGCGGCACGGTGGGCGTAACGGCGCGCTTGGAGTCCGCGGCCCACAGCCACGTCTGTTGCCGGTTCCGGGTGACGGACGAAGGCATCGGCGTTCCGGCGGAGAAGCGGGAGTCGATCTTCGCGCCGTTCGAGCAGGCGGACAGCTCCACCACCCGGCGTTACGGCGGCACCGGACTGGGGCTGACGATTTCCGCCAAGCTGGTGCGGCTGATGGGCGGACGGATCTGGGTGGAAAGTCCGTGGCTGGACGACGACGGCCGCTCCCGGGCGGGCAGCGCGTTCCATTTCACGGTGCGGTTCGGAACCGCGGCGGCTCCGGCTTGCGCGGCCCAGAGCGTGCCGGAAGCGGCGCCCGCCGAGCGCCTGAGAATCCTGCTGGCGGAAGACAACCCGGTCAATCAGAAAGTCGCGGTGCGCCTGATGGAACGCCGCGGCCATTCGGTCAGCGTGGCGGAAACCGGGCTGCGCGCGCTGGAGTTGCTGGCGGAGAGCCGGTACGACATGGTCCTGATGGATGTCCAGATGCCCGAACTGGACGGCGTCGAAGCCACCCAACGCATTCGTCTGCGCGAGCGGATCACCGGAGAACACCTGCCCATCGTCGCCATGACGGCGCACGCCATGAGCGGGGACCGCGAGCGGTTCCTCACCGCCGGCATGGACGGTTACGTCAGCAAGCCCGTGACCCCGGCGGAGCTGTTCGCGGCCATCGATGCGGTGGCGGGACAGCGTGCATAAATAAACCTGGGGACAGACGGAACGTTTCCCTGGTTTTGGCGGCGCACCGGGCGAGAAACCTAAAACCGGCTAAGAACTTTCGCACGCCCGCCGCAGAGCCTCGCCCATCTCGCCCTGCTTTTCGGCGTCCAGCTTCTTGCCCGCAGCCGTCACATAAAATACGTCGATGGCTTTGTGCGCTTCGGTGTCGATCAGCACCACTTCGATGTTCCCTCCGCACGACGAAATCGCCGACGCCAAATCGTACAGCAGCCCGGGACGATCCTGCGCCACAATCTCCACCAGCGTGGCCGTGGTGCTGGCGTCCGGGTTGAAGGAAACCCGCGCCGGAAACGCGGCCTTGCGGCTCGGCAGCTTGGGCTTGGGACGGTTGCGCAGCAGCTCGCGCACATTGGCCTTCCCCGCCAGCACCCGCTCGGTTACCGTGCGCAGCCGATCCACTTCGCTGGGATTCAGATCCAGCGTGCGGTTGGGGTCGGCGAACGCGAAGGTATCGAGCACCAGCCCGCGCCGGTTGGAAAACGCTTCGGCCTTCAGGATGTTCATGCCGAAACTGGACAGCGTCCCCGCGGCGGCGGCGAACAGGCCCGGACGGTCATTGGTCACCAGCGTCAACTGCCAGGCGGTTTCCAGGCGGCGGATGTCCACCGCGGCTCCCCGTTTCAAGCTCCTCCGCTCCAGCTCCATGTGGCCGTCGATTTCCGCCTCGGTGTGGGTGCGCAGATAGCGCGTCGGGAAGCCCTCCAGGAACGCGCTTCTCGGGGACGAGCCGGCGGGCTGGTCGGCGATGCGGTCGCTCTCCAATTCGCGCGTCAGCTCGTTGTAGCCCATCAGGTAGAGCTGCCACAATTGTTCGGCGCGCCAGGGCGTCATGACCCCTGGGTTCACCGCGCTGATGTCGGCCCAGGTGAGCAGCGTCAGGGCTTTGAGACGCTCCACGGTCTCCACCCGGCCGGCCACCTCGCGGATGGTCGCGGGGTCGAAAACGTCGCGCGATTGCAAGACCGCGGAAAGCTCCAGGTGGCGGCGGATGAGGAACAGCACGGTTTCGCGGTCGGCCCGCGGAACCTGGATGCGCTCCATGGCGCTGGCGGCTAGGCGCAAGGAAGCGTCCACGTGGCCTTCCTTCGGGGAGCCCTTGCCGCAATCGTGAAACAGCAGCGCCAACAGCAGCAGGCTGGGCTGTTTCACTTCGTTGAGCAGATCGACGTAGAAATCCCCGGGGCTTTCGGCCTGGCCGCGCAGGCTCCACAGGTTCTGCATCGCCACCAGCGTGTGCTCGTCCACGGTGTAGCGGTGGAAGAAGTCGCGGATCACCAGGCACTCGATTTCCCGCAGCTCCGGGAAAACCGCGGTCAGCAGCCCGGTATCGTGCATGCATCGCACCGCCAGCGGCGCTTCCGGCAGCGACAGGATGGCTTCGATCGAGGGCCACCGCGGCGCGGCTTCGGCGAACCAGCGGCGCAGGCGGTCCAGCCGGGCTTCGATCTGCTGCGCGGCTTCGAGCGAAGGGCGGATGCCGTGCCGGGCCACGAATTCGAACAGACCGAGCGCAAGCTGGGGATCGGTGTCCAATTGCTGCGGCGCGCGGAAGTGGGCCCGCTCGCGGTGGACGCTGAAGTCGGCGTTGGCCAGGCGCGTGCGCCAGTCGCGGAACTGCGAAAATAGGGAACTGGATTGGCCCTCCGCCGACTCCAGCGCGCGCACGGCGGCGCGGTAAAGGGCGCGGGCATGGCGATAGTACTCGCGCATCCACCGCGACGCGTCTCGCTCGGCGCCACTCCGTCCCGCATGCCACTCTTCGGCGATCGCCTCCTGGGCGTCGAAGGACAGCACATTGGAATCGCGGCCGGCCTGGCAGTGGAGGTAACACCGCACCCGCGCCAGGAAGCGAAAAGCCTGCTGAAGTTCCTCGGGCGCGGATCTGGCGGGATAGCCCGATCCGGCGTCGCGCAACTGCTCCAGCCAGGCCACCAACTGCGAGTCGCGCAGCCCGCCGGGCGTCTCTTTGAGGTTGGGCTCCAGGTGGTACAGCGTGTTGTCGAACTTGGCGTGCCGCTCGCGGGTCAGTCGGGCCAGGTTGCGCACCAGGATTTCGCGGTTGCCGCGCAGGAAACGCGGCAGCCGGTCGGCCACGCCGGCATAAAGAGCGCGGTCGCCGGCCAGGAAGCGCTGGTCCAGCAGGCTGATGTTCAGCTCGACGTTCTGGTCGTGGACTTCCAGGCATTCTGCGGGAGTGCGCACGGACTGGCTGACGCGCAGGCCGGCGTCCCAGAGCTGTTGCAGAAAGGCGGCGATCGATTCCTTGTTGGCGAGCGCCAGACGTTCGGTGGCGAATAGAAGCAGAAGGTCTACGTCCGAATAAGGGAACAGGTGGCGCCGCCCGTATCCGCCCACGGCCAGCAGGGTCAGGCCTTCCGGAACCTCCGCCAGCAGGCGCTGGGCGGCCACCAGGACGGCGCGGTCCACCTGGGCGGAACGTTCTGCCAGGGCCGTGGAGGCGTCGCCGGAGGAGAGAAACGCTTCCTGGATGCGATCTTTGGCGGAAGTGATCGGGTGCGGCATTTCAGATGGTCACGCGCAGACAAAACCCGGGGCCTTGCGTACGGCGCGAATGCACTCGCCGGGAACCGGTCCCTTATAGCGCGGCTTCGCCACGGTCATCGTTGCGGATCCGGATGGTCTCGGCCACATCGAAGACGAAGATCTTCCCGTCGCCGATTTTCCCGGTCCGGGCGGCGCCGGCAAGCGCGTTGATCACCTCTTCGGCGCGGCTGGAGGGAACCACCAGCTCGAGTTTCACTTTGGCCAGCAGGTCCACGTTGTACTCCTGGCCGCGATAGACTTCCTTGTGGCCCTTCTGCCGGCCGTGGCCGCGCACATCCGTGATGGTCATGCCATCGATGCCAATGGCCATGAGAGCTTCCTTGACTTCGTCGAGCTTGAACGGTTGGATGATGGCTTCGATTTTCTTCATGATTCGAAGATATACCCTTCCTCGCCGTGCATGCTCAGGTCGAGGCCTTCCACTTCCTGCTCCCTGGTGACGCGTACGCCTACCGTCAGGTCGCAGATCTTCAAGATAATCAGGGTGCCCACGATGGCAATACCCCAGGAAATGCCGACACCGATGAGCTGGTTCACAACCTGGCCG
>Ga0326728_10005682_pt1 | contig 34565 bp, 28 predicted proteins | sample MB3enrmetagenome_FD_207602 | JGI IMG/M metagenome (GOLD analysis project Ga0326728, IMG submission 207602) | Lab enriched peat soil microbial communities from McLean, Ithaca, NY, United States - MB31MN | ecosystem: Environmental > Terrestrial > Soil > Wetlands > Peat | place: USA: New York...
AAAGTGCACTGTTGGTCGGCCGCGCCGGGACAGTGAATCTCCTTCAACGAGGGCACGCGAATCAGCTTGATCAGCGGCTGCCACTCGCCTGCCGCGCCGTCGCCGGCCACCGGCCGCACCCGAAGCGTCCCGAAGGCGGACGGCCCAAAACTCTTGAGGGGATCAAAATTGGCCAGCACGGTCGCGCTATCTTGCAGCACCAGGCCGCCTTCTCCAATGCTTAACTGCACGTTTAACGATCCGTCCCCGTTGGCAATTTCGATCTTTTCGTCGCGGGGAAAAGCTGCCGGCATATCACTTCGGAAAAAGAACGACAGACGCCAATCCTGCGGCAGATCGTCCTGATTCGCCAACCGAATATAACGCGCGGACGCGTTTGTTCCCGGCTGGATGTTCTTGCTAAGCACGGTAATTTTAGGTCGCGGCGCGCCGACGGTAACCGCGACTTCCAACGTGCGCCCATCCTTCAGCGTAACGTGCGCGGTCTGTTTTTCGTTCGCCGCGGAATTCGCTGGCGGGCTGGGGGCGGCCATTTGCAGTTCGTCACGTCCGCTGTTTCGGGAGAGGGTGCCGGGCACAAAACGGACTCCGCCCAGTTCGAGGGCGGCCACTTCGTCCAACCGCGTTCCGGTCAGGACGCCTTGCTGATCGCCGGCGCGGATGGTGAACCGCTCCAAATTTGCGCTCTCGGAGTAGGCTTGCAGGGGGACCTCGTCCGGCTTGGCCGTTCCGTACTGCTGAACCAGCAGGGTAATCGGACCGGGCTCCACGTCCTTCAATGCCGCCTCCACTTCCAGTTCATTCGGTTTAGGCGACTTCCAGCTGGCCTTAAGAACTTCGCCCTTGGCGGGTTTAACGTTAACCTGATCGACGCAGGCGGCCTCATCCGAATGCAAATGAAGCGTATTGGTACGGCCCACAATCAAGCCGGTTTTGTCGGCAGGCGGCAGCGTCCACTCCGCCGGACGCGCATTGCGCAAGGTGAAGGTCGGTCCGTCGAACCGGTCGAATCCCCAGTATCCTTGCAAAGTGCCGGTAACTGCTGCTCCCAGGTTCGCCGAGGCGAGGGCCTGCGCATCGACCAGGAAACCGCCGTGGGCGGCATCGGCTTTAACCGGAAGATCCAAGCTCTTTCCGCGCGGGTCAATTACGTGAAGCACCATGTCATGCGCCAGTTCGGTCGCATACACCAGCGGTGCGCCCTCCAGTTCGAGGGCCTGCGTGGCATTTTGCAGGCAATACACCCGGTCGGCGTCGACCCGCCGCAGAGGCGGAAACTGCACGGCCTCAATTCCGGGAAGGCCGATCACCATAACCGACTTCGGCTTCTTAAAAGAAGGGGCATTGTTGAGTCTTAAATTGAGCTCGTTCTGCTTCGGGAGAGCCAGCGCCGGAATGTACTGGTAGTTGGGCGTGTGAAACCCATCCATAAGTTTCACCACGTCCACCACGGCGCCGACATAGGGGCTGTAACTGCCGCCGCCTGCCTGTTTCGTGGACGAGAGCTGTCCGATCAGGTCGGCGGATGCGCCGGTCGTGAGCGCCGCCACCATGGATTGGCTGTGCTCGTCATCCAGGACCAGCTGGTCGGAATTCTGCATCAGACACGGCGCCTGTTGCTCGGTGGGTTTGTCGAAGCAATGTTCGTCCAATTTGATATTCAAACTGCGCGCCAGCAGGACCGAACGCTGATGAAGCGCTTCCGGAGCGGTTTTCGAAGTAGCCTTCACCTCCTCCAGGTATTTGTCCAGGCGCGCGCGGTCCAGACTGGCCTGATACAAGTCCTGTGCCGCCCGGACAAATGCGCCCGGCTTGCCGCGCACGGCGGAGCGTAAGCTGCTGAAGTCTCCTCCGCTTTGCGGCGCAAACATCAGCACCGTTTGTTGCGCATCCTGCGGAACGGTGACGAAAATGCCTTCCTGGCCCACCTCTTTCGTCCAGGTTTCCGCCTTGGTGAACCAGTTTTCCGGAGGTGGGTTGGTCGACCCCCGCAAGAACGTCGCAATCAGGAGGAAATGCACGGCCTGACCGGGCGGCAATACCGGATGTATCCATACCCGGTCGCCGGCCTGCAGGTTCGGCACCTGGGAAATCGGCAGCGTCTTGCCGCCACGCGTGACTTTCACCTCGATCTTCGGTCCAAACAAATCAAATGGAGCAGCGTCGGCGAAAGCGTAAGCGCTCAACAGCAGAAGTACTGCTAAAACCTTAAACCAGCAAAATCGGGACAACATGACAACTACTCTAGAACCCTGCCTGCGCAAATGTCCAGATTTAGCAATTTGGTAATTTAGTAATTGTGTAATTTGGTAATTGCCAGAGAGCATGATCTACAATTACCCAATTACCAAATCCCAATCACTGCCTTGCCGGCACCAAAGGCTTGCTCACTCCATCGATACCCGCCAAGCCAAGAACCGTGAGAAAGATTTTTTGCGGTCCGAGATAAGCGTCTTTCGGGTTGAACCACTCTCCTGGAGCGTGGTTGAGGCCCTCCTCGCCCCCGCCTCCGAGGGTAACCGCCGGCACCCCAATACTGATAGGCAGGTTGGCGTTGGTGCTGCTGGCAGTAGTTAGTTCCGGCTCCTGGCCGATCGCCTTGGTAGCCATCCAGGAAGCTTGCACGATAACGCTGTCGGAGGGCTGGCTGCCGGCAGGACGATCTCCGACCAACTTCATCTCCACCGTGATCTCTTTACCGCGATTCCAACGAGCGTTTTCCTCATCGGCCGCCTGCTGTACCAAAGCCAGAATCCTGCTCTCGGTCTTCAGCAGCTGCTCCGGGCTGTTCGAACGCATATCCAACAGCATCCAGGCATCGGCGGCGATGGCGTTGACGGAGGTGCCGCCGCTGACCGTTCCCACGGTAAAGGTGGTTTTGGGATCTCTCGGGGTCTGTACATCGGCAATCTTGGCAATGGCGCGGCCCATAGCATGAATGGCGCTAGGGGTACCGAAGGCGCCGAAGCTGTGTCCACCGGGTCCCTTGAAATGGATCTCGTAGCGGTGACTCCCCGTCGCCAGGTAGGTAATGCGCCGGACACTGGTGCCGTCAATATCCACGGAGGCGGCGATATCTTTATGGTCGCGGAAGAAGGCTTTCATCCCGCGCAGGTTCCCCAGTCCCTCTTCGCCCACTGTGCCGCAGAAAATAATGTCGCCGACCGTCGAGATTCCGGTAGTTTTGAAAGCGCGCGCTACGGAGAGCAATGCGGCCAGCCCGCGCGAATCATCGGCCACTCCCGGAGCGAAAATCCTGCCCTCTTTCTCCACCGGCCGCGTATTCGTGCCTTCGGGAAACACGGTATCCAGATGCGCTTCGACCAGAATCTTGGGGCCGTTGCCCGCTCCCGGCCGCACGCCAAAGACATTGCCTTCGCCGTCCATCTTCACATCTTTCAGGCCCAGGGCCTGCAGGCGCTTCAGGTAGTACTGGCCGCGCACTTTCTCCTTGAACGGCGGAGCGGGAATCGCCACGATGGCCTTTTGATCGGCCAGGGTGTTGGCTGCATCCTTTCGTATGAATTCCAGTCCCTGCTTAGCCTTCTCGTTATCCCCGATCTGCGAAAAAGCATCCGCTACCGGCGGAGAGACCGTTAGCAGATCGGCCGCCGTAGCCATGGCAGCCGCCAGCACAAGAGCCACTGCACAAGCGCCACAAATCTGCGCGCAAGACCGTCCTCTGCTCATTACCAAATCGCCTCCGGACAAAAATCGAATCCTTGCTGATTGCAATGCTCAACATCCTACACCAGTGGTCAGCGGCCAGTGGCCAGCAAAACAGAAAACGATAACGAATTGCGAACTGGAAATCTGCCTCAAGCCAGAAACTGGAAATGGTTACAGAACCAGTAGCCAGTGGTCAGTGACCGGCGACCACTAATTTGAACCGGCGACTATGTTTGGGGTGAACGACGGGTTCGCCGCCCTGCCCACTGACCACTGGTCTACAGGCGGGAGAGCAAGGATTGTGCCTGGCGGAACCAGTGGCGCTCCCGGCGACGTTGAAAGCCCGGCATGCCGGCCCGTTTCCGAAGGATACGCTCCGTCCATTCGCGCGCCTCCGCAGTCGCACCCTGGTTAGCCAGAAATTCCGCGTAGTGATACTGCGTCTCGGTCAGAGTCGAGGTCCGCAAGGTAATGCTGAACAGCGCTTTCGCCTGTTCCGGTTTGCCGGTGACCGCATAAGCCCAGGCCAGCAGTCCGGCGGCGCGGTAGATATCGTAGCCGGAATCGCTGCGCACCACCCGCTCCAGATCCTGGACGGCCGCGGGAAAATCTCCCAGTTGCAAAGCGGCAAGGGCGCGCCGATAGAACGGATCGGGGGAGTCGGAGCGCTGCGCCAGGGAGCGATTGAAACAGGAGCGAGCTTTTTCCCACTGTTCCTTATCCAGGTACAGTTGTCCCAGCTCTTCATAATTGCCTGCCGAGGGATTCTGGCGTACCGCAAGCTCCAGTTCACGGATGCGGCGCGCCCGGCCGACAAACTTGAACGCGCCGGGATCGCGCAATTCCGGAAGCGCTTCCACAGCCAGGTAGATCAGCGAGCCCAGGGGCCCGAGGAAGATGATGATCCACAACCAATAGGAATCCGGTTGGCGGCGGATAAAATGACTCAGCGCCGCCCCCATGAGCAGAAGACCCGGCAATCCGAAGCTAAAAAAACCCATCATTTCAGATAGATGCTGAAACTAGGAGGATTTCGATTTTTGAATTTTGAATTTTGATTGAGTTGGCGGGTGCCGAAAGTATCGGGAACCCGAAAACAAAATCAAAATTCAAAATTTCCTTTACTTTCTGCGCGCCTCAAAAATCTCCGGCGAGAGAAGTTGTTCGACTACGGCGGGCTTTGAACCGGCAGGCGCGCCCAGCGCGAGCCACTTGCGCACCACCGATAACAGGTATTCGCGCATGCTGCGCCGCGCAACCGGGGCCCAGCGCATGAAACACTGGCCCCCTTCCAACTCGGCATAGATCGGAGAACCCACGGTCAACAAGCGCTCGAAGGCCTGTCCCAAGTTGTAAGTAATCTCTATGTGCACAATGCGGAAGCTCTTGCTCTGGGGGTCTTCGCGGCCAATTACGCACATGCCGGCGATAGCCGGGATACCCTCGTCGGGATTGCGCGGACCCCGGCTGACCGGCCGGGGCCGGCAAGGACACCAATAGGACCATTGCAAAGGCACAACCGTCGCCGGTCCAGTCACCGCACGAGAAACGTCGTCAGCCTGAGGCGCCATGCGAGTAGCTATTTTACTCCCCCAGCCGCGCCGCGGCGCATGCTCGCCGCTTTCACGGTATTGGCCATCAGCATGGCGATCGTCAGCGGCCCTACCCCGCCGGGCACCGGAGTAACAGCGCCGGCAACCTCGAACACCTTGGGATGGACATCGCCTACCAGTGTGCTTCCCTTCTCCAGGAATTGCCGCTCACGCTTGGCATCCCCGGCAAAAAAGCGATCGAAGCTGGCGCGATCGCTAACGCGATTAATTCCCACGTCAATCACCGTCGCGCCGGGACGCACCATCTCCGGGGCGACCATGCCCGGCTTGCCAATGGCCGCGACCAGGATTTCTGCGCGGCGGCAAACCTCGTCGAGATTTCGCGTACGCGAATGGCAGATGGTGACGGTGGCATTGGCATTGGTAAGCAGCATGGCCAGCGGTTTTCCGACAATATCGCTGCGGCCCAATACCACGGCTTCTCGCCCCTCAACCGGGATGCCGCTGCGGCGCAGGATCTCCATGCATCCCGCCGGAGTGCAGGGCACCAGCCCCGGACGCATGGTGGCGAGATAGCCGACGTTTAACGGATGGAAGCCGTCCACGTCCTTCGCCGGATCCACTGCCAGCAGCACCTTCTTGGCATCGATTGGTTTGGGAAGAGGCAGTTGGACCAGGATCCCATCGATTTCGTCGCGCTGGTTCAAAGCCTGGACCACGGTCAGCAGGTCCGCGGTAGAAACCATCTCTGCGGGCGTAATCGTCTCACTGTACAGGCCGAGCTGCTCGCAGGCGCGCACCTTGTTGCGCACGTAAACTTCTGAAGCCGGGTTGTGCCCCACCAGCACCGCGGCCAGTCCGGGGCGTATTCCCCTGGCTGCGAGAGCCTTGACCGATTCCGCCACTTCCGCGCGAATCTCCTCGGCTATCCGAGTCCCATCCAGCAATCGTGCACTCATGCATCCTCAAGTCTAAAGGCGCTTATCCCCTAGGGCCCCTGGGGTGCCCAGTTTTTTCCCGCTTTGCGGGATGGGGTGGGAACACGCCCTTCCGCCAAGCGTCAAGGGCCGATGTCACAAAACTTTGAATGAATATTATTGCAAGTTGCACATTCTGTTGGCCCAAAAATCAGCTACACTGAGGCTGGTTTGGGGTGTGCCTCGCGGCGCCCGCGGTTTGGGGGGCCGGCGAGCACAGGGTCTCAGGAAATTCCGGTCGGTACGAATCTTCGCACACATGACCGTTCCCGTCAGAGCCAGATCCCAATCTACCAAGTGGTGCACATCCGCGCCGCTACTTTTTTGGTCCCAACGAATGCCGAGGCGTTCCAAGGGAAAGGTGACTTGCGACCATGTTCAGAATTGTGGATGCCCGATTCGTGGCAACAGGCATCAAGCGGTTCGTGATTGAGGCTCCGCGGATTGCGGGAAAGTACAAGCCCGGCCAGTTCGTTATCGTCCGCCTCCATGAACACGGGGAGCGCATTCCGCTGACCATCCAGGATGTGGACCCCGCCGCGGGCACGATTAATCTTTGCGTACAGGCCCTCGGCAAGACCACTCACCTGATGAATCTGCTGGAGACCGGCGATGCCGTTCTGGACGTTATGGGGCCGCTGGGAAAGCCTTCCGAGATCCGCAACTTTGGCACGGTGGTGCTTGTGGCGGGCGCTGTGGGAGCGGCTATGACCTTCTCCACGGCACGCGCTCTGCGGCAGGCCGGCAATTATGTGATCGCCGTTGAAGGTGCGCGCCGGCAGGACCTGGTGGTGTTGGAAGACGAGCTGCGGCAGATTTGCGATGAGACACACATCGTGACCGACGATGGCAGCTACGGCGAGAAAGGGCTGGTCACGGACAAACTGGCGCAACTTATGGCCGGCGCCCGCCCCGTCAACTTCGTTCTCGCTTGTGGCCCTGTGCCCATGATGCGCGCCGTGGCCAGTCTGACCAAGACCAAGAACATCCCCACGGTGGTAAGCCTGAACTCGATCATGGTGGATGGTACGGGGATGTGCGGCGGATGCCGTGTGCTGATCGACGGCCACAGCGAGTTTGCCTGTGTCGACGGTCCGGAATTTCCGGCCGAGCGGGTCAACTTCGATGTGCTGACCCAGCGCAACGCCATGTATCGCGATAAGGAACAACAAACGTTCGCGGCGTTTCAGGCCAATGCGGAAAAGGACGTGGCGCTGCTTTACAAGAATTGCCGGCCTCCGGCCCAGGCGGGCGGCTCGTCATTGTCGAACAACCCGGCTCCCCCTGCGCTCGCGCCGCTGGCCACCACGGCTGGCGCCGGGCAGAATCGCATGCCGGCAAAAGAGCGGATGAAAATTCCCCGCCAGCACATGCCGGAGAGGCCGCCGGAGATTCGCGTCACCAACTTCGAAGAAGTCAACCTCGGCTTCACTCCCGAACTGGTGGAACAAGAGGCCAACCGCTGCATCTCCTGCGGCAAACCCACCTGCGTGAACCAATGCCCGGTGGGGGTTAAAGTCCGTGAGTTTATCGACCTGATCGTCGCCAAGGACTATATCGGCGCCGCGGCCAAGATGCGTGAAGACAACGTGCTTCCGGCAATCACCGGCCGTGTCTGTCCGCAGGAAGAGCAATGCGAGGGTGGGTGCCTACTCGCCAAGAAGGCCGGCGCTGTCGGCATCGGCTACTTAGAAAGATTCATTGCCGATTACGAGATGAGCAACGGCACGCTCGGCCTTCCGCCCATCGCTCCGCCCACCGGAAAAAAGGTCGCGATCGTGGGGAGCGGTCCGGCGGGCCTGACCTGCGCCGGCGACTTGATTCAGAAGGGACATAAAGTACGAGTCTTTGAGGCCCTGCATGAATTGGGCGGAGTGCTGGTCTATGGCATCCCCGAGTTTCGCCTCCCCAAGGATATCGTCCGCAAGGAAATCGATAATCTCCGTCGCATGGGGGTCGAGTTTGAAACCGACGTCGTGGTAGGGCGAACCGTTACCGTCGACGATCTGCTGCAAAAAGAAAATTACGACGCGATATTCATCGCGACGGGCGCCGGCTTGCCCGTATTTCTCGGCATTCCCGGCGAACACCTGAATGGCGTTTATTCCGCCAATGAATTTCTTACGCGCACCAACCTGATGCGCGCCTATAAGTTTCCCGAGTACGATCAGCCCATCTACGACTGCCGCGATAAAGATGTGATCGTTTTTGGCGGCGGAAATACGGCGATGGACGCGGTGCGCACGGCGCGGCGTCTGGGGGCTAAATCGGCCACCATCCTCTATCGGCGCAGCGAAGCCGAAATGCCCGCCCGCCTGGAGGAGGTCAAGCACGCCAAGGAGGAAGGCATTATCTTTCGCATGCTGGCCACGCCCCTCGAGTTTAGCGGAGACGAAAAAGGCTGGCTCAAGCAGGTAAAGTGCCAGGAGATGCAGTTGGGTGAACCGGATGACTCCGGACGGCGGCGTCCCGTGCCGGTCCCCGGCTCCGAGTTCGTTCTGCCGTGCGACGTTGCCATCGTCGCTGTTGGTACCTCCGCCAATCCGCTGATTCAGTCAACCACACCCGATCTGGCCACCAACAAGCGGAAATATATCCAGGCAGATTCGGAAACCCAGAGGACCTCCAAGCCTGGGGTCTTTGCGGGCGGCGATATTGTGACCGGGGCGGCCACGGTAATTCTGGCGATGGGCTCCGGACGGCGGGCGGCGAAGTCGGTCCACGAATATCTCACCAGTGGGAAATGGTAAGCGCGGCGAGATACAACACCTACCACAGAGACACAGAGAAAGAGTTTGGGATTTGAGAATTCGGATTAGTTTGGGTGGCTCACCGGCCTAAATCCCAAATGTTCTCTGTGTCTCTGTGTCTCTGTGGCAGGTGTTATCCTACCCGATCAGGGCAATGAAGATCGCCATTTTAGGGACGCGAGGCATTCCCGCTCGCTACGGCGGATTTGAGACCTTCGCCGAAGAACTTGCCAAACGGCTTGCCCGGGACGGCCACGACGTCGTGGTCTATTGCCGGCGCGCCTTCACCCAGCCGACGGACATACTTCCTTCTGGCGTCCGGCGCGTGATCCTGCCCGGCTTGCCTAGCAAGCATTTCGATACGCTCTGGCACACCGGCATTTCCAGTGTGCACGTGACGCTGGGCGACGCCGAGGTGGTCCTGATCTGCAATGTGGCGAACAGCCTGTTTGCCTGGCTCCCGCGATTATTTGGCAAACCTACCGTGCTGAACGTCGATGGCCTGGACCGCAAGCGCAGGAAGTGGAACGCACTGGGACGCACGTTCCTGCTCTTCTGTGAGGCGGTGTCCGCCTTTACCCCCAGCCGGGTGGTGACCGACTCTTTATCGATCGAGCGCTATTATCGGGAACGCTACCGTTGCTCATCTCGCATGATCGCCTATGGCGCGGAATTCCCCGGCCACGTCCCCGGGCCGGAGCGTTTTCAGCTTACGCCGGGCCGTTATCTGCTGTACGTCAGCCGCCTGGAACCGGAAAACAACCCCGAGCTGGTGATCCGCGCCTATCGTGAGGTGGCAACCGACTGGCCTTTGGTTGTCGTTGGGGGAAACCCGTATCACCCGGAATATCCCAAGTATTTGCAAAGTATCGCCGACCCGCGAGTGCGGTTTACCGGCGCGGTTTACGGGGAAGGATACTGGACGCTGCAAAAAGGTGCGGCGCTGTTCATCTCGGGGTGCGAGGTGGGGGGGACTCATCCTACGCTGGTGGAGGCCATGGCCGCAGGCACTCCGGTCTTATATCTCGACAAGGAGGAGAATCGGGAAACCGTGGCGGACGCGGGCGTTGCCTTCCAGGCGAATATCCAGGGCCTGGCGGAAAATTTAACCCAATTGATTGCCGATGAAGGCCGGCGCGCCGATCTTGCCCAACGCGCACTCCTGCGGGCGGCCCAGCACTATAGTTGGAACGCCATCACGGCGCAGTACGAAGAGTTGTTTGAAGAACTGCTGGGCCGCCCGCGGGCAAAGGCCGCCCAGGAAAACCGTTGATTGGCTCGCGGCTCTTGGTTGTCGGCAACGGAGCATAGCGGCCAACATGAATTCCCCCCTGACAATTGTCATTCTGAGCACCCGACCCGCGTTGCGGGTTGAAACGGGAATGACACGGCGGCTAACCTCTATAGAATCAACAGACCTGACCGCCATGTCATTAGGAGCACCGCGCCCACCACAACCTGGCTAGTTGCCATTCTGTCGCCGGGCGCGGGGCGAAGAAACTATGTATTTCGGCCCTATCTGTAGTTGTCCATTTGTGCGAAAAGAAAGCCGACAGGGAGGGTACCTGCCGCTGGCTGCATTTCGGTCTCATGTGCGGTTGTCCATTTGACGGCTAACGCGTCCCACCCTTGCGCCGCCCGGACTGTGCTGAGTGCGGGAGGCAATGTAGCGCAAGGGTGGGGCACCCAGGCACCCACGGTGTTGCGCGTGCAGTCAATGGACAACTGCGGATAAGGCCGAAATACATAGGTTCTTCACAACGCGCCCTGCCGCCGGATTGCAATGGCTCAAGCCAGGGTGGGCGCGTTGTTCGGAATGACACTCATTGGTGGGTAGGCGTTGGAGGTGGGGCACCCCTGGTTTGGGTTGGGCAAGAAGACCTCGAAGCATCCCGTCAGCGATTGAAAAATTGAGTGATATCTTCCGGTATCCAGTAGAATAAGGTTCTTCGTTTGAGAATTGCACAAGATCTGCACAGCCGCTGTGCGAAAGCATCCAGGGGAGCCAGGAATGAAGGGCATTGTGCTTGCCGGAGGTATTGGTTCTCGCCTTTTTCCACTGACGCGGGTGACCAACAAACACCTGCTGCCGGTCTTCAATCAGCCGATGGTGTTTTACCCGATTCAGATGCTGCGTAACCTGGGAATTGCCGACATTTTAATTGTCACCGGGGGACAAAGCTCGGGCGACTTCCTCCGTCTGCTGGTCAACGGTAAGGACTTCGGCATGAAGCTACTCAATTACGCTTACCAGGAAGGCGAGGGAGGCATTGCTGCCGCCCTGATTCTGGCAGAGCAGTTTGCGGATAAAGAACCTATCTGTGTCGTCCTGGGCGACAACATCATTGAAGGCAACGTCTGCGCCGCCGCGGAGCAGTTCCGCAAGCAGGGGGAACGTGGCGCACACATTGTCCTCAAGGAAGTCGAGGATCCGGAACGCTTCGGTTGTCCGGAGATCGTGGGCGGCCGCATTCGCCGCATTGAGGAAAAGCCGAAGTCGCCCAAGACGTCTTATGCGGTCACCGGCATCTACTTCTACGACACCAGCGTGTTCGGTAAAATTCGCCGTCTGAAGCCCTCCGGACGCGGCGAATTGGAGATCACCGACATCAACAACATGTACCTGGAAGAGGGGACGCTGACCTACAGCGTGCTGGAAGGCTGGTGGACCGATGCTGGCACCTTCGATTCCCTTCTTCGCGCCAGTAACCTGGTGGCGAAAACCGGAGCTAACAATCTGACCACGACCCCGTCGCCGGCGTCCCCCACCCGCACTGCTTCTGTTCGGGCCGGGGGGAAGAAGGCGCGGGCGGCGAAATAGGCGGAAATACCCCATGCGATTGCTCATCACCGGCGGGGCCGGATTTATCGGCTCGAATTTTATCCGCCATTTGCTCGCCAGCCGCGAAGACCTCGAGCTGATCAATTTTGACAAACTCACTTACGCCGGCAATCTGGAAAATCTGGCGGATGTGGCTAACGATGGCCGTTATCGTTTCGTGCGCGGCGACATCGCCGAGGCCGACAGCGTAGCTGCGGTGTTGGCCGGCGGTTGCGATGCGATCGTAAATTTCGCGGCGGAGACCCATGTTGACCGCAGTATCGTGGAAGCCGCTCCCTTCCTGAGGACAAACGTGTTCGGAACGCAGGTCCTGCTGGAGGCGGCCCGCCGGCAGCACGTGCCGCTGTTCCTGCAGATTGGCACCGACGAAGTGTACGGCAGCGCGCCCGCGGGCCAGAGCTTCAACGAGGGGCAGATCCTGGATCCGCGCAGCCCGTATTCGGCCAGCAAAGCAGCCGCCGACCACCTGGTCAACGCCTACGCCTGCACCTTCGGCCTGGCGGCGATCATCGTGCGCTGCACCAATAATTTCGGGCCGTTTCAATTCCCCGAGAAGCTGATACCGCTGATGATCGCCAATGCGCTGGAAGACAAGCCGATTCCGGTATATGGCGATGGCTTGAATGAGCGTGACTGGCTGTTCGTAACCGACTTTTGTTGTGCCATCGAACATGCGCTAAAACACGGCAAGGCGGGCGAAATCTACAACGTATCCGCCGGAACTCCTCGTCCCAATCTCACCGTGGTTCGCACTGTTCTGCGCGAACTGAATAAGCCGGAGTCGTTAATTCAATTTGTGACGGATCGTCCCGGGCATGACCGCCGCTATGCCTTGGACAGCGGCAAACTGCGCGCCACGGGCTGGCAGCCCCAGGTGAGTTTCGAGGAAGGTATACGGCGGACCATCGACTGGTACCGGAATAATCGCGCCTGGCTGCAGCGCACGCGCTCCGGTGAATACCGCGACTACTACGACCGGCATTACGTGCGCCGGGATGAGACGCTGAAGACCTTGTCGGGTTAAATCGCAATACCGTTCAGTTAGGACGTGCGCACCGAGTTATGCACTACGCACCCAACTGCAAAGTGGGTCACTACGAGCGAAATAGAAAGTCTGGGTCATCCTGAGCGAAGCGAAGGATCTGCTTCTTTCCAGTTCCTCGATCTTGTTGAGGGCACGGAAAAAAGCGGATCCTTCGCTGCCTGGCGTGCTTGACTGAACGGTATTGGGTTAAATCAGGAGTCAGAAGCCAGAATAGAGGAAGCCATCTTCCGGCTTCTGTCCTCCGGGTCCCGCCCCCGGTCCTCTCAGTGGGCAAACAGCACCCGCATGCCCCAAAACGCCGCGGCGGCCATGATTGCGGCAAAACCGACCCCGCACAGGCGGCCGGAAAAAGGCATCTTGCTCCAGCCTTGGAGCATAGAGAGCACTCAAACCACAAACAGCAGGATCGCACCTATCGCCAAAGCTTTCAGCCACATATTCTCGATCTCCAATCCAAAGTACAGAGTAGAATACCAGCTAGCTTGCTGATTACTTTTTTGAGGAACTAGCCGCTCAACGTGTTCGCCCGTCGTTCGGTATTTTTCGGTCTGCGTTGCCTGGCGCAGGATCTGGCGCTCACCGCATTGGCATTCCCGATCGCATATTTGGTCCGCGCCCACCTGATGCCCTCGCTATGGCCGTTGGGGCCCATCTACCCCATTTACAGATACGGGAACCTGCTGGTGGGCGTCCTGCTCCTGTGGCCGGTAGTTGGCTGGGTGTTGGGCTGCTACCGGCGCATCGATCCACGCGAAAAACTGCGCTTGGTACGCGAGGCGATCATTCTGGTGAGCGTAAGCAGCACGCTCGTGCTGGCGGGCTTATATCTGTTCCGTGCCGAGTACATCAGCCGCGTGCTGGTTGTGGTGTTTTGGGCTGTAGATATCGCTTTTCTGGTGCTTGGCCGCCTGTTCCTGTTTTCTGCAGGGGCTTGGTTTCGCGACCGGATGGGACGCTACCGGTACTTTCTTATCGTGGGTACTGACGGTCCGGCGCGCGAACTGGCGCAGTTCATCGAGCAAGGAGAAAGCTTCGGCGACCGGTTGATCGGATTCGCCTACACGGGCAGTAAGGCGCCCACCGATCTGCCCGTCCGCTATCGCCTGTTGCCGGTGGAGGCGCTCCCGGAACTGCTGGAGACCCAACCGGTAGACGAAGTCATCTTCGCCGTTACCCGCGAAGAACTGGGCCGCCTGGAACCGGTCATGCGCCGCTGCCAGGAAGAAGGCGTACACACCCGGGTACACCTGGATTTTCTGCCCCTGAACGTGTCCCGCGTGTATCTGGAGCATCTGCGTGACGTGCCTTTGCTGACCTTTGCCAGCGGGCCCGACAGTGAGATCCTGCTGTTTCTCAAGCGGGTCATGGACCTGGCCCTGGCTATAAGCGCCCTGGTTCTCGCCCTCCCGGCGATGCTGGCAATCGCCGTTCTCATCCGGGTCACCTCTCCGGGCCCGATTATCTATCGCCAGACCCGCTGCGGGCTTGGGGGACGCCGGTTCACGCTATACAAGTTCCGCTCCATGGTGGCCAACGCGGAAGAATTACGTGCCGAACTGGAGCCCTATAACGAGGCGGAGGGCCCCATTTTCAAAATGCGCAACGACCCCCGGATCACGCCGGTGGGCCGCTGGTTGCGCCGGTTCAGCTTCGACGAACTGCCGCAGCTCTGGAACATCGTGCAGGGTGACATGTCATTTGTCGGCCCCCGGCCTCCCTTGCCGGAGGAAGTCACGCAATACGAGACGTGGCAGCGGCGGCGGATGCGGATGCGGCCGGGCCTCACCTGTCTTTGGGCCCTTGAGGGCCGCAGCCGGCTCCGCTTTAAACGCTGGATGGAACTGGATCTGGCCTACATCGACAACTGGTCGCTTTGGCTGGATCTGAAAATCTTCCTGAAGACCATCCCTTATGTTCTCCGTGGACGCGGAGCCTTCTAGCGATGCCCCCGGCGGTATCGGTGGTTATGACCACCTATAACTCGGATGCGGTATTGGAGCCGTGTCTCAACGCCCTGGCTGCGGTCCCGTACCAGCCGCTGGAAGTGATCATCGTCGATAACGCCTCGACCGATAAGAGCAAAGAGATTCTGCGCCGCTTCGCCGACCGCTTTCAGGTGATTTTCAACCAGGAAAATCGCGGCTTTTCCGCAGGACAGAATCAGGCCATCCGCGAGGCAAGGGGAGAATGGGTGCTCTCCCTCAACCCTGACGTTCTGCTGGCCCCGGATTTTATCGCGGAGCTGGTCCGCATGGGCGAGCAAGATCCATCAGTGGGCTCGCTAACCGGCAAGCTGCTGCGTTGGTTGCCGGACCAGCCGGAGCCACGCTCCCGCATCATCGATTCCACCGGCATTTATTTTCTGCGCAATTTACGGCATCTGGATCGCGGCTCGGAGCAGCCCGACCAAGGACAATACGAAGCCTGTGAATATGTGTTTGGCGCAACTGGAGCAGCCGCCGTATACCGGCGGCGCATGATTGACGATGTGTCTATCGACGGCGAGTTTTTCGACGAAGCCTTCTTCGCCTATCGCGAGGACGCGGACTTGAGCTGGCGGGCCCAATTGATGGGCTGGCAATGCCTCTATGTTCCCCGCGCCGTCGCCTGGCATGTGCGCCGCGTCACTCCGGAACGTCGCGAACAACTGCCATTGACGATCAACTGGCACTCCCTCAAGAACCGGTTCCTGATGCGGGCGAAAAACATCTCTCCGGGCTTATACCTCCGGCTCGTCTTCCCGGTTACCTTTCGCGATCTGCTGATCGCCGGTTACTGCGTGCTGCGCGATCGGCGATTATTTTCGGCGCTGACCTACGTCTGGCAACATCGCCGCGAACTTGCTGCCAAACGGCAGGCCATCCAAGCCCTCCGCCGGGTTCCGGACTCAGAACTGGCGCATTGGTTCAAATGACAATTTGGTAATTTGGTAATTGACGGACGCGGCCTAACCGTTAGCCGCTTCGGCGAGCCAGCAAATAGTTACCAATGCTCAGTATCACAAACGTAAGGGTGCTCACTGTAGCCGTGAGAACACGATATCCATACTGCCAATTGTGAATCACAATCATAGCTGTTACCGCAATAATAGGACCTTCGCGTATCGCAAAATAGAAGCAATCGACTCTTCTATAGTTTTTGCTCACACCGTTACTCATACGGGCCCCCGTCCGGTTATGGATGGCACGTGGCATATGTCGATGGCAGCTGCTTACATTGCCACCAGAAATTATTCTGCCAACCGATCTGTGTTGGCCCGAGCGAGTGACGATCAGCCTACCGGGAGGCGCGCTCCTGACCGGCGTAATATCCGCTACGCGTGCGCACTTGCAGCTTGTTATATCCCGGCGCCTTGGCGATCACGCGGATGGTGCGATACCCTCCGGCAGACTGCGGCGTGGAAGGCTTGTAACCGATGCTGTATTGGTTGCGGATGTCGCGCGCGACCTGGCGGGTGATGTTGTCGACCTCGCTCAGATCCTTGGGGAAGAAGGCGACTCCCCCCGTATCCTCTGCGACCTCCTGCAACGCGCGTTTAGCGCGCCGCTGGTGGTTATCTCCTCCCAGGATACCGATGGTATATACGGTGGGCCCATTCTCCACCTTGAGACGCCGGATCGCTTCCTCCAACGACTCGCGGCTGGCGTTGTCCTCGCCATCGGTCACCACCAGCAGAACCTTCTTTTCCAGGTGAGCGTTCTTCTTCAGGTGGTCGGCAGAAGCCACGATAGCATCGTAGAGAGCGGTGCCGCCGCGTGCTTCAATTCGGTCTAGCGCGGTCTGCAGCTTCCCGATATCGCCGGTGAAATCCTGATCCAGCCAATACTCATCGTTGAAGTTGACCACGAAAACTTCATCGTCGGGGTTGCTGGACTTTACCAGGTTGATAGCCGCCTGGTTCACCGCCGGACGCTTATCCCGCATGGATCCTGAGTTATCGATAACGATACCCAGCGCGACGGGAATATCCTCATGACGAAACGACGTAATCTGTTGCGGCTTGCCGTCCTCGAAAACGGTGAAGTCGGCGCGTTGCAGATTGGTGACCAACCGGTAGTGATCGTCGACCACGGTCGCGTGCAGGATTACTTCTTCCACCTGCTTTTTGAATACATAGATCCCGTTGATCTCACCTGACGGCGCTTGACCACCGCTTGGGGACGCCGGTACCTGTACCGTGTCCCCCGGCTGGTTGGGAGGATTCGCTGGGGGCGGAGTTGCGCCTTTGTCGGCGCCTTCCGGCTGCTGATTCTCAGGAAGCGGCATTAAGATGCCCCCCTGGTCCTGCCCCTTATCTCCTGCCTGGTTAGGAGGATTGGCCGGCGGGGGAGCCGCGCCTTTGTCGGCATTTTCCGGCTGTTGATCGTCGGGCAGCGGCATCAGGACGCCACCCTGATCCTGGCCTTGCGACTGGCCGGCGCCCGCTGGCGTCGAACTTTTGTCCGCGTTTGGCGGTTGCTGGTTATCGGGAAGCGGGGGCAGTACCCCCTGAACCGGTCCGTTCTCCGGCTGCGCGGAAGTTTGTGAGGCGCCCTGAGCACCCAAAAACAGAAGCGGACAAAGCAGGGCGATCGCCACAATCAGGAACAGTTTATTGTGGAGCATAATAGCCCGTTTTAGCGTATACGTGCAGCGGCGGCAAGCCTTTGGGTGGCAACAATTTGACCTTAATCTTACGCCACTTCCCGTCCCGCACTCGATTAGTTGGACGATAGGCGAGTACATATTGGTTGCGCAGCTCGATTCCAATCTTTGTAGCTACATCCGCCAAATCGTTGGGGCTGTTAACCGTAAAGGTGCGGCCGCCGGTCACCTCGGTGATTTCATCCAGCAGAGAAGGTCCCAGACCTTCTTCCACCGTCTTGGGAACCTGATCAAAGATGCCCATGGCATAGATTTGTACGTCCGCCTCCCTGATCAGCGTTCTGATTTCGTTCTCCGTGTAGCGGCTATGATTGTCGCCGCCATCGGAAATAATCAACAGCGCTTTCCTCTGGTGCCGGGCGCGCCGCATCTTGTTCACCCCAAGATAGATGGCATCCAGCAAGGCCGTGCGGCCCTTGGGGACGGCAAACAACAGTTTGTTCTGAATATCGTCGATATTCTGGGTAAAGTCGCACAGCAATTGCGGCTCGTCGGCAAAGGTCATCACGAAGAATTCATCTTCGGGGTTAGCCGTCTTGAAAAACTCGGCCACGGCCTCGCGCGCTTTTACAATTTTGTCGGACATGCTGCCGCTAATGTCGAACAGAACGCCCAGGGAAATGGGTGCATCTTCTTCCGAAAGATGGCGGATCTCCTGTTTCTGACCACTCTCCAAAACCTCGAAATTCTCCTTGTCCAGGCCGGTTACCAGCCGGTTCCAGGAATCGGTGACGGTAACCGGCACCAGCACCACATCAACATCGCGAATGATCGGCTTGGTGTGGGTTTTGAGCGCCGGGTCCGTAACGGAAGGCGGAACTGCTCCCGGAAGGTGGCGAGGAGTTATGTGGACATCCGCCTGCTCCTGGACCTGCGCCCGCAACGGAGTCAGGCAAAGGACGACGGCCAGAACCAGCGCGGGCTTGATGCTAATCTTGCTGAGTGCTGTACGGACCTGCGGTCCACCTGTAAGCATTGAAAACGCTAAGCCCCGTAGCGCTGGCGTCCCGCCGGCAGTCGTGCGGGCGTCCGCGCCCGCGCCCAAGGATGCTGCCGGCGTGGACGCCGCCAGGTCTGCCGGCGGGACGCCAGCGCTACGTTTGTGGCCATGAAACAACATTCAGCTGAAAAGATAATCGCGCCCCAAACTGACTCCGGCACACCTGATTCTTAAATCACCCGATCATCCGATCACCCGCTAGATCGATGTCTCGTGAGATGGTGACGAGAAAGAGCAGGTTTCCCTTTGCTACAATTCTCCTACCCAGTCTTCTATGCGCAAGTTGTAGATCTCCAGAGGCTGGCGGTTTGGTGAACCCGAGTTTTCATGGCAGAAATTCATCCTTTTCGAGCGCTGCGTTACAACCCTTCCCGCGTGTCCTTGCCTGATGTCGTAACTCAACCCTACGACAAGATCACGCCGGAGATGCGGGAACGCTATTACGCGGCAAGTCCCGCGAATCTGGTGCGCATCATCCTGGGAAAACCGGAACCTGGAGATACCGAGCGCAACAACGTCTACACTCGCGCCGCCGGGTATTTTTCCGACTGGCGTCGCGGGCTAATCTTTTGCCAGGACGATCAGCCTTCGTTTTACGTTTATGCGCAACGATTCACAGCGCCAGGAACCTCCGGCGGTGAATATGAGCGCCGCGGCTTCATCGGCGCCGGAAAACTGGAGGAATACAGCGCGGGAGTGGTCTTCCGGCATGAGACTACGTTCTCGGGACCCAAGACCGATCGCCTGAACCTGTTGCGAGCTACGCGGGCTCATTTCGGCCAGCTCTTCATGCTCTACGACGACCCGCAAGGCGTCGCCGACTCGCTGCTTACAGCCGCTACGGCTATGCTTCCGCCGGTCATCGACGTAAACGATGAATATGGCGTACAGCATCGCGTGTGGCAGGTCTGGCAACCCGAAGTCATTCGACAGGTGCAACAGGCAATGGCCGGAAAGCGGTTGATCATCGCCGATGGGCACCACCGCTATGAAACCGCTCTGAATTATCGCAATGAAATGCGGCAGCGCGCCGGTGAACATTCGTCGCCCGATGCGCCGTTCGAGCGCGTAATGATGACCTTCGTCAACATGGCCGCCGAGGGTCTGCTGATCCTGCCTACGCATCGCGTCCTGGCGGGCGTGCCGGGGTTCGATATCGCACCATTGATCGAGCGGGCGCGGCAATTTTTTCAGGTCAATCCCTTGCGGGAACGGGTGGATGCGGCTTCAGCTGCCCGCCTGTTGCAGCAGGCCGGAGCCGCCGGCACCGCCCTGGTTGCGGTCACCGCGCCGGGAGATTTCATTCTGCAGGCGCGCCCGGAAGCAGATCGAGCGCCCGGTCTCGCCGGCTTGTCGCCCCGGCAGCGCCAGTTAGATGTCTGCAAACTGCACAAGATTCTCCTGGAAGATGTACTTAAGATCTCTGAAGCTGATATCCGTGACCAGACCTGCATCAACTACGTACGCGATGCGGGCGAAGCGATCGCGCGCGTACGTCAGGGTGCCAACGTCGCGTTTCTCATGAATCCGGTACCTATCGGGCAAGTACGCGAGGTGGCGTTTGCCGGCGAAGTTTTGCCGCAGAAGTCTACCGACTTCTATCCCAAGCTGCTAAGCGGCTTGACAGTATATGCGTTGGAGTAGCGGAACCCGTTGGTTAGCCGGCCCCTTGGCCCGCCCCAAGCCTGCCGGGGAGATAAGCTTTAGCCCACTTCCGGCCAATGCGCCGCCCAGATCCAGACGCGCCGCCTGCTTGCTCGGGGCAGGCCTGCTGGTCCTGGCGCTCTGGTTTGTGCCAGAGCTTCCGGTGGCACAATCCCAACCAGAGCAAAAGCAGCTCACCGTCTACACCTCACAAACCAGTTACAGCCTTCCGGTGGTCAACCGGGAAGGCCAGGAATATACAGGTCTGCTCGAACTGCTGGAACCGGTCGGCGCGGTGAGCGGCAAATTCGAGCGCAACACGTGGAAATTCCGCTTCGGGAACCGCGAAGGCCAGTTCACCATCGGCAGCAGCAAATGCAAGGTGAACAAGAATGAAGTCGACTTGAATGCGCCTTTCCTGGGCGAAAACGGGCGGGGGCTGGTGCCCCTTCATGCCTTGCCCCAATTGCTGGCGCAAATCTTGCCGGACCACCCCTTTGATTTTCATGAGCCGGCACGCCGGCTTTTTCTCGATAAAGTTGGCTTGCGCTATGCCGCCGAAGTCCGGACAGGAGCCGCCGGGCAACTGGTGATCACTTTCTCCGCGCCGGTGAATCCCTTCATCGCCACCGAACCCGGAAAATTACGCATGGTTTTTCGCCACGAGCCCTTGTTGCCCGCCGCTCCCGAAGACACGCTGAAGTTTAACGATAAGCTCATCTCCTCGCTCGCTTTCAGCGAAAGCAATGGCAATGCGGAATTGACTGTGAGCACCCGCGAAGCGCTAATGGCTTTTTTCAGCGCTGACGGCAAGACCATAACCCTGACGCCCACCAACGCTGTCACGGCTGTGGCCTCGCCCACCCAGTCCCAGGCCCAGACCCAGACGCCCTCTCAGTTGCCTTCCGGCAACGCGGCTAATGTTCCGCCTGACTTGAGTGCCGTAGCCAAGCCGCCCAGCCTGCCGCCGCCGCGTGGTTTTCTGGTCGTAGTCGATGCGGCCCACGGCGGTGAAGACCCGGGCGGCTCTATCACCGACAAATTGGCCGAGAAACAAGTGGACTTGCTGTTCGCCCGCCGCTTGAGCAGCGAACTGCAAACCCGCGGCATCGCCTGCCACCTGCTGCGTGACGCGGACACGACCCTTGCGCCGGAACAAAGAGCGGCTTTGGCGAACGCCGCTGTGCCCTCGTTATATCTGGCCCTGCACGCCACGGCTTCCGGAACTGGGGTACACGTAGTCACCTCCAACCTCGCGTCCGCGCCAGCCGCGGCGGCTTTTTTGCCGTGGGATACGGCGCAAGCCGCCTTCGTAGCCACCAGCCGGGCGGTCGCCGACGATCTGACGACGGAGTTGTTGAAACACGACATCCCTACTTTCGAAATCAGCGCTTCCCTGGCTCCGCTGAACACGATCGCGGCACCGGCGCTGGCCATTGAGGTCGCCCTGCCTCCGGTCGGGGGGGTGACAGGTTTAACTTCCGCGTCGTATGAACAGTCGGTGAGCAGCGCAATTGCCACCGTGGTTTCGGCTGCGCGTGGGCGGCTGCCGCACGCGAGGACAGGAAAATGATCGTCTCCCGCAAATTGCTGGTTGCCGTACTCCTGCTCACGATCGCAGTTTGCGGTTTGGGTGTGTACGTCTGGCATCTGGGACGCAGTGCCAGCCAAATTCCGGTACAGGCCGCCGATGCCCGGCCGGTTTCGCCGCCCGTCGCCGGACCACCAACTCCCGTGGTCCTTTTTGTCCCCAACGACGACGATGCCGGCCTGATCAAGCAGCAGGTCACCATCGCACTGCCGGCGGCCTCGTCCGAGCGCGGCCGGGAAATCCTGAAGGCTCTGCTGGCCCGCTGCCAGGCACAGGGCTCGTCACATCCCCTCGACGCCGCTGCCGGGATCAACGAGGTGTACCTCACGGATAGCGGTCTCGCGGTGGTAGACGCCAACGCCGCTTTTGCCGAAGGCCACCGTTCCGGCATATTGGTCGAGCAGCTCACCTTGGCCTCGGTAACCGAGACTCTGGCCGCCAATTTAGCCAATGTCACCCGCGTTAAGTTTCTGATCGATGGCAAGGAACGTACCACTCTGGCCGGACATGCCGACCTGAGCGATGCCTACGAATTAACCGCCGCCGCCCACTTGGTGAAATGAAGATCCGTAGCCTGTTGACCCATCAGTCGCCGGGACGAACCTACACGTGCAGGAGCAAGCCAATCCCCACCCCCCAAAGCTTGTCATTCTGAAGCCTCGCGCCCGGAAGCCTATAGCCAGTTGCAACATTGCCGCGGCGCGGGGCTGAAGAACCTATGTATTTCGGCTCTGTGTGCAGGTGCCATTCGTGCGTAAGGAAGATGCGATTTCTCACCCTGGGATTCCGGTGACCCGCGTCCCAACTAACCTGATTCACCGCGTTTCCATTTACAATGCTTCGCGATGATCTATCGCTCCGATAACCGCGCACCTGAGCAGATGCGGCCCGTAAAGCTTGTCCCGGACTTCATCAGCATGGCCGAAGGCTCTGCCCTGATCGAAATCGGCAACACTCGCGTAATTTGCACGGCTTCCGTCGAAGAGGCGGTGCCGGTCTGGATGCGTAATTCCGGCAAAGGCTGGGTTACCGGCGAATACGGCATGATCCCCCGCTCCACCTTGACGCGCACTCCGCGCGAGGCCGCGCGCGGGCGCATCGGGGGGCGCACCCACGAAATTCAGCGCCTGATTGGCCGCTCGTTGCGTGCCGTCGTCGATCTTACGCAGCTTGGAGAACGCACCCTGTGGATCGATTGTGACGTTATCCAGGCCGACGGTGGTACGCGCACCGCGTCCATCACCGGCGCCTTCGTCGCCATGGCTTTGGCCATGCGGCGCCTGGTGGAAGCCGGCACGCTGAAGAGCGTTCCCATCCGGGATTCGGAGGCCGCCATAAGCGTCGGCATGGTGGATGGCACGATCATGCTGGACCTGAACTACGAAGAGGATGCGCGTGCCGAAGTGGATGCCAATTTTGTCCTCACTGGCGCCAATCGGTTGGTGGAAGTGCAATGCACGGCGGAGCGGCACCCGTTCGATGAAGAACAGTTGCGCCAGATGATCAGCCTGGCTCGGACCGGAGTCGCGAATCTGACGGCCCAACAGCAAGCTGTGCTGAAGGCGATGGTAATAAAATAGAAAAACCCCTGCCACAAAGGACACAAAGTACACAAAGGAGAAAAACGAACAAAAAAGACTTCCCTCGGTTCCGCTCCCCTTGGTGTCCTTCGTGTCCTTTGTGGTGAGCATGCACGGCCGATCTTGCACGAACCCGCGAGAAGTCTTAATCTGGGTGCAGCAACTCGCACCGTGGGGGGAGCGAATGGCAACCAAGGAATCCCTGCCTCATCACATTTTTGGCGAACATCTCTTTGGCTTTCTGAAGCCCGAGCAGAGGGAAATCATCAAGGGCGCGGCTCTTACCACCTCGTTCGAGGACGGCGAGCTTATTTACACCAAGGGAGCGGCCGCCACTTATCTGTACATCGTGCTGGAAGGCGAAGTGGCGCTCCGGTTGCCAGGAACCGAAGGGGTTAGCATCTTGATCGAACAATTGGGCCAGAGCGAGATGTTTGGCCTGAATGCCACCTTCGACCTTGGCTCCTATGGCGTCCAGGCACAAGCGATCGGATTTACCAAAGTCATCAAGATTGAGACGGCGGTGTTGCAGCGGATCATGGACGAAGACAACCAGGTCGGCTATGCCATTCAGCGGCGCATTTCGCAACTGTATTACAAGAGATACGTGGCTACGGCGCGGCGTCTGCAAGCCATTGTGACGGCCATCCCATTGCAAGCGGCCCGTCCCCGGGAGTCGCGCTGGATCGTCGACTAGCCCTGGGCTGGCACGAGACAATCGGTCTTTCCTCGCCGCCGGGTAGGCTTCCGGTTCTAAGCCGGGATACCGTCATGCATTCTTCTAGCCACTCCCAACCGACAACTGATACTTTGTCTATATGGCACGTGCTCCCAGTTTTGCCGCTTTGATTCTTGCCGCCGGCGAGTCCACGCGGATGGGCCGCGAGAAAGCCTTGCTACCGTGGCATGGGAGCACATTCCTGGGAGCCCACATCGAGACTTTGGGCCTGCATGCCGATTTCGTGCTGGTCGTCGCCGGAAAGAACTATCAGGCCTTGCAGCCCATTGTCGACGCGAACGGCGCCTTTTTGGCGGTCAATCCGGAACCGGAACTGGGACAGTTCAGTTCGTTACAAACCGGTTTGCAGGAGATTCTCAATCGCGGACGTGACGCGGCAATTGTGGCCCTGGTCGACCGTCCTCCGGCCCAATCGCAAACCATCGCCTGCCTGCGCCGGGCCTTTCAGTTGGCGCCTCCGGCAATTTGGGCGGTCGTGCCGGAGTATGCCGGCTGCCACGGACACCCTCTAGTGATGGGGCGCGAGATGATCACCGCGTTTCTCCGGGCCGAACCGACCGGCAATGCCCGCGAGATCGAACATGCCAACCAGGACCACGTTCGTTACGTAGCCGTGGACGATCCCTTTACCGTGGTCAATATCGATACCCCCGAGGACTATACCCGGATCACCGAATGAACCTGCCTAAGACCAGCTTACCCCTCACGCCTGCTGCGGCTGCCTTCCTGGCTTCCGTCGAACAACAGCGTCCCCGGGTGGCCGCTTTTGATTGCGATGGAACCTTATGGGAGGGCGATACGGGCGAGCAGTTCCTATATTGGACGCTGGAGCGCGGCCTGCTGCCCGATGCTGCGGTCCGCTGGATACAGGAGCGGTATCGCGGTTACAGGAGCGGCAAGGTTAGTGAAGAGGCGATCTGCGGTGACATGGTCACCGTTCATGAAGGCCTCCCGATCTCCACCCTGGAGCGGGAGGCGGATGAGTTCTTTGCCGCCAAGTTCGTTCCCGCGATTTTTCCCGAAATGCGGGAACTGGTGGCCCGGTTAAACGAGCAGGGCTGCCAGATCTGGGCCGTATCTTCGACCAACGACTGGGTGGTCCGCGCCGGTGTGCGACGTTTCGGTATTCCGGAAGAACGTGTTCTGGCGGCCTGCGTTTACTGCAATGATGGTATTGCCAGCGGACGCCTGTGGCGGGTTCCTACCGATGAAGACAAGGCGGTGGCGCTCCGGTCAGTACTCCAGGCTCCCCTGGATGCCGCCTTTGGCAACTCGATCCACGATGCTGCCATGTTGTCTCTCGCCCGCCAGGCATTCGCCGTCAACCCCAACCCCGACTTACAGCGTATCGCTCAACAACGCGGCTGGAGAGTTTATTCCCCGATGGGAACTGCCGCTCACCAACCAGAACCGCTGCCCGGCGCACCGAAGTAGGCAGCGCCGGCCGAATGTAGCTGAAAGGAACACCTGTGATCTTCCGTACTATTGCAGTCCTTTGCCTGCTGTCCCTTATCGCGCTGTTTGCCTTTGGCCAATCTCCCAGCGCGCCTGCCAAAGTACAGGGCAAGCCCCAGACCAAGCCCGGCGGCTTGCAATACTGGGATATCAAGGTAGGTAGCGGCGCGGAAGCCAAGGCTGGGCAGCAAGTCACTGTGCACTACACCGGCTGGCTGACGGATGGGAAGAAATTCGACAGCTCCCTCGACCGCGGCCAGCCCTTTACCTTCAAGCTCGGCGCCGGCCAGGTGATCAAAGGCTGGGACGAGGGCGTCGCCGGCATGAAGATAGGGGGCAAGCGCCAGTTGCGTATCCCGCCCGAGCTCGGCTATGGCAGCCGCGGGGCGGGCGGTGTTATTCCGCCCAATGCAACTCTGATCTTTGATGTCGAGCTGCTCGGCGTGCAATAGCAAAAACAATTAAAAATGCGGGTGGAGCGATCTACGCACCACCCGCACTAAAGGGTTAGTTTCCGGTTTCCAGAACTGAAAACGGAAACAAAGGAATTTTAAGGTCGTCGGCTTGCTTGCTGGCCGAGAGCCGACGACCGAAGGCCGAGAGCCATTAAGCTCTTACCGCAGTAGCCTTCGCTTCAATTTCTCCCACTTGATCCAGTTGCAGATTCTTGGTTTCCGGAGAGAAGAACAGGCTGCAGAAGGTCATGATCGAACCTACCGACAAAATCACGGCCGGCGACAGCCACAGGTCTTGCTTCTCGATCGCTCCGATGAACGGGATCTTGTGGGCCCAGAGAACGTAAATGTTGAACCATGCGCCTATGAGTGCGCCCGACGAATAGCCAAAGCCCACGCCCGTGGCGCGGGTTTTGGTTGGGAAGCGCTCGCAAAGGTAAGCGGGGAGCATGCCCCACGCCAGCTTCAGCATGCCCGCCATGATGCAGCCCAGCAGCGCCATCGGGATATTCCTGGCAACGGCGGCATTGTATAGGACGTAATACACGGGAATGGCAAAAATCACCAGGAATACGCAATACCATTGGGTCAATATCTTGCGGCCGGTTTTGTCCGACAGCCAGCCGTAAAAGTTGTAACCCAGGAACGACAGGAAGAGCGCAAAGCCGTAAATCAAGGCGTATGTAGTCGTGTCAAAGCCGCGTCCCCGCAAGGTTAGGATACTCGGAAGGTATCCATAAACCGAGTAGTCGGTCAGGAACAAGCCGCACATAAAGACGAAAACCTGCAGAAAATTCCAGAGTTGCGGCGGTTTGAACAGACTGAAGAAGGGGGCCTTGGCGAGTTCTCCCTTGGCCTTGGCTTTCTCAAATTCGGGAGACTCTTTGAGGGTGGCCCGAATCCAGAGCGCCAACCCAACCGGTACTACGCCGGTGATGAACGCGATGCGCCAGCCGTACGTCAGCATGTTGGCCGGACCAACAATGGCGGAAATCGCCGCAACGACCAGAGATGCAAAAACATAGCCGAGGGGGAACCCCGATTGGACAAAACCAGCAATCTGGCCACGTCTTTTTATCGGAGCGAATTCAATGGAGAAGGTATGCCCTACCGCATATTCGCCGCCGAAGAAGCACCCCATCAGGAAGCGCAGGATGCTGAACAGCAGGTACGCCCAACCACCAGCCTGCGCGTGGGTAGGCAGGAATCCGGCGAGGAGCGACATGACGCCCACGCCGGCAATCGTAAAGATCAACAGGTTGCGCCGGCCGATCTTATCTCCATAGTGCCCAAAGAAGGCCGACCCCACCGGTCTGGCCGCCATCGTGATGGAGTACAAGAGAAGAACTTTCGTGTACTGCCAAGCTGCACTTCCGCCCGGCGACACGAACAGTTTTCCCAGGATCGGCGCCATCACCACGACCATCGCCATGTCGTAGGCATCCAGCCCAAATCCCAGGAACTGAGACATCATGGCCTGTCTGGTATCTTTGCTCAACTTCTGAGGCTGCGTCACTCCAGCTGTTGTTCCAGTAGACATAATTTTGCCCTCACCCAAAATGGCTGATTAAACCGCACACGAGACTGTTTTCCGAGTCAAGAACACGCTGAAAAGCTGTGCGGAGTACTCTACTTCTTTTTGCAGGGTAAGAAAAGAGAAAAAACGGGGCAAGAACCGCTGCTGGCCGGGTACTCGGGATTCCCCCAAGTGACCACATCCGCCGCGGGGGAGCGCGGCATGATCCCATCCCCCCACAGCGGTGCGCCACCCTCCGCGTCCTGACCGAAGCGAAGAGCCTGCCCTGTGATCAGGGCGGTGGGGCGCACCTGGTAGTTGTGCTACGCCTGCCCAAGCCCGAAAACCTCGCCCCTAACCCAGGCATCCGTGCCGCTCACTTTAACGCTCAATTGATTTCGTTCCGCGGACGAGGGCTGCAAGCCCCATTCTGGCTTGCCGGGGTGGAAGCCAGCCACCCGCGGACTCGTGCGCCAACCGGACCAATGGCGCTGGTCCAGTTTCCGGTTCTATGCTTATGGAGAGAAGGGCCCGTACAGGTGGACTATGACATGCCCCAACGCGAGCCTGAACCGCTTTTTCGCAAGCGCACCAGCTGACCCAGAAAGACGTGCGCCCACGTCATCCCGTCCGGCCCTTTCCACCGGCCCTATTCTTCCAGACCCGCCCACGCACTTTCGGCCGGTGGAAAGAGCCTGCCCTGAGCAAAGCGAAGGCGCCGGGCACCCGCAGTCTGGGTTGACAATACAAAAGCCGAACGGTCCGGCGCAACGTTAAGGCTCAGCCACCCGCCCTGATTTCCTTTTCTCTTTTCCCCACTCATCGCTGAACGGTCCAGACGGTAATAACCGACTTTCAATTACCTACAAATCCGTCTTCTTTCTCATGCACTTACAAAAAAGGCCGCTGAACGGCAATCTTTCGCGACCTCTGAGCAATACAGTCTGCCGCCTTGCAGATTCGCAAAATAGGAGCGATTCCGCCAGGGCTAGGACAACGAGCTGTTTTCGCCACTTTCATAACTTCATGGAAATGAAGCTAGACTTGTGGGTAATTGAAAGAATAACCGAACGCTTACTTCCCATCATGCATGTCCCGGATTTGTTACATTACGGCGTCACCGCTACTATAGTCCTGTTCGACTTTATCCAACTCTTCGTCCCCCTGTCGAATCGCCGAAGTTGTATGAAATACTTTCCCGGCCTGCCTAAATCGTACAACCTGCTAACGTCGATCAGGAACGTCCAGGCCTCGCTAGGCTTGACTGAGAAATGCCCGCCACTCCGATGCAGGAGAACGTCCGGCGCCAGGCCAGGAGAAGGCCCCTCGGGATGTTCGAGTAGCGAACCGAATTCCGTTGCATGCGCAGCGCTGCCCTGATTATCGCGAACCTCAGCCCTGTATACGTACCCTCCTTGATCAGCCGCGTGCTCCTTCCAGAGGAGGATGTTCCGACTCGTTGTGTTGGTCGTTACAACCTTTACTATTACTGGATTCCCCACCTTCACCTCGTCCTGCACAGCAGATAAAGCGAGAGAAAATGGGGGGGCGACGGGTTCAGCTGAACTAGCGGTCTGAATCAGTCGTGTAGACTGTGCGATACCCAAGCCCAGAGGGAACAGGATCGCAGTTAACAGTAAGCGCCTTAATGATGTTGTCATGCTAACTCCCCCGGTACTTCACTGTAACCCGCATTGTCCAGAGACTGTGTTTTGCCAACTCAAACCGAAACTGGCTCCGCCGGACGGGTGCTTTCCCTCCGGTTTCCCCCTGGTTTCCCCACAAAATCATCTATAGGTAGGTGCGTTTCACCCCTCCCTACGGGACAACCGACGCTGTGATAGTGTTCGACTTCACATAAGTTCTGGTTGCGTCCACAAGACGTTCAACTTGGATGGTGTAATTACCGGGACGACTCAGATCAAAGAGCTTGGTGATAACGATTTCGTTGAGCAGGGCTTCACTTGGTCGCAGCTGGCGAAAGATAATTTTGCCTATCACCTCGTCCTCCCCCTCACCCCTGATCTGTAGACGGCCAAGCTTTGTCAAACGTGGTTCAGCGCCACTCTCGTCTCTAACATTGAACGTAAAGCCGTGTCCGGTTGTATCTGGGCTCCCCCCGGAAAGGAATGTGCCAATAGTGATTTCGTGCTCAGTTATATTCGTTACAACGGTCTTTAGACGAACTTCAGAGCCGCTCTTCACGACCTCCTGGACTGCCCTTAAACTTACGAAAACGCTGATTGCGTGCTCTTCGGATTTTGAGCTGCTCCTACTCCGAGCATCCCCAGGCTCATGGCCAATAGCAACCCCAGGCTTCCTAGCGTCTTCATATCTAAATTCTCCTTTTGCTCACTGACACCTTAGGGAGCCGCCAACAAGTGGGTCAGTAAACATCCAGAACGGCTATGAGTAATACGGGTCCTCTTTTGGATTGCTAGGCTGAAATGCACTTGGCGCTCCGGCTCCGCGACCGACCGTCCATGTTGTCCCAGCCTGCCCTGTTTGTATCGACAAGGTGTTAATACCGTCTTGCCTAGCCCACCACTTTGCCGTCCCAAGAGGGATGGGAATCGTACATGCGTTCCCAGTACACCCAGACGCAGCGGTCGGCGTCCACATCAGATACATGGTTGCCTGAAAGGTACGTGCGTATTCGCCCCGAAACGGCAGAAACGGCACAGCGGGACTGTCTACGGCAACATTGTTTGGAATAATAGCATTTAAACTTGTTGAAACTGTACCAGTGCCATGTCCCTATATGTCCCATCGAGTTCGGGATCTGTTGCTGTACTAACAAATGAAGTACAGCTCTGGGAGCCCGAGCCCAGGAGAATACCTACTTGGTCACTGTTAAGCAGCTGTACCCATTGGTAACTACCCGGATTGCCTGGTGGCGCCACTCCCGAAGCTGTAAACGTAACCCCCCGAGCGTTCCCGTTCGCAAAGAACATGGCCGGAGACGTTTCGTTCGCGGGATTTGGAGATGGCAAGATTGTCCTCCGGACGCTCTACCAGCCGTCTATGGAGTTACAGTCACCGTGATTATGTTCGATTTCACGTGAACCTTGCTGTCCTTATCGATTCGCTCCATTTGGATAGTGTACTTACCGGGCCGCGTCAGATCATACAGCTCGCTCAGGATGATCTCATGCGGCACGGTGGAATCGCCGGGCTGCAAACGAATTTGGCCACTCCTACCTTGAAGTCTAGGTCCCTTAATTATCAATTGGCCATACTTGCTCAGCGGCAGGGGATTGCCTGTGTCGTCGAGGACCTTCGGAATATAACCGTTATCACCGCCCATGTCGTCGTTTACCATAATGAAGTTAATTTTATGATTCGTTGTATCCGTCAGAAGTGCCACCACACCGATGCTAGAACCGGTCTTTACTACGTCCTGTCTTGCGACAATCCTAATCGAAAAAGTTGCTGGCGTGGTTTGAGCCACGCTGGCAAACATACCAGCAAAGACCACAGCAGATAAGAGAGCGGTAAACTTAGTTGTCATCTCTCCTCCAGCCGGACCGGAGCCGCAGCCTATTCAACAACCGAAAACGTGATCACATCTGACTTGACCGGCGGGACCAGCACTTTCTCCCATTCGAATTCTTCCACCTGTACCCTGTATAGGCCAGGTCGGTTCAAATTGTACAATTTTGCGAGATCTACGAAGATGCTCGACTCTTTTCCCGCCTCGAGGGGAAATAGAATGCTATGCCCCCTTTTTTGGCGCTTGACGTTTGTTTCCGGCGCGCTACTACCATTTGTATTCCACACCGTGACTGCATAAAGAGGATTCAACTCGTCTCTTCCTCCTATATCCCTGAATATACCAATAGAACGATCGGAAATATTCTTCGTAGTGATCTTCAGGCGTACAGGCTGGCCCACTTTTACAACGTCGCGCACGAGATGGATGCTTAGAGTAAACTCCGGCTGGGCAGTCTCAGACGCCGACGGCGCCTGCTTTTCCGCAGCAGCAGCACAACTAATGCTTAACACGGTTACAAGCAACAGTCTAATCAGCGGTATCACAATGTCTCCTCCTGACATCCTAAGTTGCAATCAGCCGGGGTGTCCGCGGAGTTTTTGGTCCATGTCGGATATCCGAGGAAGTTGTCGGACGGTGCGCTCTGGTGGTAGGGGTCAACGGATGACGAGCTACACCCCGGTGCTATATGCCAAGTCGTTCCATTGTCCCCCGTTTGCGTCGACAGGGTGTTTACTGGGTCGCCGCAGAAGTTCCAATGAACAGATCCCAAGGGAACCGGAATTGAAGCACCAGCCAACGCGGCCGCTTTGCGGGGAATCACCACCAGATGCGCGTGATTGGACATCAAGCAATAACCCAGCAACCAGAGCTGGTAAAGCTCCACGTACTCGCGCAGCCGGGAGAGCTAGACCAAGCGGTCGGCGTCGCTGTCGAGAATATTGCGGCGCGCATTTCCACGCTGCGTCACGTGGTGAAGAACCCCAACCGCGATCACTCGTGCTAATCGCGCCACGGCTCATCAAAATACCAGAAATTGACCCGTCTGGAACATGTGAAAAAATCGAATTTTGGGACGCGATGAATTCGCGGACGAAAAAAGCTCGCGATTAAATGCCCTGTAAGCGATCTTTGGCTCGTCGGTATACATTTTCGATCACCCACAAAAATGCACAAAATGGGGCGAGTCGATTTTTTCACATGTTCCTGTCCCCGATTTCCGTGCTAATCGCGCCACGGCTCATCAAAATATCAGACATTGATCCGACTGTCCCCATTCTCCCCATTCCCCCCCTTAAAAAGTCACTATCACACTGATCGTATTTGATTTCACAACGACCTTGCTATCCTCATCCATTCGAGCCAACTGGATAGTATATTCACCAGGCTGCCTTAGGTTATCAATATAAATACCACTTTTTACTTCGCTTCCTGGTTCAATGGTGTCCAGCCTGCCTCCCCCTTGGTCGCGCCGCTTACGGAGGTCGCGACCATATTCTGTCAAGGGAACTTCATTACCTTGACTGTCTCTAACCTGAATGTCATACTTCATTATAGCTTGGTCCACTACAATATCGTGAGTCATTCCGTTTCTTAGATAGATTTCCACTAACGGCTTGGAACCGGCCCTTATCGTTTGCTGAGGCGTGCTGATGAACAACGCGAACGGTTTTTGCAGTCCTTCAAGATACTGTTCCCATTCCGAGGGGGTAGCGACAGTCACCATGATGCTGTTCGACTTGGCCATCGGATCGCCTACGGGTTCCACTTCAATGTAGTATTTACCAGGCTGAGAGAAATCGTACGATTTATTCGCGACGATCTCAAACTTTTGACTCTCGCCCGGATTCAAACAAGTTGGGCCCGCACAAGGTCCACTTCCCCGCCGGATGGCACCTCCGCTAAACCCGATTCCGCCGCCACTTTCACCCCTAACTGCCCGGCCAAACTCAGTCAAACTGGCGGGAGTCCCCTGAGCATTTGCCACATTGACATGAAACTGCAGTTCGGGAGGATCTACAATGGATATATTGATCCTCTGGGCCGATGTGTTTTGTACAGTAACCGTCAGTCTTATGGGGGAACCGAGCTTTATCGTACTCTGCCGCACACTAATGCTAGTGGAAAACGTCGCCTGCGCAGACCAAGCGTGCCCGGCACCAAGCGCTGCCAACATCGCACCTGCTACAAATCTTCTCAAAACTGACATAGCTCCTCCAGCCAGCTTTCAGTGGCATATACTTGAGTTGTTGTTGGCATTGAGATACGTGCCATCCCACATGGGATGAACAGAAGTCGCCTGGAATTGTTTTCCCCCAGGCCCTGTGGACACGTAGGAAGTCGAGCAGCCCTGCAGCTTCCAGGACGTTCCGGTCGGTGTCGTTCCGGAGTCACTACCTTGGCTTGGGTCCAACGTGTTAACTGTATCCGCCGAAAAACCCCAAACCACAAAGCCCAGCGGAACCGGTATTGAGGTGCAGGTAGCCCCAGGTTGACAATTGATGGGCAGTTGCGGGTCCCACATAAGGTACATTTGAGCAGAGAACGCACGGGAAAACTCACCCCAGTCTTGGCGGAGCTCCCAACTAGGTGTGTCTGTGGCCGTATCGTTGGGCACATTTGTCGTGAAAACAGTAGCGGTATTTCCATACGGATAGGAATTGTCGAGTTCGGCCATGTTGGATGTTTGCGAAGAGAATTGGCTGCACGTCTTGGGACCTGGTGCAGGTGTTCCGGATGGCGTGGGTGTCGCTGCGCTCCACAGCTGCCATGTTGTATCGCTTTTGATCAACTGTACCCAAGAATACCGGCCGTTGTCGTTCGTAGGGAACGTCGCCGCTGTTTGGTTCACGAGAAACTGGATGCCAACCTCGCCTCCTATGCCGGTGAAGCCTCCAGGAAATAAGGCCGGCACGCCAGTTGGATTAGGCGTTAGAGTTCCATCAAGAGAAAATGTCACCGGGATGATGTCTATGTAACCAGGGTTCTGTGTCACTTGTACGTCAACCCCACTCGGTCCGGTCACAGTGAAGGTCACCGCTGCCGCGGCCGAGTTGTTTGGATCATTATTAAGCCAGTACGTGTAAGTCATTCGCCGTGTGGCCCCGGTCCCTACCGCATTCGCATCTACCCAGTAGAAGGTAAAGTTAGGTCCAGTTGTATTGAGTGGCACCACGGAGCCGCCGCAACTGTACAAAGGATTTGCACTAGTGCATGAGGTCGCGGAGGCCGCGTAGCCGCCTACTGCTGTTCCGGATGATATAGCCCAGGACTGGCTGCTTACCGCTACCCCGGCCGGCAGGTTTACCGAAGCAGTGAGCGTGATATTCTGCCCGACCACAACGCAAAGCGCGGCCTGCGCGGGCGTGCCATTTGGATCGCAGGACTGATTGGTGACGTCGATGCCTCCGAACGAGATCGTGGGCGCCGGCGCCGGAATGGGATAAATATACGCAGAAGCTGTCGCCTGGCTAGATTGGCCCGGCGTCATAACGAAGCCGGTTCCATTCTTGCCGTTGGACGTGACAGTAATCATCACGCTGCCTCCCGGCGAAGCCGGATCGATAATAAGACTAGCCGTTACCTGAGTGTCACTGCCGCTCGTTTGCGTAG
>Ga0326728_10005683_pt1 | contig 34564 bp, 26 predicted proteins | sample MB3enrmetagenome_FD_207602 | JGI IMG/M metagenome (GOLD analysis project Ga0326728, IMG submission 207602) | Lab enriched peat soil microbial communities from McLean, Ithaca, NY, United States - MB31MN | ecosystem: Environmental > Terrestrial > Soil > Wetlands > Peat | place: USA: New York...
CTTCGTCTACGTTGGAATGGGGTGAGAGAATTGCTATGATAAAACAAGATGGATCTGTTTTGATTCATCGGCCGACCGGATACGAACCTGTAAACTGGCAACCACCGAAATGCATGGTAAGCTTGAGGCTTGACGACGGTACTTTAGTAGTCAAAGCGTCCCGTCCTCAGCCTAGAGAAACCGTTTCTGTTGAATTCAAAGAAATCACGTTAGTCGCTACCGGGAATCTTGCGGATTCAGGCGAATTCGCGCTCTATGTTACTGAGGACCAAATGAAACAGGCTATCCTTACCGCTCCTGACCTTGTGGAGGCGGGTCTGCAACCTCTTCAGCAGGAGAAGAACCTAGGCGAGGCTGGGTTTACTGACATCTTTGCCGAGGACAAGGAGGGTAACCTTGTAGTGGTCGAGATAAAGAGGGTGGCAGCATCTAAGGATGCGGTGATGCAGCTTCAAAGATACCTCGACACACTGCGAAAGAGAATCAACCGACCAATCAGAGGTATGGTGGTTGCGCCGGAGCTTCGAAAAAGCGCGCAACCTTCCTTGAATACCCTGAAATTGGAGTTTGTCCGACTGGCCCCGGAAAAGTGTCTTACGGTGTTGAAGAGTCGGAAGGATGCGAAGCTAAGCCAATTCCTCTCATAAGTCTCCAGAACGGACGCTGGACTCTCATGGCCGAGGAGGGGGCAAGCTTATTTAGCGTTGGATCGTGACTTGCCGCAAGAATCAGTGGAACGCATTGGAACCTTCGAGAAAACCTCTCAACTTGCTCGTGAAGAAAATCAACGGCGACGTTAACATTCGGCTGAAGAACGATGTAGAATACCGCGGCAAGATGATCGATGCCGATAGCCACATGAACATCATACTGGAAGGGGCCACGGAGTACCGCGGTAACTCCCCCACGGCAAACTATGGGAACGTAATACTGCGAGGAAGTAACATACTCTACATTTGTGTCGACGCGACCAAGCAACCAGCCTAATCGCGTCCCAGACCGTGGCACTCAACTGGGCGTGTCTTGGGTTTTCCGTTGGCGTGATGTCAGAAATGTGCGCGCAACTAAGTTCGTCACTTCAAGACTCCTTGCTATCTGAACTTGCCTCCCAGATAGCGGAACGTGGCATTATCGATCAGGATAGCCTAAACAGAGCAAAGCTAGAATTCTGTCGGGAACATGAACTGAGTTGGATGCCGAGGAATTCGGACATACTGAGCGCCCTTCCACCTGACCTTAGGCAGAAGTTTTCGGAACATCTTCGGGTAAAGAAGGTCCGAAGCGTTTCAGGGGTGAACGTGATTGGCGTTATGAGCTCTCCCCGCGGTTGTCCCCATGGCCGGTGCGTGTTTTGCCCGATGGAGAAAGGCTTCCCTATGAGCTACACGTCAGGAGAACCCGCTGCAATGCGTGGTCTGCAATCAGACTACGACCCATTCATCCAAATAACCGGCCGTGTCGAGCAGCTGAAGGCGATCGGGCATGAGCCTTCTAAAGTGGAACTCGTGATCCAAGGCGGAACATTCCTGGCTGCACCATACGACTATCAGGAAGAATTCGTGAAACGTTGTCTCGACGCCCTAAATGGTGTCAACTCCCCGACCCTCAACGACGCTAAGTTTCACGCTGAAACGAGTGAAATCAGAAATGTTGGTCTAACAATTGAAACCAAACCAGACTGGTGCAAGCAACTACACGTCGACCAAATGTTACGGTTCGGTTGTACTCGCGTAGAAATCGGCGTGCAAATAATCGATGATGCCGTCTACAGGCTCACGAACCGGAGCCACTCTGTTCAGGATGTTGTGGAAGCGTTCCAAATAGCACGAGATGCCGGGTTCAAAATCGTTGCACATATGATGCCCGGCCTCCCAGGGTCTGATTTGCAGAAAGATCTATCGTCGTTCAAGACGCTCTTCTCAAACCCGCGCTTCCGCCCCGACATGATGAAGATTTACCCCTGCCTCGTCATGGAGGGTACCGAGTTGTATGAATGGTGGAAGCGGGGCGAGTACCAGGCTTTTGATACAGAACAGGCGGTGGAACTGATAGCCCAGGTAAAGGAATTCGTCCCGCCATGGATACGGATTATGCGTGTTCACCGGGAGTTTCCAGTGCATTTGATTCAGGCTGGAGTAAAGAGCGGTAACTTGCGTGAGCTGGCCCTTGCTCGTCTTCGGGAGAGAGGCAAGAGGTGCAGGTGTATAAGATGCCGAGAGATCGGTCATAGAACTTTGAAGGAAGGAGTCCTCGTTCAACCTGACCATGTTGAGATGGTGGCCACAGAATATGACGCGTCGGGCGGGCAAGAATTCTTTATCTCGATGGAGGATTCAGAGGCCGACATTCTTGTCGGATATGTCCGACTCAGAATTCCATCACAACATGCTTGCAGGGAGGAAGTTGACGGTTCAACAGCGCTGGTACGTGAGCTTCACGTCTATGGGACGGAGGTTCCTGTCGGGCAACGGCGCTCTGGTGCTTGGCAGCATGCTGGCTTCGGGCGAAAGCTCTTGGGAGAGGCTGAGAGAAAGGCCAAGCAGGCTGGTGCGAGTAGAGTGCTTGTTTTGAGTGCTCTCGGAACTAAGCAGTACTATGAACGCTTGGGATACTCACATGTCGGCCCGTACATGGGCAAGGTGATAAACTGATTTGCTGACGTAGCTAACGTCTTAAGGCTCACAGGTTTTCTTTCCTCAGACGAACTGGGGAGAATATTGCCGGAAGAAGAATTGAGTGGCTACATCGGACTAGCGCATGAATTACTCACGAAGGCGGGAGCCCGGATTGGCGACCGGATACGGTTGGAACTCAAACGTGTAGGGAGGCAAGAAGTGGTTGAGGGCCTGCTTATGCCACGTTACCGCACTGAAACTGAAGAGAACTATGTCGTTGTTAAACTCAAAACCGGATATAATGTAGGAGTCAGGATCGATTCATCATCCAAGATCACCATGCTTGGTAAGGGACAACAGCCCCAGTTTACGCGCCCCCCTCCACCCTCCAAGAAGCCTGATCTCCCGAAGGTTTCGATCGTGAGCACTGGCGGCACAATTGCGAGTAAGGTTGACTATAGGACGGGGGCCGTGAAACCCGCGCTTGACGCCGAGGATCTCTACAGCGTCGTACCAGAGTTAGCGGACCTGGCTGATATTGAGGCGAACGTTCTTTTCAGCCTATTCAGTGAAAACATAGGCCCGCAGCATTGGCCGAAGATAGCAGAGTTCGTTGCGGATCAGGCCCGAAAGGGTGCAGACGGAGTTGTAATCGCGCATGGGACGGATACGCTTGGCTACACCGCTGCAGCTCTCAGCTTCGCGCTAACCGACTTGCCAATCCCAGTGGTATTGGTTGGCTCGCAACGCTCATCCGACCGCCCGAGTTCAGATGCCGCTTCTAATCTGGTGGCCGCAACGGCAGTGGCGGGCCAAGCGCCATTTGCTGAGGTTGTGGTTGCATTGCATGATTGGATATCGGATGAGAAGGTTGCAGTGCACAGAGGAACCAAGGTGAGGAAATGCCACACGAGCAGAAGGGATGCTTTCAGAAGTGTAAACCAAAAGCCAATCGCATGTTACGACCTCATTCATCGCACGCTCAATCTGAATGCCACCCACTATCGAGAGAGGCGGAAGGGCGCGGCCCCAACCGTCAAATCACAATTCGACCCTAACGTTGCTCTCATAAAGTTCCACCCCGGTATTTCCGTGGGAATTATCGATTGGGCAACGGCGACTGGGTTGAAAGGCATTGTATTGGAGGGAACGGGCTTGGGTCACGTGGGCGAAGCGTTGTTCGCGTCGCTGGAACGGGCGGTGAGTGGTGGAGTCGTTGTTGGAATGTGTTCGCAGTGCATCTGGGGCCGTGTTCATATGAATGTTTACTCAACGGGAAGAGACCTATTGAGGATCGGAGTTCTCCCGTTGGGGGACATGCTCTCGGAAACAGCCTTGGTAAAGATGATGTGGGCCTTCGGCCAAGAAAAGAACCCTGAGAACGTCAAGAAAATCATGACGACAAGTCTAGCAAATGAACTCTCGGATAGGCGCGAATTAGAGGCGCAGATCGAATGAGCGATACGGAAATCCCGAACCCTAAGCTCACGGTAGGTTTGGAAATTCATCGTCAGCTTGACACAGATCATAAGCTCTTCTGCGGTTGCCCGACTGAATTCGCGGAATCGGAACCAGAATCGAGTTTTCTGCGTAGGCTTCGGCCAACTCAAAGCGAGCTCGGCCAAATTGACCAAGCTGCGATGTTTGAGTTCCATCGCGGTAGAAGCATTCTCTACGAGTCTGATCACAAGACCTCTTGCCTCGTTGAAATGGACGAGGAACCGCCGGCCAGACTGAACCGCGAGGCCGTCGATGTTTGTCTGACTGCGGCATTGTTGATGGGCGCGAAACCGGTGGATGAGATCCATGTAATGCGTAAGGTGGTTATAGATGGCTCAAACACGACTGGCTTTCAACGAACTGCAGTAACAGCGCTGGATGGCGCGTTGAAGGTTGACACGAAGACGATTCCGATCACACAGATCTCACTGGAAGAGGATGCGGCGCGAAAGGCTTCACAGTCCCAAACTGCAGCGGGTTATCGTATAGATCGCCTCGGTGTTCCACTGATCGAGGTTACCACCGGACCCGTTTTGGAATCATCTGGCGAGGTCGAGAAAGTCGCATACGCAATTGGTTCGGTTCTGAGAGCAACTCGCAAGGTGAAGAGGGGGCTGGGAAGTATCAGGCAAGACCTGAATGTCTCCATTCCAGAAGGAGCTCTCATTGAAATCAAAGGAGTTCAGGAATTGGAGATTCTAGGAAAGGCCGTCGAATTAGAAGTGAACCGCCAGCAGACCTTACTCGCCATTCGAAAGGAATTATCCTCCAGAAACCTGAAACCCAACCAGATAGAGAGAAAATACGTCAACCTCTCTGAATTGTTCTTGAGTTCAGAGGCGCGAGTCATCAAAGCAGCGATGACTAAGGGAGGGGTAGTCTTAGCGGTGAAACTGCCCAAGTTCAGGGGCCTCTTAGGAAGAGAGCTTGCACCGGGTCTACGATTCGGCACCGAACTTTCCAACCGCGCATCATTCTGGGCGGGGGTAGGAGGCATATTTCATTCAGACGAGTTACCTGCCTACGGAATATCTGAGGTCCAAGTTACCGCAATAAGGGATCAACTCGGTCTTGCTGCCGAAGACGCGTTTGTGCTGGTCGCTGACGACAATGCTAAAGCAAGAGATGCGCTAGATGCGGTTGTTGACAGAGCGAACGAAGCGCTGGTGGGGGTTCCCGAAGAGACTCGTGCAGCTATGCCCGATGGGACCACGAGGTACATGCGACCTCGACCAGGCGCAGCTCGTATGTACCCGGAAACTGATGTTCCAGAAACCCCCATTCCCGAAGAATACATCGCCACGCTCAGGGCGCACTTACCAGAGACTCCCGAGAAACTCGCGAGGCGATTGATGGATCAATTCTCACTTAATCAGAAATTGGCAAAACAGGTGGTGGATTCTGATTATCTAAGCCTATTCGAACAGGTCGTCGCAAAGGGGACGGTTCAACCCACATTTGCTGCAACGTTTCTAACGGAAACCTGCAAGAGCCTTGAACGAGAGGGTGTCCCCGTTCGCACGGTCCCAGATGCAAGAATTGAGGCTATGTTCCAGCTCATGGCCAAAGGCGAATTTGCCAAAGAAGCTATGCCTGATTTGTTGAAGTGGCAGGTTTCAAACCCAAACCTAGACCCTTCGGAAGGAATTCAAAATCTTGGATTACAAATGTTAAGTGAGACAGAATTAGAGCAAGTGATTGAGCGTCACATCGAGAAGAACAAGAAATTAGTCGATACGAAGGGCCAGGGAGCTTTTCCGTCGATCATGGGATCCATCATGTCCGAAGTACGAGGGCGAACCGACCCCAAGCTTGTGACGGAGGCACTCAAGAAGAGACTGGCGAGGGCCACCTAGATTCGTTGCTTGGAGTATAGGGTTGTCAAGGGTGGGCCCCACCCAAGAAAACTAAACGGGACTTGAACCGAGCCTTGGCTAGGGGTTCCACTAGGGTAGGGTCTTATTCAAGGAATTGAACGTCGTCCACTAGGCCATCGCTGTTTACGTCTAGGCCTGTAACGACTCGGGCGATGGCTTTCCTATTCGTCGTGTTACCTTTGGCGATTTCGTCAGTGTATTTAATGAAAGCCAGAACGGCGGCCCTTGTCCCGAGGTAGCTGTTCCCTGCTATCACGAACATTTTCGAGTCTTGGTTGTTGGGATTGGTGATTAATTGCACTGCCCCTTCCTCCTCGCCAGCATAGCTTCGCCCTGAGAGTCGGGAGATCATCATGTTGCGACCGGTTAGCTCGTAGGTTATGGAGAGCCATTCGTTTGCGGCCATTGTGACAGTGTTTACCCTCGGCCCTCCCACAACTATCAGGTTTCGTGCTGACTCCTGTTCGGATAATTCAGTGTCCAAGCGTACGACGCTTTCTCGTGTGACGGGGAGGAGTGAGCCTATGAATAATGCTAGGTCTGTGGCTCTATCGCCGCAGCGTGCCCGGCTGCTGAAGATGCCATGTGCGTCGGGGCTTCCTAGGACAATGTGGCCGTTGAAATGGCCTTTTGATATAAACGGGTCAAGCATCTTCGAGGCGGGTTCCGAGAGAGTTTCCTCCATGGGTTCCCGCGAGGTTGTACTTGACGACCCTCGTCGCGGTATGATCGCTACCGCCTTCTCCTCTGCTCGATAATACTTAGCCATCGCACCCCTCTTCCTTACCGTTCTTTCTAACACCACTAAACCTGCTTTCTCAAGTTCCCTCAAATGATAACAGATCACTTGCTCGCTGGTGTGGAACGTCTCTGCTAGGTCTTTGGCGCATTTTTCGCCATAGGACAATTCGCTCAGGATTTTCCAGCGTGTGGGTTGCAGAAGTAGTTGAGCGACTTTCGGGTCAGAGATGATTCGGGTAGGGAGGAGTCGGTTGATGCGTCTCTCCTTCAGCAATAGATATGACATTTCGCATTGGCCTCGGCATTTGTTTTAATAAAGTGTGGATTTGACTATTAAACACGTTTTTGATTAATCCGCGCGCATCCTGCACTCAGACCACTGCGAAAAGCATTGATTCATAAAAACTGAACCTCAGGAAACCTTATGACAACTGCCCTGCAACCTCGGCCAATTCTATCAGGAAACTGGTAATCATGTGTGGAATTTCTGGCGTGGTGCAGAAATCTGGCGACGTCGGCCCGATACTATACGACTCGTTGAAACGGCTGGAGTATCGAGGTTATGATTCGGTAGGCGAAGCAGCAATCATAGACGGAAGGATCGTCGTAAAGAAGGACAAGGGAAAGATCGACGAGGTCGAGAGCGAACTCCGAATCAGTGATCTGGGTGGGGTAGTTGGGATCGGCCATACCAGGTGGGCGACCCACGGCGCACCATCGAAAGAAAATGCACACCCACACACAGACTGCATGGGCAGGGTCGCGGTCGTTCATAATGGGATAATTGAGAACTTCTTGGAACTGAGGCAGAAGTTGGAGGGTGCTGGGCACAAGTTCAAGTCAAGAACTGACACCGAAATAGTTGCACACCTCGTAGAAGAGCACTTGGAATCAGGAGTTGGTTTCGTTGAAGCCGTACGATTGGCCGCACACGAGCTCACCGGCGCATATGCCCTCGCTTTCATATGCACTGAGGAACCAGACAAAATCGTATGCGTGAGACGGGAGAGCCCGCTCGTGATCGGCACGGGAGTCAACGCAAACTATCTCGCCTCAGATATTCCCGCCTTCCTTTCACGAACGAAACGGGCCATACTCCTTGAGGATGATGAGATGGCGATTCTAGAGGCAGATAGCGTACACTTGATGAAAGTTGAAAGTGGAGAGGCGGTGTCTCGGCAGCCCTTCACCGTAGAGTGGAGCGTGGAGACGGCTAGCAAAGGTGGTTTTCCGCACTTCATGTTGAAGGAGATTCATGAACAGCCACTTTCAATTCGTAATGCCTTGCGAACGCATCCAATCTATCTTGATTTGATGGCCTCAGCAATGAACCGAGCGAAGAGAATATACTTGCTCGCTTGCGGAACCTCATACCATGCCTGCGTCGCCGCCACGTATGCTTTCGCAAACCTAGCCAAAACTGAGGTCACGCCGGTCGTCGCCTCTGAATTCATAGATGGTTATGGGGCGCTGATCGATCAAGATACCGTGGTCTTGACCATTAGCCAATCTGGGGAGACTGCGGACACTCTGACTGCCGTCAGGGGGGCAAAGGATCGCGGTGCAACAATCCTTGGGATAACCAACGTAATGGGATCAACCTTGACTAGGCTCTCAGACGTTTATATCGGCCAAAACTCCGGCCCAGAGATGGGAGTGGCCGCGACCAAAACCTTCACCGCACAGTTTGCCGTTCTCGTCAAAATCGCCGTAGCTCTCGCTGAAAAACGAAAAACCTTGAGCGGCAATGAATTGCAAGTGTTGGAAGGAGGCTTCGATCAACTCCCCGAATGGGTCTCAACGACTCTATCCAGTCAAGAAGATGTTGTAAAACGTCTTGCTGAAAAATACTCGGATAGAATTAGTTTCTGCTATCTGGGTAGAGGAATTAGTGTGGCGACTGCCCTTGAGGGACGACTCAAGCTCCTCGAACTATCATATCTGCTCGCCATCGCGTATCCGGCAGGTGAGTCAAAACACGGTTTCATTTCGGTCGTTGAGGATGGCTATCCAGTGATTTTCATTGCACCCATGGATGAGGCTTACTCTAAGATCGTTGGCAATGTCATGGAGATGAAAGCACGGCAAGCGCAGGTTATTGCTGTGGTTGAAGCGGGGGATACTCAAGTTGCAGGTTTATCGGATGAAACGATAACGATGCCTACTAGGATTCCTTGGCCACTCACCCCGATAGTCTTCATTCTTCCTCTCCAACTTTTCGCCTATTACATGTCGGTGAGAAAGGGATACAACCCTGACTTTCCAAGAAATCTAGCGAAATCAGTAACCGTGCACTAACAAGAACAACTAACAAGAAGAAGGCTGGCTCAACGAACAGCGCACCAAGTCGAGGACGCGATCAACCAATTATCCACTCATTTTCCAAGGCCCTACAACTGCTTGATCAGTTTCGTAATTCAAGCGGGACCGAACCTGATCTAAGTCTGGATTTACTTCTTTGGAAATGTAGGGCTGAGGTAGAGTATTTGGCGTTTAGGATAGCGATCCTTAACGACTTGAGTGATTATGACCCTGAAACTGACGTTGCGGACAAGCTTTCTGCTGATCACGCGCGCGATCTTATCGCTAAAGCCCAGACTACGTTAGATTCAGATCCACGTGGGGCCTACAAGGACGTCCGCGAAGCCGTCGACGTTCTGACAAAAATGTCTAAAACTCGTGGCAGGACTCTGCAGGCCCGCCATGATACGTCACCAGAAAACGGGTAGAAACACTTTTCTTGGTAGATTCTTAGGCGTCACCGAAGACGATTGAAGAGCAGTCCCCAAAAGTTCACAGTCACTCTCGCCGGCGCCGCTGTATTCTCCGCACTTGCGGCGTTGCTGACTCTCTCCAGAGCTGCGATTCCATTCCCACTGATCCCGTACCTCCAGATAGATTTTGCAGAACTTCCGATTTACATTTCATTTTTCCTGTTCGGGCCCGTGGCAGCCATCATTACGGAATTAGTGCATTGGTTGTTCCTCAACATAACTGGCTCTGATGTGCCTCTAGGTCCTGCGGTAAAGTTATTCGCAGTCTTGTCCACTCTCTGTGGGTTTTGGGCGGGCAGCTCTATCTACTCTCGTCTGGCAGGGGGAAGAGAGCGACCTGCTATCGCACTCTCACTCATGTTTGGTGGGGGGATGCTTCTTCGGGTTGTGGCGATGACTATTGTGAACTACATAATCCTGTTGTATGTCGGGCCAGTCATTTTCGGACTCAACTACATGGCGTTCGCGAGGATTACGCTCGTCCAGACGACAGGGTGGCAGTTCAGCGGAGACGCTATCCTACTTTTCTGGGTCCTTGTGTTCACGGCTTTGTATAATGTGATCAACCTCTTAGCGGCTGCGATTCCAGCGGGGCTAGTGGTCTCTCCATTAACGAACTCGTTCCGGCACATAACTTCCCTTGAAACTTGGCTCATGAGGAATGTAAGAGCCAAACCGTCCAGCTAGCTTGCCCAAACCCCGGATCGATAAATTGTCGCCTCGCGCGCCTCACCTACCGATATGATTTTCACTGGTGATTTTGTGATTTCTTCAATTTTTTCGATGTAAACCCGCGCCTGTGAGGGCAGCGAGTCGTAGCCTTTCTTTGCTATTGCAGCCCACTCAGAGTTTGGTAGATCTGGCCATCCCTTCATCTCCTCGTATACGGGTCTACAGTTCGAGTACTCGCGTAGGCCTGCGGGTTGATCACGCACCGTTCTTCCGTCCACCTTGTATTCGATGCATATCTTGACGGGGTCGAATCCTCCGAGAGTGTCCATCTTTGTGAGAGCTATCCCAGTGAGACCGTTTACTCTGGAAGCTAATCTTAGTGCTACTGCGTCTATCCACCCGCATCTGCGTCTGCGGCCAGTTACCGTCCCGAATTCCTTTCCTTTTTCTTGGAGCTTCGACCCTAAATCGTCTGTCAGCTCGGTTGGGACTGGTCCCGCTCCGACGCGCGAAGTATATGCCTTGACTACTCCTATCGTATCGTTGATCTTGGTCGGCGCTATTCCTGCTCCTGTACAGACTCCTCCGGCCACGGTGTTCGATGATGTCCCGAAGGGGTACACTCCGTGGTCGATGTCAAGTAAGAGTCCTTGCGCACCTTCGAATAGAATCCGTTTACCTTGGTCCAAGGCGTCGTTTAACAGCACCGAAGTGTCGGTCATGTATGGGCGTAGATCCTGGCCAAATCTTACGCATCCGTCGAGCAGCTCCTTTTCATTGATTTGGGCATCTGATTCGTAGACTGATTTTAGCATTCTTTGCTTTAGGATTGTGTTCTGCGCGATTTTCTGTTTCAGGAGTTCTAGGTCCAGGAGGTCTGCCGTCCTGATCCCGTACCTTGCCGCCTTGTCGGTATAAGTAGGGCCGATCCCTCGTAACGTTGTTCCCGATCGAAGGGCCCCCTTGAATTTCTCTTCGGCTGAATCCAACATTTGGTGGTAGCTGAGAGTTACGTGGGCTCGGTCGCTTAGGGCTAGATCTGGCTTGTATCCCTTGGCGGTTAGATCCGAGATCTCCTCCAGCAGAACAGACGGATCCACGACCACTCCGTTGGCTATTACCAACTTCTTACGATGCAATACGCCGGACGGCAGAAGTCTTAGTCTGTAAGTTTCCCCTCCGACATTGATTGTGTGCCCGGCGTTGCTACCGCCCTGGTAGCGGACTACATAATCCGCTTGCGATGAGAGATAGTCAACAATCTTCCCTTTACCCTCATCCCCCCATTGACAGCCGACTACGATTAGGCTAGGCAAACTCCAATCTTCCCTTGTCTTGAAGGCGAATCGAAGTCGGTTGCTACTGTATCCGTTAGTCTTGGCGCAGCCAAGAAGTTCGGCGTTTGCGGTGCGCCCACTCAGTTTCCCTATCCATCCCCTCGAAAACTGAATTTAAACTTTAGCAGCAACTCGAATGTTTGAGAAAAAGGGCGACAGTCGAATCGAATATTTCGACGGGAGATAATGAATCAGTCTGCCCGTCGAAACATCATGGCGCCGGCTGAGGGCGCTCTGCACTTAATGGACACATCATTTTCGCGTATGCAGTCCACTTCCAAATCGCTTGAAGATCTCCATTCATTAAACCTTCGGGAGGGCTCTGTTAAGGCTGCGGGTGACGCCCCTATCGGGGCTGTTAACTATCGAGTGAAGTGCGTGATCGTTACAGGGCTGAAATAACTACGGAATCCACCTCTGGCGCGAGCATCGAAATTTAAACCGTTGATTCGTTAATTCTGTGTGTGCGCGTATGTAACGTGAAGAGCTATTTGTTCACGAGCCGGTGAGTGCACGTGCCTTGCTTTAGTCTCTGATTCATCGAGCGATCAACGAAGACTTCATGAGAAGGACTCCTGACCGTAATTAGAGAGAGGCAGGATTATGAGCGGACAAGAGTATGCAATTTCTCATTGGCCTGAAACTGAAGAGATCCTTGCAAAGCTCGACCGTCTAGTCAAATTGCCTATGCGCCCCATTAAGCGTCAGCAGATGACTAACTACCTGGAACATTTTGAGAAGGCCTGCCTTCAGTCGAAGCTGTTGAACGAGGAAGCTAGGAAGTACATCCCAGGAGGCGTCCAGCATAACTTGGCCTTCAACTACCCCTTCCCAATCGCCGTCAGCAAGGCACAAGGACCCTACCTTTGGGACGTGGACGGCAACCGATACATTGATTTTCTCCAGGCCGGCGGCCCGACTCTTCTTGGCAACAACTACCCGGCTGTGCAGGAGAAGGTTTCTGAGGTGCTGCGAGAATGCGCGCCCGTAACTGGTCTTTTCCATGAGTACGAGCTGAAACTTGCGAAACTGATTAACAGCCACATGCCTTCGGTAGAGCTGTTTCGTATGCTCGGCAGCGGCAGCGAAAGTGTTATGGCAGCCATCAGAGCAGCCCGCACGTTTACTGACAAGGCCAGAATCGTCAAAGTGGGCGGCGCGTACCACGGGTGGAGCGACCAGATGGTCTACGGCCTGCATATGCCAGGCACCGGTGCCATGGAAGCTTTCGGCATTCCGAGCGGTTGCCTCAAAGGAACCGACGAGGTCTTCCCAAACGATATCGACAGCCCGAAGGGCCTGAAGGCACTGCTTGAGAAGAACCAGAAGAAGGGCGGTACCGCCGCCGTGATCGTGGAGCCGCTGGGACCTGAAAGCGGTACTCGCCCAGTGACACGCGACTACAACCAGAGGGTGAGAGAAGCATGCGACGAGTTCGACGCGCTGCTCATCTTCGACGAAGTCGTCACCGGCTTTCGCGTGGGCCTTGGCGGAGCACAAGGCTACTTCAGCGTGAAACCGGATCTTACTGTATTTGGCAAATGCGTCGCCGGCGGGTACCCGGCGGCCGGTGGCTTGGGCGGCCGACGTGACATCATGGAATGCTTGTCTGCCGGTTTGGAAACTGGCAAACCGCGCGCCTACGTTGGCGGCACACTTTCCGCGAACCCCTTGAGCTGCGCAGCAGGCTACTACTCCATTCTGGAAATAGAGAAGACAAACGCTCACATCAAAGCAGGTCGTGCGGGCGACCGAGTGTCTAACGGCCTACAGGGTATCATCGAGAGGTACGGGCTGCCCTACGTGGCCTTCAACCACGGCTCGATTTGTCATCTCGAAACCTCGGGCGTGATGCTGTTGGACATCATGGATCCTAACGCGCTTGCCGAGTCCGGGCCACGCAAGCAAATGATGGAAGAGATGGGCGCGGCGTTCACAGCTGAAGGCATAATCACGCTTGCTGGGAGCCGACTGTACACCAACATGGCCGACACGGACGAAGTCATTGATGCCGCTCTGCTGGGATTCGATCGAATCTTCCGTAACATTGAAAACGGGTAGCGCCGAGTATTCTGTAGGTGCCTATGTTGAACGAGGAATTGAGGCAGCGTTTGGCAAGAAAGATCAGCGAGGGTGAGTTCACGTCGGCTGATCTTCCGGATTTCCTCGCAGTCTTCTGCGAAGTGTGTAACGAGTCGGAGGAGGTTCAGGGTGAGGTGAAGGCTTGGAACGCCAAGTTACAGCTTGATATCACAGACGGCGACAAGTTCTGGTTGACGATAGCCAATGGAACCTTCACGTGTGGCACCGGCGACGTAGAAGCTCCGGATACTACTTTAAGAACCTCGGGCGATGTCGCAGCCCGAGTATTCACCGGCGAGAAAGACGCCACCGCTGCGTACATGGAAGGGTCGCTAAAGATCGACGGCAAGCTACCTGAAGCACTCAAACTACGTAGCATAATCGGCATTGTGCTAGACAGACTCCAAGGCTGATCAACAGCCCCGTCCAGGAGATGCTGCGCTGTTCAGCTGGACGAGGAGAGGGCGCCGATAGAAGATTAGAACTACGTGTTCTCGTACTACATGGGGACCAGCGGCAACAATACGAAAAAGAAGACAACTGGTGGTGTTCAACCGCAAGACTGACGAGGACAAGAGGTCGGATGTTCATTGGCGGTCTGTCTGAGAGTATAATCCACATTCAAAGGCACTGAAGGTCGAGAAGACGCCCGCGGACCAAAAGGAGCCTCTTTCGAGAGGTAGAACCAGGCGAGATGTGAAATAGACGAATTATGGTTGGTTGGGGGAATTCGACGCGGCTTTCTTTAGTTCCTCTATTGAGGATTCATCTTCGATCGTTGAGTAGTCTCCAAGGGGTTTGTTCGCAATGATGGCCTTGATCAGGCGGCGCATGATCTTACCACTTCGCGTCTTAGGTAGCTTGTTAACGAAGTGAATGTCGCTAATCACAACTATGGGTCCTAATGTCTTTCTAACGAGGTCTCTCAACGTCTGCTTCAGGTCGTCCGTTGCTCTTGAGCTTCCTTTCAGAACAACGAATGCACATGCAGTCTCCCCTCTGAGAGGGTCGGGGCGCCCCACAACTGCTGTTTCAGCCACGTTCGGATCTTGAAGCAGGGCACTTTCAATTTCGATCGTTCCGATCCTGTGTGCGGAGATCTTGATGACCTCGTCAACTCGGCCTAGGAACCAAATGTAGCCGTCCTCGTCTTTCATGGCGGCGTCGCCAGTCGAGTAGAGGCCTGGAAATCTGTTCCAGTAGCTTTCCACGTATCGTTCGTGGTCGCGCCATAAGGTTGGGGTTAACCCTGGGAGGGGTTTCTTCAGGACGAAGGTCCCTTCGATTCCGGGTGCAACTGGCTTTCCCTCGTCGTCGACAATTTCTGCATCTACCCCTGGGAGCGGGATTGCCGCTGAACCAGGTTTTATTGGCAGCAATGCAATCCCAGCCGGATTTCCGACTATTGGGCCGCTTGTTTCCGTCTGCCACATATGATCGATTACTGGTATTCTGTCCGCGAGCACTTTCTTCTGGAGCCATTCCCATGCGGGTGGGTTGAGAACTTCACCGGCGCACGCGATGAGTTTGAGTGAGCTTAAGTCGTGTTTCTTCGGGTAGTCGTCTCCGTATTTCATTAGGGCGCGAACGCCCGTGGGTGAGATCCAGAACCTCGATACCTTGTTCCTTTCGATTATCCGCCACCATATGTCGGGTGATGGATGGTCCGGTAGTCCCTCATAGATTATCGTCGTGCAACCGAAGAGTAATGGTGCGTACACGACGTAGCTGTGACCGACGATCCAGCCAATGTCCGAGGTGGACCACCAGATGTCGGTCTCATCCATGTTGTAGACCCATTTGCCCATGGCATGGATGTAAACCTGGTAGCTCCCGTGAGGCTGAACGGTGCCCTTCGGTTTAGCCATGGTTCCAGAAGTGTAGAGGATGAAGGCTGGATCTTCAGCAGGCACTTTCTCGACTTGAGCATCCGCCCCTTTCCCATGCTCCAACGCGTCTTGCCATAGGATGTCTCTCCCCGAGACCATTGGCAAGTCGTTCTCAGCTCGGTTTAGCACTATGACTTTTCGTATCTTGGGCGCGCTAGTTCTGAGCGCCTCATCGACAACTTCCTTGAGTTTAATTGGGCTTCCCCGTCTGTAGCCAACGTCCGCTGTAACGATAACGGTGGAGCCTGCGTCGACTAACCTATCAGACAAAGCTCCGTAGCCGAACCCTCCAAAAACAACTGAGTGTATAGCGCCAATTCGTGCCGTCGCCAGCATTGCGATCGCGGCCTCAGGCACCATGGGCATGTAGATGGTAACTCTGTCGCCTCGGTTGACTCCAAGCGCCTTCAGCCCATCAGCGAATCGTTTGACTTCATCCAACAGTTGACCGTAGGTTAAGGAGCGCGAAGGAAAACCTTCGCCGTTCTCCCATATTATGGCGGGATGGTCGCGTCTTCCATTATCGATGTTGCGTTCTAGGCAGTTGTAGGCTAGGTTTGTAGTTGCTCCTTTGTACCAAGAGAAATTCGGATAATTCCATTCAAATGCGCGGTCCCAGCGCCTGAACCAGTGCAAATCTTTCGCTGCTTCGCCCCAAAATCCTTCCGGATCTTCAAGGGCACGCTTGAGCATCAACTTCAATTCAGGAGGATATTCAACTCTTCCACGCCGTAGAACTGGCTCAGACGCCGACAAAATCTTGAACCTGCAATTCCTGACCTATTCAATATTAACATAAGTCCGTAGAGCAACTACATTTGAACATTGACCGCAACAGCTTAGAGAATCAACTCGTGAGCCTTGATCGAGGGTCCAATTTGGCCGAATCAAAAGCGACTCAGCCTAAGAAACTCACTCTACCCGGTTTATTCAAAAAGGTTGCCGACGGTAAACCGATTGCTTGGCTCACCTGTTATGACTATCCCACCGCCTACCTCCAAGAACAGGCCGGCGTCGATATGATCTTGGTAGGTGACAGCCTCGGAATGACAATATTGGGCTACGAGGGTACGCTACCCGTAACCATGGACGACATGATACGGCACAGCCAAGCGGTTCGACGCGGTGCCCCGAACACCTTCGTCGTCGGCGACATGCCTTACATGAGCTACCAGCCGAGCGTAGAGACCGCCATCCGTAATGCCGGTCGTTTCATGGCCGAAGCGGGCTGCGACGCCATCAAACTAGAAGGAGGCGTCGAGATGTGCGATCGCGTTTCCGGTATCGTCAAAGCCGGTATCCCCACAATCGGCCATCTCGGCCTAACGCCCCAAAGTGCCAGCGCCTTGGGGGGCTTCCGAGTGCAAGGTAAAGGAGCAGAACAAGCTAAGCGCATCATACAAAGCGCCAAAGGCCTGGAAGAAGCCGGGGCCTTCATGATCCTGCTCGAAATGGTCCCCGATAGAGTATGCAAGCTTATAACAGAACGCGCTGAGAACTGTATCATCATGAGCTTGGGTTCTGGCCCACATGCCCACGGGCAGCTCTTGATCTATCACGACATGTTTGGCCTCTATCCAAAATTCAAGCCGCGTATGGCTAAAGTGTTCGGCAACGCCGGGGAAGTAATTCTGAACGGGTTGAAACAGTATGTGCAAGAGGTCACGACTCGCACCTTTCCGGAGCCTGCAAATTACTTCACGTTACCCGACGAAGAGTACGATAAGCTGCTGAAAATGCTGAAACAGTGAAACAGCGCTAAACGCCCATTTGCGAGAGCTTGAATCGTTAACGTATTGTTGCAGCTCTTCCACCGCACAACAGGAACAGCTGTGGTCCTTTCCGCCAGAAGAGGCCTAGGCACGCTGTGTTTACTCTCACATTAATTCGCTAGTTTAATCTGCCCGAGAAAGAAGAATTTCTTGTTCGAGTGGCCCAAGAATTGAAGATATGTAGATTCGAGATCCATGGACAGGAGAGAGTCGGAATCCTTGAGGATAAATTTGTGCTCGATTTGACTGGCTCACACCCAGGAATCACTACTTATGGAGATTCTTCGCAGCGACGAATGAAAGTCCATGTTTGGTTAACTCTTCAGCTGTATGGTTAAGCGCAGCGTGCTTGTCCATATAGTTTGCAAGCAACTTCGGCATGAGTCCCTCGGATTCCACTTTCGCTTTGGGAAGAAAATACTCTAGGATATCCGATGGATGCTCACGCGTTGCCTCCACTTCGGGGTCGCCGCCTTCGTGCTTTGCTGAAATATTCTTGATGTGATCAGCGAGTTCCATTAGCTCTGCACGGCGGTCGTATGGTTGACGGATAATGTGTTTGTAGCATTCGGTGATGTGATGTTCTATACGCACGACATTTTCGAACCCGAAGGCTTTGCGGATGTTCGCAGCGTCCTCAATTGTATTCTTGTCCACAGAGTTACTCAGATTGAAGCCGATTAACGGTGTCGTGCCGTCCGGGCGCGCAAATAGCTTCGCCATCATGAGTGTCCAAAGGATGAAATATGAATTGTCAGTCCCGACGAATACGGAGATCTTGAATTCGTTATTGATTCCGAGTCGGTGAATTAAGTAGCCGAGGAGAATCGTGCCGGCGTTGATGTTGAGCACTTGGTATATGCCATAGTTAGTGTAATAGTACAGGAACTCGTCGAGCCATTTGATTGCATAGTCGTTCGGTTCACCAATGCCGCCAAAATAGCCTGTGATTGTGTCAGGCCCACCTAGATGAACATTGGAGCCATCGGTCCCTTTGGTGTCGAGTGTGTCAACGTAAGAGGCGCCGATAATCTGCATGGCTGCCATTCCGGCGAGCAGGTCTCCTTGGTCGGCTTCTGATTCCTTCATGTATCGGACGCGAATGAATCGACCGGGCATAAGTTCACCCTTATCGATTGATTGCTTGGCTTCCGTTATGATCCATGGGAAATACTGGAATGCGCTGATTTCCAGCGTAACTGCGTTTGCTTTCTTGAAGTTCATTCTGTCAACGCGGTCTCCCAGTACCTTGCGGCGATAATCAGCGATGCTGATGAATGCGCCTTGGTCACGTTGCTCTTGCAACCATTTCAAATCAGGGAGGTATGGCGAATTCATCGCTTTGAGTCTCGCTAGCAGATTTGGGAGCCTACGCGCTTGCTCTGCCTTGCGATTTATCTCTTCGATAGTGCCGTGCTTAGCAATCACTGCGAGGACATCGTTCACTAGTCGGTTCTTGGGGTCGAGCAGTAGCTTGTTGATTGAAGCCAGATTGGCTGGCGGAATCTTGAGTTGCCTTCGAAGTTTGCTATCCATGGTCTTCAAATTGAGTTGGTGAATGACTTTAATTTGACTTTCGAAACTCGTTCTCAGCATCCAGCCAAATCATGCCCAATTGTGCCCTGAGATTACTTGGTTTTGTATTCTAATACGTTGTTTCATGTGTGACTTTACGAAAGATGCTTGTGGTTGAGGTTGGTTTATGCTGGCTAGTCTGCGTGCGCGCTGGGCCGTGGCGACCGATTGTGTGACTGGGTCGAATCCTGCGCTGCTAGGGTAGTGGACTTCGTCTGGATGAGTGAGTGCAGCCTGAAGCTAGTCTGGAGGTGAAGAAGGGAAGTGAGGTTTGTGGGATTAGATATTTGCAAGTCGAAGTGTAGGGCTGCAATGATGAATCAGGGGGCGTAATCCTAGATGAGTTCACCTTCACAAACAACCACGACGGGATAGAAGGTCTAGCTTCGAGGCTCACCTTGGATGACCGGGTTGTGATGGAATCCACCGAAAGCTTCTCGAACAAAATCAACTAAAAGTATTGCACTCGATTGGGTTTTATGGCGAATTCAGTCGTAATTCTTCCTTATTCCATTTTGAGTTTGATACTCTTTCCGTCGACCGAAATTTCGTAGGTTCGCTGATCGTAGGTCTTGATTTCAGCAATGATCTTAGCTGAATGTTCGATCCGCTTTAGGAAAGACTGAGGGAGTTTGTCCATGTCTGGCATGGGGCCGCCAAGTCTGGGTTCACTTTGCTTTCTTCCCGTGGTCACGTCGAACTGTGCACCGTGTAGTGGACACGTGACAATGTTTCCTCTGAGTCCGCCACTAGAGAGGCGGGCGCTCGCATGGCCGCATCTGTCATCGACCGCGTAGAACTTTCCGTCGACATTGGCCACCAGAATTTCCCTGTTGTTCACCTCAACATGTTTCATCGTGCCTACGGGAATTTCATCAACATTGGCAACTTCTAGCCAACCCAATGAGTCCGATTCATGTAATGTCAATTTCTGTTTCGTCCCTGACAAAGCAGTTAGCAAATCATTTACTCGCGTGGGATTTCACATGTCATATTTTCTAGCGTCTCATTGCCTTTTCAAACAAAGGTATGGCGACAATCATTGTTATGAACGTGTAAACCACAAGCATGAGCAGGTCGGGCATGATGATGGTTAGGCTGGCGTTGAGAATTATCACTTTGCGCAGAGCGTCTGCCGCGTAGTAGAGTGGCAAAGCTTTTCCAATGTACTGCATCCATACCGGAAGCTGGTCGATTGGAAACAGGATACCGCACAGAAACATCATTGGAAATTGCAGAAGCATAGTCATCATTTGAGCCGTTTCCTGGTCCGGCGCAACAGCTGTCATAATGATGCCGACTCCAACGAAGCTAGCTGTCCCAAGCACCATCACGATGACCATGATGATTGGACTGCCATAGATTCGAACGCCGAAAAGCAGCATGGATAATCCGAGAATTAGAAAGCCCTGGATTAATCCGCGCACCGTTTGCGCAGCCACCTTGCCAAGTATTATTGATTGATGAGGGATGGGCGCAGCTAGGAGCCCATCCATGGTTCCCTGCTCTTTCTCACGAGAAATTGCCGCCGCAACCCCTTGGAGAGAGCCTGTGATTACAGTTAATGCCATGAAACCGGGAGCCAAGAATTGGAAGGACGACGCAACTCCGCTAATCAATGGTATCTGCGTGATCGATATCGGCTGAATTAAGAAACTGGGATTGACACCTGGATCTAAGTTACTGATGTTTTGCTCGGACATTCCTCCTCCGATAATATTGAAGACGGCAGCGATTTCTGATTGAACTGTGGCAGCTATTGTTGGATTTGTTTCATCGACCGTCACCTGAACAGTTGCAGGTTGCCCAGCTGCTAACGAGGCACTGAACCCCTGTGGTATGACCACTATACCCTTCAGCTTCCCTGCTACAAGCAAGCTTCGGGCGATCTCGTAGCTAGCTGCCTGCGAAACCCTGAAGAGCCCCTGCTGCTGCGAGACCTGAATGAATTGGGCTGCAACTGAACTCGCTGCTTGCCCATCATCCATCTGGACTAATGAAACCGGAAGGTTAGGGAAAGCCGTGCCAATGCTGCCCGTACTTGCATTAGATTGTGGCACTGGGGGATACAAGTAGCCAAACATCCCCATCAAGATCAGAGGCATTAGAATGAAGAAGAACAGCAGCATCTTCGCCCTCCATAAATCTAGCAGATCACGTCGAGCGATATTCATTGCCACTTCCAAGGTGATTGATTCCATGTCACATCCTTCCCATTGGGGCTCGCATCGAAATGCGCTCGTTCGCTGAGTCACGAAGTTCGCGGCCTGTGAGGTCCAGAAAGACCTCGAGCAAGTTATTGGAACCGCATTTGTTCTTCAGTCCTTGAGGCGTGTCTGTTGCCACTATTTTGCCATGGTCGATTATGCTAATTCGGTCCGAAAGCTCATCGGCTTCTTCCATTACGTGCGTTGTCAGAACGATTGTGTGGCCGCGGCGCTTAAGGTCCCTGACCAAATTCCTGACGAAACTTGTGCTCTGAGGGTCCAGTCCGGTCGTCGGCTCGTCGAGGAAAAGAATGTCGGGGTCATGCAGGATCGCTCGTATCACGTTTACCCTTTGTCTCATCCCACTCGAGAAGCCACCCACCAGTTTATCCTTGAATGGAGTCAACTTGACCATTTCTAGCAGCTCCTCTGATTTTTTCCGCAAGGCATTCCGTTCAATGTGGTACAGCCTGCCGAAAAACATCAAATTCTCAAGAGCCGTTAGCCGCGGGTACATGATTAGCTTCTCGGAAACGAGACCAATCCTTTTTCGTACCTCGTTCGCTCGCTTGACAACGTCATACCCATCGACCTTAGCCCATCCAGACGTGGGCAGAGACAGAGTGCAGAGCATCCTTATCACCGTGCTTTTGCCAGCTCCGTTCGGACCAAGAAATCCGTAGATCTCCCCCTTTTGCGCGCTAAGGTTTACATCGTCAGCCGCAGTGAAATTGCCGAACCGCTTCGTTAGGCGATACGTTTCAATTGCTTGGTCCGGCAAAGAATTGTCCTCTTCCATATATCGATACGATATTATCAGATCGATATTGAGTTATATTTAAATAATCCGCTTCGTATATCGATGCGATAGTGATGGCCGATGCCGAAGGGATTGCCAGCGGGCCCTTACGAGGTAATGTTCTTTCTGGCGTTGAAGGATGGACGAGCCTACGGGTATGAATTGGCTACACGGTTTAAGAAGATGACGAGGGGTCACATTACATTTAGTTTTGGTACGATCTACCCTTTCCTACGTCGCATGGAGCGGAGAGGAATAATCAAATCAAGTCGAGAGATAAGATCGGGCCGAGTATACTACGCACTAACCCCGAAAGGCCGAACAGCTCAAAAAAGAGTCTTCAAGCAAATCAAGAAGTCCCAGAAGGAGTGGGAGGAGAAGTTGCTCGGCATTCTCGCAATGAACGCAGAAGTATTTGGACGAAGAGCGCTTCACGACCTCTTGGAACGGGCAAAGCTCTTGACGAAAACGTCAAGATAGAGCGTCTTATGAAAGCATGAAATGTCGCGCCTTCTCAATAGTTGGAGCAATAATCGCTCTGTATGGTTTGGTATGGTTCCGACAGGAAGTCGGTGTTCTTCCTGGCAGTGTCATGAGCGGTTCCTTATCTCTGCCTGCATCTTCACGATTAGTGTCCTTCCACAATTTTGGTCTCTTACGTTAATGCAGATACCCTCAACGTTTGTTATCTGCTTCGTACCGGTGGTACTATCCTAGGTGTGGCGGATCCGCTCGAACATGTGACAATTACGAGTTGGTTTTTAGATACCGGAATGCGGCTAATTCACATAGAGATATGTGAAACATTTGGGCTTGCGAACTTTTGATAAGCCAAGAGATCAAGCTTATTGTCCCGCTTCCACTCCCATAGAGGCTCATCGAATGCCGAAGCTTGCAGCAATCGACGTTGGTTCGAACGCGATGCGGCTCGCGATTGCGTCGGCTGATGACGATAGCGGGATGCACGTAATCCATACAGATCGCGAACCTGTGCGGCTAGGGGGAGATGTGTTCGCGAAGGGAGAGATATCCGACGCCCAGCTTGTTGAGGCAATGGATGCGTTGCTCAAGTTTCGGAAGCTTATCAATCAACATAAGGTAAAAACAGTTAGGGCAGTCGGCACGAGTGCTCTTCGGGAGGCTAGGAACCGTGATTACTGCATAACGCAGATCGCAAAAGCGACGGAAATAACGATAGAGCCGATCAGTGCGGAGGAAGAGGCACGCCTGGTATACCTAGCCGCATCAAAGGCTGTTAGGCTTGATGGAAAAGTGGCGCTTCTAGTCGACGTTGGTGGCGGCAGCGTGGAAGTTAGCATAGCAACTGGCCGCGAAATAATAGCCACTGAAAGCTTCGGAATCGGTACGGTTAGGCTTCTGCAAATGCTGGAGCAAAGGAAGCATGGTGAAAGAGTTTTCCGGCAGCTTGCCCGGGAATACATTAATGTCTCCGGGACTCGGCTCAGAAAGGAAATTGGCGAGCACAGGGTCGATCTCTGCATTGCGACAGGGGGCAATGTTGAGTCTCTCGGAGACCTCCGGGTGCAATTATGTGACGCCAACGACGACAAATCCATAACCTTGGACGAGCTTGATTCGATTCTAAAACAGCTGCAATCAAGGTCTTACGAGGAGCGGATCAAAGATTTCGGGCTAAGACACGACCGTGCTGATGTCATAATTCCGGCCATAATCGTCCTACAAACTGTAGCGAAAGAGGCGCAAATCCAGGAATTTGAGATCCCGCGAGTCGGGCTTAGAGAAGGGCTCCTGATTGATATGGCGCGGGGTCTGGGACGTGATTCAGGCCCGCCGGACCGCATGCAGCTCATCACTTCCGCAAGGCTGTTGGGAAGAAAGTACGATTACGAAGCGGAACATGCTCAAACCGTCGCAAGGTTTGCCGTAGCCCTATTCGACGCGACCAAGAAACTCCACAAGTTAGGCACACCCGAACGAACCATGCTCGAAGTGTCAGCTCTCCTTCACGATATCGGATATTACATCGGAACAACGAACCATAACAAGAATTCCTTTTACCTGATCAACGCGTCGCCACTCGTAGGGGTTAATGACTCGGAGAAAGCGATAATCGCGCTTGTGACACGTTATCACAGCCGTTCCATCCCAAAGCCGAGTCATAAGGAGTTCATGGATCTTGCGCCGAAACGACGAAGGGTTGTAATGAAACTAGCGGCCATTCTCCGGTTAGCCGAGGCGCTCGATCGTGAGCACTCCAACAGGGTTGACAGTTTGAAAGTCACTTTGAGGAAGAGGAAGGTAGTGTTGTTGCTTAAAGGTAAGGGCGACTTGCTGCTTGAGAAGTGGGCCCTGAATAATGGGTGCAGGCTGTTCGAGAGGGTCTACAAGAAGAAGGTAGTGGTGCTGTGATGAGTTTGACAGAACGAAAAGCGTTGCCTGGAAAGCTGCTAGCCGGAGAAGGGATAGACGGGTCAGGAAAGTCCACAAAGAATTGAAATCCAAAGTGGAGAAAGTTCTTCTAAGGCTACCGCAGATTGAAAGTCCTCACGATGAGGGGCGTGTTGCTAACAATTGAGAAAGATCGCAGCCAAAAGTAATCGAATTTCGATGAGAAAACGAAAGACAGCCACTCCGCACAAGATCAGCCGACATGTTAGTAAGGTGTTACAAAGGCCACGAAAAACGACGGTGAGCGTAACGAGAGCAGCCCCAGGCAAACCACAGCGTACCTCACCAAGCGTTCCCAAGGGGCAGAAACGAAAAACACAACGAAGAGCTAGAATTTCCCGTACCCCGAAGCCAGCCGCACGAAGGAAGATTATTCCGACAATTGGTCCACGTCGTCGTTCAACTGGCCCTGACGTGCTAAATTTCATTATCCATGCCTTGGATACGCGATGGAATGAATATCTCGTATGTTTGAAGCGCTACCAAGATACGGCATCAGTTAAGAACGTGCATGATCTACGTGTCAGTATAAGACGCCTCACTACGACCATCGATTTGATTGACCGATTCAACCCAGATAACATAGTCAGACAGGCCCGCGTCAAGCTTAAGGGCCAACTCACAGAACTCAGCTTCCTACGAGACGTCCACGTCGAAATGGTGAGGATACGTGGGTTTCTGAAGGAACTGCCTGAGATGAAGGAGTTCTATGAAGAATTACGTACCAAGGAAAACAAATACCTGAAGTCCGCCAAGAAAATACCGTGGAAATCGGATAGGAAATTTGTTGAGACCGCGGTCAATAGAGCGAAGATTAGGCTCAACGCTCGGCGAGCCACCACTACTGTCGAGAATTCTCGCAAAATAGTTGACGCGGCGATAGATGTCTCCTTCGATAATTTGAGCAAGAAACTCGAAAATGTGACGCCTACGGACTACTCATCGATTCACAGAGTCAGATTAGCTTTCAAACCAGTAAGGTACACACTTGAGATGTTGCAGCGGGTCGTGGGATTGGATCCCAGACAGCTCAGAACCGCCACACTTCTCGCCCGATTAATGGGCCAAATTCAGGACCTCGAGGTTCTCATGAAAGATCTAGTCGAGTTCAAATGGAAAGGAGACAACGTTTCAGGTGCTGTCATGGAAATCTGGTTGGAGCTTGAGCGGCGAAAAATCGACGCGACCCAGCGGTTTCTAAGGTCTATTCCGAAATTCGGCAACATCTGGAAACCGATCATTCATGAACAGACAAGCGTCGCACCAGGGCCTTCCAAAACGCTATTCATTCTCCGGCACGGAATAGCAGTCATCCGAGGCAACGCCTCCTATCCGCTAGACTCAGATCGGCCACTGACAACCAAGGGTGTGAAGAGGATGCGTCGGATCGCCAAAGGAATGCGCCGCATGAAAGTTGGATTTGACTTGCTACTGACTAGCCCCTATAGGCGCGCATTGGAAACCGCGTTCGTCGTTGGGCGAGAGTATGGCGCGGGGGAGATCATACAAACCTCCCAAGCGCTTAGACCCGAAGTGCTCCCGGAGGAGGTCATTCGGTCATTGCAAGAAAAATACTCGCCCTGCCGACGCTTGCTCCTCGTGGGTCACGAACCTCAGCTGAGCGCGTTGATCTCGACCCTAACATCGGGAGGCGCGAGCGCGAGACCGCTACTGAAGAAGGGTGGACTTTGTAAGCTAGAAGTAGAGAAGTTGCAAATGGGCAAGTGCGCTAGTCTCCTATGGCTGCTTACGCCAAGACAACTGATCAGTATCGCTTGATGTGGGTATCACATGATTACCAGTTATGCGCCTTCGCCCTGAATGCTTCGTGCTAAACAAAGGATCCTGAGTGCTATTCACGTGTTGAACGGCGTCCTCAGACTACTGGACTCTTACCAAGAAGGCGTTCACTTCAGTTCCTGCAGCTTGTCTTCCTCTATTTTTCGCAGGATGGCCAGGCCGAGAGGGGTAATTGAGACGCCTTTGCGATCCCCCTCATCCTTGATCTCAATGAATCCTTGGGCCTCTAGTAGCTGGAGGGTTGGGGTTAGGCCCTCGGGGGGACCTTTCGTCATTTCTGCCTTCACTTGGCGTTCGTCTACCGTATTGGTGCCTATGCCCCTTAGCTTCCATATGGCTAGAAGCACGGCTTCCCCTCCCTCCGATAGGCCGCTTGACAGGGACATGCTTCGCATGGGTCCCTATCGGGGATATATCCATCTTAGATATGAAACTTTGGTGTGTGGGAAAGGGAACATTAATATACCATCCTCCCTGCCATAGCTTCGTTGAACGTTACATGGCAGCAGACGAAGCCACAGCTTTCATACAAGTCCTGTCAAAGAGCCCCCAACTCAAGGTACTCACAATACTTTCTCAACGCCCACAAGAGGATCTCACCAAGACAGAGATCGCTCAACGGGCCGGCATCGGTCGCACAACCCTATATCGGGTTTGGGACGACCTTGAGAGGATGAAGGCAATATCCCCTTCACGCCATGTGGGTGCCGTTACTCTTTATCGCATGAACTCGCAGAGCCCAGTGGTACAGTCCTTTCTCAACATCACTAAAAGCCTTACCACCATAACCGACGTAGCAGCGAGAATTGAGCAACTTCGCAAACTTCAGGATTCTGCGAAAAGTGAATTCGGGGAAGCGATACCAGCTGGCCCCAGCGTCTTGGTCAAACTCCTTCATGCAAACGCGATTTCACCTGAAACCGCCAGGCCGAAGGGAGACCTGCAGCTATCTTCGTCTGAGTCAGAAGGCCTGAAGGGTCTCATGAGTGCTGGTTTGATTTTCGAGAAGGGTGGAACTTACTATCTCACTCAACTTGGAAACCAAACGGCGCAGGGAGCAGCAAAGTTGTGGTCTTCTGAAAGTTCACAGTCAGTCGACGAGGCTATTTCCAACGCTCGTGTCGCGCTGAACCTGATAAACCAAGAGATCAGGAAGCTCAAGGTCCAGGTAAAATAACCTAGTCATCCTTTCTTAGGGATCTTCTCCGATTTAGTATCGGAGAAACTTTAAGTTGTGCGATTCCTTCGTGTGAATTATGCCGATAGATACGAAGTATTTGTTCATCACCGGCGGTGTAATGTCTGGCATAGGTAAGGGAGTTACAACCGCATCAATCGCTAAGATTCTTCAAACTAGGGGTTTCAAAATCTCAGCGATGAAAATCGATCCCTACCTCAACGTTGACGCGGGAACAATGAACCCCGTCGCGCACGGCGAGGTTTTCGTTACTGATGATGGTGGGGAGATCGATATGGACCTTGGAACCTACGAGCGGTTCTTGGATATTAATCTCTCCCGAAGCCATAATACAACAACTGGCCAAATCTACACATCTGTCATCAACAAGGAGCGGCGTGGTGACTTCCTTGGACAATGTGTCCAAATTATTCCGCACATCACCGACGAAATCAAATCCGTCGTTAGAGGGATTGCAACAAAAGTCCGACCTGATGTGCTTCTCGTCGAAATAGGCGGGACGGTTGGTGACATAGAGAGCCTTCCTTACCTGGAAGCTGCGCGCCAGCTAAGGCTTGAGGAAGGCCAACGGAATGTCCTCTTTGTTCATGTCACTTTAGTCCCGGCGTTGGATGTGGTTGGCGAACAAAAAACGAAACCGACCCAGCATAGCGTTCAGGAGCTACGAAGGATAGGTATTCAACCTGACGTAATCGTTGCGAGAACAAATGGGCCTCTTTTGACTGGGCCTCGCAGAAAGATAGCATTGTTCTGTAACGTCGAGGAGCGTGGTGTATTCTCCTCGGCTGATCTGCCGACGATTTACCAAGTGCCGGTCGAACTTGATTCTCAGGGAATGGGAGACTACTTAGTTGACCGATTTGGTCTGGACAAGCACGAGTCTGACTGGGGTCCGTGGAATAGGGTAGTCGCTTCCATAGCCAACCCACACGAGGTTGTTCGAATCGCGCTATGCGGTAAGTACGCTGAGCTTGCTGACTCCTACGTTAGCGTCAACGAGGCATTGAGGCATGCGGGTGGAGCGTGCGATGCGCGGGTTGAGATAGACTGGATCGAGACCGAGGTGTTCGAGAATGAACCATCTAACTGTTCTATCCTATCACGTTTCGATGGAATTCTTGTGCCGGGCGGGTTCGGTTCAAGAGGTACAGAAGGGAAAATAGCTGCTCTGGCCTATGCGTGCGAGAAGAATATTCCTACCCTCGGAATATGCTTCGGATTTCAAATGGCTGTTCTTGAATTCAGTCGTCACTTGGGACTGAAAAATGCAAACAGCACCGAAATAGATCCCAAGACACCCTATCCTGTAATTGATCTAATGCCCGAGCAGATTGGTGTCGATGTGAAGGGTGCTACGATGAGGCTTGGTGCACATGAAATACGCGTACGGCCTAACACCCTAGCCGGCTATCTATACGGGCGGGACATAATTGCGGAACGCCACAGACACAGGTACGAAGTGAACCCAGAATACATACCCCAAATCGAGAAAGCTGGAGGCGTGTTTTCGGGCCGAAGCATTGATGGAAGAAGAATGGAAATTTTCGAGTTGCCAGACAGATACTTCTACATGGGTACGCAGTTCCATGCGGAATTCAAATCAAGACCAGTCAGGCCTTCGCCACCATACTATGGCTTAATCAAAGCATCACTTGACAAGAAGCTCGGGAAATCCGCGCCAGAATTGACTCCCCTTATCCGAGAGAGTGCAAAATAGTCAGTGACTACTACAGGGCGTGGTTCAGCCCTTATCGAGAAAACCAAACGCGACTATTGCGTTCGGCTGGCCTATATTTGAGAGCATCCTGTAACACATCATATGCCCTTTCTTAATCGTTTGAAAATGAGATTTCGACAGCATAGCTAAGACGTTGCGATTCGTGAGGGGGCAGGAGATTTCAATCGGTTTGTTTTCGGTCTTGTTGAGAACAAGACGAAGCATCGATTCCAGTTCTGTTCCTCGGACACCGAATGATATCCATGGCCCGAGTTCAGACATGTCCTCATAGTCCTTTACAAGTAAGTAAGAGCGTTTCGACTTAACTGAGTAACCGAGATACCAGGCAGCACCCGAGTTGAACATGTCGACGAGGAGTCGTGCTCTGTCAGCTCCAAACGCTTTCCTATCCGTCGCCAGCAGGTCACGCACCGTCATGGTTTTGCGATCATCCGACTCATGGACCACGTCTCGTGACGCCTGTCGTTCACGTCGAAACCTCGCGAATCTCTGGCCTTGGACGAACCCAAGTTTTCGATAGTATTCGATGTTTTCATCGAAAGAATAGAGGGCTATGCGTTTCACTCCTGCTTTCTCTAAGTAGCCTATTGCGTGTTTGACGAGAGCCTTGCCGATGTGTTTTCCTCTCCGCGATTTCTCGACATCGATGTTGCCGATCCAACCGATTTGCTTACCGTAGATTGTAGTCGTGGCAAGGCCGACCCTTCTAGCGTTTTCCATCGCGATGAAGCTGCCTCGCGGGTCGAGGCGCAGTATCCTCTCGAAATCCCGGACCGGAATCCCCCAATCTTCTTGATCTGACAGCCGCACTGCGAAGCTAATGTCGCCACGGCGCATCTTTCTGATACGTAGCATCTGGCAACAGCTTCAAGGACAGGCTAAGGGTAAATGCGATTGATTAGGCGTGGGAAAGCTATTGCATCTCGGATGTGCTCAAGGCCGCAAACCCACGCTACAGTTCTCTCGACGCCCATCCCGAAACCTGAATGTGGAACCGTTCCGTAACGGCGAAGCTCCGTGTACCATTTGTAATCGTCTGGATTCAATTTCTCCTCCTTTATCCTAGCAAGGAGTTGTTCGAAGACGTGAATGCGTTGTCCGCCTCCGGTAATCTCACCGTACCCTTCTGGAGCGAGTAAGTCTACTGAGAGGGTGACCTTCGGGTTTTGTGGGTCAGGCATATGGTAGAATGCCTTAATTCCCTTCGGAAAGCGGGTAACGAAAAATGGTGATTCAAATTTCTGGGTGAGGACTTTCTCTTCCTCGTAGCCGAGGTCTTTTCCCCATTTGAATGTGGGCATGGATTGTTGGATTGTTTCAACTGCTTCATCGTATGTGATCCTTGGGAAGGGCGGTTGGATATTGATGATTTTGCCTGGGTCGCGGCCTAACAACTTCAGCTCTTCAGGCATCCTCTGTGCGACCTGGTGACACATGTGTGCAACCAGCTCCTCCTCAAGTTCCATTAACCCCTCAAGTTCAAGCCAAGGCGCTTCAACTTCAAGATGCCAATATTCGGTAAGGTGTCTCCTTGTCCGAGACTTTTCAGCTCTGAAGGACGGTGCAAGCGTAAAGATCTTACCGACGCTTGCGATCATCGCTTCTGCATAAAGCTGCCAGCTTTGGGAAAGGTAAGCTTTCTGTTTGAAGTATTTGACTGAGAAAAGGGTCGAGCCCCCCTCCACCGCCGCATTTACGAGTATCGGGACCTGAACCTCGAGGTAACCGTGATCCATTAACCATCTACGTGCTTCCTCTATCAAACGACTTCTCAAACGGATGGTCGCTTGCATTTTCTCGTTACGAATCCATAAGTGTCGATAATCCAACAGAAAATCCGGCCCGTGATACTTCTTGGCGATAGGATACCCATCCTGCGCGGGGAAAAGTACACTCACTCTCTCTCCTTGAATCTCGTATCCTCGCGGCGCACGGGGATCCTTCCTCACTTCACCTGAAACTTCAATTGTGCTCTCGATTGGTGTAGCGCTGAGCTTTTCGAAAGTCTCCGGATCAATCTTGTCCTTTTTCAGCGTACATTGGATGACGCCTGAGCCATCGCGGAGTTGTAGGAAAAGTATCCCGCCGCCACTGCGTATGTGGTGCAGCCATCCTCTCAGTGCAACGTGGCTCCCATCCAACTTACCGTCCAATATTTCTCCAATAGTTTGAATACTATCCATCAAAAGTCAACCTCGAAAAATCTTTGGTACCTGAGATGTGCGAGAGTTTTAGGTTAAACCGTCTCGGTTCGGGTGTTAAAACAGTCACCCATGGGTCGGGCACCTTGACAAAGCAATCGCGAATCCCTATTTAAGTTAATTTCAAGAAACCGACCATCACGGACGACGAAACAGCAGGATCGATTACTTGATTCCGAGGCTGAATGCTGCGCTCACGCCTTTCAGTGCGAATGCGACTCCAATAGCCGCCGCCATTAGATTGAGGACTACGAAGAGGATGACTATGTTTGAACTCACGTATTCCAGAAATGTGTCTATGCGTCAATCGTCTCTGATGCTCAATCACACTTCAGTCTTTATGTAAATGATGAGTTTGTCTATTCAGGGGTTCTGAGCCGCATGTCGTCGGTACTAAGCATGAACGTCAAGAGACTAGGGCAGATTCTGAAGGAAGGTGCTGAGGTTCAGGTTGGTGAAAGTGGATTGCGACTCGAAGGCGCAAGCCGCACTTACTGGCCCCTGGTCAGTAAATTGCTCATTTCAGACTTCAGGTATGACAGATCATACGAAACGGCTCAAGACATATTCAAGAAACCCTCTGCCAGGTTTGCGGCGATTGATGGCTCGATGGATCAGAACCTATTGGGTGGGCTAGCGGTGTTCTGGGCTGGAGCATATGCGGCAACGGGATCGATCACCTACATAAAAGACCGAAGCCCTACTGTAACTTATGACACCCATTTTGTTGAGAAAGGGCATGGACTTGCGAGCTGTGTCCCAATTTACATTGATTCGATTCCTGAAGTTGAGCCGCAAAGCACCTTCAGCGGGCTTGGGGAGCAGGCGATCTCAGGCCCCTTGACTGATCAATCTACAGTAGATAACTCAACCATAGCCAACTGGATTATGTTGTTTTCGGAGCTTTACTTGGCCTACACTATTGCAAAAACCAAAGAGTTCCAAATCATCTTGTTGGACCGCTCACTCTCTGGCACTCAGTCCAGCCTGTTACATGACACCTCTAAACGAGCCCTCTGGAGACGTGAATGCGCCACCCTTCGAATTACTAGCGATGGTTTAGGGCTCGATGAGCAGGATCTGGCATTCAGCAGATATCGCACCCGAGACGGCGACGGGCTGCTGCCACCGCGAGGCGACTACCTCCGTCACTCGGCAATGTTTCTAATGGAACAACTCCAAACGGCTCTCAGTGTGGACGAGCTTGCAAGCCGATTGAACATTAAGTCGGACCCGTTGAGGGTTGAAAAATTGGCCAGGTATTTGACGAGGGCCGCTAATGATGGGAAGTACTTTCGCGAATCGAATGGGAAATTTTCGCTGATGCCAAACCTATTGACGGCGTGGGATCGAACTCAAAGAATGGTGGAGTACCTTGGCCAACGCTTTTTCGTGAGCAACGTTGGAAACCCGCTTCAGATTACCGACGGCCGAGAATCAAGATGGTTGACGACCCTTGATTTGGCTTTCCTCTGTTTGTTTACGTTGAACATGCTTGTTGAGACTTGCCGACTCAACAGGGTTCTGCTCATAGGAATAACCAAGGACACAACGGCTAGGGACATGATTACGCATCTCATTCCATTATGCGTCGAACGGCACATTTGGGGCGGCAATGCGGAGCAAGTGGCCACTACTGATCGCATGTTATTGCAGGCCTTGAGCATGTTCCACCATGACCAAGTGCAAGTTCCATGGGCCACTGTTGAGTACGACACATCATTCCAGACCATCGTTGGACGATTCAACGACGTGAAAGGAGACATTTCTGGCGCCGTAAAAAATCGAATAATCCAAGAACAGCTCTTCGTCAAATCATATATTCAATTGGATAAGGCGAAGTCCGATGACCAGTTCAGAAGCAATGTGTTGTTTATTGATCGGCTCTACCTGCCATCAGAGAACGCACCAACTCTCATACTCAAACATGAGTATGGGGGGGCAGTTGAAGAGGTAGAGCCGATTCTATGGCAAGCAGCGAGCTCCGAGAATCGCATTCAAGAACTCATGATGGTTACGCTGAAAGCCATGACTCATGAAAGCGTTCCCGAAGTATTCGGACACAATGAACCCCTATACATCGCGGATAAGATTGCCAAAGCCCAGCGAAGTAACGCAACCCAAATGATCAGAGGAATGGGACATTGGCTCATCTCGCATCCAAAGCTGAGAAAATACTCATTCTATATGAACACCTTCCGATCACGAAGGAGCGAAATAGAAAATGCTAGAAACAGAACTTAACGGACAGTTTACCGACCTCGACGGCCGATTCGAAGGAAGACTTGCTGCCGTCTACGCGATAAGGCGAACAGATATCTCAGCTGAGACCACCGGTTTTTCTGCCAAATATGAATGCCGCATTAAAGCCCAATACCAAAAAGACCTCATGGGCCTGCTTGAAGAAGGAATGCTTCTGGCCGTACGCAACTTCAAAGCGAAGAAATACGGCGGAAAAAGATTCACCCTTCTTGAAGTCTCGCGAATTGGACCAGAACATTTCGGCCTGCGAGGCCTCTCAGAACAGAGCTACTATCCATACCAGTTCGAGATAATCGAACAGAGCGTTGCAGATTGGGACACAGACGATAAGGCAACGATGATGATACAGCTCAGCGCAATACCACTCAACTACGACTTGATTTTAGACGGGACAGAGCAACGATATATCAAAGGTTTCACTTATCCTGTAGTAGGCGAACGCGTCTTCATCCTAAACAAAGACACAATCCATCGGATGTACAACCGAAAACTTCTGGATGAGCTGGGGCTTGTGTGGAATGAAAAGATAGCCACAACCTTTGAGGCTAGAAAAGACCCACGCGTGGGTACGATTAAGATGTTTCAAGAAGAAGAGGGTGCAGTCCCGATCTATGTTAGCTTCGAGCGACTCGTACGCTACCATTTTGGCGTATTCTCCTTCACAGGTGGCGGCAAGAGTAACTTACTGTCCAACATCCTCCGAAGAATAATCTACCATTCTAAAAAGACGAAGACCGTAATCTTCGATATTTCGATGGAGTACCCATTCCTTCTACAAGACGTATTTGCCGATAAGACAATTAACAGCAAGATAATCACCGAGGTGCCAGTCGCTGACGCCGACCACCTTCGGAAAATCATAGTCACCCCAAGGGGCTTCGAGAAATATGACCTAACACAGAATCTGGAGAATATTCTCTCTCAAGGAAAGTTGGGACATTATGCGGAGGCAGGAAGACCCCCGCCCATATTTGAGAACATCCTAGAACAGGTTAGACTACTGGAGAAAGGAGAAGGTGACAAACAGGTAAATCTGGATGCAATCCATGAAATTGAAGAGAAGGTCCTTGATTGGTTAAGGGATAATAGGGCAGA